>Ga0316613_10001676_pt1 | contig 14998 bp, 18 predicted proteins | sample OWC_soil_day10_C_2_FD_207647 | JGI IMG/M metagenome (GOLD analysis project Ga0316613, IMG submission 207647) | Wetland soil microbial communities from Old Woman Creek delta, Ohio, United States - OWC_soil_day10_CT_b | ecosystem: Environmental > Terrestrial > Soil > Wetlands | place: USA: Ohio...
GTCATACTTGTTCCAATTACCTGTCCTCTCATTATTTCTTACCTCCGTTTTTGTGTGGGTTCATTGCATCATAAGCAGATTGGCAAGCGTCCAGATCAATGCCGGGCTTTTTATCTGCCAGTCTGGCTGCATTCTTTTGGGTAGTTGCTGCAATCTTTGCAATATCGCTCACGGTGTTCCCATCTGACAAGCAGGCGATCAGAGAATCTGTAACAGCCTTTTTGTCAGCTGCATCTTTAATGCCAGCAATCACTGGGCGAAGCTGTTTAATCACTTCCGCCATGACAGCCTTATCCGCTGTACCAGTAGCCTTGTCAAGTTCCTCTGCAGGGATCACCTTTGCTTCTGCACTGGGTGCCGACTCCTCGGTTTCTCCTGTAAGGGATTTAAGCAGACCGTCCAGCGGATCCTGATCTGCCGGTTCTTTCTTGGCAGACAGTAAATCCATTAGCTTATCAAGCTTTGCGTCCAGACTGGAAAAATCTTTTACATCCTCTTTCTTTTCTTCTGTTTTAGCCGCAGGCGCTGTCGGCTCAGTCTTTTTTGGTTCCTCCTCTGTCCCCAGTGCATCTGCCGCATCAGCTGCCATACATTCCAATTCTTCCGGAGAAGCATCTTTTGCTGCTTTTGCAAATAACTTAAAGAATAAACTGTTTTTCATATTACCATTCCTTTCTGGCCGATTGGCCACTATCTTTTTTTCTGAATCTAAAATCGCAACATTTTTCCCGGCGCGCCCCCGCGTTACCACGGCTACATGATTCCCTCGGATTTCATGCTGCGAATAGGTTCCATCTCCATTATCTGACCAGGTGCATTCATAACCGCAACTTATTTCTCTCTTTCCCTCCTGTACCTCTCGGATCAACTCCTCATCCTGAACGTGAAGGTCCGCAATTAGATATCCCTCCCACTCTCCGCTGCCCTTACGGACGTTTTCAGCGCAGCCCCTGGAATACAGCCGATAGGTTTCCGGAGTTATAAGATCCGGTGGGTGCTCATTGGTTACAGGCTTTCCCTCAAAACTAGACATAGCGGCTTCTGAGAATACTTCTTCCGGAGAACGCAGCACTTTAACCATTTTGGAAGAGCTCCCCGCAGGGTTTATTTCACTTTCCAGGTAGTCCATGCTGCCAGTCCGGGCAATGGGAACATTTCGGCAAATTAAAAAGCCCTCGCCAGTTTCTATCTGGTTTGGGCTTATGGTATATCCATAGTACGCAAGCATTTCATTTCCTTTCTGTTGCGATATCGCAACGGTTTAGGGTACAAAAATACCACCAGCCATTTACTGACTGATGGTACTAATTGTCGTGATATTCACAATTTCGGCAAATCTCACGCCAGTTCTGATTCTCCGTAATAATATCGCTTAGAACCCGTTCCTTTATACAGCCGTCACATACATCAACAGTAAGAACGCACTCACCAATTTCGATATCTTTATTTACCAGGGGACATCTTACCAACTCCCAACACCTCCAACAATTTATTAAACTTATCGTCATATTCTTTTGAACTATATGCCGTACTTATAGTCTTTTCTTTATGATTCACAACAACAGCTCCCTTTCCAGATATATAAACCGTAACTTGCCCGTTCCACCTGCTGTAAGCTGCAACTGAATCTTTTATATACTGCTGGGCCTGCTCTTTTGATACCATATGAGAACGTTCCTCATTAATGTGCTCTTCCTGGAATGTGAATTCTGTTAAGTCTATACGGTCAATATTCTTAATTGGCTTTCCCTTTATATTCAAGTTTCCTGATTCGGCTATTAATTTATGATAACGGTTCGTATCTCTGTAATTTTGCTGCGCACTCTTCCAGCTCTCACCACCATTATACTTTAATTCCCGGAACTTTTCAAAGCTTTTCGGAACATCATTTCCAAGTACCGCCCGGTATCGCTCATGCTGTTTATAATCACTAAGCAACTTCTGCCGGTTCCTGTTCTTTTCTTTATAGGCCGCGATCTGCTTCTTGCTTCTGGGATCCACTGTAACAGGATTCTTATTGAAACTTGAAAAGTCCTTATCTTTTTGGATCTGCGCATCGCTCTTGCCGATAGTCGTATATTTGACCAGGGCGTGAAGACAGTTCGGGTGGATATTCAAGTATGTATTGCTTAAGTCATTGCTGCCACCTGGATCAATCTTGCCAAAAGCGGAAGCCAGTGGAGGATAATCCGGATTTGTACCTGACCGGCTATAAATCCTTCCTTCCAACGGTGCACAGATCGGGCAGGTGCTGCCGATCTTGACAATCCTGTACAGATCATGGTCCGGATCCGCTGTTAATATGGCAGATACTTCTGCCTGTCTGGCTGTTGCTCTGGTCGCCATGTTGCAATAATCCTGCAAGCTCCATTTGCGCCCTGACTTGTCAACAAAGGCTGTGATCCCCTCTGTTGTTCCATTCTCAGCAGTGGTTATTATTGACTGCAATTCCTTTTTCATACTGGCCGCAGCTTTTCCTGATCCATATCCTGCAGCCTTTGCTTCGGCTACTGATTTCAGGGCAGCTTCTCTGATTCTGTCTGCGTCTCGTCTTCCGATCTGGAATGATTCTTCAATGTTTTTCTGTGCCGTGACAGAAGCCTCCACGATATCGCCCAATAAATTGTTGGAAAGCTGCTGAACCACTCCAAGCTGTGAAGCAGTAAGCCCAGCAGCGTTTGCATAACCGTTGGCTGCTGCTTCAGATTTGTAAAAGATCTTCTCCACCATGGTGGGAACATAGCTCCAGCTTTCGTCCACCATCTCCTGCAGGATCTTCTGTGTACGGTTTAAAGCGGCTATCTCTGCATAGTCCACATATCCCTGGCTGCGCTTTCGATTTATTTCAGCAATCAGACGTTGCTCCGTTTTCAGGAATAACATTCTGAGATAAGTGGTTTCATCCTTGCCGTCTGGAGGTCTTATCATCTGCGGCATTATTCGTCATCCTCCTCAAATGTCTGCGGAAGCGTAAGTCCGGCCAGGGGATCCGTCATAGCTTTATAGTCAGAATACTTCTTTCCTTCGGCAGCTTTGATGGCTTCATCAGAAATGGTACTATACATGCCAGTTTCGTCGGATAGAGCCTTAAGCTCTTTCTGTGCGGTGGCAGCGTCGATCAGATCGCTTTGATATACTGCCATGACGGACTGCGTCTTCTTCTCTGCAATGTCTGCGATCTCGCTGGAATCCGGTGTCTGGAGTGGTGGGAAGTCTATGTCCAGATCGTCGGGAATCGCTCCCCAAGCTGACAGAAGCATCACCGGAAGGATCTTTTCAAGCAATGGTCGGAACTGATTTTCCCTTAGACCGTCGATATAATCATAATAGTTGTTCATGTCACTTTCGCCCGTGGAATTCATACCAGCGGGTGAACGTCCGAACAGCTTTGTCACTGGGGTTCTGGCGGCTCCTGCAACGTCCATCATGACACGGTCATAAACATCTGCCAAACCGGTAAAGGTGTACTGGGTGTTGTGCATGACGTCACCCTTGTTTACCAAACGCATCCCGAAGTTACTTTCTATTACGCTCTGAGCCTGTAAAGTCTGCCAAAACTGACGCTGCTTCTGTCCGTTATTAACCGCGAGAAGCTGATCCAATGAATCCGTTTCCATGTAGTTTATGTTTGCCCGGAAGGTCAATGCTGCAATGTTGGAAGAAACATTATCTCTCTTAACCACTTCGTTGTATATGGCTTCAATCTCTGACTCCCCCCAGTACTGTTCCGCTATCCTCTCGTTGTATGGAAGCTCCCTTCCTGTGAACCGTATCACTCGGCTATGATGTACCGTAGACACCAGGGCGCCGCTTTCTTCGTCCCGGATCGTGTAATACGCAGGTAATCCAAAGTCAGGATCGGACGGATCTGTAACGATCCCCATTTCAGGATACACACCACTCCATCGGTCAAGGATCTGTAATCCCAAGAATGTACTAGGAAGAATTAAGCCGTAATCCAGTGGTTTTGACAGATCGTCCTGTCCCCTTACCATAATGATCGCAGCTGCCCCGCCGTAAAGCCTACCCCAATACATCCCTTCAAGGATAGATTTTCTTAGATGCACCTTTCTTTCAAGGCGTTGCAGGGAGTCGATCCGCTCTGGTGCCACATTGCTCTTTACGGTGTACCACTTACGGATCATGTCCTCCGGTATGGTAGAAATGATGTTCTGCACAATCCAGTTATCCCGGTAAAGGCTTGTAAGTAGCTGGTAATTTTGAGTCATGCGGGTAAGTGGGTACTGCGTCGCCTGCAGTAGATCCTGTGTCCCGTAGCCCAGCCTTGCGATCGGATTTGAAAAGGCATCGTTTACCTGAATTTTATTATCTGCCCTTATCTGCGGGCGGTTTCGTTTTGGTTTTGCCATTATTGAACATTCCTCCTCCATTTTGGTAACTTTGTCATGCAGAAATAACGCAGGGCATCTGGCCCGTGATCCAGCTGCTTCACTGGCTTCTCGTCCCCGTGCTGCGCCGCCTTATCGTCCCAAACATAGGACCGTATCTCAGTTATCAGACCTTCGCAGCGTTTATGCACCTTGATCTTTCCCGATTGAAAAAGAGCCGCAACCACACGGATCCCGTCAAGTACTTCGTTGTCAGCAGGCTTTACGATATACCCCCTGCTCTTCAACTCTGCGATAAAACTGGCCGCCGATGGATCTGAAACAATGTCGCACTGCAGATCCGGATTGTCCCCCATGAGGGAAACCATATCATCCCCATACTGACTATCTGTTTTCTGCCCGTCCTTTTCCACCCGGCTGTCCCATCGGTACTCCCGGTCTACCCAGATAGTGTCTCCATCATCGTAAACGTCCAGAAATACACACGGGTTCGTAGTTCCGTAATCCAGTGTAATCGTGCGGGTAGATAGATATTCCAGACCCTTGGGTCGTGTCTCATCGTCGTAGATATTAGACGACTTAGTAAACATGGTATAAATAAGCCCTTCGGCAACCGCCCACAAGCCCTCGATATAACGTAAAAAAAAGACACCGGCATACAAACTGCGGTATCTCTTCTTGATCGCTTCGTCCAAGGAAATGTTGTCATCCATAGTGAAGTGTAGATATAAAATATTTTTAACTTCCTTGTTTGCAGCCCTTAACTCTTCCGCTTTCTTTCTACCAAGATATCCAATGCATTTATTGATCCAGCCGATCTTGAACCAGTGCATAGGCCCTGCAGGGTTGCAGTTAAACCAGAACTTCGAACCGGTGATAGAACAACGTCCGGTCGCCTGATTGACAAAGGATTCCGGCATCAGGGCAACTTCATCAAAAAAAGCCCCGGCAGCTGTAATACCTTGTACCAGCTCCTGGGAACCCTCGTCTTTTCCACCAAAGATATGAAAATAGTTTGTGACCTTACCCTTTGTTACTTCCAGCATGTTAGGCGTTTCACCAGACAAATGATGAATACAATGATATCCCCTGCTCCGTAGCATCATCTTCAAATTGGTAAGCACATTACGCTGAAACGAACTGATTGTTTTACCAGCCATGATAAAGTTCTGCCCATTGAAAGAGCTCATGGCCCAGAAAACAAACGAAAGGGACATTGATACCGTCTTCCCTGACCGTATCGCACCGTCAGCGATAATTCCGTCCATATCCTTAACCGGTGAATTCTTCGTCCACCAGTTTAAGACCATTCTCTGCTTACGGGAAAACGGCTGAAACTTAAATATCTGTTTCCTCATCTTCTTGCTCATTTTCTTCCCAATCCTCCCAATCTGTACCTGCTGATCCGTTTAATGCATCGAGGAATCCGTCGTCCTCCACTTCTCCCTCATCACCAACACCCATTTTAGCTTTGGACGCTGCCATTCGCAGGTTCTGCTCTTCCTGATCGACGTCTGTCTTTTCAGACTGGCCAGAGTATTTAGCAATGACTTCAAAGGCTTTTACGTTTCCGGAAAGAGCCTCCTTAATCATAGCGCCTGTAACCGCAGATTCTACAGTACTATCAAGACCCATAGCTTCCAATACCGGGGACCACTCTGGGCTATCTATTTCAGCAGTCAGCCAGGCGTTTAACGTCTTACGAAAATCTGCCTTTCTGCGCCTAACCTCACCTGATTTTTTTCCACCATTTGATGTCATTCTCCGGAGTTCGTCCGGAGTTCGTTTACTATTTGGGATTAAGTTTTCATGCCCACGAGCCATCACCTCACCTTCCAATCTGGCCAATTTTTATAATAAAAAAGAGACGGGGTTGGCCGCCTCTACTGTTCTCTTTATTTCATCTTTAATCTTAAAAAATCAAACTCAACTTTTCTATCTTCGCTCGCAATAGGGTAATATTTTTTTAATTCTTCTATCAAAATGTCTTTATTAATTAATACCTTTTTTTCCAATTCAGAAAACAAATTTTCTATTTTTTCAGAGTAGTTATTTTCAATTTCCACTATTATGTTTTTTTCTGAATTTTTTGAAATTTCTTCTGACGCACTACACATAATAGCCTTGCTTCTTGTGCACTCTTCAGAAACATCATGAGATATATCAAAAGTCTTTATTTCATTAAATAATTCAAGTTGCAAATATTGCCACATTTTACATTCATTAGCAGCATTATGTAATTCAAACATGCTTTTTTCAAATTCTAAAAGTTTTTCATTATTCCTAAATATGATTACTTCCACTTCACGTTTACTTAGCTCACTAATTTTTAGTTGAAACACAGAATAAAGCCTAACTCCATTTTCTAAAAATGCTATTGCCTTAGCGTCATTGGTTCTTTTATTTGACGTATAATCATTTCTTACACCTATATATATAGCCACAAAAGGTGGAATTAAACGTAAAAGCACATCTCCCAAATATGGAATCATGCCCCATAATGTGCTAATTACAGACTTTTTACTCACAGTCTCACTCACCGTTGCACTAAGAATCAACAACACATTACTCATAATGTTTCCCCTAATAATTTTTTTTATTTATTATACACCAGAATTTGCCAAAAGAAAACACCCATCGACCAAAAAATCGACAGGCGTTTTCAAAAAGGAGAATATCAAGAATCAATCAGTCACCGGGCTGTTACACCCGGCAACCGTAGGGGATTACCAAATTTATGCAACTTTGGATAATACAAGTATAAACCCCCTATGTGGACTTTACAAGGACACGCTTTGGACACTACTTGTCAAGTCCCTTAATCCAATACAATAGCATCGGCACCAAACAGGTAGACGCTTAATGTAGCTGTTAATTCAGAGATCCAACGTCTTACCGTTCTATCAGTACAATACAATTCCTTAGCAATCTCTTCCTGTGACATCCCGTTCAAATAGAATAGTTTGAAAGCCTTATACTTTTCCTCCCATTCCTTTCTGATCATTTCCTCTTCCAGAAGAGTCAGGCACTTGTCAATATGCGAAATCATGACAATGCTCCGCAGCTTGCTTTTTATGATACTGTTTATGTAAATATCCTCTGCTGATAACTCCTCCAGATCTTCCCCGTCGTCCACGTCCGACAACTCGGAAACTCCTTCCTTAACACTCTTGCATATCCGGTTATAGTTTTCCATAAGCTTCTTAGCGTTCTGAAATACCTTGACCTTACGGTTTTTCTTCTGGGATTTTTCAAACTCCCTGACAGCCTCCAGTGCTGCCGTTCTCACTAATAACTCCGCCGCTTCTTTCTCCAAACAATCACCTCCCTGCTGTCAACTGCTTGCCCTGGGCTTATAAACCCGCTTGCTATTCAGAAATTCTTCTTCCCTCCGCTGTCTCCCCAGGAGCTGGCGCATCTTGTTAAGCGTTGACTTATTATTCTGATCATTAAAGAACTCCACAATCAGCTGATACCGTTTCACAGCATCTTTATACTCCCTGCGCACCTTGCGGCTCCTGCGAAGCTTTGTTAACTCCTTATCTGCTTCCGATCTGTTTTCGGAGAACTCTATCCCATGAAGCAGATCCTGCAGGCGCTTATCCTCCTCGCTCACTGTATCACAGGCAAGTCGGTACTCCGTTGTACACTGATCAACAAAATTGAGGAATCCTGCCAGCTGCTCTGCCGGGCTCATGATTTTCTTCATGACTCATACCTCCTGCCTTTAAGATTTCTTTTCTCACCCTGTCCCATTCTATTGCCAGTGGATCATCTGAGATCGCGCCTGCAACCTCAAAGGTGTATCTCCCAAGAGCCTTAGCTCCAGAACTGGCATAAGAGGTGATAGTGGCACATGGCAGGTTTAACAACGCTGCTGCTTCCAGGGAACTGTATTCACCGATCGGCTCCCCGTTATCATAAACCGTATATTGTTTCTTAGTTGCCATTTCACTTATCTCCCTTCTTCGGCTGATACAAACCTCCTACCGCAAACAATCTCCCGTGATCCCTGCAGGTACAGTACTCCCCCCCAATTGGAAGGATACATTTTCCCACAATACATGCATTTCTTCTGGATATTACTGAATTTAATCTTTTCCATCTGCTTCCTCCCCTTTTCGACTTGGCGGCTTCCTACGCTTCGGATCCGGACACAGGCTTGTATATGCGTAGGGCGGATTTGTTGCGCTGAAAGTATCTGCCTTGGGTCCTTTCAGTATGTAGTCCTGCTTCGCTGCTCTGGCGTGTTCCGTAGCCACTGCCGCTGCATGCTCATCTTTACTGCTCATGTACTCCTCCTATGGGAAATTTCAGATCTCCATGTCCTCAATATACTTTTTAACATCGTCAATGTGATAGTAATAAAATCTACGCTGACCGCTATCGAATACTTTCTTCCTTACATCTGGATCATCACGTAAAGCATTATAGAATCGATCCTTTTCGCATCTGGTCTTAGCAATAGCAGATACTAATTCACTAAGCCGTTTTCCCATTATATAGTCAGGATCCTCGTATAATTTTGTCATAATTTTATATGGCTCAAATGGGGGAATGTAGTTCTTGTTCTGGGTTAATTCCTCTTGCAACTGCATATCTTGTTTAACTACCTGCTTGCAATACCTAAATAATATTTCTCCGTGTTTGGTGAGTTGCATTAATTTAAGCTGCCCTTTTCTGAATACAATGAGTTTTGTCCCCATTTCCTGCTCTAAGTTTCGTATGTGTTGTGATACCGCAGACTGTGAGATAAATAATTTATTAGCTGCCTTTTGATATCCGTGATTTTCACACACCGCAACAAAAACTTTTAGTCTATTATCTAGCATACAATCTCCTTTTAAATCCTAAACTACCCGTGTAAACCGTTCCGTTAAATGCCACTTCCAGTCAGCCACCATGTTCTCATACTTCGCCCGTTCCATTGCCAGCTCTTTCAGCAGATGTGAACACTGTGTTTTCTCAAAATCGTTTATTTTATCGTACTGATTCAGAATAAGGCTTGTATATTGATCCATCTGGCAGTTGGCGCACACCTCTTCCAGATCTTCCTTACGTTCAGTTTCCAATGGGAACCGGCACAGGTGATCACATACATGCTCCATCATGGGAGTGACGATCTTTAACATTTCATTCTGTTCCGTCATCTGTTCTCCTTTCACAACCCCGTTTTTTCTATGATCTGCAAGATATCCGTCCAACGATCCATATATCTCTTAGCTCTTTCAAACTTCTTGCCTGAAGCCGAAGCTCTCGCTTTACATCCGCTTATGGATTTCTTAGCCTCGGCCAGTTTCTCCTTATCATTGGTGTACGCGGCATAACATGGACTACACATGCGATCATATTGGTCTTCAAGCTCTTTCAACGTTGTCCGTTGGCTAACATTAACAACCGCATACCTTGCAGCTTTATCCTTCTCATTTTGGACTTCTCCCCGCAGCCATGCTTTCAGCTCCTGCACTGCTTCAGGATCAGGACCGGAATCCTTAAAGCACTTAAGCATCTTCCGGATTTTAGCCTTAGTGGCTTCCTGAAAGAATGTATCCACATTTATTTCCATATCCCCATTCGGAATACTAAATTTAATTATCACCCTTAATCCTCCTTATCCTGGCTTTCAAGCTCTCCATGACCCAGTTCTGAACATCATCCTTTCGTTCAAGAGCCTGCATAACGTCCTCGTCTCTGGTGCCGCTACACACCAAATGGTGTATAATTACCTTCTCTTTCTGCCCCTGCCGGTGTAGCCTTTTATTTGCCTGGGTGTACAATTCATAATTCCAGTTAAGCCCGAACCATATTACATGGTTCCCGCCCTGCTGAAGGTTTAACCCGTAGGCGCTGCTGGCGGGGTGTGTAAGCAGGATATCAATATTCCGGTTGTTCCAGTCGTCCTCATCCTGTGTGGTCTTAAGCTCTCTCACCCTTAATCCGGAATCCTTTAAGGCTTTTAATATCCTGTCCTTATCATGCTGATAATTGTAAAAGACTAATGCAGGTTTCCCCTGAAGGGATTCGATCAGCTCCATAAAGGCTTCAATTTTGCAGTTATGTATTTCATGGACGTTGTGATCCTCGTCATATAAAGCACCGTTTGCAAGCTGTAACAGCTTATTGCTTAAGGCAGCTGCACTGGTAACGCTTATTTCTTCTTCCGCCTCCGGAAGCGCCAGAACCATTTTTGCTTCCAGGTCATAATAGGCTTTACTGGACTTCGGATCCAAGATAACCGGAATCTGGTTGTATGTAACGTCCGGAAGCTGTAAGTAATCCTCTGACTTCATGCTGATACAAATATCCGATATCTTTTCCAGAATACTTCCTTCACTTCCTGGTTTAACTTTGTAGTTGTAAATCACATTGTTTCCCCGATCTCCCGGATCAAAGTAACGTTCCCGAAACTGGGTATACTTTTTTCCCAAACGTTCTCCCCCATCTAAAAGGAATACCTGGGACCAAAGATCATTTAATCCATTGGGGGAAGGGGTTCCGGTAAGTTCTATCAACCGATCAATGTGTCCCCCCATACTGGCAAGAGCTTTGAACCTCTTTGCCGTATGGCTTTTAAAACTGCTGGACTCATCAACCACCACCATGTCAAACGGCCACGCATTCCGGTAGTAGTCTACCAGCCACACAACATTTTCCCGATTGATAATATAAATATCTGCAGGGGTATTCAGCGCCCGTATTCGTTTGGACAGGCTTCCCAGTACAGGAGAAACCCGAAGCATTTTTGTATGGTCCCATTTATCCTTTTCTTTTGTCCAGGTTCCTTCCGCTACCTTCTTCGGGGCAATCACTAGAACCTTTCGAACTTGAAAGCGGTTATATTTTAGATCCTTAATGGCTGTGAGTGTAGTAACTGTTTTCCCTAACCCCATATCAAGAAAGAGTCCGATTTTTTTAATCTCATGGATCTTCTCAATGCAGTGCTGCTGGTATGCATGTGGTGTAAATATCATCTTCTCATCTCCTAAAGTTCATACTTACAGTCTAGGGCTTTGCTAACCTCTTCGTATCCGTACTTCTGGAAAAACTGACTTAAGCCGTCGATTCCATTAATGACATCTACCCATTGTCCCAAATCTGCAAGACGCTTGATCTGCACTGACTGCAGGGCGCTTAACTTCCCTGTATCAGTCTTAAGTTCTGTAAAAATTGGTGGTCTTCCTGGTAAAATAACAATCCGGTCTGGCACCCCATCATTGCCGGGGCTGACCCATTTATAGGCCCTGCCTCCCAGTCTCCTAACTTCGTTTACAAGAATTTTCTCTATTTCGCTTTCTCGCATAAAATCCTCCAATCTACAAACAACACTATGTACGCGTGTAGGTTATGTAATTAGGCGTATTAGGCGGAATATGTATCTACCTATATTACCTATTTATTACTCTATCTATATAAGTTTGTAGCTATTGTAGTTATTGTTAAAATTCCTTGTGTTTATCAGGTTTTCAGGTCGCTACAAAGTCGACTACAATCTAACTACAAACTACAAAGCCCCATTTTTATATCAACTACAAAACTACAATAACTACAAACTTCTCTTCTTACTTTGTAGTTCGCTCAAATCCCCGTTGCGGACCATGCGGTCCAAAAACTCTTGGCGTTTTTATCCTCTGCCATCCCTTTAAGGATGATAGGATATTATTTATTTCTGTACTGTCCGTGCGCTTAAGGTATCCTGCGGTTCCACCAAAACATTCTGTCCAGATCTCCATTGCACAGGTCTTTTCTCTTGGTGCCAAATCGCCGGCTCCGTGATTATTGCCCGTGAGGAACATTTTTCTATTTGCTAAGTCCATTTGATCCCAATTCAACGGTACTGGTTTATCTAGGAATTCCTGAATCAATCCTTCCTTTCCGGAAGTCTCCCTGTGGCTCTCCTGCTGTTCAAATGCTAGGGCTTCCACTTCTTTTGAAAGGAACAGTTCTTCTCCAAGCGCCCAGTATGTATATACTTCTGCCCAGATCTGGTCTACTTCCTTCGGAAGATCGTTCCACACGGATTTCTTAGCAGGATGTACGCCTACGTCAACGGGCCAAAAGCGCCGGTTCCCAGTAGAGTCCTTTAAAAACTCGCTGTCATTACTGGTACCAAAGAATACACAACGCCTTAAGTATCTCTCAGTACGCCTACCATAAGCCGCGCGGTAGATGTCTTCCCTCTTGCTTAAAAACTGCTTAACCGCAGAGGTTTCCTGCTTTGTCATGGCTGTAAGTTCCCCTACTTCATTGATCCAGGTTCCCTGTATCAGTTCCGCAGCATCCTTTCCTTCAAAGCTTGTCAAGCTGTCAGAGAACCATTCCTTTCCCAAAATAGCCAGAAAGGTACTCTTACCGATTCCCTGTGGTCCTGTGAAGATTGGCATATAATCATATTTCACGCCACCAAGGATCCCCCTGGCAACGGCCGCACACAGAGATTTCCTCATAACTGCCCGTGTATACGCGTTATCCTCCGCGCCCAGGTAAACCGGTAAAAGAGTATCCACGCGCTTCACGCCGTCCCATTTAAGACCTTTTAAGTATCTCTTCACATCATTGATCATGTTCTGTCCTCCTACGATAGCAAGTGCAGCGTCAAGTCTGTCTCTGGTCGTAATTCCGTAATAGGTTTCCATGTACCAGAAGAATCCTGCATCATCCGGATCCACCCACTGACGCTTTTCCTCCGCAGGATTCCACGGAAGTGCACCCAGGACAAGTCCCCTGTTTGCGAATTCATCAGTCACAATCTTTCCCTTAAGAAGTGGATCATTTTGTAAAATTATGATTACGTTATTTACGGTTTTTTGGTAATTTCCGTTCCCATCAACTGACAGTCGGCTGATCCAGCTTAAATCGTTTTCGGGTGGCTGTCCTTGCTGATCTGGTGCTGAAAAGGCTTCCCTTGCAGCTTCAAATTTCTCCTTTGCGACCAGATCCGCCACATCTTTGTCGCTGATTGCCAGACGGCTCATTGCCACAAAGGACGGCAGCTTATTGACAGGGGTTCCCTCCTTGGCTTCGTCGTCCTTATCTCCGTACATGTGTAGACGAACCAGATCGAAAGCGTTGACAAGCTGGCCAGAGCAAGGATCCGTTGCATGATGGGAGAATAAGAACAGATCTCCATCGTAGACAACAGCTCCACCCGCTGTGTGTCCTCCGGTGTAGGTGTATCTGCCGGTTACAGCGGTTTCTTCATACATTCCGGGGATAAACTTCTCCATAGCCTGGGTGATACTGTATGTACGGCAAAAGGCACCGATAACACCCTTTTTTACCGTTGGATCTTCCTGCTTTGCAAGTCTACGGCGTTCTATAGCATCGGTGCCCGGAACCTGCGGCCAGGAAGCTACGTCCTGCCAGTTATCATACATTCCCAGGAGCCCATCAAGACTGCAAAAAGCATTATCATATACTTCAAATACGTAAGCACTGTCAGAGCTACAACTGGCCCAGTACATAAGCCTGGAAGCTTCAAAGGTTGTGGGATCACAGAATTCAATTCCTATCAACGCAGCCAGTTTCCGTGCTGCAGGTTCGTATTCGTCCGCAGTAGCCGTCCGGTCCAAGGGAACAATGACTCTTAACCTTGGTGCAAATCCTGCGTGCTTTCTGGTACTGTAGATAGCTGCGGCGCACCCCAGACCGCTTACCCGTTTTAGAATATCCTCTGTCTGACCAGCTGGAATGTTATCTAAATCCAGAGAGATTAAATCCCTTCCCTGTACATAGGAAGCCTTTCTTCGATCTCCCACAAAGGTACCGCCTACAAAGCCGCCTACGTCCTTTAACTCATCCTGTTGTGGCTTCGTGTAAGCAAGGTACTGTTCAAGGGTTTCCGTACTCCGGACAGGATTCTTTAAGCGATCGATAAACTCTGACCACATAATATTACTTTTTGGCCAGTGGGTTGCCTTACGGCTCCCGGCTGTACTGATCTGCAGCATTCTGTTATTTAGCACGCTTATCTCCTCCTAGTCCTTCATATAATAACTGCTTTCAAATCCTGCACCTTTTAAAATCAACCCTGGTGCCCAGGGAATTGGTTCTGCCATTAAATCACAGACGCTTTCTACTGTTGTTTCCATTGGTGCATCTATGATCACCTCATCATGCACGTGGAAAACCGTCTGGAGTCCTCTTGCAGCAATCCGGTTTAAAGTTACTGCCAGACAGTCCCTTGCAATAGCCTGGACAATGTTCTCCGTCATTTTTCCGCCATAGGTGGAGGTAACTTCCCATTTCTTTGTCTGCTGACCTACTTGGTAGTAATGGACCGCCAGCTTATCAAACTGGTTTTCCTTTAAAAATGGTTTCGGGTAATAAAGTTTCCGTCCACTTGGAAGCTGTACGGTAAGGAAAGACTGTCCATATACCAGATCACCTTCCAGTGCAAAGATAAGCCCATATATCCCCTGTGGCTGTGCTGTGTTCATTGTGGTAACAGCTGCCTGTTCTACGGCATACCATAAGTCCCGAATTCTGGGGTTTGCCTGCCGCCACCTCTGCACGATGTCCGGAAGTTCCTCTTCGGTAAGCCCCTGATCCAAAGCACCCATAGCGATTAAAGCGTTGGATCCGCCTTGGTATCCCAGGGCAAGTGTTGCCACCTTACCTTTCTGGCGTAGGCTATATTCCGGATTTCCTTT
>Ga0316613_10001677_pt1 | contig 14990 bp, 15 predicted proteins | sample OWC_soil_day10_C_2_FD_207647 | JGI IMG/M metagenome (GOLD analysis project Ga0316613, IMG submission 207647) | Wetland soil microbial communities from Old Woman Creek delta, Ohio, United States - OWC_soil_day10_CT_b | ecosystem: Environmental > Terrestrial > Soil > Wetlands | place: USA: Ohio...
TGAAACAGCTGACAGTTTTAAGAAGGGGGATTCTTATGAACGTTCAAAATCTGAAGATGTTTATTAAAATAGTGGAAACAGGAAGCATCTCAAAGGCTGCAGAATTAATGAACATCAGCCAGTCTGCCCTAAGCCAGCAGCTTCGGGCCATGGAGTTGGAAATCGGAACCCGGCTTTTTGAGCGCAATTATAACGGGGTTGTTCCTACGGATACAGGTAAAATCGTATCCCACTATGCCACGGAAATCACATCTTCTTATGACCGAATGTTTCTTGATATCTCCAATTCTCAAAACCAGAATAAAACCATACATATTATGGCTAACCCCTGTGTCTATTCCTATGCCCTGCCCTGTACCCTTTATCATGTAAAGAACAACTATCCCCAATATACCCTTCAGATGGAGGTCATGTCCAGCCAGAACATTGAAGAAAAAATAACAAAAGGTCAGGCAGATATGGGGATTATTATCGGCAAGCCAAAGGATAAAAATCTTTCCTCCAAAAAGGTATTTACCGACCGGTTCTGTCTGGTTGCAGGAGAAAAGATGCAGGTACCGGATCAGCTGTCCTCTGAAGAACTTTATGATTATCCTCTGCTGATGCTTGTAAAGAACCAGAAGACCAGGCAGCTCCTGGACAAATCGTTGGTAAAAAACGGAATTCAGATCGGAAGACTCCATATTCCCTACACACTGGAGTCCACGGAATCCATTAAGCTTTCGGCAATTAACGGCTTTGGTCTGGCTTTTCTGCCCTACATGGCAATAAAAAAAGAGCTCTACCATAAGCAGCTTCGCATCATTGATTGTCCCGGACTGGAGTTTGAGAATGATTACTACTCCATCAAACGTTCTGGTGATGTTCCTGCTTCTCCTGAATCGGCAAAGCTCATAAAATATATTGAAAAAATATTAAAGGACACTATCTGCTAGCAGTTACGAAAATCTCCCATACGCCATTCATTACCTCATCCAACTGGTAACTTAATTTATTGGCTTTGCAAAAGGACTCCAGATTGGAAATGGTGCAGCTGTGATCTGTAACAAGCAGATAGTCCTCGCCTTTTTGTATGGAATCCATAACTGCTTGCAGTTTCATTACTGGTACCGGGCAGATCTCACCTAAACAGTCAATCTTTTTCATACTAACTCCTTTCTTTTCACCCTAACTGCATGGAAAAAGCTAAGTCCTACATTTTCTTTGCCAATGAGTACACTTCTCGAACTGCAGCCATTATAGCGGACCATTCTAATTCAGCAGCGTAAGAAAACTTTCTTTGATAGGACAACCAGTGTCTTTTCATAATAAAACTGTTCTCAATATCATCAAACACTTCATATGACTCTGAAAGATGATTTTCTGTCCCCCGACTGTGAGCGGTTGCCCGAAGAGCTTCAGAAAAAATGGTAGGTTCCAGGTTTTTCCCATGAAGCTGATGCAAAATATAAATGTCATAAAAATCTCTCATCCGTGTATTTGTAGTTGTTCGCGTGATAATTGTCTCTAATTTTTCTGCCAATACAGTCTCCAAATTATATGCCCAAATTTCAATAAAACGTTCTTCCAACATAAGCTTAAAGTTATACTGAACTTCTCTTGGGGTAATCGCATCACCAGTAGATATATCAATTTTCATCGGTGTTACCACACCATCAAAAATAGTAGTCATGCTAACTCTTATTCCTGGGTACTCTGCTTCATCCATAATTTCTGAAATGTTTTTTATATGAAATGCGACACCATCATCAACAGGAACCGTGATAATATCAGAAATTAAGCCCTCAATATCTTCTGCCCTTACATTCTCCCCCTTGACAGTTGCATCTAAATCCATTGTAGATCTTGAATCCAGTCCCACCATGGCAGCGACCAACATTCCACCCTTCAGGATAAATTTATCCTTATAATCAGATAACGAGATTCGTTCCAAAAAACGTTCCATCATATAGTTACGCATCAGAATTTGTGCGTCTGCAGCTTTTTCTTTTGATAGGTTACGAATCAAGTCTTTCAGTTGTTTTGATGTTCTTATCATAAGAGAATCTCCATATACTGCCTTATAATTTTTTCCACTCGAAGCATTTGGGCATAAGACATTAATCTCCTAAGATTCTTATCCTTACGACTTGTATATTGTTTAAGTGCTCCAAGAAATGACTGAATTTCCACATTATTTCGACTGCGTACCATATCGCAGATTGTACGCTCCATATCATAAACTGGCACCATATGTCCAAATGGAGTTCTGGCATTTGTAATTCCTACTTCGTGCAATTCTGGCTTTATTGTATAAACATAAATACCATCTTCCTTCAAACGGGATGGGCTATATCCCCTTTTTACAGTAACAGAATATGGTGACGGTTCCCGATCAGTCAGATCATGAAAAAACAATGCCGTCTCATGTGAAAATACTGCCTGGCTGCATCGCAAATGGATCAGATACATAGCATCTACCCAAGTATCCTCTGACACATAGATTCCATGTGCGGCCTGTTTCAAATTTTTTTCTTTAATGTAATTATAAAATACAGGTTTGGGAATACCCGCCGAAGTTATTTGTTCGGTTTGAAGCATCCCGCCATATTCTTTTAAAAGAAAATCGAGTTGTTCGAATCTGGTCATTTTTTCACTTCCTTTCGTGCCACCATTATACATCAATGTAGCACGAAAGTAAATATTTTATACTATGATGATATTTTTTTACTCCTTAACCCAATAAACAGTACCATCGTTCGTCCGATCCATAAAACCATATTCAATAAGCGCTCTTCGAATGGCGGCATTATCATCGTAAATTCTTTTTAAAATACGGTTTAACTCCTTCTCTTCATATTGCTTACCCGGGACAAAATTCTTTACAATTTCGCTTAACACAACCAGCTTTTTCTTCTCTCTTGCAGGTATGCTCTTTAAACCGCCTTTTTCATTAAAATAGGTTTTTCTAATACTCTCAACCTCTTTATCTGTTATATTATAGCGGTCATCCACCATGGTGGCAGTGTTGTGTGCGTCGTGCAGAACACTTCCTTCCAGCCGGCTGATCTCCTTTTGTGTCTGCTCAGACAGCAGTTCCATCATAGCCAGAAAAACCTTGGCCTGCTTTTCTTTTTCCCTTAATTTATACTTGTGGTTTCGAATGGTTGAATCAGCAACGCCAAGTGCAGAAGCAACCTCCTTATCTGACATCCCCTGTGCAATGAGCTGCAGCACCTTCTGCTGTGCCTGGGTAACTCCAGTATTCCCATAGCTCATATTGAGGACATAGGATAACATAGACCCATGCTTTTCTTTTATATGCTCTTTCATTGACTTTTCTGCGTCATAGAAAAGCCCAGCCTTTTCATAGATCCGTCCTTCCAGATAGCTTTCTCCGCAGACAACACAGGTATATGCTTCCCCCTCTTTGATATACCCGTTTTTCAGTTCATCCTTTGATGCGTCCCAAAAAATAATAACATCTCCCTTCAATCTTATATATTGGATATAATAACATCATTATTATACTATGTCTATATATTTGTAGTTTTTTTTATTATATGTTTATGCTTTATAATTCCGTTTCAATTTTTATACGAAAAAGCCACTGCATGTTTTGTTATGCAATGGCTTTAAAATCAACAACTCTTTTTTGCAATTCCCGGCCGTGTCATATTCATGGGATTCAGCACTATATTTACATCAGCCGGAGACAGCAATCCTTTTTTTATAATAAGCTCCCTCACCGGTCTTCCTGTCCGAATGGCTTCTTTCGCAATTTCCGCAGAATCTCTGTAACCGATGTGAGGACATAAAGCAGTAATGACTCCCACACTGTTTTCTACTAATTGACGGCATCTGTCCTCATTTGCAGTAATACCAGTGATACAGTGATCCACAAATGTCTGTACCGCATATGTCAACGTATCAAGGGATTGAAACAGAGAATAAAAAACAATGGGTTCAAAGGCATTTAACTCCAGCTGTCCCGCTTCTGCGGCTAATGTTATGGTTAAATCATTTCCAATAATTTGAAAAGCCACCTGATTGACTACCTCTGGAATCACCGGATTTACTTTTCCAGGCATAATGGAGGAGCCGTTCTGTCTTGCCGGAAGGTTGATTTCTCCAAATCCCGTTCTTGGTCCTGAAGACATCAGCCGTAAATCACTGGCTATTTTAGAGAGTGTAACAGCACAGGCCTTAACCGCCCCGGATACTGCTACAAAGGAATCCAGGCTTTGTGTTGCATCAAAAAGATCAGAGGCCTGCATCACATCTATACCGGATATTTCTTTTAATTTTGGTACGATCCGTTTCATGTAATATTCATCCGCGTTAATTCCGGTTCCTATAGCGGTTCCGCCTAAATTGACATACCTTATTTCTTCAAATACTTTTTCAATACGGATCATATCTCTTCTGACAGCCGTTTCATATGCGTGGAATTCCTGCCCCAGACGAATGGGGACTGCATCCTGTAACTGGGTTCTTCCCATTTTTATCACATGATCAAATTCCTTTGATTTCTCTTCGAATGCCCGCTTAAGACGATCCAGCTGTATCAATGCTTTCTTTAAAAGAACGTAACATGTCATTTTGCCTGCTGTAGGAATTACGTCATTGGTGGATTGTCCGCAGTTTACATGATCATTGGGATTAACCAGGCTATAGTCCCCTTTTTCTCCCCCCAGGATCTCTATGGCTCTGTTTGCAATGACTTCATTGGCATTCATATTCAGTGATGTACCCGCTCCGCCCTGTATGGGATCTACGATAAAATATTCCAGATACTTTCCTTTCAGTAATTCATCGCATGCCTGTACAATTGCCAGGGAGATGGCTTCATCCAGAAGGCCAGCTTCAAAGTTTGTAATTGCAGCAGCTTTTTTAATATAAACCACATTTTTAATAATCTCCGGATGCATGTTAAGCCCTGTAATATGAAAATTTTCTTTTGCTCTTAAGGATTGACTACCGTAGTAAGCACTTTTTAAAACCTTCAGTTCGCCAATAATGTCCTTTTCCACACGATACTCTTCCTCTTTATCAGTCAACCTGTATTCCATAGGATACCCTCACTTTTTTACAATTGTTTGATATGTAAATCTTGTAATAAGTATATAATCCATTTATACTATAATCAAATATCAATTGGTTTATAATTATCATAACTTTACATTTATATGGAGGCGGCCATGTTTTCCGGAAAAGAATACGTTTATGAGGTCTACAAAGAAAAGAGCTTCTCAAAAGCAGCAAACAATCTCTATATTTCACAACCCTCGTTAAGTTCCACCATTAAAAGGATTGAAACTAAAATCGGTATGCCGATTTTCGACCGAAGCATAACACCTGTGGGGCTGACGGAGTGTGGTCTTAAATACATACAGGCAGCTGAATCCATCATGGCGATTGAACAGGACTTTCATAATTATCTTGATGATGCCAGAAACTTGCAGACCGGAACTCTGACCATTGGAGGCAGCAATTTATTTACTTCCTATGTCATTCCTCCTCTTATCTCCACCCTGCACCAGCAGTATCCAGGGATTAACGTAACGATCATTGAAGACAATACCAGCAATCTTGAATCCCAGCTTTTACTGGGTTCACTGGATTTTATCGTTGATAACAGCACACTTTGCGAAACCAAGTTTGATTCTTTTTTATACCGGGAGGAACATTTAATGATCGCCGTTCCTAAAAAATACCAGATTAATCAAAACCTTCAGGAATATCAGGTTTCTCTGGAACAGATCCGGTCGAATGCCTGTCAGGACCCAAAAGTTCCTGTAGTGCCTTTGATGGAATTTAAGGATTATCCTTTCATCATGCTGAAGCCAAATAATGATACCATGCAAAGGGGAACTCATTTATGTAAAGCAAATGGTTTTAAGCCTGATATCCTGTTTGAACTGGATCAGCAGTCAACCGCTTATCACATTGCCTGCTCCGGAATGGGGATTTGTTTTGTCAGTGATACACTTTTATGTAAATCACCGGCACTTACGGATATGATTTATTACAAGCTTGACGAAGAAAAAAGCAAACGTAATATCTGTTTCTTCAGTAAGAAGAACCGATATATTACGTTTGCCATGTCTGAATTTTTAAAATTAATTTCTTAGCAGGCTTTATATTGCTTTAGCCGAACATTTTCCACTGCTTCAAGATAAACAATCATTTCATCATGTCTGCAATCTGTTCCGCATCCAGAACATCATCGATTACCTTTGCATAATGAGCGTATGTTACGGTAAGGTCAGATGATAAGATAAATGCTGCGGGCAGCTGCAGCTCGTCCCCCTCATACCTTCCATGAGAGAAGCCTGCTGCCATGGCTTTTCCGACTTTCACCATGGTCTTTAATCCAGCCAGATCTTTTTTACTGGCGGCCGGAAGGATTTCAAACTCCCGGTAGAGTTCTTCGTTCGGATCACAGACGATTTCAAATGGGAACATATCTTCTTTTCCCATGTCCTCTCTTAATAAATCCGGATCGCTCTGCAGAACTATCAGTAATTCTCCTCCTGCTGCCTTAATCTTTTCATAGTTTTTGGCATACTGGGAAAGGTCATACTGACACAGCGTGCACCCATAATAGCGGAGAAATACAAGAGCCAGTTTCTTTCCGCCTGCTGCCTCACTGAGCCGGACATTTTTACGAAAAGGTGTATCAAATGTAAAATCACCCATCTTGTCATTTACATATATTTTCCCCATCTTGTGCACCTCATTTTTCTGTAAATTTATTTGGCGTTAAAAACATACTCATTCAGGCGCTTCATTGCTTCCTCAACTCTGCTGAAAGGAAGAGCCAGATTCAGACGAATGGAGCATGGTCCGTGGAACATGCGGCCATCCTGCCATGCAACGCCTACATCCCAGCCGGACTTTTCCAGTTCATCAATGGTTTTTCCATTCTCTTTACACCAATCTGTGCAGTCCATAAACAGCATATAAGTTCCCTGAGGTTTGGAAAGCCTTACACCTTTGAAATTCTTTGTAATATAGTTATAAGCATAATCAACATTTTTTGTAAGCACCTGGCAAAGCTCATCCACCCATTCTGCACCTTCCGGTCTATACGCACCGATTAACGCATGCATGCTCAGCACATTCATGTCATTGTAATGGGATTTGCTGCTCTGGGCGCGGACGCGGTCTCTTAGATATGGATCATAAATAATATGATAAGATCCAATCAGTCCTGCCAGGTTAAAGGTTTTGCTGGGCGCATAAAGAGCGACGGTACGCTTGCGGGCATCTTCACTGACAGACTGAACCGGAATATGTTTATATCCGTCTAAAATAAGATCCGACCAGATTTCGTCAGAAACAACGATACAATCATTATTCTTATAGACTTCCATTGCTTTTTCAATCTCCCACTTTTCCCATACACGTCCGCATGGATTGTGAGGATTGCAGAAAATAGCGGTATGAATCTTATGAGCCTTTATTTTTTTATCCATATCCTCATAGTCCATGCGCCATACGCCGTTCTCATCCTGCTTTAATGGGCTATGTATGATTTTGCGTCCGTTATTCTCAAGGCTCATGGTAAAACCGATATAGGTTGGGGAATGGAGAAGTACTGCATCGCCAGGTGCTGAAAATGCATTCAGTACAGAGATGACTCCGCCAAGTACACCGTTTTCATATCCGATGCATTCCTTTGTCAGTCCTGTTACCCCGTTTCTTTCCTCCTGCCACTTAATAATGGCATTGTAATACTCCTCTGATGGGTTGAAATAACCAAATGCAGGGTGCTGCACACGTTCAACAATGGCTGCACAAATGGAGGGAACGGTTGGGAAGTTCATATCTGCAACCCACATCGGAATCGTGTCATACCCATCCTTTGGAACATCCGGAGCGAAACCTGGTAAAGTTCCAAGACCATCTACAGCAATGGCATCTTTGCCTCTGCGGTCCATAATTGATGTAAAATCGTATTTCATAGCAATATCCTCCTTCATCTTAATTTGCCGTCGGCATGGTAAAATCTTAGTGACAGCAAACACCATGTAATTATTTTATTATTTTTACTCCTCATCATCTGCAAGTGCCTGAACAATAATCGCTTTTTTGTTTTCCTCAAGGAACTCCTTTTTCACCGCTCCGGTATGGATACGAAGTAAGGAGAAGCCAACGCAGATTGCCAGAATAGCAATGGAAGCAATAATATCCTTTCCTTTTAAATCTTTAAATAAGTTAAAAGCTACCACTCCAGCACAGGCTGCAGACAGAATACAAATAATATTATACACCGGAATGGGCATACGAAGCGCACATTTTTTCCACTGGTCCGGATATTTTTTCGGCAGTGTAATACATGCCATATTAAGATATACATTCATCACCATGGATGGAATCATTACCAGTGATATAATGGAATCCAGACTGAATCCAAGCAGGATCGGCATTACGCTGAGTAAGTAAAAGGCAAGCTGAATGACCCACGGGAAGCCACCTTTTGTCGTCTTTTTAAATACTGGAGGAAGCCATCCGTCCTCTGCGATCTTCATCAGCGGATAACGGAACATGGCAATACCACCTAATAAGCTGGTCGCAATTGCAAATACACCGCCGCCTAAAATGAACACAACATAAATGCTATTAGGAAATATTGCTTTAGCAGTTGCTCCTAAGTTTGCTCCGGCAACCTGATCATATGGCAATACTCCGGCCGCAACAATACTCATCACACCGTATATTACAGCTAATGCCAGAGTGATCCAGAGAATAGCAAGCGGTATGGTTTTTTTCGGTTTTTCAGTCACTGCAACCATGGATACCGGTGCCATTGTGGTTCCCTGGCAGGCCCAGCCCATAATTGCGATTGCACTGACAAATCCAGCGAATCCCCCATGGAAGAACCCGCCGTCTGCATTGGAAAAATAGTCAGGTCTTACCTGTGGCATACCAAAAATAACAAAAATTGCAATTGCTCCAATTAAAATTACTGTCATTGCATTTTCTAAAAGTGTTATAAAACGGGAACCCCTCAGAGTGCTTGCAAAAAAGAGTGTCATAATCAGGATCGCCACCGGACGGGTAAAGGGCTCCACTCCGGGAAATACGGCTGATATATAGTTAACCATACCAAGCGCATAGCTTGACATAGCCATGCTGTTTACGAGAGCCATAGTTGCCGAAAAACCAGTCATTGTCGGATTAAACAGCAGCGCTTTCTGGCTGTAATCTCCCCCTTTAAATACAAACATGGAACTCATGATTACATTGTACATATAAGCCAGAAGCATAAACAGACATCCGCCGACACATACCAGAACAATAGATCTGCCTGTATAACCAATTCCAAATCCAAGTAAAACAAAGATACCTGAACCAATTGCGCCACCCAAACCAAGACCGAAAATATTTAACATACCGAGCTTTTTGCCATGCTCTTCCATTATGTTTTCCTCCTCCATGATCGTCTTATCAATTAGTTTTCAAACATACTACAATACTGCGACCGCCTCAATCTCTACTCTGGCATCCTTTGGAAGGCTGCCTACCTGAAATGCCGCTCTGGCAGGGCAGGTACCCGTGAAATATTGTGCATAAACCTCATTCATTTCTGTAAATTCCCCAATATCCTTTAGTAATACGGTGGTTTTCACCACATTCTCCATACCAGCACCGGCAGTTTCTAAAACAGCCCGGATATTCTCCAGAGACTGCCTGGTCTGCGCCTTAATGTCATCTCCGGCGAATGATCCGGTAGACGGATCAATGGGAAGCTGTCCCGATACATAAATCGTTTTGGATGCCATAATTGCCTGAGAATAAGGTCCGATCGCAGATGGTGCTTTGTCTGTACTCAGTTCTTTCTTCTGCAACAAAACATTCCTCCTTTTTTAATAATTTTTTTATCTTTTTGATTGTAATTTTATCATATCACATTTTTCAATGTTTGACAATATTTTTATCATCATGACAATTTTTTTATTTATTTTTATGTTTCATAATTGATTCTTTATAGAAAAATGATATAATAAAAGAGAGTATGAAAGGAAAGTGAGTGATAATGACAGATAACGAATTATTAGATATGTATAAACCAATGGTTTCTTTTTTATCCGGCCTGTGCGGTCCTGGTTGCGAGGTTCTGCTTCATGATGTATCAAAATCAGACAGCGGCACTGTAATAGCAGTTGCCAACGGCCATCATTCCGGACGGGGCATTGGTTCTCCCATGACTGACCTGGCTAATCAGATCAGGAAAGATCAGATTTACAAAACACAGGATTATCTTACGAATTATCATGGTGTTAGTAAAAGCAAGAATTTTATATCCAATACCTATTTTATTAAGAATGAGGACAGGCTGATCGGTCTGCTCTGCGTTAACCGGAATACGACGGCGATTCATGAATTGGATCTGGCTTTGTCCAATTTAAAAAAGCATTATAATCTGACAGACGGAAGAAAGGATATACAGGAAGATTTAAGCACTCCGGTAGAAGAGATGCTTTCCACCCTTGTAACCCAGGCAGTGAAAGATGCGGGAGTCTCACCCCAGCGCATGTCCAGACAAGAAAAGATTACTATTGTTAAGCAGTTGAACGAACAGGGGATTCTGACCATGAAAGGGGCAGTTTCTGAAATCGCAAGACAGCTTTTTGTTTCTGAGCCCACTGTTTACCGGTATTTAAACCACAAATAGTATAAAATGAAACTGCCGTTATAAACCGGTATACATCCGGAATTAACGGCAGTTTCACATTTAGCTTTCAATTATTTTATTTTTCAGATTCAAAGGCTTCCTGTAATGCATGAAGAAATGTATCAGGGTTCTGAGCACCTGAGACAGCATACCAATTATTAATTAAAAAATACGGTACTCCATTGATATTCAATTTCCGAGCCATATCCTCGTCCTTTTTCACCGCTGACTTCAGCTGATCATCAGCCAATTGTATGGTTAAGTCAGCAATATCAAGACCGGCTTCTTCTGCCAGCTTTAAAAGAGCCTCCCTGTCACCGATATCCATTCCTTCTTCAAAATACCCCTGAAAGAAACGGTTCACCAGTTGGTTCGCTTTTCCCTTTGACTTTGCATATTGAATTATTTCATGAGCCAATCCTGTGCTATTTAGCTTTAATAAATCAAAACGGTAATGAAGTCCGACTTCAGCTGCAGCTTTCACAATCATATCATTATTGCGTTTTGCCTCCTCATAGCTGGTGTGGTACTTATCTGCGATTACCTGATTAATATCTTTTCCTTTTACCGATTCTCCTGACATATTTAACTCAAAACTTCTATATACCACTTCTACTTCATCTTTATGCTCAAACTTATCTAATGCCATTTCAAACTTCGTTTTGCCCATATAGCAGAAGGGGCAGACAAAATCGGACCATATTTCTATTATCATACGATCAGCTCCTTTAACTTTTTTTGGCGGTCTAAAGTATCTTCCTTTATTGAAAGATACTTTCATTATACTGACAATACACAAAAAAGCAAAGGGGATTCTGTATTTTTATTTTAAAAGAATCCAATAATTTTCATACTCTGTTCCATCATGTCCAACCAGTTTATGATTTGTCAATTGAAAATTCATTTTTCCCAGTGCTTTCCTTCTTTCTCCCGCCAGAGGTATTGCTTTTGTCGCAATAATCTGGCATTCAAATAATTTATAAATAGGTACAATTAATATGGATAACAAATTTTCAATGCAGTCTTCTGTTTCATAATCGCTTCTTAAATCCATTCTTAATAAACCGCATTGATTAAAATCATCACTGGATCTTCTCTGAAACACCTCTATAGTACCAATCACTTCATCCGTCTTTTTTGAGATTACGGACCAGCGTACAAAGCTTTTTCGTCCATATTCATCAAGCCAGTAATTTACTGCCTCTTCCATACGTTTATATGAATTATAATAGAAATCATCACCATGGCAGTTATCACTATTAAAGAGCGGCACGGATTTTTTATCACTGTAAACTCGTAAAAGAAGGGGAACATCCTTATGCTCAACAAACCGCAAAAGATAATTATCGTTTTCCAATACAGGACACATTTCATAAACATCTGACATATATAAACCTCATCTTTCATTTTCTTCTATTATAACAAAGGAACCATGACAACTCTGTGTCATGGTTCCTTTGTTATTCAGTTATGTGAATCGGGTTTAAAATACCAGTTCCAATCACCATGGTAGATCATCCGCTTATTCATTCCGCCATCTACAGTAATGGTTTCTCCTGTAATAAAATCCTGATCACATAAAAATGTCACCATCTTTGAAATATCCTCTGGCGTTCCCACTTTTTGCACTGGCATATGCTTCCGTATCAGGTTCTGACTGAAATGCGCGGGAAGAAGCAATGTTAATAATTTTACCCCGGCAGGCGTTATTGACCAGAACATATTTGTTTCCCTATTCCGTGAGCTCCCCCAGTCACAACCACGCCTCTGTTCATAGCCCGCCTCCATATTTACTATAATAGCTTTATTAAGCTGCCTCAAACTGACTGTTATAGAGCTGTGCATAAAATCCGTTCTTTGAAAGCAGTTCCTCATGGCTTCCGCTTTCGATAATATCACCATCCTTCATTACCAGAATTAAATCTGCATTTTTAATCGTTGAAAGCCTATGAGCGATCACAAAAGATGTTCTTCCTTTTGTGAGCTGATCCATAGCTGTCTGTACCATACGTTCAGTACGGGTATCAACCGAGCTTGTGGCTTCATCAAGGATTAATAAAGGTGCGTTCTGTATCATGGCTCTTGCAATGGTAATCAGCTGCTTCTGGCCCTCTGAAAGACTGGCCTTATCATTTAATATTGTATCATAACCCTTGGGTAATGTCATAATAAAATGATGCAGTCCTACTGTTTTGCAGGCATTGATCACATCTTCCTCCGTCACCCCCCGCTTGCTGTAAATAATATTTTCCCTTATGGTTCCTTCAAAAATCCAGGTATCCTGTAATACCATGCTAAACTGTGCATGCACATTCTCTCTTGGTACCTGATTCACCGGTACTCCGTCAATCAGAATCTCTCCTCCATCAACCTCATAAAATCTCATAAGCAGATTGACCATGGTAGTCTTTCCGGCTCCCGTAGGACCAACAATAGCCACCTTCTGACCTGCGTCAATTTTTGCGGAAAAATTGTTGATTACCGGCTTATTGGGTGTGTAACCAAATCTGACATTTCTAAATTCCACAGTTCCTTTTACATCAGTTAAAACATTCTTTTTCTCTGATTCATTCTCAAGTTCCTCTTCATCAAGAAATTCAAAAACACGTTCACTTGCTGCTGCAGTCCTTTGAAGATTGTTCATAGCCTGGGAAATCTGGGATAATGGCTGAGTAAATAAACGAATATATAACATAAATGCCACTATCACACCAAAGGTAATTTTCCCTTCCATTGCAAGAGCTGCGCCTACTACACAGACAGCCACGTATCCGAAGTTTCCAACAAAACTCATAATAGGCGTCATAAGACCTGAAAGAAACTGTGATTTCCATGCACTGCTATATAAACTGCTGTTGCTGTTTTCAAAAGCAGCCTTTGCTTCCCTGCTGCCATTATAAACCTTAACAACATTATGACCAGTATAAACTTCCTCAATCAGACCATTGATCTGACCTAATTCTGTCTGCTGCTGTTTAAAGTATTTCTGTGACTGTTTCATAATAAGCATCATCAAGCTAAAACCAATTACGCTGGAAACTACCGCAGTTAACGCCAGAATCCAACTGTTATAAAACATCATGACCAAAGAACCAGCCAGCATGGTAATAGCAGAAATTAAGGTTCCAACACTTTGATTTAATGTCTGTCCAATGGCGTCCACATCATTGGTCACACGGCTCAATACATCTCCAATACTTACAGAGTCAAAGTATTTCAAAGGCAGGCGGTTCATCTTCTGGGAGATATCTGTCCTCATTTTTTTTGAAACAACCTGTGTAATGGTTGCCATAACCAGACTCTGTATATAGTTTAACAGAAGAGAAACAGCATAAAACACAGCCAGCGTCCAGCCAATTTTCAAAACAGCATTCATGTCAATGGTACCCAGAACAGGCGCTCCATTTACCATGGCAGGAAGCCCTTTCATAATTTCATTCGTTAAATTTTTTAATTGATCCGGTCCAATAATCTGTAATATGGTTCCAGCTGCAGCAGCAGCCAGAGCAAAGATAATGGCAGGAAGATATTGTTTGCAATACGCCATCAGCTTTGTCATCGTAGTATTAAAGTTTTTTGGTTTTTCTACAACCTGCCCCATAGCGCCCCTTCCCATAGGACCGCCTGACATTGGACCTGTTTGGGAATTCTTTTTTCCTTGTTGTTCACTCATGATATTAATTCCTCCTGACTAAGCTGTGACATTGCGATTTCTCTGTAAACACTGCAGGTCTCAAGCAGCTCTTTATGCGTTCCTTTTCCAACTATCTTTCCTTCGTCAAGAACAATGATCTGATCAGCGTCCATAATTGTGCCAATTCTCTGTGCAACAATCAGGCTGGTGGCTCCCTCGGATTCCTTTTTGAGAGCAGTTCTTAACACCCGGTCAGTTTTATAATCCAGTGCAGAAAAGCTGTCATCAAAAATATAAATCTCCGGTTTTCGGCAGACGGCCCGGGCAATGGCAAGACGCTGTTTCTGTCCTCCTGATACATTGGTTCCTCCCTGTGCGATCTCCGCCTCATACTGATGTTCCATTTTCTCCACAAATTCACTGCCCTGAGCAGTCCTTACCGCAGCTTTAATCTCTTCCGGAAGTGGTTTTTTCTTTCCATTATCACCAAATGCCACATTACTGCCTACTGTCCCGCGAAACATCACCGCTTTCTGGGGTACATATCCAATCTTATTATGAAGAGACTCCTGTGTATAATCCTTCACATTCACTCCATCAACCAGAATCTCACCTTCTGTTGCGTCATAAAACCTGGGAATCAGACTGATCAGCGTACTTTTTCCGCTTCCGGTAGAGCCGATGAATGCGACT
>Ga0316613_10001678_pt1 | contig 14985 bp, 12 predicted proteins | sample OWC_soil_day10_C_2_FD_207647 | JGI IMG/M metagenome (GOLD analysis project Ga0316613, IMG submission 207647) | Wetland soil microbial communities from Old Woman Creek delta, Ohio, United States - OWC_soil_day10_CT_b | ecosystem: Environmental > Terrestrial > Soil > Wetlands | place: USA: Ohio...
TGGTGAGCGTGTTCCGGACAGGCTCGGATGTGGCAGCGCCAGCGGCCAGGCGAACGGCCATTGCAACCCGGCCCGCAGCCAAACCGATGACCCGGGCGGTGAGCAAGCCTGCGGCGCCAGCGAAGGCGCCGCAGATTGCAGCGCCACGAGCGGATGCCGGCAAGGGCGATGATTGGGAAGAGTTTTGATCTCCGAGTATGCGGTTGCCGAGAAGTAATTGTTGTGATGCGGCAACGCTGTAAAATGGCTGATGTTCAGAAGCATTGAACCCAGAAATTTGTTTCCCCTTTATGGCAACTCTTGGTCAAGGGCGCTCTCATTGGCGGTTGAAATTGTCCAAGGATAATTGCGAGGAAACGGATTTCTGGGTGGAAACTATGCTTTTTATCAATTTAAAACCATAAATGTTCAAGATATTATTTTGTAACAGGGAAATCGCTAAATATGGAGGCGTACTGATTTAGCATCATTTTTCTTGGTTGGTAAATTGGGTAACTTCGCTAACTATAATAAATCAGCGCATCGTTTAGGCTCGAAGCGGTAAAATCGTCTGCTGGACATGGTCGCTACAAGGGAGAATATGAAACTATCAAATATGAAAATCGGCGTCCGATTGGGCTTGGGATTTGGGTTTGTCCTGCTGTTGACCATGCTGATTACAGCGATTGGCTATTGGCAGCTGAAATCGATTTCCTTCATGACCCAGGAAATGGCGCGACAGTCTGTGGTTAAGGAAAGGCTGGCAAGCGACTGGTCTGGGAATATTTATGCTGCAGTCATGCGTGCAACCGCAATAGCCAAGAGCAGCGACCACAATCTTGCAACTTTCTTTGCGCCACTCAATGCCGAGTCTGCCAAAAATACGACCGAGCTGATAGCGAAAATCCAGCCTATGCTATCAACGCCTGAAGAAAAAAAGATATTTGAAAAAGCAGGCGAAATCAGGAAGGCCTATACCGAAAGCAGGGATCAGATTGCCAAACTGAAAGCAGCAGGCAAAGCGGATGAAGCTAACGAACTTCTGGATAAGAAATTTATTCCCATCGCGACTGAATACCAGAAAATCGTAGGTGAATTTGAAGAAATCCAGCGCAAAGCCTTGGATGCCAAAGCGACGACGATTGAAGAGACAGACCAGCGTAGCCGTATTGAGCTAATAGGATTGGGTGTGTTGGTCGTGATTCTGGGTGTTGTGGCTGCATGGTGGTTGACTGCGGGGATCACCCGTCCGCTGGGAGAAGCGGTGAAACTGGCGGAAACGGTAGCCTCAGGTGACCTGACGCACCGGATCGAAGTGCACTCGAAAGACGAAACCGGTCAGTTGATGCAGGCGCTCAAACACATGAACGACAGCCTGGTCAACATTGTCGCTCAGGTACGCACAGGCACCGACACCATCGCCACCGCCTCGGCGCAGATTGCGGCGGGCAACCAGGATCTGTCATCGCGTACCGAGGAGCAGGCCAGCTCGCTGGAAGAAACCGCCTCGTCGATGGAAGAACTGACCTCGACCGTGCGCCAGAATGCCGACAATGCGCGCCAGGCCAATCAACTGGCGGTGACGGCATCCGATGTGGCGGTCAAGGGTGGCGAAGTGGTATCGCAAGTGGTCGAAACGATGGGTGCGATCAACGACTCGTCACACAAGATGGCCAACATCATCAACGTCATCGACGGCATTGCGTTCCAGACCAACATTCTGGCGCTGAACGCGGCAGTCGAAGCGGCACGCGCCGGCGAACAGGGCCGCGGCTTCGCGGTGGTGGCAACAGAAGTCCGCAGCCTGGCACAAAGGAGCGCTGCGGCTGCACGCGAAATCAAGGCACTGATCGACGATTCGGTCGAAAAGGTCGAGGCTGGCAGCAAGCTGGTCGAGCAGGCGGGTACGACGATGGAAGAAGTGGTGTCGAGCATCAAGCGCGTGCATGACATCATGGGCGAGATCACGGCTGCGAGCAGCGAACAGAGCGACGGCATCGAGCAGGTGAACCAGGCGGTCAGCCAGATGGACACGGTGACGCAGCAGAACGCGGCACTGGTGGAAGAAGCGGCTGCCGCGGCGGAATCGCTGCAGGATCAGGCGGCGAATCTGGTGCAGGTGGTGAGCGTGTTCCGGACAGGCTCGGATGTGGCAGCGCCAGCGGCCAGGCGAACGGCCATCGCCCCTAGGCCCGCAGCCAAACCGATGACTCGGGCGGTGAGCAAGCCTGCGGCGCCAGCGAAGGCACCGCAGATTGCCGCGCCACGAGCGGATGCAGGTAAGGGCGATGATTGGGAAGAGTTCTGATTGCGTTTACTGAACCATATTACGGATGAACTTCAAAAGCCCCTGCTTTCAAGCCGGGGCTTTTTCATCTCCGGTTTGCGCGGGCAAAATGTGCGCTGCCGAATGTTGCGGATCGCAGCTCTGTCTCGTTGCAGATCAGCAGGAATAAGACATTTTTTCTCAACCGGTACAACCGTTGATAAATCCGGAAAACTCATGCGGCTTTCATGGTAACCTAGTCAACTAATACAGTGGCGCGCCGGTCTTATCAGGCGCAAGCCCGCCAGCCTTTCAAAGCAACCAGAAATACAGGAGAAGCAATGCAAACCAAGTCTGTACTGACCCTTGACGACGTCCAGAAGATCGCTGCCGCGGCCGAGGCCGAGGCTACCAAGAATGGCTGGGCGGTCGCAATTGCCGTTGTGGACGACGGCGGTCATCCATTGTGGCTGCATCGGATGGATGGTGTCGCTCCGGTCGCGTCGTATATTGCGCCAGCGAAGGCAAGAACGGCCGCGCTTGGCCGCCGTGAGTCGAAGATTTACGAAGATATGATCAACAGCGGCCGAGTGTCGTTCCTTAGTGCGCTGCCGGTTATCGACGGCATGCTTGAAGGCGGTGTACCGATTATGGTCAATGGTCAGTGCGTTGGCGCAGTTGGCGTTTCTGGCGTGAAGTCGATTGAGGATGCACAAATCGCGAAGGCAGGCATCGCCGGGCTTGCGATGTAAGCGCGCAACAGCAAAGAAAAAGCCACCCGTGCGGGTGGCTTTTTTGCAGGAATTACCGGTTTCCTTGTGGTGCCCGGAACCGGAATCGAACCGGTACGCCATTGCTGGCGAGAGATTTTAAGTCTCTTGTGTCTACCAATTTCACCATCCGGGCAGGAGCGGAATTGTAGCATTCGGCGGCGAAAATATGTCAGGGTAATGCGATCTTCAAAACCATGCAGGAGAAAAAAATGAAAAATGCAGTGCGCGCAATACTCTTTTCACTGGCCTTTCTCGCCGCTTCGCCTGCTTTGGCGGCAGTGCCGGAAAATGCGGCGGAAATCAAGGCACATCTGGAATTCATGGGCTATGAAGTGTCCTATTTCAAGGATCATATGGTGGCAAAACATCCGATACATCCGAACTTCTTGCTCAGCCAGCAAGCCAGCGGGATGATCGCGACCAAGCCGTTCAAGAGCAATGCCACCGGCAAGCAGAACCGTGCCAAACTGCTTGCAATCTCGAACGATTTGAATGCAGGTGCGCTGGCAGCCAGGTATTACATCGACAAGGAGAACGACATGGTGGTTGAGGCGTTTTATCCGGGAAGCTACAGCAAGCAATCGTTCACCCTGTTTATCGATGCGTTTAACATGATGCAAAAGCAGGTCCAAGCCGATCTCAAGCTGCTTAGTGAGTATTTTGAGTGATGAACCATGCCAAGCACGAAACTTCCTTTCGCCCAGCCTGATTATCGGGTTACCGTTACCGATGTTCCCTATCGGCAGGTAGATGGGCGCATCCTGCTGCGGTCGCTGATTTATCAGCCGGAGGGCGAGGGGCCGTTTCCGGCAGTGGTGTGTGTGCATGGCGGTGCGTGGATGTTCGGTGACCGCACGGCGACGCAAGGGTTCGCCGACATGATTGCCGCCTGCGGCGTGGTCGTGATGGCGATCGATTTCCGCATGGCGCCGCGTGATCCGTATCCATCGTCGCTGGCCGATATCAACTATGCGGTGCGCTGGCTCAAGCAGAATGCGGCGATGTTTTCGGTTGAGCCGACAGCGATTGGCGGACTCGGAGTTTCCAGCGGCGGGCATTTGATCCTGCTGTCCGCGTTGCGTCCATTCGACCCGCGTTACGCCGCCGATGAGCTTCCTGAAGCAGTCAGAGAGGATGCGCGCCTCGCTTTTGTCATCACCTGTTCCGGCGTGCTTGACCCGCTGGATCGCTACCGGATGGCGCAGCAGAGCGGAGATCAGGAAATCATTGCTTGCCACGATGCCTACTTCCGCGACAGCGATGTGATGTGCGAAGCCAGTCCGCCGCTGATTCTGGAACGCGGCGAAAAGGTGGATTTGCCGCCGGCGCTGTTTTTTCAGGGGAGCGAAGATACGCGCGTGCCGCCCGGTACCGCGCAGCGGATGGCGGAGCTGTGCATCGCTGCCGGCGGTCAGGCCGAGGCCGTGATTTACCCTGGCGCGGGGCATGCAATCGGTTCCTGGAGCCGGTTGGAACTGTTCGACATGCTTCGGCGCACAATGAGCTTCATCGGCAGCAGCGTGTCCGGCGCACATGCGGATCTCAATCCCTCCTCAGGCAACTGACTACGGCCTGTTTGCACTGATCGCATCAGGTGGGGCGTTGATTGCGCGGCCATGCTGGCGGCGGGCAAAGCGCTGGCGCGTCATTCTGAATTGTGGGGGTATATAGCCAAAATCATATTCCAGGCCACATATTTGCTAGTTGTTTTTAAATACTGGTGGGAGTATATTTTGGGGCTTAATGAACAGAAATGACTTTTGGGTCAGTTATTTTGGCTATGCCAGACATGTCATAGCAGGCGCTTGCTCAGGAACGAGCCACGTTTGACCTCGTCTTCAGCATTTCCGGAATCAGGCTAGAATTAAAAAAACAGGGTTCGTACAAGCATATTCGTTCAACCACAATGCTGGAGGTCCGATCATGATGCGTTTCGGTTTCAAACCCCTCAAGCAGTGCAGCATCGCCAGCGGCGGCTGCTATGTCATCGAAGTTCAGGCACCCGAGCCGATCCGGGTCGATTCTCCCGCGCTATCCGTGATGACCGATTTGCGCCAGACGCAGACGGTGACGGTGTCGCCGGATGTGACTTACGCCGAAGCCAACCATACGATGGTGCAAGCCAAGGTTCACCAGCTGATCGTCACCGGCGACGACGGCAGGATCAAGGGCGTGCTGACCACGAACGATTTGTGGAGCGAGCGGCCGATGCAGATTGCGGTCAAACGCGGCATCCGGCACAGTGAACTGCTGGTGCGCGACATTATGACGCCGGTCGAATCGCTCGATGTGCTGCGTCTGAAGGATATCGAGCAAGCAAAGGTTGGCGACATCATTGCAACGCTCAAGGCCGCAGGCCGGATTCATGCGCTGGTGGTGTGCGACGAGCCATCCGGCAGCCAGAAACTGCGCGGCATTTTTTCGGCGGCGAATATTGCGAAACAGATGGGTGCGGAAGTCGTGTCGCATGAAACGGCGCGCACTTTTGCCGAGATCGAAGCGGTCATTGCGGGTTAGTAGGTGATGCGTCAGCAGCCGGCAAAACCGGACTGATGGCGGCATTCGCGCTGGCTATCAGCTTGCCGCCATTTTTTTCAGAGTCACGTAATCCGCCTTGCCGGTGCCCAGGAGCGGCAGGCGCTCAAGCAGTTCGATCCTGCGCGGCAGCAGCAGTTCGGGCAAGCCTTGTGCTTGCGCTGCTGTGCGCAGCTGCTCGCGGGTCAGCTTGGCATCGGTGGTGAACAGTACTAATGCTTCGCCGCGCTGCGGGTCGGGCTGGGTGACGATGGCGTGCATCTTGTCCGGGCTGACGGTGAGCGCCAGGTTTTCGACCACTTCGAGCGAAACCATTTCGCCGGCGATCTTGGCAAAGCGCTTGACGCGGCCGAGCACATGGACGAAGCCTTCGGCATCGACTTCGACCACATCGCCGGTGTCATACCAGCCTGCGCCGACGGATGATTGCGGCGCTTCCAGCTCGCCCGGATGCTCGTAGCGGTAATAGCCGCTCATCACGTTCGGGCCGCTGACATGCAGGATGCCGCCATGATCGATGCCTGGAACTGGCACCACCTTGTGCCGGATGCCGGGCAGCAACTGGCCGACGGTGCCGCTCTTGAACGCCATCGGCGTGTTGACCGCCAGCACCGGCGCGGTTTCGGTCGCACCATAGCCTTCGAAAATGCGGATGCCGAATTTCTCGAACCACAGGTCACGCACTTGCTGCGACAGTTTTTCCGCGCCGGCCACGACATACCGCAGGCGGTAAAAATCATACGGGTGCGCGAACTTGCCGTAGTGGGCGAGGAAGGTGCCGGTGCCGAAAAGCACAGAGCAGCCGCGGTCGTAGGCCAGTTCGGGGATCACGCGGTAATGCAGCGGCGTTGGGTACAGGAACAGGCTGGAGCCGGTCAGCAAGGGCAGGATGGCGCCGGCGGTCAGGCCGAACGAATGGAAAATGGGCAGCGCGCTCAGGAATTTGTCTTCGGTCGAAATGTCGATGATGGCGCGCACTTGCGCGATGTTGGCCAGAATCGCACGGTGCGACAGCACCACGCCTTTGGGACGCCCTTCGGAGCCGGATGTGAACAGCACCACCGCCGCATCTTCCGGGCTGGCGAAGCAGCGGCTGGCCGCATGCGGGAACCAGCGTGCATAGCCTATCCACCATAATTTATCGATCAGTGTTAGTTGTTCGCGTAAATCTTCCAGATAGACGATGCGCAAGCCTTGCAGGGCGGCGACCTTGTCTTCCAGTTTCGCCTGTTCGAGGAAGGCGCGCGAGGTGACAATCGTGCGCACCCCAGCAGCAGTGCAGGCGCTCTGCATGCCTTCGGTGCCGGCGGTGTAATTCAACAGCGCCGGCACGCGGCGGAAGGCGGACAGGCCGATGATCATCGCCAGCGTCGGCGCCAGATTCGGCAACAGCAGGCCGATGCGCGCGCCGGGCGCTTCCAGCCGGCTGCCGATGCGGCCGAGCATTAGCATCATTTTCAGCATGTCGCCATAGCTGTAAATCACCTGCTTGACGTCTTCCACCATTGGGCGCTGGCGGCCAAAAATGCGCACCGCTTCCAGCACGGCGTCGAAAATCGTGGTTGGCATGCGCGTTTCGAACAGCATTTCCTGCATGATGCGCCGCATGGCTTCAGCCATCTGGTGGCGGCGTTGTTTGGCCGTCGGCAAAACTGGCATCTCGATTTTCGTCGCAGGCAGAATGGTGAGCCGCATTTTTGGAAACCAGCCGCGCGGGGCGGAACCGCTCATGCGCGAAAAATAGCTGCGCTGCGGGCCATCGAGCCGCACCGGGATGATGGTGGCGCCAGTCTTGCCGGCAACGAAGGCCGAGCCTTCATACACCTTCATCAGCGCGCCCGTCAGCGTGATCCGGCCTTCGGGGAAAATTACCACCGGCCGACCGGATTCGACCAACTGGATGATTTGTCGCGTTGCCATTGGATTGGTCGGTTCAACCGTGATGTGATCGACCATTGCCAGGATGAAGCTGAAAAATGGCACTTGTGCGATGCGGGTATTGACCACGAAGATTGGATCGACTGGCAGAAACAGACCGAGCAGCAGGCCATCGAGAAAAGATTCGTGGTTGGCGACGATCAGCAATTTCGGCACACCGAAATCCGGATTCGCACTTTTAACCTCGACTCGAAACAGCAGCTTGCACAGCACGAGCAGAATCGGGCGCAAAATGGGGCGGATCAGGGTTTTCAACATGTCAGTTTCTCCGGAAAATCCAAGCAATGAAACGGTTCAGGTATTCGGGCGTCACGCTGTAGATGTAGGCCGCGATGCCTGCGTTGATGACGGCGGTCAGCAGAAAAATTTGTGGTACGGTGGCGCCGCAGGACAGTAATGCAATCGCCAGCAATGCAGCCGCCACCATGAACGCGGCGTTCAGGATGTTGTTGGCGGCAATGACGCGCGAACGGTGCGAAGCTTCCGAGCGCGTTTGCATCAGCGCATACAGCGGTACGCAATAGAAGCCGCCGAAGATGCCAATCATCGTCAGGTCGAATAGCACGCGCCAGCTGTTGGGGGCGGACAGGAATTGAGTCACGTTCAGCCCAAGCGCGCCGGCGTGCGGACTCGCCAGCCACAGGTCGAGCGCGAACACGGTCAGGCCGATTGAGCCGAGAGGAACCAGCCCGGGTTCTATTTTCTGACCGGAAAGTTTCTCGCACAGCAGTGAACCGGCACCGATACCGACTGAGAAGATCGCCAGCAAGAGTGTGACCACGCCTTCGCTGCCGCCAAGGTAATCTTTGGCGTAAGCCGGGAATTGCGACAGGAAGATCGCGCCGTAAAACCAGAACCAGGAAATGCCGAGGATGGCGAGAAAGACGGCGCGATTCTGTTTCAGCGCCGCCAGATTGCGCCAAGTTTCGGATAACGGATTCCAATTGACGGCAAGATCAGGTTCCGGTGCTGGAGCCAGAGGAATTGAGCGGCTGGCCAGATAGCCGGCAATCGCAATTGTCATGCAGGCAACAGAGGCCAGATGCGCGCCATATTCGCCCAGCGCGATCAGCGAACCACCAAGGATGGTACCAAGCAGAATGGCAAGAAAGGTGCCTGATTCGACCAGCGCATTGCCGCCGATCATTTCGTTTTCATGCAAGTGCTGCGGCAATATTGAATACTTCAGCGGACCAAACAGTGTTGAATGCAGCCCCATCAAAAACAGCGCCACCAGCAGGCAAGCCAGGTTTGGCAGCCAGAAACCGACGGCGGCAATCAGCATGATGCCGATTTCCAGCAATTTCACCAGCCTGATCAGGTGCGATTTTTCGTACTTGTCGGCCAGCTGGCCTGATGTGGCAGAAAACAGGAAAAACGGCAGGATGAACAGCCCGGCGCAGACATTGACCATCAATTCCGGTGCGACGCTGCTCATTCTTGTGCCTTGGAATGCAATCAGGATCACCATCGCGTTTTTTAACACGTTGTCGTTTAGGGCGCCAAAAAATTGCGTTACGAACAGCGGCAGGAAACGCCTGACCCCCAGCAGCTTGAATTGGTTTTCCACAAAATTTCTTTCTTTTCAGGCTTCTGTGTTGATGTAATGCAGTACTTTTTCGAGTGAATCCTGCAGGAATGCCTTTTCGACCCAGAAGAAAACTTCCTTGCCTTCCTTGCAGCTGCCAAGCACGCCCGCTTCGCGCAGAATCTTCAGGTGATGCGATACCGCAGGTCGTGACAGGGTCGATGTTTCGGCAATCTGGCTCACGTTCAGTCGTTCGCCCGGTTCAAAAATCAGCAATATCCGTTGGCGATGCGGGTCGCCAAGGGCGGTAAATACTTTAGCGATGGTTTGCCAAGCTTCGGGCAAGTTTTTGAGGTATTCGGTTTTCATGGTTACATGTTTAAACATTTCGACTTATAAGTCAAGTTCAAATTTGCCTTTGCCGTTTTGAGGTGCGTTATTCAGTATCGAAGGCAAATCGGTGCAGGTGGCCAACAATAGCGCCTGCACATCATTTGACGCTTAAAAATCCTTGGCCAGATAAGGCGCATTCTTTGGAATGCGCAGGCTGAAAAGGAAGGAGATGACCAGCATCACTGTAACGTACCAGTAGAACGCCGTTTCATGGCCGATGGATTTCAGGCCCAGCGCGACAAATTCGGCCGAACCGCCAAACATTGCATTAGCTACGGCGTAGGAGAGTCCGACCCCGAGCGCGCGCAATTCCATTGGAAATACTTCCGCTTTGACGATGCCGGCAATCGAGGTGTATAGGCTGACGATGGTCAGTGCCAGCGAAATCAGGAGGAATGCTAGCAGCGGACTAGAAATGAAGCGTAGCGTCGTCATCAGCGGCACGGCCACCAGCGCGCCCAGCCCGGCGAACAGCAGCATGTTGCTGCGGCGGCCAATTCTGTCGGACAAGGCTCCCAGCACCGGCTGCATGCACATGAATACGAAGAGTCCGCCGGTCATGATGGTGCTGGCAGTTTTGATCGACATGCCGACGGTGTTCACCAAATATTTCTGCATGTAGGTCGAAAAAGTATAGAAGCTGAGCGAGCCGCCAGCCGTGTACCCGACAACAGTAAAAAACGCTGCCTTGTGATCGCGAAATAGGGCGCGAATACTGCCGGCATCCTTGCTTTTCGTGACCTCCTGGGTAGCTGTTTCTTTCAGTGTGCCGCGCAGCATCAATGCGACGATGGCAGCGATGGCGCCAATGACAAACGGGATGCGCCAGCCCCACGCTCTTAGTTGGGTGTCATCCAGCAGTTGCTGCAGGATAACGAGAACCAGCACCGCCAGCAACTGACCGCCGATTAGCGTCACATACTGGAACGACGAGTAGAAGCCGCGCCGGCCACGCATTGCGACTTCGCTCATGTAGGTGGCAGTGGTGCCGTATTCGCCCCCGACCGACAACCCTTGCAGCATGCGTGCAAGCAGCAGCACGACCGGTGCCAGCAGACCGATGGTTTCATACCCCGGCAGGAGGGCAATTGCCAGCGAACCTCCGCACATCATCATCACAGACGTAACCAGCGCCTTTTTGCGCCCGCGTTTGTCTGCAATCCGTCCGAAGAACCAGCCGCCGATTGGGCGCATCAGGAAGCCAACTGCAAACACGCCAGCCGTTTTCAGCAGTTGCACCGTCGGGTCACTTTGAGGGAAAAAGGCTGGGGCAAAATACACCGCGCAAAAAGCGTATACATAAAAATCGAACCATTCGACCAGATTGCCTGATGAGGCGGCAAAGATGGCAAAAATGCGTTTGCGTCTTTCTTCGGGCGTGTAGTCGGGCAGTTTTGGGGCGTCATCCGTATCCGATAGCAGCAAGTCCGGCGTCAGTTCCGATGTGATGTCTTTTGCGGGGTGTGGCGTAGTCATGGGGGTACCAAGAAGTGCTTAATTGAATGCTGCTTTGGGCAGTCTGGCCGGGAGATAAATCGCGCGATTGTACAATAAATTCAAGTATTAACAACAAGCCAACGCTTTGAGTGGCGCATGCAGAAAAATCACAAAAATCGTCACAACTGTTGCGATGCCGGAGAGAGTGATTGCGGCTTGCGTGAGGTTTATACTGTTGTATGGCCTCAATGCAGGCTGACGATTGTTGAAAAATATTATTCCTGGCGATTTGCGTCGGGCTATAAGGCATGCCGGACACGATACGATCCACCGCCGATCAGCTTGATGATCACAATGGCACAGTTTCTAGACGGATGCTGGGCACCCACATCGCGCTGTTTGCCACTGGTTTCGGCGCTTTTCTTTCGCTGTATTGCACCCAACCCTTGCTGCCTCTGCTCCGTCAGATATATGGCGTGAGCGAATTGCAGGCCAGTCTGACGGTGAGCGCGCCGGTGCTGGCTGTGGCCTTGATGGCTCCGCTGGCAGGCATGATGGCGGATGCATTGGGGCGCAAGCTGGTCATTGTGGCTGCACTTTTCGGGCTGGCATTGCCAACCGTACTGGTGGCGACTTCCGACAGTCTGAATCAAATCATCCTTTGGCGGTTTTTTCAGGGGATTTTTGTCCCGGCTGTCATATCCGCGACGATTGCCTACATTAGCGAGGAATCGGCTACCGGTACGGTTGGGGCGACGATGGCGACCTATGTCACTGGCACGGTGGTAGGCGGGTTTGTTGGCCGTTTTTCTGTTGGCTGGATTGCGCAGCACTCTGGTTGGCGCGAGGCATTTGTGTTGCTGGGGGCGCTATCGCTGGTGATTGCGCTGATGGCATGGTGGCTTTTGCCTGCTGCCACGCGGTTCGTACGGCAAAAAAATGCGGCTAACGCGTTGCGTTCGATGGGGCGACATTTCCGCAATCCGCAGCTGCTGGCGACGTTTGCGGTCGGGTTCAATGTGCTGTTCAGCTTGGTTGGTGCGTTCACCTATGTGAATTTCTATCTGGCGGATGAACCTTTCATGCTGGGAACGGCGGCGCTGGCATCGATATTCGCCGTGTATCTGGTTGGGGCCGTGGTGACGCCGCTGGCAGGCAGACTGCTTGACCGCATCGGCTTTAGGCGGATGTTGATGCTGGCGGTGGCCATGTCCGCTTGCGGTTTGTTGCTGACATTCATGCAATCGCTTTCGGCAGTAATTGTGGGATTGGCGATTCATTCCAGTGGCGTGTTTGCCTGCCAGTCGGCATCTTCAGGCCATGTCGGCAAGGCTGCGCATGAGGCGCGCTCTTCTGCTGCCGGATTGTATGTGACCTTTTATTATCTTGGTGGTTTTGTCGGCTCGTCATTGCCCGGCTATCTCTGGAACTCGACTGGCTGGACCGGTTGCGTCGGACTGATGCTCTGTTTGCAAGCCATCACCATTATCATTGCCCACAAGCTGTGGGCCGACAAGTGACGTTGGGCATCATGGTTTTGCCTGGTGCAAAGGCGGGCTGTCAGCTGATTTTCGCCACTACCGGCGCGTGATCCGATGGTTGCGGCCATTTGCGTGGCGCACGGTCAATGATGCAGCTAGTGCAGCGTTTTGCCAATGGGTCTGACAGCAGAATATGGTCGATACGTAGCCCGCGGTTCTTCTGGAAGCCGAGCTGGCGGTAATCCCACCAGCTGTAAGTTTTTTCCGGCTGCTCAAACAGCCGGAATGCATCCTGCAGCCCGATTTGCTGCAACTGCCTGAAGGCGGCACGCTCCGGTTCGGAAACCAGCACGCTGCCTTGCCAGGCGGCCGGGTCATACACGTCGCGGTCATCTGGAGCGATGTTGAAATCGCCCGCCAGCGCCAGCGATGGATGCGCTTTGGCTTCGTCGGCAAGCCAGTCGTGCAGCGCCTCCAGCCATTGCAATTTGTAGGCGTACTTGTCCGAACCGACTTCCTGCCCGTTGGGCACATAAGCGCAAATCACGCGTACGCCATCAATGGTGGCCGCAATGATGCGCTGCTGTTCATCGGCAAAGCGCGGGTTGTTTTTTACCACCTCGCTCATCGGTCGCTTCGACAGGATGGCGACACCGTTGTAGGTTTTCTGGCCAGAAAAAACGGCCTGATAACCGGCGGCTTCGATTTCCAGCAGCGGGAACTTGTCGTCGGTCAGCTTGGTTTCCTGCAGGCACAGCACATCGACCGGGTTGTCCTGCAGCCATTGCAGCACTTGCGGCAGGCGGACTTTGAGCGAATTGACGTTCCAGGTAACGATTTTCATGCAGTTCCTCAGGCTATGGGCGCTTGCCGGTATTGCCGCAGGATTTGCGTGCCCATCGGCAGGCCGACATGCGTGGCAATCACCGGGCATTTGACCTTGAACAGGAAAAATACGTCGTGACCACGGCCGGAAAGCGATTCGAAGTTTCCTTGCCCCTTGGCGATCACCATGTCTGCCGCAGCGAACTGGTGCTGCAGTTCCGGTGAGCACTCTGTCAGCAGCGTGCCGGGCGCATCCGATCCGTTGTCAATCACGGTGGTGATGTCAGGCAGGCCGACGGCATGCGCATCTACTAGAGTCGCGTCATTCAGCACCGGCGCGCCGCGCACCACCACGGTCACGCGCTCCGGCCCGAGCTGTTCAATTAGCAGCCGGTCGAATGCAATTTCGCCGGCATTGTCGGCCAGATACAGGATGCTTTTTGCTGCTGCGGATGCTGCGCGGTAGTATTCCCATTCGCCCACGAACGGTTCTGTCAGCGCATGGCGGATCGATGCGCGCACGTCATCTTCCTCCACCATGCTTTTCATCCCCATATCGATCACGTTGCCGGCGATCGCCAGTCGCGTGGCCATGGCTAGCGGATCGGCTGCAGCAGCTATCTGTGCCCGCAGTTCAGGCAGCAGATCCAGCGCCATTGCATTGTGCCGCGCTTTCACTGCAGCATACGGGTCGCCAACCTGCGAAATCTCGCGCAGCTTGCGGTGTACCAGTTGCGCCAGCACTGGTGGTGAATGTTCCAACCCATGCTCGCTTAACCAGCGCATCACGTCGCGTACAATCCGCTCCTGCGCGGCAAGGTCGTGTGTGACCAGCCTGGCGGCATCCAGCGATTGCCGCACGAAGCAGGTCACGCAATCCAGCGACATCTTCATGTTGCGTCTTACAGCACCTCGCTCGCGTAATCCGCCAGACGGGAGCGTTCACCGCGTGCCAGTGTGACGTGGCCACTGTGTTCCCAGCCCTTGAAGCGATCTACCGCATAGGTCAGTCCACTGGAGCCTTCGGTCAGGTACGGGGTGTCGATCTGCGCAATGTTGCCCAGACAGAGGATTTTCGTTCCCGGGCCGGCGCGGGTGACCAGCGTCTTCACCTGTTTCGGCGTCAGATTTTGCGCTTCGTCGATGATCACGAATTTGTTGACAAAGGTGCGGCCGCGCATGAAGTTCAGCGACTTGATGCGGATGCGCGAGCGGATCAGATCCTGGGTCGCTGCGCGTCCCCAATCGCCGCCTTCTGCATCGGTCTTGTGCAGCACTTCGAGGTTGTCGTCCAGCGCGCCCATCCAAGGCGACATCTTTTCTTCCTCGGTACCGGGCAAGAAGCCGATGTCGTCGCCAACCGGCACGGTGACGCGGGTGATGATGATTTCGTTGTAGCGTTTGGTGTCCAGCACTTGCGCCAAGCCAGCGGCCAGCGCCAGCAAGGTTTTGCCGGTGCCTGCCTGGCCAAGCAGCGACACGAAATCGCAATCCGGGTTCATCAGCAGGTTGAGAGCGAAATTCTGTTCGCGGTTGCGTGCGGTGATGCCCCAGACGCTGTTCTTTGCGTGCGTGTAGTCACGCAGTGTTTCCAGCACCGCGGTTTTGCCGTTGATTTGCCTGACCTGAGCGTAGAACGGCGCATCGCCATCCTTCGGTTCGAGATAGACGAACTGGTTGATCAGCATCGACGGCACCAGCGGTCCGGACAGGCGGTAGTAGGTGCGGTTCACGCCGTTTTTCATTTCCTGCCAGGATTCCATGCCCTTGCCGTGCTTGTCCCAGAAATTGTCCGGCAGTTGCATTACACCGGAATACAGCAGGTCGGTG
>Ga0316613_10001679_pt1 | contig 14984 bp, 15 predicted proteins | sample OWC_soil_day10_C_2_FD_207647 | JGI IMG/M metagenome (GOLD analysis project Ga0316613, IMG submission 207647) | Wetland soil microbial communities from Old Woman Creek delta, Ohio, United States - OWC_soil_day10_CT_b | ecosystem: Environmental > Terrestrial > Soil > Wetlands | place: USA: Ohio...
CGGAGCGGTGGAGGAGCATTGATGCCGATGTCACCTTTACCGGCCATCGAATCGTACGCAGCAAGGAACTGCCTATAGACAATCTGAATACCCATCTCAAGCTCGAAAATGGCATTCTGAATCTGGTTCCCCTGAATTTTGGTGTGGCCGGCGGAACATTCCGTTCGGATATCAAGCTGGATGGAAGCGGACCGATCATCAAGGCCGACATGAAAGTGGAAGCCCGACACCTTCTCCTGAAAAAGCTGTTTCCTACCTTCCAGCCCATGCGCACCAGCCTGGGCGAAGTCAACGGAGCTGCCGCTCTGACGGCGACCGGCAATTCGGTCGCCGCGCTTTTCGGCTCAGCCAACGGAGAGATCAAGATGCTGATCAATCAGGGAACAGTGAGCAAGCTGTTGCTGGAAGGGATGGGCTTGAATATCGGCAGTTTCGTCCTGACGACTATCTTCGGAGACAGGCAGGTCAACATCAATTGCCTGGTAAGCGATTTTGTCGTCGTCAATGGCTTGGCATCGGCACGCACCTTTATCGTCGACACGGATGATGCCACCATCCATATCGACGGTCAGGTCAATCTGACGCGTGAACAACTCAACCTGGCCATCGACCCGAAAACAAAAGGAATCCGAATCATCTCGCTCAGGACCCCGCTCTATCTGACCGGCACCTTTAAAAATCCGGATATCAGCCTCAACAAGGGTGTACTTGCCCTGAAGGCGGGCAGCGCCGCCATTCTAGCCGCTGCGGCCCCGCTGGCGGCCCTGATTCCGCTGACTAATCTTGGCCCGCAGGAAGAAAACCAGTGCGCCGCACTATTGAAGAATGCAAGCAAGAAACCGACGGCGTTCCCTCCTCGTCCTGCTAAAGCGGACCATGCACAGTCAAAAGGAACCATTCCAGCTCAACCATCTGGAGCTATCCCGGCACAATCGCCGTAGCGACACAAGCAAATGCCGACGTTGCCGTTTTCTGATTTAACACATATATGCGCAGATCCCCATTCAGACAGCGGACGAACTATTCGAAGCGATGGATGTCTAAAAGTTTACTAGAAGCATCAATTTCATCCAAAACCAACCTTTCACGACACAGCGATCAGGACCGAGTCGAAACAAACGGAAAACGGAAGGAGGATTGCGCTGTGAACAGGGGCATTTTGAAAACCAGGCCACCCGATAGCGGCTTCTGCTTGTAATTCTTGGTTTTTGAAAAAAGCGCAAAGCGAAATGCTTTTTCATACCTGATAACCACCCCGAAAGGAGTTCATCATGTTATATACAATTGCGGTCATTCTTCTGATCTTATGGTTGCTCGGTATGGTCACCTCCTACACGCTGGGCGGTTTCATCCATGCGCTTCTGGTGATTGCGATCATCGTCGTACTTATCCAGTTCATCACCGGAAGAAGATCATTATAGGTACCGACATTCCAAAAACCGAAAAGAACCATCGTTCGACAAAGGGCCGATTTCCAATCGGTCCTTTTTTATTGGTTCTTATACCAATCCAGCCGTAAACTCTCCCAATTCTTGCCAGATTGACGCGCCCCCGCCGATAACGACATTAGGCGAAATCATGTATTACCGCCCGGAAAACGTTAAAATAAATTTATGTCAACAAGATGGCTTGAGTCTTTTGGCTCCGGCAGCGGGCTTATCCCTGAAAAAATGAATACCATGAATTTCGATGTCGTCATCGTCGGCAGTGGCCTGGGCGGTCTTTCTGTCGCATTGCACTTACCCTCCACATACAAGATCGCAATCATATGCAAGCGAGACCTGAGCGAAGGCGCGAGCAATTACGCGCAAGGAGGAATAGCGGCTGTACTCGATGCCGGAGACAGCGTCGAACAGCATGTGGCCGACACCCTGACGGCAGGAGCCGGACTTTGCGATGTGTCGTCCACGCGTTTTATCGTTGAGAGAGGCCGGGAAGCGATCGAGTGGCTTATCGAACAGGGCGTCCCCTTTTCCCGCGATAACGGTTCTTACCACCTGACGCGCGAGGGGGGGCACAGCCACCGCAGAATCATCCATGCCGCCGACGCCACTGGGCACGCCGTCCAGATGACCCTGGAAGAAAAACTGAGGGCCAGTCCGAACATCAGCATCTTCGAAAATCATTGCGCCGTCGACCTGATCACATCGGAAAAGCTCGGCATCAAGGCCAGCCCGGCCCAATGCTACGGGCTGTACGTATTGGACGTGGAAAAAGGACGCGTCGTCACCTTTGCAGCCAGACATACGATACTGGCATCGGGCGGAGCCGGCAAAGTTTACCTGTACACGACCAATCCCGATACGGCAACCGGCGACGGCATCGCCATGGCGTGGCGCGCAGGTTGCCGCATCTCGAACATGGAATTCATTCAATTCCATCCGACCTGCCTTTATCACCCGTTTGCAAAATCGTTTCTGATTTCCGAAGCGGTCCGTGGCGAAGGCGGTATTTTGAAACTGCCGGGAGATGCCGGAGCGGATGCAGGCTTGCGTTTCATGCGGGAGCATGATGCCCGAGCCGAACTGGCGCCCCGGGATATCGTGGCCAGGGCGATCGATTTCGAAATGAAGAAACGCGGTCTCGATTACGTCCATCTCGATATTAGCCATCAGCCGGCTGATTTTTTGAGAGAACATTTCCCCACGATCTATGCACGCTGCATGGATTTCGGCATCGATATCACCAAGGAACCGATTCCGGTCGTACCGGCCGCCCATTACACGTGCGGCGGCATCGTGACCGACACGAAGGGACGCACCGACCTGCACGGGTTATATGCCGTCGGCGAGACCGCCTGTACCGGACTGCATGGCGCCAACCGGTTGGCCAGCAATTCGCTGCTGGAATGCCTTGTGCTGGGCACAGCAGCCGCACATGACATAGCAAATCAGCCCGAATCATCGCTACCCTCGCTTCCAGAATGGGATGAAAGCCTGGTCACGAATGCCAACGAGGAAGTGGTTATTTCACACAACTGGGACGAATTGCGCCGCTTCATGTGGAACTACGTCGGCATTGTCCGCACGACGAAACGCCTGGAGCGTGCACGGCGCCGAATTCAGCTTCTAAAAGAAGAAATTGACGAGTATTACGCCAACTTCATCGTCAGCAGCAATCTGCTGGAATTGCGCAACCTGGTCGATGTCGCATCCCTCATCGTCGACAGCGCGCTTTCGCGTAATGAAAGCAGGGGCCTGCACTTTAGTCCCGATTTCCCGGAGACGCTTCCGAAAGCGCTCCCGAGCGTCCTGACGCCTGTAAAAAAACGCTAGGCGACCCGCTGCCTACAGAGAGGCAGGCAGCGGGAACATCGTGACTTTGGAATAGCACTGCACGAAATTTTGCTGCCTCCGCCGTTTTTTTCTGCGCGGCTTCCCGTTCCCATTGGGCCTGTCTCTTGATCCGCCATTCGAGCCCTTCAGCGATGGCGGCGTAACCGTTCTGCCTGGCAAAATCCATTGCCGTCATGCCCAGATCATTTTTCAGCGTCGCGTCCGCCCCGCTGTCATGCAACAGCTTGACGGTATAGATATGGCCGCCCCGCGCCGCCATCATCAGCGGTGTCGTCTTGTTCGGCGATTCTGCATCCAGGTAGGCAGAGTGATCCAGCAGAAGTTGGACAATGTCGTTGGCTCCCGCCGCTGCCGCATAATGAAGCGCCGTCCAGCCCGGCCGGTTGACTTCCGTTCCCTTTGCCAGCAATCCCTCGACCGCCGCTCGATTTTTTTTGAAGGAGGCAATCATCAACGCCGTGTCGCCATTCCTTGAACGTGCATCGAGCTTGATAGCGGGCGCGTCAAGCAGCAGCCTGAATACCTGCATGGACTCTTCACGTACGGCCAGAATCAGCCCGGTGTCGCCACGCTCAGGTTCGACCAGATTCGGATCGAGGCCACGCTGCAGCATTGGCTTGATGATCAGCACATTGTCCAATCTGACGGCCTTGAAAAAATCGTCGTATGAACCTGCATGACTGATGGCGGGCATCTGCAAGAATGCAGCAAGGAACGAAACCGTCGCCAGCAGCCTCCATCTCACCTTTTCACGAACAGTCGGCATGATCCTTAAATGAAAATAGTCAAGCCATGCATCGGATGACCTCCATCGCATGGAAAACCGGGAGAAAACGAAAACCGGACATGCCATCGCAACGTCTTGTTGCGAAAGAGACATCATATCAGGCACACAAATGGAATAGTTGATGAATCCAATGAAAAACCAGGCTGAAACTGCTACGCGGAGAATGACGAAGGCGAATGCCAAGGAAGGAGGGGAATTCGGGGGATTGCGGTGCAACCCCCCATTGACTCTTTAATACATATCAAACCAGGCTGATCCACGCAGTGGTCACAACAATGCCCGTAACGACTATGATTATAGAAGTCAATACCGGTGAGTTACCCATGATACTTCCTTAATAGTTGAGAAATGGGCCCACAACCGACGGCCCCCTTTGAGAGGTCCACGGTGCAGGCCGCACTCACATTTTACTCCTTGACAATCAAGCTGTCATCATGGATGAGTCCGACGTACCCAAAATGGCCATATCAACAGGGAACGCAAATAGGGTTTCCTCTGGGAAGCAGGTTAAAATGCACTATGCCGCTTCCGGTTCCGGAATACCGAACAAGGTGAAGAAGTTGCTCGAAGTCTGACTGGCAAGCTTGGCCACGGGAATACCTTTCAGTTTGGCGAGATATTCGCCAACCAAGGCAACATACGCAGGCTCGTTGGTCTTGCCTCGGTGCGGATTCGGCGTCAGATAGGGTGAATCAGTCTCGATCAGCATCTTCTCCAGCGGAATGGAACGCGCCACACGCTGCAGTTCCTTGGCATTTCCAAACGTAACGACGCCGGCAAAGGAAATATAGAAACCCATCGCCATGGCCGCCTTTGCAATCGGCATTGTTTCATTGAAGCAGTGCATGACGCCGCCCGGCCCTCCCTTGTCCGTGCCGGCTCCCTCCTCCTGCATGATCCGGATGACGTCGTCGGCGGCCTCACGTGCATGAATGATGATCGGTTTGCCGCAAGCCCTGGCGGCTCGGATATGGACGCGAAAACGTTCATGCTGCCATTCCCGCTCTCCCTTGACATGGAAATAATCCAGCCCGGTCTCGCCGATGGCCACCACCTTGGGATGCTTGGCTAGGCTGACCAGCTTTTCGACGGTCGGTTCCGGCGTATCCTTGCGTCCCGGATGGACACCTACAGCAGCGTAAATAAAAGGATATTTTTCCGCCAACGCCAGAACGCGCGGAATATCGTTCAGGCTGATCGATACGCAGAGGGCGTGGCTGACCTGGCTCTGCTTCATGTGCTCGAGGACTTCAGGCATGCGCTTGGCCAGATCGGGAAAATGGATATGACAATGGGAATCGATGAACATAATGGATGAAGACAATAACATCGTATGCCAACCGCAGTCGGCATGGATAGTAAAAACGGTAAAAACGAGATATTACAACGTATGCGTGCTGCGTGAGGATTGCAAGGCCGAACCGAGGAATTTTTCGATGGATTGTTTTGCGCGGATGCCGCTCTCGTCAGCCGGGAAATGGACGCCGATTCCCTGCGTCTTGTTATTGTTTGCCGCCGCAGGAGTTACCCATGCGACCTTTCCGGCGATCGGGTACTTGCTGTTGTCGTCCATCAGATCGAGAATCAGGAATATCTCGTCGCCGATCTTGTAGGGCCTGGTGGTAGGAACGAAAATACCGCCATTCTTCAGGAAAGGCATGTACGCTGAATACAGCGCCGACTTTTCCTTGATCGTAAGCGACAATACCGACGGACGGACGGCAGGTCTCGTTGCCGCACCTGCTGCTGGGGCGGTTGTTGAACGGTTGGTTTCTGCCATGACAGACCTTTCAGGAAACGACTTTTTCGTAATCCAGCAACATATCCTCGATCAGAAGACGCGGCGTCAGGGGATGATCAGCCGACCTGTTACGTTCGTTGACCGATTTCAACATATCGAGCAGGGCGACCATATCCGACTTCTGCGCCAACCCGGTTAATTCTTTTCGATAACGTGGGTAGTATCTTAGCGTACCCGCCAGTCTTAAGGAAAATATATCGTACAGCCAGCGTTGCAACCATGCAATCAAACGCACCACGGGAATCTTCTGCAAGCGCTCGGCCGTCCTGAAAAGCCCGTCCCCTCCCGGCTTGGCGAGCTGACGCAGAAACTCATCCATTTCCTCCCGGTCGTCTGCCTGCGCCTGCTCATAGGCGGCTATGGGCGCTCCCCCCTGCTCCGCCAGCCAGACATCGGCATCCTCGACTCTTTGCTCCTTCAGCCAAGCCAACGCGTCATCCCAAGTCGGGATAGGTAAGGCGATCTTCCGACAACGTGACACAATCGTCGGCAAAAGACTGTCAAGCTTATTCGTAACCAGCAGGAATACGGTCCCCGGCGGTGGTTCTTCCAGCACCTTCAGGAGGGAATTCGCCGATTCAGCATTCAATACCTCAGCCGGGTAGAGCAGGATCACTCGCAAGCCATGCCGGTGCGTCGTCACATTCACGAAACCGGCAAGCGCACGCACCTGTGCGATCCTGATTTCCCTGGATGGCTCTTTCGATTTCCTGGCACCCTGTTCGTCTGAATCACCGTCATCCGCGCTGACTTCGCTCTCTTCCGCTTCCTTCCTGTCCAGCGCTTCAGGACGCACCCGGCGGAAATCCATGTGGTTGTACTGCGAGAACCATCCACAAGACAGGCATGAACCGCACGGATCCCCATCCGGAAGTAGATTCTCGCAAAGCAGCGACTTGGCAAACCGCTCGGCAAAATCTGTCTTGCCCGTTCCGGCCGGGCCATGGAACAGGATCGCGTGCGGCAAGGCAGAACGAAGCCCTTGCACTTGCCGCCATGCATCCCGATGCCACGGGTAAATTGAATCGGAACTCATCTCATGCATTCATGAATAACGGAACGCCGGTTCACAGCGTCTTGATGATATCAGCCAGAAACAGACGAATTTCCTCGATCGTCCGCGTTCCGTCGATGATCCGGAATCGTGCCGGGAATTCGTCTGCGCGACGCAGATATTCAGCCCGTGTTGCCTCAAAAAAATCCGCTTTTTCCTGTTCGAATTTATCGAGCGTCCTCACCGCCGCCAGCCGTTTGCGTGCAACGTCCAGCGGAACATCGAACAACAGGGTCAGATCCGGCTGAAGTCCGGGATGAACCCAATCCTCGAGCACCTTCAATTTTTCAATATTCATCTTTCGCCCTCCCCCCTGGTAGGCGAAGGTCGCATCGGTAAACCGGTCGGATATCACCCAGTCGCCTCTTGCCAGTGCCGGCTCGATCACTTGCGCCAGATGCTCGCGCCGCGCTGCAAACATCAGCAGCGCCTCCGTTTCAAGGTGCATTTTTTCATGCAAAAGGAGCTCGCGCAGCCTCTCGCCAAGCAGGGTACCACCTGGCTCACGGGTAACGACAACGTCACGCCCACTGCTTCGAACCAGACCGGCCACGAAATCGATGTGCGTGGATTTTCCCGCCCCGTCGATTCCCTCGAATGTGATGAATTTGCCTTTACTCAACTTGTATTCCGATTTACAGGCCGCTGTTTATGTTGCGTTGAAACTGGTTGACTGCCCTGTTGTGCTCTTCCAGGTTATTCGAAAAATAACTACTGCCATTGCCGCGCGACACGAAGTACAGCGCATCGGTATTCGCCGGTCTGAAGGCCGCAGCCAGCGACTCCGCGCCCGGCAAAGAAATGGGCGTGGGCGGCAAACCGGCTCTCGTATACGTATTGTACGGCGTATCCGTGGTCAGGTCGCGTTTGCGGATGTTGCCCTGATAGGCATCCCCCATGCCATAAATCACCGTTGGATCGGTCTGCAACAGCATGCCCTTCCTGAGCCTGTTGACGAACACGGCAGCGATCATGCCTCGCTCCGAGCGCAACCCCGTTTCCTTCTCCACGATCGATGCCATGGTCAGCGCCTCATACGGCGACTTGTAGGGCAAGGATGGATCGCGCTTCGCCCACAGATCATTCAATTTCTTCATCAGGGATGCATGCGCTTGCTTGTAGATTTGCAAATCGCTGGAACCCTTGGCAAACAGGTAGGTATCGGGAAAAAACAGCCCTTCCGGACCTTTGGCATCTATGCCGAGCTTATCCAATAGCTCCTTGTCGGACATCCGGGCGGTGTCCTGCTTCAGGCCGGGATGCGCTGCCATTGCCTTACGCATCTGCCTGAAGTTCCATCCTTCGATGATGGTCAGGGATTCTTGAGCGTACTCGCCACGGGCAAGCTGCTCCAGCAGGCGCAGCGGAGTCGTTCCCGGTTTCAGCTCGTAATTGCCGGCCTTCAGTTTCCCCCCGATTCCTGTCACACGTGCGAGCAGCACGAACAGCGTACCATTGATCGGGACGCCGGCATCTTCCATCTGCTGGACGCTGGAATTCAATCCACTTCCGGCCCGGATCGAAAACGGTATTGGGGCCGAACCGGACATGATCGGCTGCTGCACCCAGTAAACGGAGGCAGCAGCAAGCAACAAGGCAAGAACGACTGTGCCTGCTATTAATTTCTTAATGAAAGACATGCGATTTCGGCGTGTTCGACGGATTTTTTTCTTCAACTTTATAATAGGGGCAAATAAAACGCCCGTAATCATATCGTTTCTGGCGTAACCTTACCTAGCTGCAGGACTGAAAATGGACCTATCAACAACAAATTTATCCTCGGAATCCGGCAAGGACAAAGACAACTCCTCCTTTTTGACTGCCGACCCGAAACAGCTGAAAGACGGCTTCGTCACCAAGCTGGACGGGCTGGGCCTGATGGCCGCCTCCGGGATCGATGCAGTACCGTTCATACATGGGCAGCTCAGCAACGATATCGAACACCTTGGCCAAGCGCAATCTCGACTGGCAGGCTATTCAACCCCCAAAGGCCGCCTTCTGGCAACCTTTCTCATCTGGAAAACCACGGATCGCATCCTGATGCAATTGCCACGAGAGGTACTGCCTGCCCTGCAAAAACGCTTGCAAATGTATGTTTTGCGCGCAAAAGTGACGCTTGCCGACGCAAGCGACGAATACGTTGCACTTGGTCTGGGCGGCCGGAAGGCGGCCGAAGCGCTCTCACTTCTGTTTGCAACACTGCCATCAGAACCTTATGCGATTGTGCAATCCGAATCCGGTACCCTGATCCGGGTAGCCGACGCATTCGGCTTTCCGAGATACCAATTGATTGCCAAGCCGGACGACGCGCGCGAGGCTTGGGATAACCTCACTTCCGTTCTCCAGCCGACGCATGATGGCGCATGGCGCATGGCCGACATCGATGCCGGCATTCCGCAGATTACGGTCACAACCCAAGACCAATTTGTTGCGCAAATGGTAAACCTGGAGGTCGTTGGCGGCGTCAGCTTCAAAAAAGGTTGCTATCCCGGCCAGGAAATCATAGCCCGCACTCAATACCTGGGAAAAGCGAAAAGACGCATGTTGCCGGCTTCGATTGATCTCGATGCAGATCGCGGTGAAGCAACCGCCGGAAACGAGGTCTATTCTGAAGCAGACCCCGGACAGCCGTGCGGCATGATCGTCAGTGCGCAGAGAACCGGTTCCAGCCAGGTCGCCTGTCTGGTGTCCGTTCGCATGGACATGCTTGAAAAAGGAACCGTTCATCTTGGGTCTGCAGATGGACCCTCCTTGCAGTTTGGCGATCTCCCCTACGAATTGCCCGACACCGCACCTGCGCCTACTGCCTGAAGCCGTCTTTTTCAAGACGATACATCTTTTACAAGGGAACCATGAAAGCAGCAACAATGCCGGCATTGCTTTTTGCCGGGACCGGCCATACGGCTATGACCGAAGAACTCATTCTCAGGGAGAACGCCCAATGTGCCTGATTGTTTTTGCCTGGCGTCTGACGCCTTCTTCTCCGCTGCTCGCAGCAGCGAACCGCGATGAGTTTTATGACCGCCCCGCTTCGCCGGCCAACTGGTGGAACGATCATCCGAACATTTACGCGGGACGCGACCTGCAGGCCGGAGGAACCTGGATGGGCATTGCGCGCGCAAGCCAGTCGGGCAGCCGGTTCGCCGCCATCACCAATATCCGTGCGCCTCATGCCGTGAAGGCCGATGCGCCGTCGCGTGGCACACTGGTGAGCGACTATCTGAAATCATCCATGACCCCCTCGGAATACATCGCCACGATCCGCGAAAATGCCCATCAATATAATGGATTCAACCTGCTAATCGGCGACAAGGACTCGCTGGTATGGTTTTCCAACCATGGACACGACAATCCTCTTAACGGGCGTCCCCTGCCTCCCGGCGTATATGGCCTTTCCAATGCTCTGCTCGATGTGCCTTGGCCAAAAGTGGTTCGTACGCGCGCCCAGTTCTCCAGCCTTCTTTGCCAGCATGCTCCGGAAGATGCCTATTTCGAAATGCTGAGTGATACGACGCCTGCACCTGATATCCGGCTTCCGGACACCGGCGTCAGCCTGGAAATGGAACGGCTGCTTTCGTCGGTCTGCATCAAATCGCCTACCTACGGAACACGCGTTTCGACATTGGTTCACATGCCGGACAACGGACAGGCCGTGCTGCGCGAGAGGCTGATCCGATAGCTGCTTGCCCGGCATGTGCAATCGAATCCTGCCGGGCATGATCTTTCCTCTAACGCCAATGCCGCTTTCGGTGCTACGATTCGCGCAACCGAACAATGCAGCCATTGCAAAAGCCTGTGGCATCCGGCGCCAAAATGTCCCGTGTCATGGGGCATTCGTCCATTGCAGTATGGCTGCAAGAGCATAACCATGATTCTGGAAGAAATCGACAATCATCTGGCCAATCTCGACAAGCATGGCCTGAGGCGCCGCCGCAAAACGCTGGAAACCCCATGCGGGGTAAACGCCATCGTCGACGGCAAGAAAATGCTGTCGTTCTGCAGCAATGACTACCTGGGACTTGCCGCTGAACCCATTCTGACGGAAGCAGCCTGCGCAGCGGCGCGGCAATGGGGCATCGGTTCCGGATCGTCCCACCTTGTCAGCGGTCACATGTCTCCACACGAAAAACTGGAACGCGACCTGGCCACTTTTTCCGGCTGCGAGCGTGCCTTGTTCTTCAGCACCGGCTACATGGCGAACCTCGGCGTTGTTCCTGCTCTGGCAGGACGCGGCGACGCCATCTTTGCCGACCGGCTGAACCATGCCTCACTGATAGACGCCGCCCAGATTTCGCGCGCCGATCACCATCGTTATCCGCACAATGATCTCGCCGTACTGGAGCGCCTGCTCAAGGCAAGCAATGCAAAAAACAAACTGATCCTGACCGATGCCGTGTTCAGCATGGACGGGGACCTCGCTCCGCTTCCTGAACTTCTGGAGCTGGCGGAACGCTTTGACGCATGGCTGGTAGTTGACGATGCGCACGGTTTCGGTGTGCTCGGTCCCAAGGGGCACGGCTCGTTCGCTCACTTCGGCTTGACGATGAATCCGCGCGTCATCTATATCGGTACCTTGGGAAAGGCGGCCGGTGTCTCGGGCGCCTTTGCCGCAGGAGCGGATAACGTCATCGAATGGCTGCTCCAGCAAGCCAGGACCTATATCTTTACCACAGCATCGAGCCCGGTCATTGCAGCAGCACTTTCTTCAAGCCTTGCACTGATCGAGCAAGGCGAAGACCGCCGTCGCCACTTGCAAGCGCTGATCGCCCGTCTGCGCCAGGGCCTTGCAACCACGCGGTGGCGGCTGATGCCTTCCTTTACCGCCATCCAGCCACTCGTGATCGGGACGAACGACGATGCACTCCGCATCGCGTCCGCATTGGCGGATCATGGAATTTGGGTCCCTGCCATCCGTCCGCCTACTGTCCCGAAAGGCACTGCCCGTTTGCGCATATCCTTGTCGGCGGCACACCGCTTCAACCATATCGACCAGCTTTGTACCGTATTGGAAGGACTGCAATGAGCGACATCATCTTCTGGCATGGATGGGGAATGCAATCTTCGGTCTGGGACGGCCTTATCAACCTGCTGGACAGGATGAGAGCCGGTGAGTCGCTGCTCATGGCGCAATCGCTGCCTGGATACGATGGGTCGTCCTCCCCCGACACAGGTTCGCCCGAAGCACTCACCGACTCCATGCTGGACGATATGTCCAGCCCGGCCGTCTTGTGCGGGTGGTCTCTCGGCGCCATACTGGCTATGCTGGCGGCTCACCGAAATCCGGACAAAGTCGAAAAACTGATTCTGATCGGCGCGACCCCGAGTTTTATCCGGCGCGAAGGCTGGAACTGCGCGCTGGAAGCACAATCTCTGTCCGAGTTCGGAAAAACGGTCGAACTCGACCCTACATCCACGCTCAGGCAGTTTGTCTCCCTTTTCAACCGAAACGACTCAAACGCACGCCTCATAACAAGGCAATTGACGTCGCTTGCAACGCCGCCGGCACAGGTTCTCGACGATGGTCTTTCGCTCTTGGGCAGCATGGACCTGCGCAGTATCGTTCCGGCGATATCCCAACCGGTACTACTGATTCACGGCGAACACGATCCATTGATGCCCCTCCAGGCAGCGCAATGGCTCGCCGATACGCTGCCAAATGCCCGTCTCGAAGTATTGCCGAATGCCGCTCATGCGCCGTTTCTGTCCGATCCGGCGCGCTGTGCCGCCCTGATCTCCGATTTTCTCGATGAATAACGTCGACGCAAACCAGATGGACAAGTCCCGGATCGGCGCTGCCTTCGACAAGGCCGCCGACCATTACGATGACATTGCGCTTTTCCAGCATCAGGTCTGCGACAGGCTGTTCTCCTTTCTACAAGAGAGACTGCCGCCACCCCGACAGCCCGATATGATTTTTGATGGTGGCTGTGGAACGGGATACGGATCGGAGTTGCTGCACAAGCACTGGCCGGAATCATCTGTCTTTGGCTGTGACCTGTCCTTCGAAATGCTCCGGCGTTCCCGTGAGCGGAATGCAGAAGGCGTTTGCGGCGATCTGGAAAGTCTTCCGTTTTCGGAAAACAGCTTCAACGTGGCCTGGAGCAGCCTTGCATTGCAATGGTGCCTGCCGAATCAGGTTTTTGCCGAACTTAGCCGCGTGCTGGCTCCCGGCGGTTTGCTGGTTTTTTCCACACTGGTAGCAGGGACGTTGCACGAGATCGATTTCGCTTTTTCCGGAATCGACGCTCACCGGCGCGTCCTGCCATTTGCGACTGAAGACGATATCGGCAGCGCGCTCGGCAAAGCAGGCTTGACCGATATCTGGCTTCAGACTGAAGAATGGGTCACATGGCATGCCGACTTGAAATCGCTTCTTGCCACGATCCGCGGCATCGGCGCCAACCAGGTAGGCGGAGAACGGCGAAAGGCCCTGATGGGCAAGGCAGCCTGGAAAACGGCTCAGGCAAGGTATGAGTCTTTGCGCGGCAAGAACGGCATGTTGCCGGTTACCTATCGCCTGGTATTCGGCAGCGCCGGCAAGCGTTGAGTCCGAACGATTCAAGGGATAAACGCCTGCACCAGACATGCAGATCACATGCCTGGCTGAAACATATCCTCAACCTCATCACCTAGCGAAATCGCCTGCGCCTTATCAACAAATAGCCGAGTCCGACAACTGCCGAGGTAATCAGCGCCTTGCGTGCCAGACCAGCCGGGTTGTGCTTCAGTTCCGCCTTCCAGCCCATTTCCGCGAAAAGATTGGGAATACGCCCACCAAGCAGATCCTGGCCGATGCCTTCCATCACATTGACTCGGTCGGCTGCCAGAAGAAGCAGCCAGTGGCGAAGGTCGTTTTCACTTAGCTTATACGCCATGTCGCGCATCTTGCCGCTCAGCCCTGATGGCGCTACGCTGGTGCCAAAAACCGGCGTGATGGAAGGACGTTCTATCGAGTGATAGACCTTCATTCTGACAGGTTGCTGTTCGGGTTGAGTCCAGTGTATCCCCCCAAGTCGCGGGGGCGTTCTCTCCATCGGGTATGCCGGCCGGTTTTTGTGGTCGAGGTCGGCGCCCCATCCCTGAATATGGGAAAAATCGCGTTGAGACTTGCTTTGTTGGGTATCCATGGCAATTCGCTCCTTCAGATCGAGCCGGTGCATGTTCTCCGGCAGACGTTATCGCATCAATGGAGAACTCGGGATGACGGTATGTCCGGTGCGGCACTCTCGGGCGACATTCCGCCGGGAGACAGCGTCACGGATGTTTTCTCTTCCGTTCGTCGGGCTCTGGATGGAGGTGCGCCGGGCGGCAACAGAATGGTCTTGATGCAATTATCGAGCTTGCTGGAGAAAATGTGATACGCATCGGCCACCTCTTCGAGTGGAACCCGGTGCGTGATGACCTTTTTCGGCTCGATGCGGCCCGCCTGGATATGCTCGATCAACCGGGGAAGATGCCGCTTCACGCTGGCCTGATTCATGCGCAAGGTCAACCCTTTATTGAGTGCATTCCCGATGGGAACTGCGTTGAACGTCGGCCCATAGACGCCGACAATCGAAACGACACCTCCCTTCCGGACTGAATTGATGGCCCAGTGCAACGCCGTGGCGGCGCCAGCCTGCAATTTCATGTATCTGCCCGTCAGCTTCTGCATCATGTTTCCATCAGCCTCGCACCCGACACAATCGATGCAGACGTCAGCTCCCAGCCAATCCGTCATTTTCTTGATGTGTACGGCCATGTCGCCGACTTCCTTGAAGTTCACGACTTCGCATTGCGCGAAGTTCTTCACAAATTCCAGCCGGTATTCGACATGATCAACGACGATGACGCGTCCCGCGCCCAGTATCCATGCCGATTTGGCGGCGAAGATACCGACCGGTCCGGCTCCGAATATGACGACAGTATCCCCTTCCTTGATATCGCCCATTTCGGCAGCTTGATATCCCGTCGGGTACGCATCGGTCAGCAGCACCGCATCGTCGAGGTCAAGATCGCCCGGAATTACCGTGGGACCGACATCCGCCATGGGAACGCGTACATACT
>Ga0316613_10001680_pt1 | contig 14984 bp, 14 predicted proteins | sample OWC_soil_day10_C_2_FD_207647 | JGI IMG/M metagenome (GOLD analysis project Ga0316613, IMG submission 207647) | Wetland soil microbial communities from Old Woman Creek delta, Ohio, United States - OWC_soil_day10_CT_b | ecosystem: Environmental > Terrestrial > Soil > Wetlands | place: USA: Ohio...
GATGCCGTCGACTGCGAGGCCCCACCCCATTCCTTAGCCGTGTCCTCGGCCTTCGCGGTCAGTCACTGCATCCGTCTGTGGGTGGGAGGCGTCCACACCATCTCCGGTGGCTGCGGGGGTGTCCCAAGGGTGCCACAAGCCGGGCGACACCCTCGCGGACAATCCTGTCATGAGCTCTTTCGACGACGATACCCGCGTCACAACGCTCGGCACGATGGGCGACGCGGCGGGCAGCGCGGTGGCCTTTGCCGGCCAGGTGAGCCCGGCCTGGGACATCGGCACCAACCCCAACGGCGGCTACCTGCTGGCGCTGGCGGCGCAGGCCATGCGCCAGCGCACGCCGGCGCAGCCCGACCCGCTGAGCATCAACGTGCACTACCTGCGCCCCGGCCTGTCGGGGCAGGCCTGCCTGATCGACACCCAGCTGCTGCGCAGCGGCCGCACGCTCAGCACCGTGCGCGGCACGCTGGCGCAGGACGGCCAGCCGCGGCTCGAGCTGCTGGCGGCCATGGGCCGACTGGACGAGCCCGCCGCTGCCGCCGCGCCGCTGCTGACGCTGCCGCCGCCAGACATGCCTCCGCCCGAGGCCTGCCCGGGCCGCTCGGCCCCGGCACAGGGCGTGGGGCTGCCGATCCTGCAGCGCCTGGACGTGCGCCTGCATCCCGACGACGCCGTGCCCGGCGCCGCCGGCCGGGCCGAGCTGCGCGGCTGGATCCGCTTCACCGATGAGCGTCCGCCTGACGCGCTGGCCTGCCTGCTGATGGCCGACGCCTTTCCGCCGGCGGTGTTCGGCCTGCTCGGCCTGGTCGGCTGGGTGCCGACGATCGAACTCACCGTGCACCTGCGCCGCCGGCCGGTGCCCGGCTGGCTGCTCGGCCGCTTCTGGTCGCAGGACCTGAGCGACGGCCGGGTCATCGAAGACGGCGCGCTGTGGGACGCCAGCGGCCAGTTGGTGGTGCAGTCGCGCCAGCTGGCGCTGGTGCGCCAGGCATAGAACCGACCACAAGAATGGAGACCATGAGCACATCCGCCAAGCTGTCCGATCCCTTGAAACTGGCGCGCGGGCCGGCCTGGGCCAACCGCATCACGCTGGCCCCGCTGACCAACTGGCAAAGCCATGCCGACGGCACGCTGGGCGAAGACGAATACCGCTGGCTGACGATGCGCGGCCGCGGCGGCTTCGGCATGACCATGACCTGCGCCGCGCACGTGCAGCGCGGCGGCCAGGGCTTTCCGGGACAGCTGGGCGTGTGGTCCGACGCGCACCTTCCCGGCCTGACTCGGCTGGCTGCCGGCATCCATGCCGGCGGCAGCGTGTCCTGCCTGCAGCTGCAGCATTCGGGCCGGCGCGCCGAGCCCGAGCTGACGGGCGAGCCGCGCATCGCGCCCTGGGACGATGCCGAGACTGGTGCGCGCGCGCTCAGCACGGCCGAGGTCGAGCAGCTGGTGCGCGACTTCATCGCCGCAGCGTGCCGCGCCGAACAGGCCGGCTTCCAGGGCGTGGAGCTGCACGGCGCGCACGGCTACCTGCTGGCGCAGTTCCTGGATGCCGAGCACAACCAGCGCAGCGACCGCTACGGCGGCAGCTTCGACAACCGCACCCGCGTGCTGTTCGAGGTGATCGCCGGCATCCGCGCCACCACCGCGCCGGGCTTCCAGCTCGGGCTGCGGCTGTCGCCCGAACGCTTCGACATCCGCATGAGCGAGGCGCTGGCGCTGGCGCAGCAGGTGATGGCCGGCGGCCAGATCGACTACCTGGACATGTCGCTGTGGGACTGTTTCAAACCGCCGCAGGACCCGGACTACGCCGACCGGCCGCTGATCGCACACTTCGCGGCGTTGCCGCGCCACGGCACCAAGCTCGGCGTGGCCGGCAAGATCATGGATGCCGCCACCGCGCAGCGCTGCCTGGACGCCGGCGCCGACTTCGTGCTGATCGGCCGCGGAGCGATGCTGCACCATGACTTCGCGCGCCGCGCGCTGGCCGACCTGGCCTTCCGCTGCATCGAGCGGCCGGTCAGCCGCGCGCACCTCGAAGCCGAGGGACTGGGCCCGCAGTTCATCCAGTACGTGAGCAGCACCTGGCCGCGCTTCGTGGCCGAAGCTTGAACACAACCGCCGCCAGCGCCAGGCGCGCGCTGTGGTCCGGCACGCTAGCCTACCTGGCGTCGTGCCTGCTCTTCGGCCTGAACCTGCCGCTGTCGGCCGAACTGCTGAAGCACTTCGACCCGTTCTGGGTCTCGCCGCTGCGCTACCTGGTGTCGGCCGTCATGTTGGGCGGCATGCTGCTGGTATCGGTGGGCCCGCGCCAGCTGCGCTCGCCGATCCCGCTGTGGCGCGTGGCGGTGCTGAGCCTGTGCGTGGCCGCCTTCCTGGTGCTCTACAACCTGGGCCTGTACCGCAGCGGGCCGCTGACCGTGGCCGCCATCTCGGCCGGCTCGCCGGTGTACGTGGCGGTGGTCTCGCGGCTGATGACGGGTGCGCGGCTCGAACGCGGCTTCTGGGGCGCCACCGTGCTGACGCTGCTGGGTGCGGGCATCGCCATCTCCGGCCGGGCGCGCGCCGTCACGCCCGACGGCGTGCAGGTGGCCTTCAGCCTGCAGGGCGGCGAGATCCTGGTGGTGCTGGGCATCTGCAGCTGGACCGCCTATTCGATCCTGGCGCAGCGCTGGTTCGAGCCCGGCACGCCGCAACTGCGCCGCACCTTCCTGACCACCGTCGGCGCCCTGCCCTGGCTGCTGCTGTTCTGGGCCGGCGCGCGTGCCATCGGCCTGGTCGGCCCGCCCAACCTGAACCCGGCGCCGGTGCAAGTGGCGCAACTGCTGGTGGCTGCGGTGTTCTGCACCGGGCTGGCCACCGTGGCCTGGAACATCGGCGTCAACCGCCTGGGCATCCAGACCGGCGGGCTGTGGCAGAACACGGTGCCGGTGTTCGCGGTGCTGATCGCGCTGCTCTTCTTCGGTGTGCAGCCGCTGGCCGAGCAGCTGATCGGCGGCGCGGTGGTGCTGGCCGGCGTGATGTACATGCAGTGGCAGCGCGTGCGCAACGCGCATGCGGCACGTAGCATGCAGTCGTCTGAGGACCGTGGGGGACACGCATGAACGAATTGGGACGCCTGGAAGACCTGCCCGAGGACTACCGCGAAGCCCTGACGCGCCAGAACCTGGTGCCGCTGTGGCCCAGCCTGCGTGCGGTGCTGCCGCCGGGCAAGCCGCAGCCGAAGACCCGGGCCACGCATTGGCCCTACGCGGCGCTGCGCCCGCTGCTGCTGCAGGCTGGCGAGCTGACGCCGATCGAGAAGGCCGAGCGCCGCGTGCTGGTGCTGGCCAACCCCGGCCACGGGCTGGAGAAGATGCAGGCCAGTGCGGCCATGTACCTGGGCATGCAACTGCTGCTGCCCGGCGAATGGGCGCCTTCACACCGGCACACGCCGAACGCGGTGCGCATGGTGGTGGAAGGTGAAGGCGCCTGGAGCACGGTCGACGGCGAGAAGTGCCCGATGCAACGCGGCGACCTGATCCTCACGCCCACCGGCCTGTGGCACGAGCACGGCCACGACGGCAGCGAGCCGGTGGTCTGGCTAGATGTGCTGGACCTGCCGCTGGTGTACTACATGGAAGCCAGCTACCACGTCAACGGAGCGCGCCAAAGTGTGTTGCCGGCGCACGGCGAGCGCGCCTACGCGCGTGGCGGCCTGGTGCCGACGCCAGTGTTCGAGCGTTCGCGCCGCGCCTACCCGATGCTGCGCTACACCTGGGCCGAGGCACGCGCCGCACTCGAGTCGCTGGCCGCCGATCAGCCCGCGCTGCCGGCGGTGCAGCTCAGCTACGTCAACCCCGAGACCGGTGCCGATGCCGAAAACATCCTCGGTTTTTATGCGCTGATGCTGCGGCCCGGGCAGACGCTGGCGCTGCCGGTGCGCAGCCCGGCGATGGTGTTCCACCTGATCGAAGGTGCGGCCACGGTGCAGGTGGAAGAACAGCGCTTCACGCTGGCCGAGGCCGACACCTGCTGTGCGCCCGGCTACTGCGCGGTGACGCTGGCCAATGCCTCGGCCGTGACACCGGCCTTCCTGTTCATCGCCGACGAAACGCCGCTGCACCGCAAGCTGGGCGTCTACGAGGCACGTAACTGAGACCTCGACAACGAGGCGCGCTCAAACGCAACACAGCGGCGACAGGTCCCGGCGCATGGCAGTGACTCGCGCGAGCCGAGGTCTTCGCCGCCGCACACGGCGAACGCCGGTTGTAGTGCGCTGGTGGCCACCCGCGGGCGCAGGCCCCATTCGTGGCACGCTGACTGGTGACCTGCTTGGTCGGTGGCGATGAGGTTATGCCGGCGAACAGAAGTCGGCCGCCCGCGAGCGTGGGCCGGAGAACGCGGGTAACGCCAGCGCGCTACCGCAGCCGATGCCGCACGCCGGTTTTCGCAACCAGCATATGCACTCGAAGTCACGGCTAGGCGCAATACTGTTCAGATAGAGGTTTCTCGGCAATAATCCGATTCCATCGAGGCTTTGATGGGCGGAGACGATGGCGAGAACACGCAAGGCGCTACCGGCCCAGGTCGACGTCGCCCATCTGATCAGTGCGGGCGTGCTGGCCAGCGTGTGTCCACGCGCCTTGATCGAGGAGGTGCTGGCCGATACGGGCAAGGCGAGTCAGCGCGAGCGGCTGCTGCCTGCGCCGGCGGTCGTGTACTACGTGATGGCGCTGGCGTTGTGGCGAGAGGCGCCGCTGGAGGAAGTGCTGCGTGTCGTGTGCGAAGGGCTGCAGTGGCTGGGCGGCGGCGAGGCTGGCGCGGTGCAGGCGAGCAAGTCGGCGATCTCGCAGGCACGCACCCGGCTGGGTCCGCAGGTGATGCGACGGCTGGCCGACCGCGTGCTGCGACCGCTGGCCATTTCCGGGGCGCCAGGTGCTTGGTACCGGGGGTTGCGCGTCATGGCTCTGGACGGCAGCTGCATGGATGTGGCGGACGAGGCCGCCAACGCCGCGTACTTCGGCTACCCGGGCGTCTCGCGTGGGCAGGCTGCCTTCCCGCAGGCGCGTGTACTGGGCCTGGTGGAGTGCGGCACGCATGCGGTGGTGGCCGCGGGCATTGCGCCGTACAGCCACAGCGAGCAAGTCATGGCCGCCGAGTTGCTGCCGGCCAAGCTCAGCGCGGACATGCTGGTGCTGGCCGATCGCAATTTCTACGGCTTCAAGCTCTGGCAAATCGCCTGCGCCAGCGGCGCGAAGTTGGCGTGGCGGGTCAAGTCCAACCTGGGCTTGCCGGTGCAGCAGTTGTTGGCCGATGGCTCCTACCTCAGCACCGTCTTCGACAGCGCCGACCGCGCCCGACTGTCGGGCCAGGTGGTGCGGGTCATCGACTACACGCTGCAGGACTCGGCCACGCCGGTGCACGACAGCTACCGGCTGGTGACCAACCTGCTCGATCCGCAGGCCGCGCCCGCCCTGGAGCTGGCCGCGCTGTACCACGAGCGATGGGAGATCGAGGGCGTGTTCGACGAGTTCAAGACGCACCTGCGCGCCAACAGCACGGTGCTGCGCAGCAAGACCCCGGAGTTGGTGGAGCAGGAGTTATGGGGCCTGCTGCTGGCGCACTTCGCCATCCGCCAGCTCATGGCGCAAGCCGCCTGGCCGCGCGGGCTCGATCCCGATCGCCTGAGCTTCACCCACGCCGTGCGCGTGATCAAGCGCAAGATGCCGCAAGCTGCGGCCGTTCCCCCCCTGAGCGATTGACTTCTTGGCGCAACGCGCTGCTCGAGGAAATCGCCCAGGCTCGCTGTGTCAGCAGCCGAGGTCGCTTCAATCCGCGCGGCGTCAAGCGCAAGATGAGCAACTTCAACGTACGGCATCGGGGCGAACTGCTGCACCAACGGCATGAGCCGACACCAGTACTACGTATCTGAACAGTATTGCGGCTAGGCGCCGCCTACCGCCGTCGACTTGGTTTGCGATGGAGTGTGATTCGGTATCAGTTCACTTGGCGCTCGCGCCCCTGCCAGTAGGGCGCACGCAGTGCGCGGCGCAGGATCTTGCCGGTGGGGTTGCGCGGCAATTCAGCGACCACGTCCACGCTCTTCGGCACCTTGAAGCCGGCGATGCGCTCGCGCGCCCAGGCGATGACGCTGGCCGCATCCAACGTGTGACCGGGCCGCGGCACGCACACCGCCTTGACCGCCTCGCCCCAGGTGGCATCGGGCACGCCGATCACCGCCACGTCGGCCACGTCGGGATGGCCGTAGATCGCATTCTCCACCTCGGCGGGATAGATGTTCTCGCCGCCGCTGATGATCATGTCCTTGACCCGGTCGTGGATGTAGACATAACCGTCGGCGTCCATGTAGCCGGCATCGCCGGTGTGCACCCAGTTGTCGGAGCTCTTGGTGCGTTGCGTGGCCTCGGGCTGCTTCCAGTAGCCCAGCATGTTGTTCGACGAGCGGGTGACAATCTCGCCCACCTCGCCGGCCGGCAGCGTCTGCCCGGCGCCGTCGACGATCTTCACTTCGACCCCCGGCACCGGCTTGCCGGCGGCGCGCATGCGCGGGCTGCCCTTCGGGTCATGGTCCTCGGGCGGGAGCATCACCACCGTGCCGGTGGTCTCGGTCATGCCGTAGGCCTGGGCGAAGGCGCAGCCGAAGGCCCTCACGCACTGGCGCAGCAGCTCCAGCGGGATCGGCGCGGCGCCGTAGAAGATGTATCTCAGGCGGCTGAAATCGGTGCGCGCGCAGCGCGGGTGGTTGACCAGCATCTGCAGCGCCGCCGGCACGGCGAAGAAGCGTGTCACGCCTTCCTTCTCGATGGCATCGAACACGCCGTCGGGCGTGAACTCGGCCATCACGCAACCGCACACGCCGCCGGCCAGCGCCATGAAGCCCAGGCCGGTGCCGCCGATGTGGGCGCAGGGCATCGCCACCATGACCACCTCGTCGTCGTCCCAGAAGGCCCAGGGCAGCTTGGCCTCCTGGGCCGCGCGGCGCAGGCCGAAAAGGTTGCGGTTGCTCAGTTCCACGCCCTTGGGGTGGCCGGTGGTGCCCGAGGTGTAGAGCTGCAGGATGGCGTCGCCCTCTCCGCTGGGGTTGAAGTCAGCCGGCGCGGTGGCGTCGATCCAGGCCCAGGCTTCGTCGGCGAACAGCACGCGCTGCACCTGCGGCAGTTGCGGCGCCAGGGCACGGGCGTCGTCGGCGAAGCCCTCGCCGGCAAACAGCAGCCGGGCCTGAGTGTCGTCGACGATGAATTGCCGCTCGGGCGCCGCCAGGCGCCAGCCCACCGGCGCCATCACCACGCCGATGCGGGCCGCCCCGAACAGCAGGGTGAAGTACAGCACCGCGTTCTTGCCCAGCCAGGCAATGCGGTCGCCCTTGCGCAGGCCGGCGGCCTGCAGCGCCGTGGCCACGCGCCGCGTGCTGGCGTCGAGCTCGGCAAAGTCGATGCGCCGCTCGCCCACCATCGCGCTGCGGCCGGGCCGGTCGGCGGCCCAATGGCGGATGAAGGCGTCGACGCTGAGCAATTCGGTCGTGTCCATGCGGCGGGTCCGTGGGCGGCTGCGGTGGGCCACTCTATCCGGCAGCGCCTGCGCGCCGACCGGGGACCATCCCCAGGGCGCCAGGGGGGGCGCAGGCCGGGGTCGCGCGCGCCGGGCTGTAGACTGCCGGGTTTTTCGTCTGGGCAAAGCCGTCGGCATGGGAGAGTTGTTGCGTACCGGTCTGAATGGCTCGGCGCTGGCCGGGTTGCTGTCGGGCCTGGCGCTGCTCGACGCCCCGGCATCGCGGCCGTCCTTCGTGCAAGGCATGGGCCGCTGGCTGGGCTGGGCCGATGCCATCCCGCTGGCCGCGGCGCTGAACACGCCGTGGCACGGCAGCACCACGCCATCGCGCCGGGCCTCGTCGGCAGGCGCTGTCGAACGCGAGTTCGAGCGCGTGCGCGCAGCGCTGTTGCGCTCGATCGACGACGCCACAGGCACCGCAGGCAGCCGGCGCCGCGGGCCGACATCCGACGACAGCGATTTCGACGGCCACCGGCAGCGCTACGTCGCGCTGCAGCAGGCGATGCACGCCGCCATCGAGCCACTGCGTGCGCAGCTGCGCGAGGCCGTGGCGCAGCAGTCGCCCGAGAGTGGCCGGCTGGCCGCCCTGGACGCGGTGATGGCCCAGGTGCTGGCGCCGCGCGAGCAGCAGCTGCTGGGCCTGATGCCGACGCTGCTGGAGCCGCACTTCGCGCGCCTGCGCCGGGCCGCGCAGGATGCGCCGCCGACGCAGTGGCTGGCGCTGTTTCGCAAGGACATGCAGTGCCTGCTGCATGCCGAACTGGAGCTGAGGCTGCAACCGGTGCAGGGGCTGATCGACGCACTGCGCAGCCCGCCACAAGGGTCCCCATGAATCGACTTCTCTACGCGGCCTGCTTCGCCGTGGGCCTGCTGGCCATCGGCTGGGTGGGCGCCGGCTATGTGCAGACCAACCCGTTGGCGTTGGCCATCACCGGGCTGATCGCGGCCTTCTACCTGATGGGCGCGCTGGAGCTGCGCCGCTTCCACCAGGCCACCGCGGCGCTGGAGCGGGCCATGCACGGCATGGTCGAGCCGCCGGCCAGCCTGGGCAACTGGCTCGGCCCGCTACCGGCAGCGCTGCAGACCGCCGTGCGCCTGCGCATCGAAGGCGAGCGCATCGCCCTGCCCGGCCCGGCGCTGACGCCCTACCTGGCCGGGCTGCTGGTGCTGCTGGGCATGCTGGGCACCTTCCTGGGCATGGTGGTCACGCTCAGCGGCACCAGCATCGCGCTGCAAAGCGCCACCGACCTGCAGACCATGCGCGACTCGCTGGCCGCTCCAGTCAAGGGCCTGGGGCTGGCCTTCGGCACCTCGGTGGCCGGCGTGGCCGCCTCGGCGCTGCTGGGCCTGATGTCGGCGCTGTGCCGGCGCGAGCGGGCGCTGGTGGCACAGCGTCTGGATGCCTGCATCGCCGACACCCTGCGCCCCTTCAGCCGCGCCCACCAGCGCGAGCAGTCGCTGCGGCTGCAGCAGCAGCAGGCCGAGCTGTGGCCGGCGCTGGTCGAGCAGTTGCGCGCGGCCATGGCCCAGCTGCAGTCGCAGACCGAGCAGGCCAACGCGCAGCTTCTCGCCAGCCAGCAGAAGTTCCAGCAGCAGGCCGAAGCGGCCTACCAGGCGCTGGCCGCGTCGGTCGGCCGGTCGCTCGAGCACAGCCTGAGCGAAGGCGCCCGCATCGCTACAGCGACGATCCAGCCGCTGGTGGATACGACGATGGGCGGCATCACCCGCGAGACGGCCGCGCTGCACGGCCACATCGCCAGCACCGTGGCGCAACAGCTGGACGGCCTGTCCGCCCGCTTCGAGGCCACCACGCAGACCGTCGCCGACACGTGGACCAGCGCGCTGGCGCGGCACGAGCACAGCAGCGAAAGCCTGGCCCAGCGCCTGGGCAGCACGCTCGACGGCTTCGGCCGAACCTTCGAACAGCGCTCGGCCGCGTTGTTGGATGCGGTGGCCGGCAACCATGCAGCATGGAACGAGCAAGTCGCCAATGCGGTGACGGCCCAGCTCGAAGGCGTGTCGGCCCGCCTGGACCAGGCCCATGCCGGCTTGCAGGCCCAGCTGGCCGCGCGCGACGAGCTGCGGCTGGCGGCGTGGAGCCAGTCGCTCGACGCGATGGCGGCGAGGCTGACGCACGGATGGCAGCGCGCCGGCGAGCAGACCCTGGCGCAGCAAGCGCAGATCTGCGCCACGCTGGAGCACACCGCCAGCCGCATGTCGGCCCAGGCCGAGGCCCATGCCCGCAGCACCCTCGGCGAGATCGCCCGCCTGGTGCAGACCGCGTCCGAGGCGCCGCGCGCCGCGGCCGAGCTGGTGGCGCAGATGCGCGACAAGCTGTCCGACAGCATGGCCCGCGACAACACCCTGCTGGAAGAGCGCAGCCGCATCATGGCCGCGCTGAACACGCTGCTCGATGCCGTGCAGCACACGTCGGTCGAGCAGCGCGCCGCCATCGACCGGCTGGTCGGCTCCACCGCCGCCTGGCTGGAACAGGCCGGCCAGCGCTTCAACGACCAGGTCGATGCCGAGTCGGCCCGCATGGAAGCGGCGGCCGCACAGCTGGGCAGCAGCGCAGTGGAAGTAGCCAGCCTGGGCGAGGCCTTCGGCGCCGCGGTCGAGGGCTTCAGCCAGTCCAGCGACCAGCTGATGGCCCATCTGCAGCGCGTGGACGACACCCTCGGCAAGGCCATCGCGCGCAGCGACGAGCAGCTGGCCTACTACGTGGCCCAGGCGCGCGAGGTCATCGACCTGAGCCTGACGTCGCAGAAGCAGATCGTCGAGGACCTGCAGCGCATGGCCGGCCGGCGTGAGGTGCAGGCCTGAGCATGTCCGACACCGACACCGACGCCGGCAGCGAGGCCACCACCCCCGTCTGGGCCGTCTTCGGCGACCTGATGGCCGGGTTGCTGGGCGCTTTCGTGCTGATCCTGGCCGCCGCGCTGGGCATGCAGCTGGACCTGTCGACGCAGCTGCAGGCCGAGATCCAGAAACGCCAGGCCGAGCAGCAGCGCCGCGAGGCACTGGAACGGGCGCTGGCCATTCCGCTGGCCCAGGGCCGGGTCACGCTGAACAACGGCCGCATCGGCATCAGCAACAGTGTGTTGTTCGCCTTCAACTCCGACCAGCTGCAGCCCGAAGGCCGGCGCCTGCTGAAGAGCCTGGCCGTACCTCTGGGCGCCTACCTGGCCGCGCGCGACGAGATCCTGATGGTCAGCGGCTTCACCGACGACCGGCCGATGCGCGAAAGCAGCCAGCAGTTCGCCGACAACTGGGAGTTGTCCGCCCAGCGGGCGCTGACGGTGACCCGGGCCTTGATCGAGGACGGCGTGCCCGCCTCGGCGCTCTTTGCCGCCGCCTTCGGCGCCGAGCAACCGGTGGCGTCGAACGCCGACGCGGCCGGCCGCGCGATGAACCGCCGCGTGGAGATCACGCCCACGCCGCGGCCGTCGAACAAGAAGGACGCCGGCAGCTCATGAGCGTGCCGGGCCGCCCCAAACGCTCATGCCCCCGCATGGCGGGGTGGGCCGCAGGCCCTGGGGTGCCCCAGTGAATCGCAGCCTCGAGGCGCCGCCGGACCTGGCGTCGAGCCTTGACGCGCTGCGCGCACGTGGCGCCCCGCGCGTGGACCCGGTGCGCTGGCGCTTCATCGAGGCCCTGGCCCGCCGCGCCGCGGCGCACCAGGGCGCGACCCGCCAGCGGCTGGACGCGAGGCTGCAGCACCTGCTGGACGCGTGCCAAGCCAGGCTCGCGACGGCGCCGCCACAGAGCGACCGCGTGCCGCCGCCGAGCCCCGCACCCGAAACGCTTGCCGAACTGCTGGCCTACATCCAGCAGCAGACCGGGACCGCGGCGCAGCCCAGCCCGGCCCATGCCGAACTGAAGAGCGTGCGCCTGCACCGCAGCACCTGGACGCGGCTCAGCGTCGACCAGCGCCTGAACCAGGCGCTGGCGCAGGTGCCCGACAACGCCGGCCCGCTCAACACCCAGCGACTGCTGAACCAGGCGCTGGGATCGATGCGCGATACGTCGCCGCAGTACCTGCAGCGCTTCATGGCCTATGCCGAGGCCTTGCTGTGGATCGACCAGGCCAGCCTGCCCGGCAAGGCGTCGAGCGCGGGCGGCGTCCGCGCGCTGCGCAAGCCGGCCGGCAAGCCGCCTCGCTAGGCGGGCCGCGGCTTCAGGCGCGCGGCAGGCGGTGCAGCGCGCAGATCTTGTTGCCGTCGGGGTCGCGCAGGTAGGCCAGGTAGAGCTTGCCGGCAGCACCTTCGCGCACACCCGGCGGGTCTTCGATGCTGACCCCGCCATGGGCCAGGCCGGCGGCATGCCAGGCATCGGCCTGCTCGGCCGACTGGCAGGCGAAGCCGATGGTGCCGCCATTGCCGATGGTGGCCGACTTGCCGTCGATCGGCAACGTCACCGAGAACACGCCGCTCGGCGTGCGCCAGAAGACGCGATGGCGGTCGACCGCGCCCGCGGGCACGCCCAGGGTGCCCAGCACCGCGTCGTAGAAGGTCTTGGACTTGTCCAGGTCGTTGGTGCCGATCATGATGTGCGAGAACATGTTGAAGTTGTCTCCGGACGGAACGCGCCAGGCGTCGGGTTGAGGGAAATGCCGGGGCCGATTGTGCATAGCCGCCGCGCAAGGGCCGGCTCCTACAATGCGCGCCCCTTCACCCGCCCCCCGCCATGTTCAAGAACGCGCTGATTTACCGCATCGAAGCCTGGGATGCCCCCGCACCGGCCGCCATCGAGGAACGCCTGGCCAGCCAGCGCTTCATCGAATGCGCCGCCTCTCAACCCGAATCCGCCGGCTGGATCGAGCCACGCGGCAAGAAGCATGGCGCGCTGCTCGAGCAGGTGGCCGGCCAGACGATCCTGCGGCTGTGCGTGGAGCGCAAGCCGGTGCCTTCGTCAGTGGTGAAGACGCTGCTGGAAGAGCGGCTGCAGAAGATCGAGGACGACACCGGCCGCCGACCGCGCGGCAAGCAGGCCAAGGAGCTGAAGGAAGGCATCGTGCACGAGTTGCTGCCGCGTGCCTTTGCCAAGCGCTCGCACACGCTGGTGTGGCTGGACGCCAAGGCCGGCCTGGTGTGGGTGGATGCCGCCAGCGTGAAGAAGGCCGACGCGCTGGTCACGCGCCTGGTGGACCTGCTCGGCGGCGGCATGCGCCTGGCGTTGCTGCAGACGCAGACCTCGCCCGCCGCGGCGATGGCCGAGTGGCTGGCCACGCGCGAGGCGCCGGCCGGCTTCAGCATCGACCGCGACTGCGAGCTGAAGCAGCCCGACAGCGAGAAGGCCACGGTGCGCTATGCGCGCCACACGCTGGACATCGACGAGCTGGCCGCGCACATCCAGCAGGGCAAGCTGCCCACGCAGCTGGCGATGACCTGGAACGGCCGCGTCTCCTTTATGTTGACCGAAGCGCTGACGCTGAAGAGGATCAAGCTGCTCGACGTGGTGCTGGAAGGCACACCCGAGCCGCAGGGCGACGACGGCTTCGATGCCGACGTGGCGCTGAGCACCGGCGAGCTGTGCTTGCTGATCCCCGACCTGCTGGCGGCGCTGGGCGGCGAGCTGGTGCGCGAGACCGAAGGGGCTGCCACACCGCATGCGGGCCGGCACGCGGAGCCGGCATTGGCCTGATCCCGCACTGACAGCGAACTTGGGAGACCGAGGTGCGATTGCAGCGCTTTGCGGTCATTCGACCCGACAAAGTGTCAGACAGCAATGCAGCGTAAGGAGCCGGCCGCCGCCGGCGGGCGTACTCACGGTTTGCGCCACCAAGCCCACGTTCAGCTCGACTGCCGGCGCAGAACCGAGCGGCAGCTATATGTTTAACAGCTGCCCCCGGGTTGAGGCCTGGCGGACTCGCCGGTTCAATGACTGCTTGCCTGTCGGGCGAACTCGCAGTACCGACCCACAGCTGACGCTCATGAATCCGAATTCATCGCCACATAGCTGACGGTCGGAGAGGCCTGACATCGACAGGCGCCAGATGCCGAACCTCTGGCAATTCAAGATGTTGTAAACGGATTCCGAATCGTCAGCTGCCGTTCGATCACTTGCCCGTCCTGCATGTCTTCCGAATGAAGTGTGTTGCAGTTCGCCAGCAACGCTGCCGAGATGATGAGCGCATCGTAGATCGATATGCCATAGCGCTCGGCAATCCGCAGGGCGCGATCGTGCGTCTCGATGGTCACTGGCTCGACCACACAGACAGCTCGGATCTGGGCCAGCACTTCGCGGATTTCGGTCCACGACATGCGCAGCTTGCGCGACGCGACCGCCACGAACTCGTTCAGGACCTGGACGCTGATCGTCCCCCCAATGGCGAGCAATTCTTCTGCCCGGTCGGCCTTGGTGGTGTCGGCCGACAGCAGATGGAGCACTACATTGGTGTCGAAGAAGTCCTCACCGCCGCTCATTGGCTTGCACGCGGTCAAACTTGAAGTCGGACGGCAGCCGGCCGCGGTACTTACGTATTCTGGCCAACAGGTCACGTGCGCCCGGGGCCTTCTCTATATCAAAGGCGCGGTCACCTCTGACGTGGATGTCGATGTTGTCGCCGGGCTTCAGATCGAGCGCCTCCACCACCGTGGCGGGAAGGCGAACGGCCAAGCTATTGCCCCACTTTGCAACTTGCATTGATGCCTCGAAGATCTACATGGCTGAATGTATATCTTACATCTTCGTGGGCTGCGAGGGGAATGCGCGACCATGTCCGACAGGAAGATTCTCAGCCCTACAACACTCGACAGGGTGAGCATCCGCAGTAGACGCCGGGTGCGGCAACTTCAAGGGAACTCGACTTGAGCGCAGCTCCTCGCCATCGAGTCTGAGTTCACGCCTGCTCGAGACCGACCCAATATAGAGACTCCGTATGAGTTGGCTCGACGTGTCCGGGTTATCCACGGCGGCGCCCGCTGCCCCCAATGAGGCAAGGGCGGGCGCCGCGGTGGGTAACCCTCGCTCGGTGCCGGCCATCGCGCTTCGGCAGTTTGAGTTTGGTCCTGCGCTCAGTGACACTGAGCACGACCGGCAGGTAGCTGCCGGTGAGCGTGGGACTTGCACCCGCGGGCTACGAACATCCCGACCCCAACATTCGATGTTCACCGCTTTACTTTCGAGCCCGCGGGTGCGCTTGGGTTCGTCAACGAACACTCAGGGCATGCCGTCTTGCCGGCCTTCTATATTGCCTTCGCAGAACTCGAGTACCGCAGGTCCTTCGACTATCAACGTGGCTTTGCAGGAGGTGTGCCATGAAGCCTCTTTCCGACGAGTTCACCGCCTTCATCGGCATCGACTGGGCCGACAGGAAGCACGACATCTGTTTGCAAGGCGCACACGGCGAGCGACGCGAGTTCGCGCGCATCGAACACAAGGTCGATGCGATCGACCAATGGGCGATCTCGATGCGACAACGATTCGGCTGCCCC
>Ga0316613_10001682_pt1 | contig 14964 bp, 13 predicted proteins | sample OWC_soil_day10_C_2_FD_207647 | JGI IMG/M metagenome (GOLD analysis project Ga0316613, IMG submission 207647) | Wetland soil microbial communities from Old Woman Creek delta, Ohio, United States - OWC_soil_day10_CT_b | ecosystem: Environmental > Terrestrial > Soil > Wetlands | place: USA: Ohio...
CTACGCTTATAATAACATAGCCCCTGCGCTTAGACTGATAACGAGAAGGATGCTAACTAGTGTTTTTTCGTATTTTACAAAAATTTACGAAATGTTTACAAGACAGCACTGTGAATACGTGATACTATGATATTGGACAAGTTTATCTGATGAGTAAGCCGCTCATCTTTACAAGGAAGATCGGCTAATTATGAGGATAAGTGCGACTAAGATTCAAATGGTGCTGAAATTCTGCTAAAGAGAGTATTCTTTATGAGTCGGAAAGTATAGCACTTTCTTAATTTCAAGTAAGAACAACTAAGGCTTCTGCTCGTCTACGGACTTAACATGAGCCAAGTTTTTCTTATATTAGGTAGCTTAGTTGGATAAGATGAACCAAATAAAAGGAGTGTGTAATATGTGCGGTTGTGAAGAAAAAGATCCTGAAATGACAGATGAAATTCCAGTGCTATTTACAGATGATATTGAACTCCTCGAAGATCGTTTGGCAGATATTGTTATTGCCATGGGATTGCCTGAAGAGCAAACTGGGGCAGTACTGAGGCTAGTGAGTGATGCATTAGAAGAACATCACTCAAATATTCTTGATACCTTTGAATACATTATAGCGGATGAAGAGGATGAAGAAGGTCAAATAGCAGAATAATTGTCTGGTTTTCCCTAGACTTAAGATGTCCTATAGCCGAATTTCGGTTATAGGACATCTTTTTTTATTATGTAAGTATAGTTTAGATAGTCCGCGCAGGATCCATATTATTAACGCTTCGTCATTGGCATTTAACCTTCGCTTATAATAATATGGATCCCGCGTTTGGGCTGATACCTAAAAGAATGTATTAGTGTTTTTTTTATGAAATATTCCGCATAGTGGAATATTTCATTTATTTATGAGAAATCAAAGAGGAATTAGCAGATGAGGCGCGAATAAAAGTAGTGTAAATGAAAATTAAATCCATATAGTGAGAAAAAGGAGAGATTTTTATGGAGGTCAGACATTCTGTTCATCCAGAGGATGCAAAACATTATACGACAGAGGAGTTGAGAAAACAGTTTTTAATTCAAGATTTATTTACACCAAATGAAATCAAGATGGTATATAGCCACATTGATAGGATGATAACCGGTGGTGTGAGTCCTGTTAAACCAGTAGAGCTCCAAGTGGGAACAGGTATGGGAGTAGACTATTTTCTAGAAAGACGGGAAATGGGAATTATCAATATTGGGAATGCTGGTAAAGTCACAGTTGATGGTGTGGAATATAGCCTTAATACTACTGATGGTTTGTATATTGGCATGGGAGCAAAAGAAATCAGTTTTTCTAGTATAGATGCTAATAAACCAGCAAAATTTTATTTTAATAGTGCACCAGCTCATAAAAATTATCCAACAGTAAAAATTCAAAAAAGCGAGATTACTCCGAATCATCTTGGCTCCATAACACAGTCAAATGATCGCAATATATATAAATTTATTCATCCACAAGGGGTAAAAAGTTGTCAATTAGTAATGGGAATGACAGTTCTTGAGCCTGGGAATATGTGGAATTCTATGCCTTGTCATACTCATGATCGTCGTATGGAGGTATATTTGTATTTTAACCTTCCTGAAGATGCTGTTGCATTCCATTACATGGGGGAACCAACAGAAACTAGGCATATAGTAATGAGAAATGAGGAAGCTATAATTTCTCCTAGCTGGTCGATTCATTCTGGTGTAGGTACACAGTGCTATACCTTTATTTGGGGCATGGCAGGAGAAAATCAGACTTTTGATGATATGGATCATGTAGATATGAAAACACTGAAATAGGTTGTCGAAAAGATAAGAAAATGATTATGAATGAAAAAATAGACGGGGGCTTACGGATGAATAATATGTTTGATTTGACAGGAAAAGTTGCTATTGTCACTGGTGCAGCTATGGGACTTGGTCAAGGTATGGCTACCGCATTAGCTAAAGCAGGAGCCGATATTGTAAGTGTAGGTTTGGGTGATAATACAGAAACTCAAGCATTAATCGAAGGAGCAGGCAGAAAGTTCTTAGCTGTAGATGCCAATTTGATGGGTATTGAAGTTATTCCTGCTGTAATTGAGAAAGTGGTTGCTGCTTTTGGAAAGATTGATATTTTAGTTAACTGTGCAGGCACTATTCGTCGTGCAGATGCTATTGATTTCACAGAAAAAGATTGGGATGATGTTATGGATCTTAATCTTAAAACTGTATTTTTCTTCAGCCAAGCGGCAGCAAAACAATTTATTAAACAAGGGCATGGCGGAAAAATTATTAACATCGCTTCTATGCTGTCTTTCCAAGGTGGTATCCGTGTACCATCTTATACTGGCAGTAAAAGCGGCGTAATGGGTGTTACTCGTCTAATGGCTAATGAGTGGGCAAAATATAATATTAATGCGAATGCCATCGCACCTGGTTATATGGCTACTGCTAATACGGCTCCTATCCGCGCTGACGAAAAACGTAATGCAGAAATAGTAGATCGTATTCCAGCTGGACGCTGGGGAATGCCAGAAGATTTAGCTGGTCCAGTAGTGTTCTTGGCAGCAGCTGCTTCCGACTACGTGAACGGCTACACTGTGGCTGTTGACGGAGGATGGCTAGCTCGTTAGTTCCATGAAGTTAAATAAGGTAGCCATAAAAAAAGGCTACCTTATATTATGAATATTAAATTCCGAATCTTCAATGATGATAAAATATTTAGCTTAAATGCGCAATTGTAAAATCTTATGTATAAAAGATAAATTTATAAAAGAGGGAAGTATATTATGAAAATTAAGCAATCTATTGATAGAATCCCTGGTGGACTCATGCTGGTGCCATTATTTATAGGAGCAATTTGCCATACCTTCTTTCCCGATTCTGGAAAATATTTTGGTTCCTTTACTAATGGACTAATTACTGGTACCGTACCTATTCTGGCCGTTTGGTTTTTTTGCATGGGTGCTGGTATTGATATCAGAGCCACAGGTACCGTTTTAAGAAAATCAGGTACGCTGGTATTGACTAAGGTTGCTGTTGCCTGGATTGTAGCCGTTATTGCTGCAAAAATACTTCCAGGGAATGGAATACAAACAGGATTCTTTGCTGGATTATCCACTCTGGCAATTATTTCGGCCATGGATATGACGAATGGCGGTTTGTATGCTTCCATTATGCAGCAATATGGCTCAAAAGAAGAGGCAGGAGCATTCGTGCTGATGTCTATTGAATCTGGACCACTGGTGACCATGCTTATTATGGGTACTTCTGGGTTAGCAACTTTTGAACCTCGTCTGTTTGTAGGCGCTGTTCTGCCTTTCCTAATTGGTTTTGCTTTAGGTAATCTGGACAGTGAACTGCGTGAATACTTTGGCAAAGCTTCTAATGTCATGATCCCATTTTTTGCTTTTGCCCTAGGGAATACGATAGATCTCAATGTTATAACTAAAACTGGTCTGTTGGGTGTTTTACTAGGTGTTTCCGTTATCATCGTTACTGGTATTCCTTTAATGCTGACCGATAAATTTATTGGCGGCGGCAATGGTACTGCGGGACTTGCAGCATCCAGTACTGCTGGAGCGGCCGTTACCAATCCTCTCATTATTGGTGAGATGCTTCCAGAATTTAAACCTGCTGCACAAGCTGCTACTGCCTTAGTTGCTACATCAGTCATTGTGACATCTATCATGGTGCCGATATTAACAGCTTGGTGGAGTAATTACATGAAAAACAAAGAGACAGCAGCGTCCGTAGAGCAAGCGTAGGTTTCTTTTCGTTGTTGCTAAAGAAATAAAAAGAGGCATGCCTTAGGGTATGCCTCACTTCAATGGAACTCAAAAGTTAAAGAGAAGAAGGAGGAGAAGACTGACATGTCGAAAGATATTGTAATTAACCTATTAGCTTTTGCTGATGCCGTTGCCAAAGGAAGCAGACAGGTGGAATGCTTTTCTGAAGTAGTTTCACTAGGTGTGAAAAAGGTAGAAGTACGGCGGGAATGGATTAAAGATTTTGCAATTGAATTGTCTGAGATGCGCTGTAAAGCAGAAGAATTGGGTTTGGAAATATATTATTCCATTCCAGAAGTTTTATTTAAGGCAGGTAAATTGGATCATGATGGCTTGTGTCGGGCCTTACAAGAAGCTAAGACACTGGGAGCTACACGCGTTAAGTTTGCAGTGGGCGAGTTTGATGTTACTGCCAAAGAAGAGTTGTTTGATCTTAAGAATATACTTAGCGAGCATACTATCCTAGTTACTGTAGAAGGTGATCAATCTCCTGCGAATGGCAGACTTGAGCCCATATTAACATTGATGGAAGCATGCCGCACAAATAATATTCCTGTATATGCCACCTTTGATGTAGGCAATTTTGTTTTTGTTGGTCAGGAACCCCTTTATAATGCAGTAAAACTTTCGCTGCATGTTCGTTATATTCATTTAAAAGACGTGGAAATGACGCCTCAAGGACCTCAAGTATGTAGTTTGGATGCGGGTCATATTAATTGGCGGGCAGCCCTCAAACTATTGCCGAAGGATATACCTATAGGTATTGAATTTCCTTGTGGAATGCAGCCACAGGAATTATTACTAAAAACAATGGAAAAGATACAACAGGAAAACTAATTATGACCTTTTGGTCTAAAGTAGGAGGTAGAATATGAGCAAAATTCTTACAGTTGGTGAACCTATGGCACTTTTTGTAGCGGAGCAGGAAGGTGCATTGAAAGATGTAGAGCATTTTTCACGTTTTGTAGCAGGTGCGGAAGTCAACTTTTCTATCGGTATGGTACGTTTAAAACATGAGGTTACTTATATTACCAAATTAGGCGATGATCCTTTTGGTAAACAGATAGAAGAATTCCTACAACAAAATGGTATTGACACTTCTTATGTAACCTATGATGCGGAGTATTTTACTGGTATGCAGTGGAAGCAGAAAGTTACGAGTGGCGACCCCCAAGTTTTTTCTCTACGTAGAAATTCAGCAGCCTCTCATATGAATCTAAATACAATCGCAGAAATTAATTGGAATGGATTTGATCATATTCATTTGACCGGCATTCCTCCAGCGTTATCCGCTGGCTGCCGGCAGGTAGTATATGAATTGATAAAACAGGCTAGGGAAAAAGGCGTACAAATATCCTACGATCCAAACTTGCGTCCTGGTCTTTGGAAAGATAAAGCAGAAATGGCAAGGGTGGTTAACGACCTGGCACGTCATGCTGATATTGTGATTCCAGGCATTGAAGAAGGAAAATTGCTCACAGGAAAAGAAACTGTACAGGAAATTGCTGATGCCTATCATGCTGCTGGTGTGAAAACCGTCGTAATTAAATTAGGTGCTGAGGGTGCTTATACAAGTTCAGAGGGCCAGCAGTTTTATACACCAGGTTTTCTAGTAGAAAAAGTGGTAGATACAGTAGGTGCAGGTGATGGTTTTGCTGTTGGTTTGGTGAGTGGGCTTTTAGAAGGCTTGTCCTTGCTAGAGGCCGTAAGACGTGCTGCAGCAATTGGTGCTTTAGCAGTTATGTCTCCTGGCGATAATGATGGACTACCTGATAGAGTGAGTTTGTCAGCATTTATGGCACAAAAATAAAAAAGGCAGTGAGGAAAAAATGGATAAAGAAATTATAATAAAGAGACTTTGTGAAGAAGGTTTAGTAGTTGTAGTACGTGGTGCAAATCATGAAGAAGCGCGTAAGGTAGTAACAGCTTGTGTTGCAGGTGGCATAAAACTAATTGAAATTACTTTTACTATTCCGGGAGCACACCAGCTTATGGCTGAGTTAGCAGAGGAATATATAGGTACAGATATAATGATTGGTGCCGGAACAGTATTAGATCCAGCGACAGCGAGATTAGCTATCCTGAGCGGTGCACAGTTTGTGGTATCTCCTTGCCTTGATGTGGAAACAGTAAAGCTTTGCAATAAATATCGCATACCGGTAATGCCTGGAATTATGACAGTGCGAGAAGCTGTGTTAGCCATGGAAGCAGGAGCCGATATTCTTAAAGTATTCCCAGGAGAGATGATGGGACCTAAATTTGTTAAAGCCTTGAAAGGGCCATTGCCACAAACTCGTCTGATGCCGACGGGTGGTGTGGATATTGATAATGTAGGCGAGTGGATTAAAGCAGGCTGTGTAGCTGTTGGTGTTGGCGGCAACTTGACACGGGGGGGCGCGACAGGTGATTTTGCTTTAGTTACGGAAACGGCGCGCCGCTTTGTAGCAGCTGTCCGCAAAGCAAAACAAGAAGTAGGCTAAATATACGAACGCATTAAAAATTTGTAAGCTCATTCTATATGGTGTTAAAAGCAGTTTTTTAATGCGCTATATAGAGATCCATGTCATACTTTCAGTTTTTTCAATCGTAGCAGCATGGAAAGATACTTTTATCCATGACTAGGCTGCGTTCGTTAAGATTCAATTCTTTATTATATTAGCTATATTATAGGAAAAAGTGATATAATGGTATAATAATTATTGCTTTTATGTTATAAGGAAGGGGTATTGACATGGCTGGCAAGATAGAAGTTCAATCATTGCATAGGGCATTTGATATATTGGAAGTAATCGGAAATAACCAAATGCCCATGAGTATTAAAAAGATTACAGAAGAAACAGGGCTTCCTAAATCTACTGTATATCGTTTGTTGAATAACCTTGAAAATAGAAACTATGCTTTTTGCGATAATAATGGTAATTACCGTCTTGGTTATCAACTTTTGATGATGAGTCAGTGGGCGGAAAAGGATTTTGAAATTAAAAACTTAGCAAAGGATTTCTTAACGTCATTGAATGAATTTACCAAAGAAACAGTACATTTAGCTATCTTGCAAAAGAAAAGAGTTTTATATGTTGATACGGTAGAAAGTCCTTATTCTTCTCGTCTGGTAGCCAAACTGGGGACAACCAATTCAGTGCATTGCACAGCTCTTGGCAAGGTTCTGTTATTAAATCATAAAGATGCTGAAATATTAGAAATCCTGGAAGAAGAGGGCATGGATAAAAGAACGGAATATACAGTAACAAAACCCCTTGATTATCTCAAGGAGATGGAAGTCGTTCGTAAGCTAGGTTACGCTTTGGATCAGCAGGAAAGCGAAATGGAAGGCAGATGCGTCGGGGCTCCTATCTACGATAAAGCAGGGAAAGTAGTTGCAGCAATTAGTATTTCAGGAATAGCCACTCGATTCTCCCTTGATTTCATTATAAAAGAAGTAGTCAGTAAATTATTAGATAGTACATTACGTATTTCTCGTGTGCTAGGGTATGTTGGCTAATCGTAAGATAAAAAAATGATCACTCATTGTCTTGACTGAAAAAGTCAAAGCAATGAGTGATTTTTTTGAGGATATCCTTACTATATTGCAGGTTTCAGTAAAGTAATGGCGAAATTGATTCCTATCATAGTGATAAGGGTGGTTGCCATGACTATTAATAATAGCTATCAAGATTATACACTCCCTAACTGGAGAAGATTTGTTACTGGGGAAAAGGGGAGGGATTCTATTCGTCCTCAAATTGTTGAATCTTGGAATCGATGTCAAAAGGCCTACGTAAACCCCTATGGTAATACCATTCATAGTAGATTGGAAGAAACCGCACTGCAGGCGATGCTTTTAGAAAAGCAGGAACTTATCAAGGTAACCAGACCATTTATGATGAATCTTTATAAGTTCGTTGCAGGTTCTGGTTTTGTGGTTACCTTAAGCGATGAGCGGGGTTATATAATTGAAGTGCTCGGAGATGAGGATATATTAAATAATCCCATGACGAATAATTTTTTTCAGGGGGCTTCATGGAGTGAAGAAGAAGGCACTAATGCTATTGGTACTGCACTAGTCATTAAAGAACCCCTTCAGGTTTCTGGCGCTGAGCATTACTGCCAGAAACATCACTGTTTAACGTGCTCGGCAGCTCCCATCAAGGATCATGAGGGAGAAGTTATCGGAATACTAGATATGTCAGGCGCGTCTTATACATCTCATTTACATACCCTCGGGATGGTGGTAGCCGCTGCAGAAGCCATTACGGTACAACTTGCTATTCAACGGAAAAATCGGGAATTGGATCAGGTTAATAAGCGTTTAACCAATATGTTTAATACCATTTCAGATGGAGTGCTACTAGTAGATGAACGTGGAATTATAAATCATCTAAATCCAGCAGCAAAAGAAATACTTACAACTACGGGTGAAGAAATAGTAGGAATGTCTATTGATCAGCTATTAGGCAGCAAAATAGCAGTTACAAAGCGAATGTTACATAATAAAGAAGCTTATGAAGATATTGAATTTATCGTTAATACTAAAAAAAGTATGTTTCACTGTTTGGCTTCAGGCGAACCACTATTGGATGATCAAGAAAAAGTTATTGGTGGAGTAATTGTATTACGCCCAATTAAACAAATACAAAAATTAGTCAATCGGTTTAGTGGTTATTACGCAACCTTGCAGTTTAGCAATATCATTGGCAGGAGTCCAGCTATACTAGAGGCTATTCGGGTGGCTTCTCTTGCAGCAACTACATCATCTACGATTCTGTTGCAAGGGGAAAGTGGGACTGGTAAGGAAATTTTTGCTCAAGCTATTCATAATAAGAGTGAGCAGCGAAATGGTCCTTTTGTTGCCATGAATTGCGGTGTAATACCCCGGGAACTTATCGGTAGTGAGTTATTTGGTTATGCTGAAGGTGCCTTCACTGGCGCTAAGAAAGGCGGAAAACCAGGGAAATTTGAATTTGCTTCAGGCGGTACTCTTTTCCTTGATGAGATTGGTGACATGCCCCTCGAGCAGCAAATTGCATTGTTGCGGGTATTACAGGAAAAAAATGTGACGCGTATTGGCAGTGATAAGATTATTGCTGTGAATACACGGATCATATGTGCCACAAATAAAAATTTGCGGCAAGAAGTAGAAAAAGGTACCTTTCGTCAAGATCTTTATTATCGCCTAAACGTTATTGCCGTAAATATTCCACCTTTGCGTGAACGAATAAAAGATATTCCACTACTTTTTAAATATTTTTTAGATAAAATAAGTAAAGAGAAAGGCTGCAAGTATTATGTGGATCCGCTAGTTATAGAATGTTTAGAACAATTTGCTTGGCCAGGGAATGTGCGTGAATTGCAAAATGTAGTGGAGCGAGCTGTAAGCTTTACAGAATCGGAGGTTATTAAGACCGTCCATCTGCCCTTGGAAGTCTCTGCATTGCAGCACTTTTCAGCAGATAAACAAGAGTTATTTCCACAAGGTCTTAGGGGAAGCTTTAGTCGTATCCAACGTAGAAAATTGGTAGAAGAGGCGGAGTGTAAGGAAATCTTGCTGCTTTTAACAAAGCATGGTGGTAATGTTAGTGAGGTGGCCCGAGAGCTGGAAGTTTCTCGCAATACCCTTTATCGCAAGATGCGATTATATAAAATAGAGAATTAATAAAAATAGTAGTGTCGCTTTTGTGTTTTGATTTCATTACATAATAGTGACACTAATGTTACAGTTTTCAATACTAGCCATTCCTTAATTGATAAGAGGGTGGCTTATTTCTTATATTTAATACTGGCATGGTATATGCATTATATTATATATAATGCTAATTCTTGGAATAACGGTGCTAAGGTTCAGATAGGAGCTGACTGACATTTACAGAATCAAGTTTTCATTATTAAAGAGCTGATTAGAATAGGTGAGATGAGGCTGAAGATAATGCTAGATAGTTATGGTCGTATGATTGATTATTTACGTATTGCAGTTACTGATCGTTGTAATTTTCGCTGTAGTTATTGTATGCCGCCTGAAGGGGTCAAGTTGCTAGAGGCTTCCCATGTATTATCTTATGAAGAGTTACTCCGTGTAATTAGAATCCTTGGTAAATATGGTATAAATAAGATTCGTCTTACAGGAGGTGAGCCGCTAATTCGTAATGGTATTGTGGATTTTGTCCGTAGTATTAAGAAGATAGGAACTGTTAAGGATTTGGCAATGACGACAAATGGGAGTTTGCTCTCTCAGGTAGCTGATCAGCTTAAATCAGCTGGCCTTGATCGAGTAAATATTAGTATCGATACAAATAATCCAGAAGCTTTTTCCAGTATTACAGGCAGAGGCCACTTGGAGGATGTAATACGAGGTATTAAGAGTGCTATGGAAGCTGGTTTGACTCCTGTTAAGCTAAACGTAGTAGTGACAGAAGTTTTGTCTAGGGAAGATATGTCTTATTTCATTAAGCAGGCCTATAAGTTCCCGATTGCAGTACGATTTATTGAATATATGCCTGTCGGTCGCTGCGGCATAAGTCCAGGAGTTAGTATTTCGGAGATAAAAACCAGTATAAACAAAGCAGGGTATGGCATGTTAGAAAAGATAAACGATATAAAGGGAAATGGGCCGGCTACTTATTATCAACTGCCGGGAGCACTTGGTGTATTTGGCTTTATTACACCCATGACAGAGCATTTTTGTCATAGCTGTAATCGCATCCGTTTGACAGCTGATGGAAAATTTAAACCTTGTTTACTAGCAAACAAGGAAATAGATATTAAAAATACCCTGCGCAGCGGTAATAGTGACAGCGCAATTGCTGAACTGTTTTTTAAGGCGCTACAAGGAAAACCGCTTCATCATAATTTGGGCAATGAGCGAGAGGGGGCGAATCTGACACGAAATATGTCCCAGGTTGGCGGCTAAAAGAGAAAGCCGATGCTACTTTACGGCAACATGTTCCTGCTGCTATTGCAGGCGTATTCACAATTGAATTACAGGCAGCGCGCTGTTACTGATTTGTTGGAGACAATCAGCAATCAGCATTGAGCTGGCTAAAAGATCCATATTATAATGATAAACGGTGTTGGCAGCCCATTGAAATCTATTTTGCATGATGGTGACCGAGTTGGAGTTTTTCCTGCAATAGGCGGAGGCTGATGCCTAAAGAGAATAGTTTAGACATTTTGTTTCTCAAATGCAGCGTAATGTAAGTTGCTTGCATAAAAAAATCATCATTTATTTTTGATAAATGATGATTTTTATTATGCTAGAAAACATATGTGTTAGGTAGTCCGTGCAAGGTGCATGTTATTAATACTCCGCCATTGTCATTTGACCTACGCTTATAATAATATGCACCTTGCACATAGGCTGATAGCGAAAAGGACGTATTAGCGTTTTTCTTATGTATTGTACTATAGTTTAAAAACGACTTTGCCTAAGACTTGATTTTTAGGTACAGGACCGATGTATCTGCTGTCACTGCTATTATTGCGATTATCGCCCATCACGAAGACTTGATTTTCTGGGACGATTATTTTTTTATCTGAGGTATAGTTCATAGGTTCTTTCGTGTATGGTTCTTCTAATGCAGTTCCATTTCTATAGACTTTATTATCTTTAAATTCTAAAACATCTCCTGGCTTACCAATAACTCTTTTTACCCAAACGTGGTGGTCAGAATCACTAACTAATTTAGTTATGGTTAAATAGGTGAGCATTGGGTCTACTAGATCGTCCTTCCAAGTTCGCTCCCGTTGAACACGACTGTCGATGATGACAATGTCCTCGTAATCAGGTAGTTGACCGAAAGTATGGGGTATTTTAGATATCAGTAAATAATTATCATTTTGTAAGGTGGGTTCCATAGAACTGCCTTGCACGCGAGTAGGTTGAAAGAAAAAAGCGTTAATCAGTAAAGCGCAGGTAAAGGCAATAATAATGCTGTATGACCAGTCAAAAAGTTCATCTTTTAAATTCATGGGGTTACTCCTTATCGACTCACTAGAGATTGATTATGCTAAAATTTTGCATGTTAATCACAATACTACTATAGAATGCTATAAAAAACAATAGTTAGAAGGAGGGGAAGGATTCTGATAACTGGCGAAGAATAGGTGGGATTTTATATGTTATAAATATAGACGATGAAGTATAGGAATGATATACTTAAATTAAAGTAAGATGTTAAAGATGGTATTACACTTTAAGTAACAAAGCAATGGCGCTAAAAACATATGTTTTTAGCGCCATTTTGTGGAGTTAAGAGAATGCTTATTGCTGTGTTTCACTAAAACAAGATAAAAATCTAAGAAAATTGGTAGGAGGAAGATTATGTTTGCATTAAACTTTCAGTCGTCCCATCATGAAGAATTGTTAAAGAGCCGTATCAAAAACTGTACCGTTCGACTAGGGGATTTAAGGGATATATATGCAGAAAATTCTCTTGTTTGGATTACTTTTGGAAAGAAGCTAAGCCCGAGAAGAAAACTTTATCAAGCTATTATTGATAAGGTAATTATCAAGAAATTTTCCCAATTAACTGCAGAAGATTTGGTGCATCAGAATCCCACGATAACCACAACAGAGGAACTCATCAAATTTTTTGAAACCCTTTATGGCAAATCCATATCGTTGAATGACATTGTAAGTGTGATTTATTTTTCTGAAGTAATAGGTGAGTAAAGTTATTATCCAGTTAAAAGAGTATTGTTCCAAGTTAATTGATACTTGGAACAATACTCTTTTTTGGTTACTTTTCTTTTTGCTTCTCACCTCAGAGATTCATGATACTATATATTGCATCTTACTTATTAACAGTACAGAATAGATCATTCATAAAGCAAGATTTATAAATAACTAGGCAAGTATTAGTAATGTATTTCACTTCTTTTATCTATATAATTATGATCAATAGAAAAAAATCTTCAGTAAAAGAATACGCTTAGATTCCTGAATATTCTGTAGACGTTAAAATAATAACCATGCTAACAGTAGGCTCTGATTAAAAGTGCTCTCTAGTTTTTATTTTTTACTATAGAGGAGAGAACAATGAAAAAAAATATCTTAGAATTTAAAGAAATTACAAAATACTTTCCGGGGGTTAAAGCTCTAGACAAGATGAGTTTTATAGCTGAAAGTGGTTGTGTTTTAGCCTTTCTTGGTGAAAATGGAGCGGGTAAGTCTACATTATTAAAAGTATTGAATGGTGATTATAAATCAACCAGTGGGCAATACCTGCTTAATGGAGAAGTTAAAAAATTCAACAATCCTAAGGAGGCTATTGAAGCTGGAATCAGTGTTATATACCAGGAAAGGCAAATATTAATGGATCTTAGTGTTGCAGAAAATATTTTTGTTGGCCGTCTTCCAATTGGCAAATTCGGATTAATTGATAGTAAAAAATTATTGCAAGACGCAAAAAAAATAATTGGAGAGTTTGGTTTACCAATATTGCCAACAACAAAAGTAAAAGATCTTAGCATTGCTCATCAACAAATGGTTGAAATTATGAAAGCTTATAGCAGAGAGTTGAGAGTAATAGCCTTTGATGAACCCACTGCTAGTTTATGTGACAGTGAAATAGAAATCTTATTTAACATTATTGAAAAATTGAAAAGAGAAGACAAGATTATTATCTATGTATCCCACAGGATGAAGGAGCTAGATCGAATTGCAGATAAGGTGGTGATATTTAAGGATGGTAGATTTATTAATCTCGTAAATAAAAAAGAGGTTCGTGAAAAAGAACTGATTAAAATGATGGTTGGTAGAGATTTAGGGGATGTATTTAAGGAATTATCAAGAAATAAAACTATAGGTGAGATACTGCTTCAGGTTACTCATTTAACTTCTGATCATATACGAGATATTTCTTTTACCCTAAGAAAAGGTGAAATTCTTGGCTTTTCCGGGCTGGTTGGTGCTGGAAGAACGGAAGTGATGCGAGCTATTATTGGGGCTGATCAGTTAAAATCAGGAGATATAATATTGAATGGTAAAAGCGTAATTAGTAAGTCCCCAAGAGAAGCCATTGGTCATGGCATAGTAATGGTGCCAGAGGACAGAAAAACGCAAGGAATCTTACCAAATATGACTATTTGTGAAAACATCAGCATTTCGATTTTAAATAAACTGACAAACTACTTAGGCATAATAAATAAAAAGCAAGAAGCTATTATTATAGAAGAGAGTATCAGAAAGTTCAATGTCAAAACTCCCAACGCTAATAAGAAAATACTTGAGCTCAGTGGTGGTAACCAGCAAAAAGCAATTGTTGCTAGATGGCTTATAACGGAGCCACAAGTATTAATATTAGATGAGCCAACGAAGGGGATCGATGTTGGAGCGAAAGCTGAGTTTTATAAATTGATTTGTGAAATAGCGAAGCAGGGGGTTAGTGTTCTGTTGATATCCTCAGAATTACCTGAGATTATTGGTTTAAGCGATAGAATTATTGTTATGAAGAATGGAAAAATAACTGGTGAATTTATACGAGAAGAAGCTACGGAGGATAAGTTACTAGCCTACGCCATGTTGGAAGAGGGGGAAGCATTGTATGCTTAGTTTTAAAAAAATTACTGCAAAATTTGAAACCGATCAAATCGGTCTGATCGGTGCACTCATCGTGTTAGTTAGTATATTTTCTTTTTTCAATGCAAATTATCTTAGCAGTGCGAATATGGTTAATATTCTTGTGGCAGCTTCTCTTACTGGTCTTGTGGCGATTGGTGAAACCTATTTAATTATAGCCGGCTTAGTTGATTTATCAACAGGCTCTGTGGCGGCTTTTGCTAGTGTCTTAGCAGCTGTATTAATGCAAAAGGGGTTCAGTTTTATCCCTGCTGTTATACTTGTAATTTTAGCTGGTATATGCGTCGGTTATATTAATGCTTGGGCGGTTAATAAAATCAAACTTGAGTCTTTTATTGCAACTTTGGCGACCATGTCCATTCTGCGAGGTTTTGCTTATATTATTTGTGATGGTAAACCTGTATATATTATGGAAAGTGTCTTTCTTAACTTTGGTAAAGACCGTATATTAGGTCTGCCAATCCCTGTCATTATATTGATTATTGCCTTTATTATTTTTGGCATAGTATTAGCAAAGACTAGATTTGGTAGAAGTATTTATGTAGTTGGTGGCAGTAAAGAAGCAGCAAGATTAGCAGGATTAGATCCAGAGAAGATAACTAACATATTATTTAT
>Ga0316613_10001684_pt1 | contig 14953 bp, 10 predicted proteins | sample OWC_soil_day10_C_2_FD_207647 | JGI IMG/M metagenome (GOLD analysis project Ga0316613, IMG submission 207647) | Wetland soil microbial communities from Old Woman Creek delta, Ohio, United States - OWC_soil_day10_CT_b | ecosystem: Environmental > Terrestrial > Soil > Wetlands | place: USA: Ohio...
GCAGGATGGCGCTTGCGCCATGCCACGTCATGTACCAGTTCTGGGTTGCCGACGGCAAGCTGAGCTGCATGATGACCCAGCGTTCGGGAGACGCCTTTCTGGGCATCCCGTTCAACGGGGCATCGGTAGCCTTCCTGACCCACATGGTTGCGCAGCAATGCGGCCTGGAGCCGGGCGAGATCGTCCACTCCATCGGCGACCTGCACATCTACCTGAATCACATCGACCAGGTGAACCTGCAACTGTCGCGCGGGCCACGCCCGATGCCGAAACTGACGCTGAAACGCAAGCCGGACTCGATCTTCGATTACCGCTTCGAGGATTTCGAGATCACGGGATACGATCCGCACCCGTCCATTGCCGCGCCGATCGCGGTCTAGCCTCCATTCTCCAGGCTCGCTCGCGGCGCCGCATATTTGCGAATGCGCACCGCCTCGTCCTCTATGATTCCGAGCGAGAGCAGAAACTGGTGGTGCGCATAGGGAGCGCGGCGCTCGAACTCGGCATGCCACCTGGTCATGGCTGCATCGTCCATGCCAGCCGCACACAGCATATCGACCCATGCCTGCTTATCGACAGCAGGCGGTAATTCCCCTTTCGAATCGAATTGCAGCATCCTTCCGAGCAGTCTCTGCTGCGTCTGAAGGACATTGATTTCTTCGGTCAGCGCACGAATACGCCGCTGAAGGACGATGGCGTTCGCGCCTCCGTCCGAATATAGGATGCTGCGTATGTCCTCGATGGGCAATCCAGCCTTGCGAAAACGGCTGACAGCGGCCAGTTTTTCCTTATCGTCCGTCGAATAGAGTCGATAGCCTGCCGCACTCCTTCCCGAGGGTGACAGCAATCCGATGCGGTCATAGTAAAGCAGGGTGCTGCGTGAAAGGCCGAAATGTCGGGCCAGCTCTGAAATTCGGAACATCGCCACCTCACTTGCATGAATGACGGGGCGCCCCATCTACCTGGAAGCGCCCCGCCAGGGCTTTTAGCGTTGACGGATCTCGTCTATCTTATCGGCCGGTAAGCCAAGCCATTCCAAAAACCGGCGATGACCTTCCGGATTTTCGGTTTCAAACAGCCTGTGCCACTTCCGCATGGCCGCATCATCCAGCCCGATTGCACGGAATCGCTGGCTCCATTCTTTCACATTGACATGATTCGTCATTTCTTTCTCCTTTGAATAGTATTTTCACTTGTCATGGCCGTGACAGGAAAAAGGTTAAAGCGTGAAGCTGTAGACGAGTCAACCCGAAAATGAATTTTTTCGACGGAAGCAGGCGCGTGCCTGACGCTGCCGCCCGCCACGGACAGGACAGGCGGCAGAATGATGGCGGGTGTTACGGCGATGTGGTTTCGATTCCGACTGCCGCCGTCTCGTTTTCGAGTGAATCGAGACTAGTATGCTTTGTTTCCTTGGTTACCCAAAGCGCAATAAAGGTCAGCGCCGACAGTGCCGTCAGGTAGATGCCGACCGATCCGACCCCGTAATCCCTGGAAAGCCAGACCGCGGCAAACGGCGTCAGCGCAGCACCGAGAATCGACGAGACGTTATACGCAATGCCGGAACCCGTATAGCGCACATTGGTCGGATACAGTTCCGGCAGAATGGCCGACATGGGGCCGAACGTCAGACCCATCAGCGCCATGCCGATGCACAGAAACAGTAGCATCAGCGGCATGTTTGCATGGTCGCCCGTCCCCATCCTGACGGGATTCAGGAACAGGTCGAACATCAGGCCGAAACCCATGATGCCCGCCGTGATGACCAGCAGCACGATGCGGCGGCCGAATCTATCCGCCAGCCAACCGGAAACCGGAATCGTGCCCGCGAAAAACAGCACGGAAACCAATTGCAACACCAGAAAGCTACGATAGCCGATGCCGAGAAAGCCGAGCTCCGGCTTGCCGATGGCATAGGACAATATCCATGTCGTCATCAGGTAGAACAGGACATAGGTAGCCAGCATGATGAAAGTGCCGAGAACCAATTCCTTCGTGTTGTTCCTGAACACTTCGGCCAAAGGGGTCTTGAGCGTTTTGCCCAAGGCGACGGCCCGGGCAAACACCGGAGTCTCGTCAAGCTTGATGCGCACATACAGCCCTACCGCCACCATCAAGAGAGAAGCCAGAAAAGGAAGGCGCCAGCCCCAGACAAGAAAACTGCCCTGAAGCTGCGACTGTGCCGAATCGTAGCCGAACAGGACCGTCAGCATCAGGAAGAACCCGTTGGCGAGTATAAAGCCGAATGGCGCTCCCAACTGTGGCCACATCGCCGCCCAGGCGCGCTTTCCCTCCTTGGCTGTTTCAGTCACCAGCAAGGCTGCACCAGACCATTCACCGCCAAGTCCCAGCCCTTGGCAGAAACGCATGACGGTCAACAGGACCGGCGCGAGAAGACCGACCTGCATGACGGTGGGAAGCAATCCGATCAGAAACGTGGCGATGCCCATGGTGAGCAGCGAACCGACCAGGGTGGCCTTGCGCCCAATCTTGTCACCGAAATGCCCGAACAGGACCGAGCCGACCGGGCGCGCCACGAAAGCGACTCCAAAGGTGGCCATGGAAGCCAGAAGTGCCGCCCCGGCATCGCTTTTTGGGAAAAAAAGGAGCGGAAAGATCGAAACGGCGGCAGTAGCGTAGATGTAGAAATCGTAAAATTCAATGGTGGTGCCGATCATGCTGGCCACGACAATGCGGCCATGCGACACACTGGAACGTTCCCCGTGCTCGTCTGCACCGGGGGTAATGCATGACATAACTCTTCTCCTTATTATCGTTTTTTCTCAGAACAGACTGTTTTACACCATGCAAGGAGCGCAGTCCATCCCAGTGGGGATCACGGAAAGAATGGGTAACCTGAAAAGAGTGCGCTACACGCCTTCAGACGGCTCCTGCGAAGCAAAGAACCTCAGCGCTGCGGCGAGATCCCGCGTCCTGGCAAACGGCGGCAGGCTTTGCCAGATGCGCCTGCCGTAAGGCTTGGAAATCATGCGTGGGTCACAGATCATCAAGACTCCCCGGTCCATCTCATCGCGAATCAAGCGCCCCGCGCCCTGTTTCAAGCTGATGATCGCCTCCGGCAACTGATAATCCATGAATCCGTTTCCGCCATTTTTTTCGAGCGCATCGATACGCGCCGCCAATACCGGGTCGTCCGGCGGCGAGAACGGCAGCTTGTCGACGATGACGAGCGACAACGCCTCACCGCGCACGTCCACGCCCTCCCAGAAACTGTGGCTCCCGATCAGGACCGCGTTGCCCGCTTCGCGGAAGCGGTCGAGCAGATCGGTGCGGCCCGCATCGCCCTGTACCATCAGTGGCAGAGTAAGCTTGCGCCTGGCGAATTCGTCGCGCAGCCGTTCGGCGGCCCGATTGACCGCGCGCAGCGTCGTACACAGGAGAAATGCGCGTCCGCCGGAAGCCTCGATGACCGGAAGCGCTGCATCGATCACGGCATCCGTGTACTGCGGCGAGTTGGGCTGCGGCAATCCTGCCGGGGCGTACAACAGGCCCTGCTGTCCGTAATCGAACGGACTTGGCCATGAGCGCGAGAATTCGTTCTCCAGGCCCATCTGCGAGGCGAAATAATCGAAATTATCCTTTACCGCCAGCGTCGCCGACGTAAAAATCCAGGCACGCGGAGGGCCATCCTCGCGCTGCTTGCTGAATACCGGTGCAATCGACAGCGGCGTCCGGTGCAATTGCAGTGACGAAGCAAAAGCTTCGACCCAGAGTACGTTGCCATTCCCCTCGTCATGGGCCTTGACTTCCGCTTGCCAGCTTTCCAGCCTGCCCGCCAGTTCCTGGGCGCGGACATGGCATTGTTCGATGGTTTCCGCTCTCTCGGCCTGGGTCTCCAGTACGGCGATCATGCCAGCCAATTCTTCCTTCAGTTTTTCAAGCGCCGGGAAAAAGGCGCTGGAAGGAGCGATCTGGCTGACGGCCAGCCGCACGCTGTCGGCCGGAAAGGTCAGGCGCAGATCGCGTGCGGCGCGCTCGACTGACGTAACCACCCGCGCCCAATCCGCCCCATCGCGCGCATGGGACAACCCTTCCGCCAGCGTATCGCGGCACAGTTCGAGCACTTGCGACGTGGAGATGGCTTCGCCGAAAAAGAGCGTAGCCGTATCGGGCAATTGGTGCGCCTCGTCGAAGATGATGGTGTTGGCCGAGGGCAGCAATTCCGCCACTCCTGTGTCCTTGAGCGCGATATCGGCGAAAAAAAGATGATGATTGACTACGACCACATCCGCCTGCTGCGCTTCCTTGCGCGCTTTCATCACGAAGCAGTCCTGGTAGTGTTCGCATTCCGCGCCAATACACGTGTCACGCGTCGACGTGACCAGATTCCATATCAGCGCGTTCTCCGGCACGGAAGACAATTCGGATTTATCGCCGGTCTGGGTCGTCTTCTGAAAGCGCTTGATCGCACGCAGATGCCCGACATCTTCGCGCGACGTGAGGCGGCCGTTCTCCAGTGTTCGTTCCAGATGATAATGGCACAGGTAGTTGGCGCGCCCTTTCAGCAAAGCGACCGAAACCGGCGCGGTCAGCGCCTTGCGCACGACCGGAATGTCGCGCAAATACAACTGGTCCTGCAGGTTCTTGGTTCCGGTCGAAATGATGACCTTGCCTCCCCAGAGAAGCGCCGGGGCCAGATAAGCGAACGTTTTGCCGGTACCGGTGCCCGCTTCCGCGATCAGAGTCTTGGCCTCGACAATCGCCTGCGCAATCTCCTTGGCCATTTCAACCTGATATTGACGCGCGCGATACTGACCGACGGCCAAGCTCAGCGGACCATCCGGCCCGAAAAGGCGGTCAATATCGCTGTCATGCTTGCCGGACTTTGGCAAAGGAGGAGTCTGTTCGCTCAAAATGTCATAAACCTGCTAGATTGGAGCCAGCATACCACCGCGTAGCGTGCAGCAGATGATGCCGGAAATGAGTGCGGCGAAGTATTTTACACTGCTGAAAAAATTGGCGCGCCAGAGAGAAAATCTGTCTGAAGTTTAAAATGTGTAAGAATTCTTTAATAGGCTCTTGAAAACGCAAAAATTAATGCAAAAATAACATATCGGAATTCAATTTAATCAGGGGCAAGGTTTATGACCGAAATAGTCGATAAAACCGCTGAACAGAAATCTTCATCTTCGAGGAAATCATCTTCCCTGAAAAAGAAATTTCTCATGCGAACACCCGGGCGTGAGCGTACCGGGAATTACAAGATCGAGGCGGCCATCGGCCAGCACATCGGTGGACGCGCCGAGCAGCAGGATCGGGTGGCACTCTTTGCCGCCCCAAGAGCGCCGGGATACATGATGGCTGTCCTGGCGGATGGCATGGGCGGCGTTGCTGGCGGTGACATGGCCGCAGAACAGATCATCCATTGCGCAAAGCTCCTCTTCGATCAGTTTTCACCCATTACCGACGACGTTCCGTCGCTGCTCAATACCCTGCTGCAGGATGCCCATACGCTTGTCAGACTGACAGGCATGTCGGCGCAGAACGATCCGCATTCCACGCTTGTGGTCCTAGTGCTGACACCTGAGAGGAAGGCGATTTGGGCGCACGCAGGCGACTCGAGGCTGTACCGTTTCCGCGGCCCCAACTTCGCAGAACACACCATCGACCACTCGCAGGTGCAGAACCTGCTGAACGAAGGCAAGATTACTCAGGAAGAAGCCATCGACCATCCGATGGCCAATATCGTGACCAACGGCATCGGCGGCAACCGGAAGCCTTACCTGACATTTGGCGAGTATGAGAACCTGCAGCCGGGCGACTCCTTCCTGCTCTGTTCGGATGGGCTCTGGCATTACTTCAACAATGTGGAAATGGGCGCGATGATTGCCATGAACACGCCGCGTCAGGCGTCGGAAGCGCTGATCGGAAAAGCGATCGAACGCGCCAGGGGAAATGGCGACAACTGTTCGATGGCCATCGTCAAACTGGTCGACGAATACAGGGAATAACAACCTCCAGGCTGTCAGCAGGCCAAGTATCCGGACTTAACCTGCTGACGCCTGATTTCTTGGCCTCAATTGCCGGGCTGGCTTGCATCAGCCGCCTTGGATTTTTCAGCAGCCGCCTTGGATTTTTCCTTGGCATCCTTTGCCCTTTTTGCTGCGCGCCGCCTGTCGTTGTCGGCTTTCCGGGCAGCCGCCTTTTTCCGATCCTCTTCGATTCCTGCCAGTTTTCTCTGGTATTTCTTGACGTTTTCGGCGCGCTGTTCCTTGGTCAAGCCATTTGATGTCTTCTTCCCGGCGGCACCCGCCATCGGCGACGCTCCGCGTGGTGTGTCCGTCTGGCTTTTTGCGGCACGCTGCGCATCTTTCTCGTCGTGCTTCTTCCGGTTTTCCTCCCGTTTTACCGCATCCTTTTCCTCCTGGGCACGCTTATCAGCCAGTGCCTGGTCACGCCCGATGACTTTCTGCTGGCGCTGGTATCGTGAAGCCTCGTTCTCGATCAGCTTCAGTTCCTGACGGTCTTTCCGTCTCTGCGCTTTCGCCTCGTCGCGGCACTTGGTCACCAGAAATTTCTTCGTGCATTCGAGCATGGCCTTCTGCAGCCTCTGGTCCGTAGCGGCACGCTCTTCACCGACGGCGTCCAACGCTTCCACGGCCCGTTCGTCGGAATTGATGGTTCCAGGAGGATAGCGCTTCATCAGATTGGTGACGGAAGGAGACACTTTCTCAGGGACAGGAACATCCGAAATCGGTGCGGCATTATTGGGCTCTTCCTGTGCATGAACAGGGCTCACGACGATGGCAAGAAAAAGCATCGTGGCTAGACAAATCGGTGTACGTAGAAACAAATGCATGAAAGAAATATAAAAAAATCAGTAGTTTAAAGTGCGCTTGTCGACTGCGAGCGCTGCTTCCCGTACTGCTTCGGAAAGCGTCGGATGGGCATGGCAAATACGAGCGATATCTTCGGAGGAAGCGCGGAACTCCATGGCAACCGCCATCTCGGCAATCAACTCCGACACCATCGGACCGATCATATGCACCCCCAGTATCTCATCGCTCCTGGCATCGGCAATGAATTTGACCATGCCAGCCGTTTCCCCCAGGGCGCGAGCCCGACCGTTGGCCATGAACGGGAACACGCCCGTCTTGAATTCCCTGCCGGCGCCAAGCAGTTCCTGTTCCGTTTTTCCAACCCAGGCTATCTCCGGCACCGTATAGACCACCGACGGAATCGTATCGTAATTGACATGCCCATGCTTGCCCGCTATCCGCTCGGCTACGGCAACGCCTTCTTCCTCTGCCTTGTGCGCCAGCATCGGCCCACGTACGACATCGCCTATGGCCCATACGTTCGGCAAATTCGTCCTGCATTCGCTATCGACGGCAATGAAGCCAATTTCATCAATGGCAAGACCGACCGTGTCCGCGCCCAGTCCGCCCGTATTCGGAAAACGACCCACTGACACGATGAGCCTGTCGAATTCGACGGCACATTGCTTGCCTGTCTCTTCGGCATATTCCACCTTGATGCTGTCCCCAACCGACACCGCGCCGATCTTCACGCCAAGTCTGATCGCCAGCCCTTGGCGGCTCAGCTGCTTGTAGGCTTCATCGGCAATTTGGCGATCGACAGCCCCAAGCAGGACATGCGACGCTTCAAGAAGGGTAACCTTCGATCCCAGACGGCGCCATACGCTGCCGAGTTCAAGCCCGATTACGCCCGCGCCGATTATGCCCAGCCGCTCGGGAACGCTATCCAGCGCCAGCGCTCCTGTATTGGACAGGATTCGTTTTTCATCAAAGGGCACACCCGGCAACTCCCTTGGGGAGGAACCGGTCGCAATAATGACATGCCGTCCCGCAATGCTTGTTTTCTTGGCTCCATCGACCCGGATCTGGTAGATGCCCTCTTCTGTCTTGTCGAAGGCAGCGCGTCCGTGGAAAAAAGTAACACGATTTTTCCTGAACAGGTACAGTATTCCGTCGTTGCTTTGTTTGACTATGTCATCCTTGCGGGCCAGCATGCGATCCAGACGCAACGATAATCCCTGCATTTCAATACCATGCTCGACGAACGCATGCCCGGCCTTTTCATAATTTTCCGACGACTGGAGCAAGGCTTTCGAAGGGATGCAGCCGACATTGGTGCATGTTCCGCCGGGAGCGGCTCCTCCCCCGGCATTTTTCCAGTCGTCGATACAGGCAACGCGCAATCCGAGCTGCGCGGCGCGGATTGCGGCAATATAACCGCCCGGCCCGGCGCCGATGACGACCACATCGAATTGCTCGGGCATAGTGTCTCCTTGCGTTCCAGCCATGTTCAACCTCTACAGTTCAAGCAGCAGACGGGCGGGGTCTTCAAGCGTTTCCTTGATCATGACCAGGGCCTGCACCGCTTCGCTTCCGTCGATGAGGCGATGATCGTAGGACAAGGCCAGGTAATTCATGGGCCGGATGACGATCTGACCATTTTCCACCACAGCGCGGTCCTTGGTCGCATGCACGCCCAGGATCGCTGACTGCGGTGGGTTGATGATCGGCGTCGAAAGCATGGAACCGAAAATGCCGCCGTTCGAGATGGAGAACGTACCGCCGGTCAGGTCATCGAGCGTGAGTTGCCCGTCTCTCGCGCGATTGCTGAACTCGACAATCTTCTTTTCGAGCTCGGCTATCGACATCATGTCGGCGTTCCGTATGATTGGCACCACCAGGCCGCGCGGCGAACTGATTGCAATGCCAATATCGAAATAGCCGTGGTAGACGATGTCGTTTCCGTCGATAGAGGCGTTGATGACCGGGAATTTCTTCAATGCGGCAATCGAAGCCTTGATGAAGAATGACATGAAGCCAAGGCGGACTCCGTGTTCCTGGTCGAACTTGTCTCTGTATTTCTTGCGCAGGTCGATGATTGGCTGCATGTTGACTTCGTTGAAAGTCGTCAACGCTGCATTGGTCATCTGGGAATGCACCAGCCGTTCCGCGATACGGGCGCGCAGCCTGCTCATCGGCACCCGGTTTTCGGGCCGGTTGCCGAGATCGAGATGCAGCGGGGCCGGCACCGGCGGCAACTCCGGCCTTGGCTGAACCTTGGCGGCATTCACGCCTGTCTCAAGCGCATTGATGACGTCACCCTTGGTAAGCCGACCGCCTTTTCCGGTTCCTGTCACATCGGCTGGCGACACGCCGCTTTCAGCTATCAGCCGGGCGGCAGCCGGCATGGCGACAGGCGCTCCGGAAGAAGGCTCTTCCCGTGAAGCGGATTGCTCTTTGGCGGTGGGTTCCACCGCAGCCGAAACCACGGGAGGTGCCACTTTCTCCGCAGGCGCAACGGCCGGAACGGCTTCGGTGTCGATCACCGCAATAACCTCACCGCCCGCAACAGTCTGCCCCTCGTTCTTGAATATCTCCGTAATCACGCCCGCGCTTGGCGCAGGCACTTCAAGGACGACCTTGTCTGTTTCAATATCGATCAGGTTCTCATCCAGATTGACTGTCTCACCCACCTTTTTATGCCATTGCAGCAAGGTCGCTTCCGCAACGGATTCCGACAACTGGGGAACCTTCACTTCCAATACTGCCATTCCAATCTCCGATTCAGATCATGCAATTATTGTTTATTCTTCGTGCAGCGCGATCATCACTTGATCAGGACCACGCCTCTCATCCTGCCAAAAGCCATGTTCAGCAATTCTTTCTGCTGGGCCATGTGCTTATAGTAATACCCGACTGCAGGCGATGCGCTTGCATCTCGCCCTGCGTAGGAAAGCTTCTGACCGTCTCCCATATGCATGAACAGGTCCTGCTGGATCTGAAGCCATGCGCCCTGATTGTATGGCTCGTCCTGCACCCATACCACTTCGGTCAAATTCTTGAACTTCTTCAGCTCTGCAGCAAATGCCGTGCCCGGAAACGGATAGAACTGCTCAATGCGGATGATGGCCGTATCCTTCTTGTTCCGTTCGTTCCTGGTATTGACGAGATCGTAGTAAACCTTGCCCGAACACACCAGAACCCGCTTGACCTTTTTCGGTTCGATATCGGCATCCTTCTCGCCAATAACGGTCTGGAACGAACCCTCAGCCAGTTCCTGCAGCGACGAACCGGCATTCTTGTTCCTGAGCAGGGACTTCGGTGTCAGGACAATGAGCGGCTTGCGCAGCGGACGGATCATTTGACGGCGCAGCACATGGAATATCTGCGCTGCCGTGGACGGTTGCACGACCTGGATGTTGTTGTCGGCACATAATTGCAGATAGCGCTCCAGCCTGGCGGAGGAATGTTCGGGCCCTTGCCCTTCATAGCCATGCGGCAGGAACATGACGAGGCCATTTGCGCGCCCCCACTTGACTTCCCCGGACGTAATGAACTGGTCGATCACGACCTGTGCGCCATTGGCGAAATCGCCGAACTGCGCCTCCCAGATCGTCAGCGTGTTCGGCGCCGCCGTCGAGAAGCCATACTCGAAAGCAAGCACAGCCTCCTCCGAGAGCACGGAATCGATGACGGTAAAGGACGCCTGCTGCTCGGACACATTCTCCAGAGGGATATAGGTCCCCGCATCCCATCGCTCGCGATTCTGGTCGTGCAGGACGGCATGCCGATGGCCGAAGGTGCCGCGCCCGGTATCCTGCCCGGTCAACCGCACCGGAAAGCCGGACGATACCAGGGAAGCATACGCGAGGTGCTCTCCCATGCCCCAGTCCAGGTTCATCTCGCCATGCCCCATCGCCCTGCGATCAGCCAGCACCCTTTCCACCAATGGATGCAGTTTGAACCCTTCCGGGATCGTGGTAATGCGCTCCGAAAGCCGCCGCAATTCCTCGACCGGCATGGCCGTATCGGCCTCGTCGGTCCATTTGCGGTTAAGCAAGGGAATCCACTCTGAACCGGACTTGCTTTTCACGTCCGAAATGAATGGGTTGACAACCGGTGCGCCCGCATCCATGTGCGCGCGATACGAAGCCGCCATGGCATCGTTTTCCTGCGACGTGGTAACTCCCTGAGCCGCCAGTTTGCCGGCATACAGGCTGCGCACGCCAGGGTGCAGCGCGATCTTCTTGTACATCAGCGGTTGTGTCAGTGCCGGGGTGTCCTGCTCGTTGTGCCCAAGCTTGCGGAAACACACGATGTCGAGGACAACGTCCTTCTTGTACTTCATCCGGTAGTCGAGAGCGATCTGCGTGGCGAGTACCACCGCCTCTGGATCATCCCCGTTGACGTGGAAGACAGGCGCCTCGATCATTTTCACAACATCGGTGCAATACAGCGTCGAGCGGGAATCACGCGGATCCGAAGTAGTGAATCCAATCTGATTATTGATCACGACATGGACGGTTCCGCCCGTATAGTAACCCCGCGTCTGGGCCAGATTGAGCGTTTCCATGACGACGCCCTGCCCGACGAAAGATGCATCCCCGTGAACCAGAACTGGCAGCACCTGGGACCCATCGACGTCACCGCGATGCATCATGCGCGCCTTGGCCGACCCCTCGATGACTGGATCGACAATTTCGAGGTGCGACGGATTAAACGCCAATGAAAGATGCACCGGGCCGCCGGGAGTGGAAATATCACGAACGAAGCCCTGGTGGTATTTGACATCCCCGGCGGGAAGGCCGGAAACGGGATGATCCTCGAACTCCGCGAAGAGATCCTTCGGCATCTTTCCGAGGATGTTGACCAGCACATTCAGCCTTCCCCGATGCGCCATGCCGATGACGATTTCCTGAATCCCCTGCGTTCCGGCCCGCTGCACAATCTCGTCCATCGAGGCAAGGAAGCTTTCGCTGCCTTCAAGAGAGAAACGCTTCTGCCCGACGTATTTCGTATGCAGATAGCGCTCCAGGCCTTCTGCCGCAGTCAACCTCTCCAGGATATGCTTTTTCTTGACAGCGTCGAAATCCGGCGTCGAGCGGATCGATTCCAGCCGCTGTTGAATCCAGCGCTTCTGTGCCGGATCGCTGATATACATGAACTCGGCGCCGATCGAACGGCAATAGGTGTCGCGCAGCAGGCGAAGCTGATCTCGAAGCGTCGCTTCCTCGATGCCGAAATAGGTATTGCTGATGTTGAATACCAGGTCCATGTCGGCGTCGGTGAAACCGTAGAACGCAGGATCGAGTTCGGGAATATGGGGGCGCTCACGCCGCTGCAGCGGATCGAGATTGGCCCATTGCGACCCCAGGTATCGATAGGCTGCCGTCATCTGCTGGGCTGCAATCCGCTTGCGTTCCAGTTCGGCGTTGATGACGGGAAATACAGAGCGGAACGGATTCTGTTTCGCGCGCTCATACAGGGAAGCAATGACGGGCGAATGCGCGACGTCCGGCCTGCTCGTTCCATCCACGGCCGGGACATGCTGCATCGAATTGAAATAATCGCGCCAGTTGTCGGGAACCGACCCCGGGTTGTTCAGATACTCCTCATACAGTTCTTCGACATAGGGAGCATTCCCGGCAAAGAGATAGGAGTTCTCGGTGTATTCTTTCTCGGAATAATCTTGCTTCATCTCACTCACCTTCGTTGCGAATTGCGACATCTTCATTGCGAGTTGCGACTACAGGACAGGAAACGTACCGGCCAAACCGGATGTTTTCCAGAGTGGGGGTGAGATACGGTCCTTCAAGCCGGAATGGGCGCGAAGGAAATCCTTGCCGTTATTGTAAAACACCTTTGCATCAATGCCTAAGCCATCCGCGGCGGCATTCTGAGGGAACCGCCTGCGTCAGAAAGCATTATCCCCCCATGCATGGCTTGCATGGGGGGATAATGTATGAGGCAGGTTACAGGTTCCCGGACCATACTCGCCGGGATAGCCTGAGGTCAGGGACGCTTCGACATGGCAACGACGTCCCTTCTCGGTTCGCCGATGTAGAGCTGGCGCGGGCGGCCGATGCGCTGTTCCGGATCGGAAATCATTTCCTTCCATTGCGCGATCCAGCCGACTGTACGTGCCATGGCAAAAATACCGGTAAACAGGGATACCGGAATGCCCAGCGCGGACTGCACGATGCCGGAATAGAAATCGACGTTCGGATACAGCTTGCGCGACACGAAATAATCGTCTTCCAGAGCGACGCGCTCAATCTCCAGTGCAATCTTGAACAGTGGATCGTTGTGCAATCCGAGTTCGTTCAGCACTTCATGACAAGTTTCGCGCATCAGGACCGCACGCGGATCATAATTCTTGTAGACGCGGTGCCCAAAGCCCATCAGCTTGAGGCCGCTGGTCCTGTCTTTGACCTGCTTGACGAACTGGGGAACCCTGTCAATCGAGCCGATCTGCTTGATCATGGTCAGGGCCGCCTCGTTGGCGCCGCCATGCGCCGGGCCCCACAGGCAGGCGATTCCGGCCGCAATGCAGGCAAACGGATTAGCGCCGCTGGAACCGGCCAGACGTACCGTCGAGGTGGATGCATTCTGCTCATGATCCGCATGCAGGATCAGGATGCGATCAAGCGCACGGACGAGCACGTCGTTGACCTTGTATTCTTCCGCCGGCGTGGCAAACATCATGCGCATGAAGTTGGCGGTGTACGATAAATCGTTACGCGGATAGACGAAGGGTTGCCCGATCGAATACTTGTATGACATCGCCACCAGTGTCGGCATCTTGGCGATCAAGCGCAGCGCAGAGACTTCCCGGTGCGACGGATCGGTAATATCGAGTGAATCATGATAGAAGGAAGACAGCGCGCCGACGGTAGCAACCAATATCGACATCGGATGGGCGTCGCGTCTGAAACCCCGGAAAAAGAATTGCATCTGTTCGTGAACCATCCTGTAGCGAGTCAAGTCTTCCACGAAAGCCTCGTTCTGCTCGCTATTCGGCAACTCCCCTTTCAGCAGCAAATGGCATACCTCGAGGAAGTCACAATTGACGGCAAGCTGCTCGATGGGATAGCCGCGATACAGCAACTCGCCGCTTTCGCCATTGATATAACTGATGGCGGAACTACAGGATGCAGTTGCCATGAAGCCTGGGTCGTACGCCAGTTTGCCTGCCGTATTGTACATCCCGCGAATATCGATGGCATCGGCTCCGAGTGTCCCTTTGTAGACCGGTAAATCGACAGAAGGAGTGCCGTCAGTGAAGGATAATGTTACTTTGTTTCCGGAGTCTCTCATGAATCGTCCATTAATCGAAGCTTATGAATAAAATTGCCAATTATAGTTTCTTATTCGCAGATAGCGCATTATTTTCTGCACATCATTATTATTCAATATCTGTGGATCGGTTCCAGGTCCGACGGGCCAGACAGGTTTGTCTCTCCGTCCAGTAAACCTGGCAACGGCAAAACGATGTTTTGTTTACTTCAGAAAGGCACATACTCAGCCATGCGCTGGCTCAATCATAGTCCTATCCGTTTCATTGATCCAGAAGACATCCGTCACACCATTTCAAGAGGCTCCCTGTAACATCCGGTTACGGATTATTCCCGTCAACAATGATAAGTTACGAATGGAAGAGGCAAATCGCGCCTGTCTGTCCGGTTATTGAGGAAAGATGGGCTGTACCGCCTTTTCTGCTTAACAGGCAAACCCAAAACCAGCCGCCTGAGCTTGCAGGACAGGCAATGAGACGATTATCATATTCAATTGCCCAGGCGCTTTTTCCCGAACGAGGCAACGTAATGCTGAAACTTCTTCCCGCTTTTGCTGTAATAGCCGGCTTGGCATTTGCCCTGCCGCAGACCAGTGCTTACTCTGCACCTGCCAGCAAGAAAGCCACAAAAAAGGCTTCCACCACACAAGCGGATCCCGCTTATGAAGACAAGGAACAACCTAATGTCACAGGAATGGCCAGTTCGCTTTATAATTGCGAGTTGGGCAACAAACTGACGATTTACAAGAAAGCCGGCGACGACGGCATGATAGCCTTGCGCTGGCATAACCGCTTGCACCGGATGATGCGCATCAGTACGAGCACCGGCGCAAACCGGTATGAAAATGAAAAAAATGGGCTCGTCTGGATTGGCATTCCC
>Ga0316613_10001685_pt1 | contig 14952 bp, 11 predicted proteins | sample OWC_soil_day10_C_2_FD_207647 | JGI IMG/M metagenome (GOLD analysis project Ga0316613, IMG submission 207647) | Wetland soil microbial communities from Old Woman Creek delta, Ohio, United States - OWC_soil_day10_CT_b | ecosystem: Environmental > Terrestrial > Soil > Wetlands | place: USA: Ohio...
CTTTTCCATAAAAACAGCAACATAACTTTCTTCATCGATTTTCAACCGTATAAGTCCTTATACGGTTGAGCCTTCCCAAAACCAGCCCCACTCTGGCTTTTTGTCGTAACCACACGTAAACACATATTAATTAGCATCGACTCTTTCTTTTCCCATCTCTCTTTCTTGGAACGCAAATTGCTCTAACCTTTGTCTGAAGGCTCTAACAGAATACTGAAAAAGGGCCTGCACGGAGGTTGCTCAAAAACGGTTTTCAGCAACCTGATAAGGATTACGAGGAAAGGAGGGATCAATATGAACAATGCAGAATATGGAGCAGGGGTCGATCCTGCGAAAGGACAGAAGGTCCTGATCATGGAAGATGAGACGAGTGTGGCCGAGGGCTTGCAGATGATTCTGGAAGACGAGGGCTACGAGGTGGACCTTGCCTTCACAGGGCGGAGCGCCATGGACACCCTCAGGAAAAAGGGGGTGGATCTCCTGGTGGCGGACCTTAGGCTACCGGACATGGATGGCATGGAAGTGGTTCGTGAAGTGAAAGCGAAACGGCCGTCAACCAAAGTCATTGTGATCACCGGTTACCCTTCCGTGTCCTCGGCCGTGGATGCCATGAAACTCGGCGTATCTGACTATCTGCCAAAACCTTTTTGGGGTGATGATTTCAAAACAGCGGTGGAGAACGTCTTCAAGGAAGGGAAAGAAGGCACTCTCAAGCAAGAGCCGGACAGAGTCGAAACGAGGAAAGCCCGGTGGGATGTGGAGGGCGAGGACTTTGATTCGGAAGACCCTGGCCACCCTCGCATCCTCATCATGGAAGATGAACCGAGCCTGGCTGAGGGGCTCAAAATGGTTCTCTCGGAACAAGGGTATCGTGTCTCCCTGGCGGATTCAGGAATAAGGGCTCTCGGTTCCTTGACAGGGAAAAACTATGACCTCATGGTGGCGGACCTGAGGTTGCCTGACATGGACGGCATGGAAGTCCTCCGCTTGATCAAGGAGACAAAGCCGGAAACAGAGGTCATCGTCATGACGGGCTACGCCTCGGTGGTCTCGGCCGTGGAATCCATGAAGCTCGGCGCCCTGGACTATCTGCCCAAACCCTTCACCGAAGACGAGTTCAAGGCGGCAGTGGCAAAGGCTGTCAAAGTGAAGAAGGAGGCTGTGCCCGAAGTAAGGGTTGCCCCGGCCGCCACCGAACAGGAACGCCTGATTCAACGCCGCGAGGTCAGTCGGGTCCTGGACAGGACCGCTCAGGACCGGACCTTCTGGAGAGATCTGATGGAGATCGGCTCTGAGGCGCTCAAGGGCTATCACCTCTCCAGTGAAGCCAAGGCGGCCATCGTGTCAGGAGACCTGCGATGGATCAATCAAAATGTGGGTGAACTGACTCAAAAGCAGCTCATGTTCATCTACAAGCGCCTGGAAAGAGAGGCGTGGTAGCCTGGAGGGCGGCATGAACACCATCCGACCAAACCAGGACACGCAAGGCTCGGTGTTGGTGGTTGGAGGCGGAATTGCCGGGATGCAGGCGGCGCTGGACATGGCCAATTCCGGATTCTTTGTTCACCTCGTGGAGAGGTCCCCGGCCATCGGCGGCACCATGGCCCAGCTGGACAAGACCTTTCCCACCAACGACTGCGCCATGTGAATCCTGGCTCCCAAGCTGGTCGAGGTCGGCCGGCACCTGAACATCGAGCTCCTGACCCTGTCCGAGGTCACAGCCGTGCAAGGGGAGGACGGCGCCTTCAGCGTGGAAGTCCTCACCCATCCCCGGTCCGTGGATATGGGTCGTTGCATCGCCTGCGGGGCCTGTGCGGAAAAATGCCCGAAGAAAATTCCCGATGAGTTCAACGAGGGACTGAACAACCGGAAAGCCGCTTATGTCAAATATGCTCAGGCAGTTCCCCTCAAGTATGTCATTGACCGGGACCACTGTATCTATTTTCAGAAAGGAAAATGCCGGGCCTGCGAGAGATTATGCCCTAGCCATGCGGTTGACTTTGAGCAAAAGGAACAAAGGAGAATCATCCGCACGGGCTCTATCCTCCTTGCCCCGGGGTTTACGGTCTTTGACCCTGCAAAGCATCCTGCCTACCGCTACGGGAAAAACCCCAATGTGGTGACGAGCCTGGAATTCGAGCGGATTCTGAGCGCCACAGGCCCTTATCAGGGGCACCTGCACCGGCCTTCGGATGAAAGGGTTCCGGAGAAGGTGGCATGGATTCAGTGTGTCGGGTCAAGGGATCTTCACCGTTGCGACAACGGGTACTGTTCCTCTGTGTGCTGCATGGCGGCCGTCAAGCAGGCGATCGTCGCAAAAGAACACGCAGGCGGCAATCTGGACTGCGCTATTTTCTACATGGACCTGCGCACTCACGGAAAGGATTTTGAAAAATATCTTGAAGATGCCAGGGGAAAGCACGGGATCCGCTTTATCCAGTGCCGAGTGCCCGCTGTCGACGCTGCCCAGGGAAAAGGGGATCTCCTCATTCCTTACGTCAACCCCCAGGGGGAGCAGGTGGAAGAGACCTTTCACATGGTCGTCCTGTCCGTAGGTTTGGAAGTAGCCTCCGGAGCGGTGAGTCTTGCACAGAATCTCGGCATTGATTTGACAGAAGGACGGTTCTGCAAAACGTCCTCTTTTGATCCTGTGGCCACCTCCAGGAAGGGCATTTATGCGTGCGGCGCCTTTCAGGGGCCGAAAGACATTCCCCAGTCCGTGATTGAGGCGAGCGCATCCGCCTGTGCAGCCACGGGACGACTCACTCAGGCTCGTCACACCCAAACCCGGAAGACCTTCAGGCCCCTGGAAAAAGAGATCACACGGGAAGATCCGAAGATCGGGGTCTTTATTTGCCACTGCGGGAAGAACATCGGAGGGATCGTCAATGTCCCTGAGGTGGCGGCCTACGCAAAGACCTTGCCCAATGTGACCTTTGTCACGGAAAACCTCTTCACCTGTTCCCAGGACACGCAGGACAAAATGCGGGCCCTCATTCTCGAGCAGGGCCTCAACCGGATTGTGGTCGCAGCCTGCACGCCGAGAACCCATGAAGGCCTTTTCCAGGAGACCATGGTGAGTGCCGGTTTGAACAAGTACCTCCTGGAGATGGCCAACATAAGGAACCAGGATTCGTGGGTTCACGCCTCTGACCCACAAGGCGCCACGGAAAAGGCAAAAGACCTGGTCCGGATGGCTGTGGCCAAGGTTTCCCTGATGGGGCCTCTCATGGAAACCGAGATCCCCATGTGCCCGAAGGCCTTGGTGGTGGGGGGCGGGATCTCGGGGATGACGGCTGCGAAAAACCTGGCCCTCCACGGCTACACCGTGTCCCTTGTCGAGAGCTCTTCTCTCCTAGGGGGACAGGCCCGTCGCCTCTTCAAGACATGGCAGGGAGAAGACATCCAGCAGAACCTCAGGGAACTCATTGAGACCGTGGAATCCGACCCGAACATCCGGATCCACCTGGAGACGGAAGTGAGCAAGGTCGAAGGCTTTGTGGGCAAGTTCAAATCGACTCTACGGTCAGGACAAAGAGAAGAGACCCTGGATCACGGGATCGCGGTGATAGCCACAGGGGCCCAAGAACACAAGCCTGAGGAATATCATTACGGTCACGACCCCAGGGTGCTCACCCATCTTGATCTGGACGAAAAGCTCCTGCGCCATGATCCGTCGTTCAGGGACATCCGCTCTACGGTATTCATCCAGTGTGTCGGTTCCCGCGAACCGGAAAGACCCTATTGCTCGAAAGTCTGCTGCACCCACTCCATCGGGAGTGCCCTTCATTTGAAGGAGCTCCGTCCGGACATGAACATCACCATCCTCTACAGGGACATCCGGACCTATGGGGAGAGAGAATACCTTTACCGAAACGCCCGTCTCGCAGGGGTTGTCTTTATCCAGTATGCTGCGGACTGTAAACCGGAGATCACGCCGAAGGAAGAAGGGCTTGAGATCGAAGTCATGGACCAGAACCTGGGGCAGACGGTGCGCATGAGAGCGGACCTCCTGGTTCTCGCCTCTGCCGTGGTCCCTCACAGGAATGAACACCTGGCGCAGCTGTTCAAACTCCCTGTGAACGAAGAGGGGTTTTTTGTGGAAGCTCACGCAAAGCTGGGGCCATCGGAGTTTGCCACACCCGGGCTTTTTCTCTGCGGCATGGCTCACTATCCCAAACCCATTGACGAAAGCGTCGCCCATGCCCTCGCCGCCACGTCAAGAGCGCTCACCTTCCTGAGCAGGGAAAGCATCCAAGTCGGAGGCATTGTTTCACGCATCCTGGCTGAGCGATGTTCCGCGTGCATGGGATGCGTCCATGTCTGCCCTTATGAAGCGATCACCCTGAACAGGGAGAAGCATGCCGCTGAAATCAACGAGGCCTTGTGCAAAGGGTGTGGGGCGTGTGCCGCCACGTGTCCCTCAGAGGCCGTGGTGCTGAGCGGCTTTGATCACAGACAGCTCTATGCACAGATCGCCAGCGCTTTGCGCAGGTGATACCGTTACAGATAGGGGGATCATCCGTGGACAAGGCTCCTTTTGAACCCAGAATCCTCGGCTTTCTCTGCAACTGGTGTGCTTACGGTGCGGCGGACCTGGCAGGGGTGAGCCGGCTTCAGTACCCCCACAACCTCCGGGCCATCAGGGTCATGTGCTCGGCCACTGTTTCGCCTCACCATGTGCTGAAGGCTTTTCAGAGCGGGGCAGACGGGGTCCTGGTGGGAGGGTGACACGTCGGGGATTGCCATTACCTGTACGGTAATTACATGACCGTCAAGAGAATCACCCTGCTTCAGGAGTTGGTGAGGTTCGTGGGGCTGGAGGATCGTTTGAGCCTCGTTTGGATCTCTTCTGCTGAGGCTCAGAAGTATGTCCGCGCCATTACCGAATTTACGGAAAAGATAAGGCGCATGGGACCTTCCCCTTTGAACCTGGACCATGGCCTTTTCCAGGAACAAAGCCTTGCCTTCTCCAGCTTGGGGCATTAAACGATGGATCACGAGATCATCAAACAGGTTCGGGAGTGGCTTGAACAGGGCGTGGTGGATCTTTTCCTTGCCTACCGGATCACGGATGGACACCCTTTGCCCCATGTCTTCACCAGGGATTCGATCGGGGAGATGAAGGAACTGGTCGTTGGATCAGCCCTTTACCCGCTTGAGAAAATAGCGTGGCAACTGGTGCGCCTGCATCCTGAAGCCACCGTCGGCCTTCCGGTGCAGGAAGGGGACCAGCGGGCTTTGAAAGTTCTCCAAGCATGGAATCAGATTGAAGAGAGGAGAATCAAAGTCCTCCCGGTTGCGGCCGCCCCCTCTCTTCAGGAGAAAGTGACCGGAAAGGTCAAAAAGGCCCTGGGCATCGCGTTCCATGCCGACCTCCGGGACCTGGACCGCCTTGAACCCTGGGAGCGTTTTTCCAGGTGGATGTATGAGTTTCAGAAGTGCATCAAGTGCTACGGGTGCCGGAATATTTGTCCTGTCTGCTTCTGCACCGAATGCAGCCTGGAGAACGCGGACCTCGTGGGAACGGGAAGACTCCCTCCCGAGGTCCCCCTGTTTCATCTGGTCCGGGCCGTCCACATGGCAGGCCGATGCACGGATTGCGGACTGTGCGAAGAGGCTTGTCCCGCTGAGATTCCACTCAGAGTCCTGTACAGGAAGGGCAACGAAATCGTTAAAGAGGTCTTTGGCTATGAGACGGGAGCAGGCTCGAATTTGTCTCCCCTGAATCTCCTCGGCAAAGAGGTGACTTTGGAACCCAAACCTATATGAAAGGGAACAGGTTAGCTTTTTGAAATAAACACAGGGAAAGGCCATGGGGGTCTCTCTAAAAACAGAACAACGAAGAAGCCACACCACAGTGGCCAGCTTTAGGCCATGGGTGAGGCGGGCGGAGGGCTATCGGGGAACTCGCCATTTTAGACGCTGCTGGCAGGTGCCGGTGAAACCTCGCCGCCCGCCTTCGCTGCCCCTTATCTGCGTAGTCTTTCCCGCATACCCTTCGTTTTCTGTTTTTAGAGAGACCGCCATGGCTTAAGCCTTCCATTTCAAAAAGCTACCTTGTCTCTGTAACCGGGGGAAAACGGTGATGACCTTCAAGTTTGTTCCATCCATCTGTTCCTATTGCGGCACAGGCTGCGGCGTGCTTTTCCAGGTTGCAGATGGAAATCTGATCGGCACCCTGCCGTTGAAAACCCATCCCGTCAATCAGGGAAAGCTCTGCATCAAGGGCTGGAACCTCCACGAGTACGTGAACAGCTTTATCCGATTGAAGTCCCCTCTCATCAAAAAAGACGGCCGATTCGTGAAATGCACATGGGAGGAGGCCATCTCTCACACCGCTGAAAGGCTCACAGCCATCGTGAACCAACACGGTCCCGACAGCGTGGGAGTGCTCCTCTCCGCTAAGATGACCAATGAAGAAAACTACCTCGCTCAGAAGTTCGCCCGGGCCGTGATCGGCACTAACAACGTGGACCACTGCGCCCGGCTCTGACACTCTTCCACCGTGGCAGGTCTTGCCGCGGCCTTCGGAAGCGGAGCCATGACAAACTCGATTGCCGAAATCGAAGACGCAGGCTCCATCTTCGTCATTGGATCGAATACCACCGCATGTCACCCTCTGATCGCAACGCGCATCTACCGGGGCAAAGAAAAAGGGGCAAAGCTCATCGTCGCAGACCCCAGAAACATCCAGCTGAGCCGATTTGCCGATGCGGCGGTCCATCATCGCCTCGGAAGTGATGTGGCCCTCTTGAACGGCATGATGCACGTGATCATCAAGAACGGGTGGCAGGCAAAAGATTACATCCAGGAGAGAACCGAAGGGTACAGTGAGCTGGAGAGTGCCGTGGGGCAGTACACGCCTGAGAGAGTAAAGGCCGTCACCGGTGTGGACCCTGCACAGATCGAAAAAATGGCTGAGCTTTACGCCGCGAATCACCCGGCCACCCTCCTCTATGCCATGGGCATTACCCAGCACTCCACCGGAGTCGACAACGTGAAATCCTGCTGCAACCTGGCCTTGCTCTGCGGCAACGTGGGAGTGCGAAGCGGCGGCGTCAATCCTCTGAGAGGGCAGAACAACGTGCAGGGGGCCTGTGACATGGGCGGGCTCCCAAACATCTTTCCAGGATATCAGCCGGTGAATGATCCTGAGGCGAATGCCAAGTTCTCAAAGGCCTGGAACAGAAAACTTTCCGAACGGGTGGGCTACACCATCACGGAAATGGTTCCTGCCATGGAGGAAGGCCGACTGAGAGCCCTTTATGTGATTGGAGAAAACCCGAAGCTGAGTGACCCGGATTGGAATCACCTGGACAGGGCCGTTCGGAAGCTGGATCTGGTGGTTGTCCAGGAGCTTTTTCTTTCAGAAACTTCCCAGGTGGCGGACGTGGTCTTTCCCGTGGCTTCTGTGGCCGAGAAGGACGGAACCTTCACCAACACCGAGCGCCGGTGCATGAGAATACGCAAGGCGATCGAACCCATCGGCAATAGCTTGGCGGACTGGGAAATCCTGGTCCGCCTTTCCAATGCCATGGGATACCCCATGGCTTATGACTCTCCTGAGGACATTTTCCGGGAGATGACCTCCCTGACCCGCAGCTACGCCGGTATGAGCTATGAGCGGCTCGGCCTTGACGGGCTGACGTGGCCCTGCCCTGAGCCTAATCACCCGGGCACACCCTACCTTCACAAGGAGCGGTTCCTGAGACCGGGCGGAAAGGGAAAGTTTCACGCCGTTTCTTACCTCGACCCCGCGGAAATGCCGGATGAGGAATACCCTTACCTGCTCACCACCGGCCGGATGTTCGCACACTATCACACCGGCACCATGACCAGGATCTCTCGTCATCTCGATGCCGAGCAGATAACGGGTTACGTGGAGATCAACCCCGAGGACGCGGCAAGCCTCCATATCCAAGAGGGCGACTCCGTGGTTCTTTCCTCCAGGCGGGGCAGGATGGAAGCGCCGGCCAGGCTGAGCCGCGCAGTGGAGCCCGGAGTCTTTTTCCTTCCTATCCATTTCGGCGAGAGCCCGGCCAACATGCTCACCAATGCGGCGTTCGACCCGATTGCCAAGATCCCGGAGTTCAAGGTGAGCGCGGTGAAAGCGGAAAAGCTCAAAGAGTGACATCTTGTTCCCCGCCGATCAGATTAGACCCAGCTCTTTCAGCTTCGAGTCCGTAGGAATGCCTTCCCGGCTCCACCCTCGCAGCTCGTAGTAAGCATCCAGCATGGCATCGAGGTCCTTGGGCGAACAGAACCGCCCCTTCACCGGGCCGTCAGGGATGGGTTCGCTCATGACCCGGTAAGGGAGTACGTCGTCCTTTCGGCTGACCCCGCGGCGCACATTGATGAGCCGCTCCAGATTGTAGATCCTCTCTCCTATCCTCTCCAGTTCCTGAAGGCTCAGGCTCCAGCCGGTGACCGCATTGACCAGCCTGACCATATCCTCATTGAGAGGGGTTCCAATCCCTCTTTCGGCAATGAAGCGGCACAGCACCAGGGAATCGCCTACTGCGGTGAAGGCGTTGTTTCTGAAGATGAGTTGCGGTTGGGGTCCGAATCCGGGATCCGGGTCCACGGCAAGGTAATTCGGACGGCCGTCGTGGTGACTGCCGCCTCTGGTGGAGACCGCGTAAGACAAGGACATGTTTCTCAATCCACGGGCTGAATGGCCGGCGATCTCCATCCCTTTCACGGCGTAAAGATACTTGTATGAGTCCCCTCCGAAGATCTTTGCAAGGCGGCCGGAGCCCATGGCAAGAAGCTGTCCGATCCCCTCCCGGGCCGCGGTTTTCCTGATGAGTCCCCTTATCGATCCTCCGCTCGAAAACTCCACTCTGGCGCCAAGGTCCTGCTCCTTGACGATGCCCTTGTCCAAACATTCGGCTGCAAAAGCGAGGGTCACGCCCATGGAGATCGTGTCCATGCCCAGCAAGCTGCACAGGTGATTGGCCTCGATGATGGAATCGAGGTCTTTGTTGTCCATCATGGAGCCGAAAGCATAGAGAGTCTCATACTCGGGCATCTTCACCGTGTCCCCGGCAAACTCACCCTTGCTGACACGGACCATTTTCCCGCATGCCACCGGGCAGCCATAGCAGGCTGTGTTCCTGTCCCAGTACTTCTCTCTCATGTATTCGCCGCTGATGTCTCCGGCTTGGGCAAAGACTTCGCCAGCGTTGTTCCTCGTTCCAAGCAGCCCGAGAGAGTTGATGAGATGAACCAGGAAAGGAGTGCCTTGGGTCTTGAAAGGCGCCGTGTTCTTCTTGAGAAAGGGGTATCTTTCCTTCAGGACCTTGGTCAGCGATTCGCGGTCGGCCACAGGCGTGCGCTTCGATCCTTTCGCCACGATCGCCTTGAGATTCTTCGCTCCCATCACCGCGCCCAGCCCGCCTCTTCCTGCAATGCCGGTCCGCTTCCCGCCGAAGATCACGTTGGCGAAAAGCACCCGGTTCTCTCCGGCAGGTCCTATGGCCCCGCACACAGCGCCATCCCCTGCTTGAGCTTGCAAACCATCGATCGTCTCCTCCGTGCTTTTTCCCCAGAAAGAAGCGGCGCTCCTGATTTGAGCGCCCTGATCCGTCACGCTGAGGTACACGGGCTCCGAGGTGGAGCCTTTCACGAGAATGGCATCGTAACCCGTTCTCTTCTGGGCTATGGCAAACTGGCCGCCGTAGTTGGAATCACAGAAAAGGCCGGTGAGCGGCGAGAGGGAAGCCATGTGCCCGCGGCTTGATCCCCAGATCAATGTGTCTGTCAAAGGGCCGGCCGTGAACACCACCGCGTTCTCAGGTCCGAGAGGATCGGCATCAGCAGGAACACTGTCCCAGATCATCTTGGCCGCGAAGCCGTTTCCCCCCAGGAACTTCTCCGCGTAATCCGCGCTGAAGTTTTCCTCCTCGATGTGTCCGTCCGACAGGTTCACCTTGAGAAGCTTACCCTGATGTCCGTACATAACCCTCTCCTTTTCTTGGCAAACGGGATTTCCCCTTTTCTAGCGCGGCTCGATCTGAGTTCGCCGAAGGTGGGGACTGGGGGGATTTTGCCGGAATGGTATTTGAGCAAGGTTGAACAGTCAACGAGATTGTTCTCACAGGTGTTTTCGGGATTGACGGCCACTATGTTTTTCCATAACATGCCTTTTCATAAGAATACCGGCGCCTTTACAATTCCTCTCAACTCTGACTTTACCTGAGTAGTTTACGCTCGATAGCGGATTAGAGACCTTTACCAACCACATCTTTAAAGGAGGACAGAGATGATCAACAGAGGATGGAAAATGGGAATCGTGGTGTGCTTGCTTTCAGTCGTTCTGGTCTTCGGCCCTGCCCTGGCCGCGGAGAAACCGGCCAAGCCGATCAAACTGGGCGTTCTTTTCATCATGTCCGGGCCCATGGGCGGCTATGGCAAGCATGGGTCTCAGGCAGTCCAGCTCGCCCTCGATGAAATCAACGCCAAAGGGGGAATCCTGGGGAGAAAGGTGGAGGCCATTTTTGAAGATGACAAGATGAAGCCCGAGGTTGGCGTTGAGATCGCCAACAAGTTCATCAAAAAGGATAAAGTGGACTTCATCATGGGACCTACATCGAGCGCCATTGCCGTGGCCTTAGCTGACCTGGTTCTTCAAGAAAAGAAAATTCTCATCCTCACTCAGGCGGCCGCCAACTCTCTGACAGACGCCAAATTCAACCCCTACGTGTTCAGCACTCTCAGCAATGCCATGATGCACTCCCGGGCAGGCGCCTACTTCATGGCTCCCAAGGGATATAAACGCTGGATGAACATCGGGCCGGATTACGCTTACGGCCGGGAGTCCTGGGCCTCCTTCAGTGCAAAGCTCAAGGAGCTTCAGCCTGACGCGGAGGTTGTGGGCGAATTGTGGCCAAAGCTGATGGAGAAGGATTTCACGCCTTTCATTCAAAAGATCGTGGAAACCAAACCCGATGCGGTCTGGTCTTCTCTCTGGGGCAATGACGCCGTTAACTTCGTGAAACAGGCGTTGCCCACCGGCGTGTTCAACAACGTGAAGTTCGCCTTCACGGACGGCGCTGCCCTGGAGACACTGGTCCCTCTTGGGAAAGACCTGCCCAACGGCGTCTTTGTGGCCGCTCGCTACTTCTTCCTCTCTCCGGACACGGCCATGAACCGCAATTTCGTCAAGGGCTACATGGACCGTTTCAAGGAGTATCCGGACTACATGGCTCAGGAAACCTATGCAGGCGTCTATTTCCTGAAAGCCGCCATAGAAAGAGCCAAGAGCACGGACGCGCAGAAAGTGATCAGGGCGATAGAAAGCGAACCTCTGGCCTGGGAGACGCCCGAGGGCTGGAAGATCATGCGCAAAGAGGATCACGCGGTTGTGGAGGATGTGGTCTGGGGTGAAACGCTGTTCAGCGACAAGTATGGTTTTGCCGTGCTGAAGAACCTGCAGGCCATCCAGGCCGAGCAGATCTGCAGGACCCCGGAAGAACTGAAGGCGGTCCGGGACGGCTATGAAAAAAGGATGAAAGAGGCGAAGAAGTAGTCTCTCCCTGCTCCTACTGAAGCGGCGGTCTATGCCGCCGCTTCAAACTTGAAAAGGAAACCCATGAAAAGAGCCTGGCTCTGCGCAACCGTCGCCTTTGTCCTGGCTTTGTCCGTTCCTGCGCTTGCTGATGAGGCGCCCGAGGAAGTGCTCAAAGCGGTTGTGAAGATCCGGGCTATTGTTCCAAAGGAAGCACACACTGCGGCCTCCCTCGGAACAGAGCGTGTCGGTTGCGGCGTGCTCATTGATTCCAAAGGTCTCATTCTCACCACCGGGTATCTCATCGTCGAATCCGAAGCCATTGAAGTGACAGGGCCTGAAGGGAGAGTGGTTCAGGCCGCCTTTGTTGGCTATGATCATACGACGGGCTTCGGTGTCCTGCGGACCCACACCCCTTTGAACGTGAAACCCATGAAATTGGGGCAATCTTCCAAAATCACGGAAGGCGATCCAGTCATGGTGGCCGGCTATGGGGGTGTGGATGAGGCTATCGGGGCCAGGGTAATTATGCGCCAGGATTTTGTTGGTTCCTGGGAATATATCCTCGAGAATGCAATTTACGCTTCCCCGCCTATTGCAGAATTCGGCGGCGCCGCGCTTATAGGGCCTGACGGTCAACTTCTGGGGATTGGCTCCCTTTTCGCTCAGCTGCCTATTCTGGGGGTCGGCTCACTCCCCTGTAATGTGTTCATCCCCATCGATCTCCTTCCTCCAATCCTGGATGACCTCGTTACCGCCGGCCGCCCCAAAAAGCCGGCAAGGCCCTGGTTGGGGATCAGCGCAGAAGCGGCCCACCGCCGTGTTTTTGTGACGCGCGTCACGAACGAAGGGCCTGCCGCACAGGCAGGGATCCAGACCGATGACCTCATTCTCAAGGTGAATGGAAGAGCTGTGGAAGGGCTCGCCGACTTTTACCGGAAGGTGTGGGGTCTGGGCAACGCGGGCGTTGAAGTCACACTGAGCATTCTCAAAGGCACCGAGATCCGCGACATTACCCTTCGATCCGCTGACCGCTACAAGTTCCTCCAGCAGCCACCCCAGAAAAAAACCGGAGGGTCTGTGGATGCTACCGGGAAATTCCGTTCTAGATCATCTCAAGTCAATCCGCTAACCCTCTGCTGCTTCAAGCATCTAGTGCAGGAGCCTGCGCAGCCGCTCCGATTCCGTCAGGGTGCAGCCTGGCCGATTTCGAAGTTCGCCATCATCTCAAGGGCACGCACCATTGCGGAATGATCCCAGGCGCTGCCGTCGTGCGCAGCACATGCATTGAACAGCTCTTGGCAGGTTGCCGTGTTCGGCAGGCTGACGCCGATGGCGCGTGCTGACGATAGCGCCAGGTTGAGGTCCTTCTGGTGAAGGTTGATACGAAAACCGGGATTGAAGGTGCGCTTGATCATTCTCTCGCCATGGACTTCGAGGATGCGCGAGGAGGCAAAGCCTCCCATCAAGGCCTGGCGGACCTTGGCCGGGTCGGCGCCGGCCTTGGAAGCGAACAGCAGCGCCTCCCCGACGGCTTCGATGGTCAGGGCGACGATGATCTGGTTGGCAACCTTGCAGGTCTGACCGTCTCCGGTGCCCCCTACCAGGGTGATGTTTTTGCCCATGAGTTCGAACAGCGGCTTTACGCGGTCGAAGATCTCCTGCTTCCCTCCGACCATAATGGTCAGCGATGCCGCCTTGGCGCCCACCTCACCTCCCGACACCGGAGCATCCAGGTAGTCGCACCCCAGCGCTTCTATTTTTCTCGCAAACCCCTTGGTTTCGATCGGCGAAATCGAGCTCATGTCCACCACGACTTTCCCGGCGGAAAGACCGGCTGCCACACCGTCCTCCGCAAAGAGCGCATTCGCCACGTTTGGTGTATCCGGCACCATGAGGATGACGATGTCCGCCCTCAGGGCCACATCTTTGCCCGACAGGCAAGGGATGCCCCCCTGGGTGACAAGACTCTTGGCAAGCGGTTTGATGTCATAGAGGTATACTTCGTGCTTGGCGGTCAGCAAATGCCCGGCCATGGGCGCACCCATAATGCCCAGTCCGATAAATCCTATTTTGCTCATGATTGAACTCTCCTTAGTGCGTAGACTCCTTTGTCAGTCTACTTCCTGAATTTGTCGCACAGTGCCTGAGTCGCAGAGCGAAAGAGTCCTAGGGGACTACCAGCACGTCATGGAGGCGAGAAAGAGCTGTTTGAGTACTTCCCCATCAACCGGTCTAGGCGACAGCTTGGTGACACGGTGCTGCGGCAGCGTGCCTGCCACCAGTTTGTCCACGTCCTCCGGCTTGAATCCTATTGCAGCCAGTCCGTTCGGCATGCCAACCCTGCGCAACAGGTCGGCGATGGTACCGGCCAAGAGTTCCCCCGCGCTCTCTGGGGGCACGCCCGAGGTGTTCGCACCCATGAGTCCGGCGGCGTACAAGTGGAGTTCCGGGTTTGCCGGCCCCGTGAAACGGAACACCGCCGGTGCGTGCAGGGCTACGGCCATGCCGTGAGGCACGATCGGGTGGCCCGCTGGATACCCTTCAGGCACATAATCGCGTACCATGCCCGACACGGGGTAAGACATGCCGTGCGGCAAATGAACCCCCGCATTACCGAAACCGATCCCGGCAAAGCTCGCTGCCAGCAGCATCTGGCCTCTCGCCTCCTCGTCCGACGGATTTTCAACAGCTCGCACGAGACTCCGGGCGATCATTTCAATCGATCGCGAGGCCCAGATGGAACTGATGGGGTTGGCCCCCTGGTAAGCCGGCCGCATTCTGGGGCTTTCAGGGGCGGGTCGCTGGTGGTACGGCAGGGCCGTAAGGGACTCGAGCGCGTGGCTCAACACATCCAAACCGGTGCACGCGGCCACCATCTTGGGGAGGGTGCGCGTGTTCTCGGGGTCCACGATGCCCATCACCGGCCGCAGAGCGCGATGGGCAATGCCGGTCTTGGCATGCATTTCCAGGAGATCGAAAATGGCGACACCGGTGGTTTCGCTGCCTGTGCCTGCCGTGGTCGGGATCGCGATCAGCGGCTTCAACCGCCCGGGCACCGGTTTCCCCTGCCCTATGGGTGCGTTCACGTAGGTTAGGAGATCTGCAGGATAGGTAGCATAGAGATTGGCTGCCTTGGCCGTGTCCATACTGGAGCCGCCTCCCACAGCGACGTAACCGTCAAACTTTCCCTCCTTCGCAAATCGGATGGCCTCCATGAAGGAGAGGTCCGTAGGCTCCACGCTCACGCGGTCGAAGAGAACAGCTTCGATGCCCTCTTTGCGGAGAGCCTCAAGCGTTACGGAGACCGATTCACTCTTTGTCAGGTTGGGATCGGTCACAACCATCACACGCCGGGTACCCAATTCCTTCATGTCGTGTCCCACCTCACGAGTAACTCCTGGGCCATACTTGATGCTGGACGTGTCCATGGTGAAGGC
>Ga0316613_10001687_pt1 | contig 14943 bp, 13 predicted proteins | sample OWC_soil_day10_C_2_FD_207647 | JGI IMG/M metagenome (GOLD analysis project Ga0316613, IMG submission 207647) | Wetland soil microbial communities from Old Woman Creek delta, Ohio, United States - OWC_soil_day10_CT_b | ecosystem: Environmental > Terrestrial > Soil > Wetlands | place: USA: Ohio...
CAGAACAATGCGGGCACCATTGACCCGCGCGGCGGCCAGCGTGTTGTCCAGCATCGGCAGGACCAGTTTCTCCCAGTCGCGATAGCCGGGCGGATTGACTGCGTGGACGATCAGCGACACGCCGGTACCGGCGGCGAGCACATCGGCCGCCACAAAGGCGTCGCCCTTGATCCAGGTTATTCGCGGATCTCCCGCGATCCGGTCGGGGGCGCGATGGAGCGCCCGTACCTGCCAACCCCCGGCAATCAGCTTTGCCGCAACCTCGCTGCCAATCCCGCCCGTCGCGCCGAGCACCAATGCGATCTTGTTGTCCATGTCCGTTCTCCGTCGTTGACACGGACACTGTGGCGCGCGGCATAGCTAAACGGAATTGTCGAATATCATGGGTATGCTATACGAAAATATATGAAGAAAGAGCCGAGTTGGGACGTTTATCGCAGCTTCAGCGCCGTGCTTCGGGAGGGCTCACTCTCCGGCGCGGCGCGGGTGCTCGGCCTGACGCAACCGACCGTGGCGCGACATATCGATGCCCTCGAAGAGGCGATCGGAGCGGCGCTGTTCCTGCGAACAACAGGCGGTCTGTCACCGACCGAGGTGGCTGCGGAACTCAAGCCCTATGCCGAACTGTTGCAGACAACGTCGGCGGCACTGCTACGCACGGCGGACGGGCGTCGCGGCGAGGTGCGCGGCACGGTCAGGATCAGCGCCAGCGAAGTCGTCGGCACGGTACACCTGCCGACGATTCTCGCTGAGATCCGGCGGCGTCATCCGCACGTGCTGATCGAGCTGTCACTTTCCAACGCCCTCGACGATCTCCTGCAGCGCAGGGCGGATATCGCCATCCGCATGGTCCGTCCCGAACAACAGGCTCTTCTTGCCAAGGGCGTCGGTGTCTTCACCTTGGGACTGCACGCCCGTCGCGACTATCTGGAGCGGCGTGGTGTTCCCGAAACCATGGAGCAGCTCAAGGCGCATGATCTCATCGGCTACGACGTCGAAACATCGACGTTGCGGGCCTTGGCACAGCGCTATCCGGCGTTGTCGCGGTCAGCCTTCGCCCTTAGGGTCGACAGCGACGTGGCTCAGCTCGCGGCGATCAGGGCCGGCTTCGGTATCGGCGTTTGCCAAACCGTTGTCGCCGCCGCCGAACCCGACCTGGTCCGGGTGCTGGCGAACGAGTTCGCCGTCGATCTCGAAACCTGGGTGGTCATGCACGAAGACCTCGGCAGCAACGCCCGCTGCCGCGCTGTCTTCAACGGGTTGGTCGAACACCTGACCCGCATTGCCATGCGGGCGCCGCGACTTTGACGAGGCGAGGTTGCCTTGCCGGTGGACCTTTCTCTCATTGACCTCCGCCAGTCGTCTCATGCCACTGGACGCCTCGTCACTGACTTGTCACGAACCACCATGACCATGACATCAGACAACAAAAGGGTGGCAGCCGATGGCAAACCAAATTGACGGCTCTGATGCGCCTCGCGGCAGCGCCGCCGAAGTTCTTCTGGTCTTTCTCAAGCTAGGCCTGACATCCTTTGGCGGCCCCATTGCCCACCTTGGCTATTTCCGCGAGGAACTGGTGGTTCGTCGGCGCTGGCTGGACGATCACGCCTATGCCGATCTCGTGGCCCTTTGCCAGTTCCTGCCCGGCCCGGCATCCAGCCAGGTCGGCTTCGCCCTGGGTATGAAGCGAGCCGGCTGGCTGGGCGCGTTGGCGGCTTTCTCTGCTTTCACGCTGCCGTCCGCCCTGATCTTGCTGGTGTTTGCGCTGACCGCACCGGCGATCGGCGGGCCTGTGGGCGCCGGTGGTCTGCACGGGCTCAAGATCGTCGCTGTCGCCATCGTGGCCCAGGCAGTCTGGGGCATGGCGAAGGCCCTCTGTCCCGACCGGGAACGCTCGGCGATCGCCGTTGCCGCCCTCGCGCTGCTGGCATTCCTGCCGGGGAGCCTTGGCATGCTGGGAGCGCTTGCCTTGGGTGCGGTGGCCGGTTTGGTTCTTTCCCAGGGAGAAGCCAGACCAACCGGCGGCCATGTCCTCATGCCGGTGTCGCGCCGGGTGGCCGTCGGAGCCCTTCTGGCCTTTTTTGCCCTGCTGATCTTGCTGCCGTTGCTGGCCGGGCAATCGCAGGCGCTCGCCGTTATCGACCGCTTTTATCGCGCTGGTGCACTGGTTTTCGGCGGCGGCCATGTTGTCCTGCCGCTCCTTGATGGAGAGCTGGTGCAGAGCGGATGGATCACGCCGGATGCCTTCCTTGCGGGCTATGGCGCTGCGCAAGCCGTGCCGGGGCCGCTGTTCGCCTTCGCGGCGTATCTGGGGGCGGTCCTAAAGCCGGAGCCGAACGGTATCCTAGGCGCTGGTATTGCCGTGTTGGCGATCTTTCTTCCCGGATTTCTGGTGCTCACCGGCATTCTGCCGTTCTGGGATCAGTTCCGCGCCAAGGCGGCGGCGCAATCGCTGATGCGAGGGGCCAATGCCGCCGTTGTCGGAATCCTCGGCGCGGCCCTTTATTCTCCCGTTTTCACGAGCGCGATTACCGATCTGCACGATCTGGCATTGGCACTCGCCGGTTTCGTGGCCCTCATGGTGTGGAGGGCGCCACCATGGGCAGTTGTCGCTCTGTCCGCCCTGGGTGGAGCGGGTCTGGCATTGCTTGACTGAAACTGGTCTCCGGAAGTTATGGATCGCGAAGAGCGGTGTCGGCACAATCTGGAATAAGTGATTTCCGGCCGCGCAATTCTCGATTCCGAGATATTCCAAGCATTGACTGGTCGATACCATGCCGAAAGACCTGCAGGTCGGTAAGCCGTGGATCTAATAAAAATAAAGGCGGTATTAACAACTTTGATTAAAAATAGACTGGAATAAATATGAGCTATTCGAAACGGTTTTGCTGAAAATTTGATCAATTTTACTGTGGGTGCCTAAATATTTGGCGGATGCCGACAGCCGCCACCTATTAGGCCCATAGACGGGACGGAGCAGGCGAATGTCCATTCGGGGAAAATTGGCTATCGTTGTTGTCATGCTGCTTCTGCCTCTCGGGTTGATGTCCGGGTTGTTTGTGCTGCAAAGCCAGAAGGACATCGCCTTCGCTGATGCCGAGCTGGCGGGGACCGACTGGCTTCGCCAAATGTGGCCGTCGGTGATTTCCTGGGCCTCGCAGCCCGACATCAACGACCCGAAAGTTCTGGAACCTGCCAAGTCGCTCGCTACGCCGGACTATCCGGCGTCGGTCCGCGAGGCCGCCGATCGCCTGACGCTGTCGGACAAGACTTCGGCTGAGATCGGCGCCTCGTTCCGTGATTTGGCGACGGCGGCGGGCAACGACAGCAACCTGATCCTCGATCCGGACCTCGACAGTTTCTATGTCATGGACACCGTGGTCGTTCGGCTGCCGGACCTGATCACCCGCGCGGCGGAACTGGACATGCTGGCGCGCCGCCAGTCGCGGCTTGACGCGCTCGACGATGCCGAACGCGCCGCCTTTACCGTGCTCCTGGGCCAGATCGGGACCGATATCGATACGATCAAGGCTTCGGTCGAGGTTGCCAAGAAGAGCAATGCCTCCGGGTCCGTCGCCGCTTCGCTCGAAGGCCCGACCGCGTCGTTCGTCGCCAGTGTCAAAGCCTTTTCAGAAACAGCCAACAAGGTTTCCGCCGACCTGCGGAACGACGCTTTGCGTGCCTCCGCCGACATCGCCGCGCTTACCGGGGCGAACAAAACGCTCGCGGCGGCGGCGGACAAGTACTGGAGGCAATCGGCCGATCAGCTCGACCAGCTTCTCGGTGTACGTGTGGCGAGCTTCTGGATGCGCATGATCATCATGCTCGGCCTGGCGCTCGGCATCGCTATCCTGGCCATCGGTGCGGCTGCGCTGTTGTTCCGCTCGATCGTGCGCAGCATTTCCAGCCTGGACGCCCATATCCGGGAACTCGGCGATGCCGACATCTCTGCCGAACTTGCCGAAGCCAGTCGCACCGACGAGGTCGGTCAACTGGCGAGAGCCGTCGCCTATTTCCGCGATCGGACGATCGACAAGCTCAACGAAGCCAATTCCGAGGAGAGGCAGCGCGAGATTCTTCAGAATAAGCGGGCAGCGCTGGCCGGCGTTGCCGATCGCCTGCGCCTGTCGGTCAACACCGTGGTCGCGGCCATCAATGGGGTTGCGCAAAACGTCAGCGCGGTCATCGACGCCGTTGGCACCAATGCGTCAACGACGCGCCACGAACTCGACCGGTCGCTGGGCCGGCTGGACCTCACCAACAAGGACTTGAACGCCGTTGTGTCGGCCGTCACGGAGCTCGCGGCCTCTCTGTCTGGGATCGCTCAGCAGACGGCCGTCTCGGCCAAAGGCGCGGCAACGGCGCGCTCCTACTCTGAGGCGGCCAAGGCCCTGGGCACCAAGCTCTCGCAGGCATCGGAGAGAATTGGCCAGGTGACGACCCTGATCTCGGCTATTGCCCAGCAGACCAACCTTCTTGCCCTCAATGCCACCATCGAGGCGGCACGGGCGGGCGACGCAGGCAAGGGCTTTGCCGTGGTTGCTGCCGAGGTCAAGCAGCTCGCCAACCAGACGGCGGGAGCGACGGAAGAAATCGCTCGCCAGGTCGACGGCATTCGCGCCGCGGCCCAGGAGGTTGCTACGTCGCTCGACGAGATCACCGGGTCGATCGAGGCCATGTCGTCGCTGAGCACGACGATTGCCGGCGCCGTAGAGCAGCAAAGCGCCGCGACCTCGGAAATCAACAACAGTCTGGACCGTTCGACGGCCGCCAATCATGACGTGGTTGTCAGCCTCAATTGCTTGCCGACGCTGGCGTCCAACACCGAACAGGCCGCGGGAAAGCTGGCTGACATGAGCGTCACGCTGGTCAGCCAGGTTCAGAGCCTGGAGCATGAGGTTGACACCCTCGTTCGCGATCTGATGGACCAACGCCAACACGTGCGCAAGGCGGCTGATGCCGTCCTGACGGTGGACTTCGCCAACGGCAGCCAGCGTGCGCTTCGTCTGTACGACGTTTCACGCTCCGGCATGCGTTTCAAGCTGGCTGATGGCGTGGAGGCAGGCCTGAAAGGTCGCGTGAGCCATCCGGTGCTTGGGCCTTTGGATGTCAAGGTTGTCTGGCGCAATGACCAGGTGATGGGGGTCCAGCTGATCGACCGCCTGCTATCGGATGAAGAGGTCGATCAATTGGTTGCGAGTCGGCTCGCCGCGTGAGGAGAATCGCGCCGTTGTGGTGTGCTTCGGATGCGTCGCCCCTTTGTTGCCCGAGGGCGAGGCGGCTTACAGCCAGATCGGCTTGGCAAGAACGCTGGCAGAAGATGGACACAGGCCCTTGGCCTGGCGCGTGTTGAGGATTGCCTCTGGTGTTGCCGTCCGCTCGATGCGCTTGAAGCCGGTCTTCTCGAAGAAGCCGGCCGCCGACGTCGTCAGCAGCCACATCGTCCGCCCGCCCTCGTCGAAGGCCCGACGGCCAAGGCGCGCGACGATGGCCTTGCCGATGCCCCGGCCGCGCGCCGCCGGCAGCACCACCACAGAGCGCAGAAAGACCTCCCGGCCGTAGGGCTCGCGCCCGGCGTAACCGACCACCTCACCGGACAGCGTCCGATAGACGAAGAAGCGTCGCCCCGGTTCGGATAGGTCGCCGGTCGGCAACCCCTCGGCGTCGAGCGCGGCGATCAATGCTGCGTCATCAGGGGCGATCTCCTGATCCCTGAGGCACAATTCGCCGTCGTCCTTGACGAAGTCGGCAAGCGGCGTCTCAGGCAATAGGTCCAGCACCATGTCGGAGGGGCGGCAGAGCTTGACGCCCCGGTCGCTCACCACGAGCGGACGATTGATCTGGATGGGATGCGCCATCATGGCGTCGAGAAGCTGATCGTCAGAGAGGTCAGGGTCGCCGAGGCCGAGTTCCCCATAGGGCGTCCCCTTGATGCGCAGCACATCGCGCACCGCCATGCCCGACCGGTCGATCATCTGCTTGAGCAGGTTCCGGCTCGGTGGGCACTTCTGGTAGTCGATCACGTGTGGCTCGATGCCGGCATGACGGATCAGGGCCAGCGTGTTGCGCGAGGTGCCGCAGCCGGGATTGTGATAGATGACGACGTCCATGGAAGCTCCGGTCAGCTCGTCTGTTCGGCAGGGAAGTAGCGGCGCGTCCATAGCGCCACGTTGACGAGGCCGATCATCACCGGCACTTCGACCAGCGGCCCGATGACGGCGGCGAAGGCCGCCCCCGAATTGATGCCGAACACGGCGATGGCGACGGCGATCGCCAGCTCGAAATTGTTGCTGGCCGCCGTGAAGCACAGCGTCGTGCAGCGCTTGTAGTCGGTGCCGGCTTTTAGCGACATCACAAAGCTCAGCGCGAACATCACCACGAAATAAATCAGCAGTGGAATGGCGATCCGAACCACATCACCGGGGATGGTCAGGATCAGATTGCCCTTCAGCGAGAACATGACGACGATCGTGAACAGCAGCGCGACGAGCGTGATCGGCCCGATCTTCGGCACGAAATGACTGTGATACCAGTCCTTTGAAACGAAGCGCAGCATCACCACCCGCGTCAATACGCCGGCAATGGCGGGAATGCCGAGGTAGATGAAGACGCTTCGGGCGATCTCGCCGATGGAGATGTTCACTTCCGATCCCGTGAGGCCGAACACGGGCGGCAGTACGGTGACGAAGAACCAGGCGAAGACGGAATAGAACAGCACCTGGAAGATCGAGTTGAAGGCGACGAGGCCGGCGGCATATTCGGTCGAACCCTTGGCAAGATCGTTCCAGACGACCACCATGGCGATACACCGGGCAAGGCCGATCAGGATCAGCCCGACCATGTATTCCGGCTTGTCGGGCAGGAAGATGATCGCCAGCGCAAACATCAGCACCGGCCCGATCAGCCAGTTCTGGACAAGCGACAGGACAAGAATCTTCACGTCGGCGAACACCTTCGGCAGGTCCTCGTAGCGCACCTTGGCGAAGGGCGGATACATCATCAGGATGAGGCCGATGGCGATCGGCACGTTGGTGGTGCCAACCTGGAAGGAGTTGATCAGCGCCTCGACGCCCGGCAGGGCGTAGCCGATGCCGACGCCGATCGCCATGGCGGCGAAAATCCAGACGGTGAGATAGCGATCGAGAAACGACAGACGACGGGTGACGGCGCTCATTCTGCTTCTCCGGTCTTCGTGGTGGCGCCGTCAAGGCGGCCGATGTCATGCAACTGGCTCGTCAGGGCCATGCGGTCAATGCTCTGGAACGGCAACGCCAGGAAGGCCGAAATGCGGTTCTTGAGATAGCGGGCGGCCGTGATGAACGCTGCCTTCTGCTGGAAATGCGTCCCAACCGAACGGGCCGGGTCCTCGATGCCCCAATGGGCGGTCATCGGCTGCCCCGGCCAGACCGGGCAAGACTCGCCTGCGGCGGTATCACAGACGGTGAACACGAAATCCATCTCGGGCGCATCCGGCTCGGCGAACTCGTCCCAACTTTTGGACCGCAGGCCTTCGGTTGGCAGGCCTTCCTCCGTCAGCACCTCGATGGCAAGCGGATTGACCTGTCCCGCAGGGTGGCTGCCGGCCGAGAAGGCTCGGAAACGGCCGGCCCCCATTGTGTTCAACAGGCTCTCGGCCATGATCGAGCGGGCCGAGTTGCCCGTGCAGAGGAAGAGGACATTGTAGATGCGATCCGACATGGTGACGCCCTTCGCGTTGGCGGATGTGCTGTTGATCTCGGGCAGCCTGCATAGCTCCGGGTGACCGCCGCAGCAGTCCTTGACGAGGAAGCTGACCAGACAATTGATCTGAGTGGTCCTTGCCCGATAGATGATCTGGCGACTGCGACGCTCAGATGTCGCAAGGCCGGCCCGCGTCAGAATGGCGAGATGCGTCGAAAGGGTGTTCGGCGGAACGCCGAGACGTTCGGCGATCTCGCCGGCCGGCAACCCCTCGGGTTCACAGCGTATCAACAGCTGGAACACGTCGAGACGCGTTTCCTGCGACAACGCCGACAGCGCTTCCAAAGCAAAAGTCTTTTCCATATTTCGTTGATAGCCGAAGTATCGAGATAAGGCAATGTCCTGATTGCGAGCCGGCCACTAAAGAAGTATTTGCTGATAAACGCATAAGCGGATAAGTCCATGAAAGATCCCGTCGACATTCTCTCGGCCCTTGCCGACCCCACCCGCCTCGGCGCCATCCGCCTCCTGTGGGACGGTGAGGAACACTGTGTCTGCGAGTTGATGCGCAAACTTGGCGCTTCGCAGTCGCGCATGTCGCGCCACATGGCGGCGCTCAAGGTTGCGGGGCTGGTGATCGATCGCCGGGATGCACAGTGGGTTCGCTATCGTCGCAATCCGAAACTGCATCCGGCCGTGACCACCGTCGTCGATGCCGCTCTGGCGCTGCCGGTCGCCGACAAGGCCGAGGAGATCGCAGCATGACGACCTGCTGCCCGGCTCCAACCCCTCGAAAGCCGACCGACGCATCCCGACGGTATCTTTGGGTCGGAGGCACTGTCGCCGCTCTGATCCTCTGGCTGGCGGTCTATCAGATCCTTCAGCCCCTCGCCGCCTGGGCGGTCGCCCGACTGCCCGTCGCTCCGGATAGCCATCTCGCCGAGGCGCTTGCCTTCTTCCTCTACGACACGCCGAAGGTGCTGATGTTGCTGACGCTGGTGGTGTTCGCCATGGGCGTGGTTCGCAGCTTCTTTTCGGCGGAGAACACCCGCCGCCTCCTTTCTGGCAAGCGAGAGGGCGTCGGCAATGTCGCCGCCGCCTCGCTCGGCATCGTCACGCCCTTCTGCTCCTGCTCGGCGGTCCCGCTGTTCATCGGCTTCGTGTCGGCGGGCGTCCCGCTCGGCGTCACCTTTTCCTTCCTGATCGCCGCCCCGATGATCAACGAGGTGGCGCTCGGCCTGCTGTTCGGCCTCGTCGGCTGGCAAGTGGCCGTTACCTATCTGGCCTTCGGACTCGGGGTGGCGATTATCGCCGGCTTCGTCATCGGCCGCTTCCATCTCGACGGCTGGCTTCAGCCCTGGGTTAGGGAAGTGCGGATGGGCAATGTCGACCTTCCCGACCGGCGGTTGACGGTCCCCGACCGTCTTCGCGCCGGACTCGACGCGGTGACGGACATCGTCGGCAAGGTCTGGCTGTGGGTGATCGCCGGCATTGCCGTCGGCGCCCTGATCCACGGCTACGCGCCGGCCGCATTGCTGGCCTCGATCATGGGCAAGGATGCCTGGTGGTCGGTGCCTGCTGCCGTGGTTGTCGGCATCCCGATGTACTCCAACGCGGCCGGAATCATTCCCATCATCGAGGCGCTGATCGGCAAGGGCGCGGCGCTCGGCACCGTCCTCGCCTTCATGATGGCGGTGATCGCCCTGTCGTTGCCGGAAATGATCATCCTGAGGAAGGTGCTGACCGTAAAGCTGATCGCCGTTTTCGTCGGCGTCGTCGGGCTCGGCATCCTCACTGTCGGCTATCTGTTCAATTTCCTGTTCGTCGCCTGAGGGCGGAAGAAAGACCGCACATGAAAACCATCGGTATCATCGGCGCTGGCCGGATCGCCCGCATCCTGCTCGAAGGCTGGAAGCAGGCAGATGCCCTGCCGGAGGGTGTCGTCCTCTTCGACGCCAAACCGGAAGCGGCGGGAAAGCTCGCTGACGCATTCCCCACCGTCAGATCGGGCACCCTCGTCGAGGCGTCGTCGGCCGATCTCGTCATCGTCGGTCTGCACCCGCCGGTTCTTGCCGAGGTGCTGCCAGAGGTCGGGCGATACCTCAAGCCCGCCGCTGTTCTGCTGTCGCTGGCACCCAAGATCAAGTTCAGCGGTCTCGCCGACCTGCTCGGCGGCTTCACCCGCATTGCCCGGCAGAACCCCAACGCCCCGTCGATCGTCGGCCAGGGCTATAACCCCATCGCTTTCGCTCCGGCCTTATCGGAACCCGAGCGGGAAGCACTCATCACCCTGATGGTGCCGCTCGGCGACTGTCCGGTTGTCGATGAAGGCACGATCGAGGCCTATGCGCTGATCTCTGCCATGGGGCCGACCTACCTGTGGTTCCAGTTCATGGCGCTGGAACACCTCGCCGTCGAATTCGGACTGACGGAGGCTGCCGCCCGCGAAGCGGTTGCCGCCATGGTGCATGGCGCTGCCGCCACGCTGCTCGAATCCGATCTTGCCGCCGACGATGTGATGGATCTCGTACCCGTCAAGCCATTGGCGGCCGACGAACCCGCTATCGTCGCACTCTATGGCGATCGCCTGAAGCCGCTGTTCCGCAAGCTGACGGCCTGAACGAAATCAGCAAACAATTCTCAAGGAGACTGACAATGAAGGACATCAAGGTTCTCGGCTCCGGCTGCAAGACCTGCCAACTGACGGCGGAGCTTCTGAAGAGCGAGGCCGAACGGCTTGGCGTGCCGGTCACGATCGAAAAGATCACCGACTATGCCGCCATTGCCGGCTATGGCATCGCCGCCACGCCGGGTGTGGTGGTCGATGGCAAAGTCGTACACGCAGGGGGACTGCCGAAAGCCGCTGACGTCGACGGCTGGCTGAGCGCCTGACGCGTGAGCCCACCGGGTGGAGCGATGCGCTGAGGAGTGACGGGAGTCGTCCAAACACGTCGGCCGCTTGCCTGCCGCCATATCGGCTGCGTCAGAGATGTCCGATCGCGTCGACCAGGGGCTTGGCAAAGACGCTCCATCCGGCGCCGGTGAGCCAGACGAGGGTGAACGCACCAACCACTCCGCCGACCGTTCCGGACACGGTGCCGATGACGACAGCCCGCCAGAAGCCGCCCCATGCCGCCAGGATGGCAGACGCCGACGGTTCTTCCGCAACGTCACGACCGCCGCGTCGGAAAGGCGAGCCGGAGGGCAGGGGGCTGTCCTGGCCGATCCGGTCCGTCGGCCCGAGCGACAGGCCGGGCTTTTTCCGGCTTTCGCCGTCAAGGCGAGGTTCGGTCTTGCCGTTTCCCGCTGCATCCCGATCCGACAGGTCGTCGGTCAGGTCGAGGAGCGGGCCGAGGTCCGGCTCGATGTCGCGCGCATGCATGTTCATCGTAAGGCCCTTCTGATCTTCACAAGGTCGATACGAGACGTTTGCGGCATTTCTGCGGGTTGAGACTGCAAGCTCCCCGTTGCCGCTTCGGTCCCAACGACCCGTCCACCGGCAACGCCAAGGCTATTGAGGCGCGCGCGACGTCCAGCACGCCTCTGACGGATCGCGGATTGGCCGGCGGTGGTAGCGTCGATAGGCGATATTGAGATGGCACATATATTCCATTCGTGAGGCATTGGCTTTGCCCCCATTCCGGTCGGCTGCCTTTCGGTCGGGGGTATGCTGTTTGCGAAATTGAGAATAATTCTCAAATCTGAATTATAGAATGATCAAAATCGTCGCTTAAGTGTTATGTCTTACTTGAAAAAATGTAATTTATCGACATTCTAAACCGATATAGAAAGAAATTCTGGGGATGAATTCCTGGTTTCTTTGGCTGATTGTGGCTATGTGTACTTGAGAAATGTTGGAATAAATCAAGATTTCCACAATCATAGTTTCGATATATCTCGGTTTCTGTGGGGTAGGCGACTAGATTTGCTCTGCGACTCGGTCGATCCAGACAAGGCTTGGGGGAGCGCTATCTGGTCGTTTTGTTCCACCGGAAATGAACTATATCGATTTAACCTAGCTGGAAGCGAACGAGTAGGCTCATGGCTGAGAATACCGCTGTGGAAGAGGTCGAGTCCGACCTTGAGGACGCACCAGAGGACGAGATCGTCGTCCTGGCTCAGAAGTGGAAGAAGAAACGGGGCAGCCTGATCATGGCCCTGCACGAGTTGCAGGGGCGGCTCGGCTATGTTCCGCGTGAATCGGCGATGAAGCTCGGGCAGGAGATGGGCGTGCCACTGGCCACCATCTATGAGGTGCTGACCTTCTATAACTACTTCAAGCTGAAAAGCCCCGGCAAGTACATCATCTCGGTCTGCACCGGCACGGCCTGCCACCTCAAGGGGTCACCCAAGTTGCTTGAGGGCATCGAAGGTCAACTCGGCATCAAGGCTGGCGAGAGCACGGCGGACGGAGAGTATCACCTTCAGGGCGTCCGCTGCCTCGGCTGCTGTGGCCTAGCCCCTCTCGCCTCGGTCAATGGCAAGGTCTACGGCAAGCAGGACGTCACCGACGCCAGTGGCTTGCTCGATCATGTGGCGGAAGATCAGCCGACCGTAAGCGCGGCCCAGTCCGCCGACACCGAGTAGACGGCCAAGCCAAACCTTCCGGAGCGAAGGCCGGTCAGGGCAGACCGGCTTTCCGCCCCGGTTCTGCCTTTCGCATCCGCGCGTCCGTGACCACGGCGGCCCTTCGGGCAGACGCGCCAGAGATCAGTGGGCCAGAGATCAGTGGGATTGTCATGAAGCCGGAAGAGCTTGAAGTGAAAGCGGCTGCCGAGCTGGCCAAGCAGCAGGCCATGGACGTGCGCCTCGTCTGCTGTTCGAGCACGGGCTGTCATTCGTCCGGAGCGGCGGAAGTCATCGGGCACATCAAGGCCGATCTCCTGGCCCGGGAACTGGATGGCAAGGTGCATGTCGGCGGTACCGGCTGCATGGGCCTGTGTTCCAAAGGGCCGCTGGTGCGCATGACCTCCAGGGGGCACGACGACGTCCTGTTCAGTGACATGACGCCCGAGCTGGCCGACCGGCTGGTCGATGAGGTGGTGGCGCCGATCGCCAGCGGCGAAACGCTCGAGAGCCCGGTCGGACCGCTTGCCGCCCATGTCGTCGACCTCGCCGCTCCGTTCTTTGCCAGGCAGCAGCGGGTTGTCCTCGCCAACAACGGCCATGCCGATCCCGAGAAACTTCCCGACTACCTTGTCCACGGTGGCTATCAGGGCCTCCGCCGGGCGCTGACGATGACCGCCGAGGCAATCTGCCAGGAAATGCTGGCCTCGGGTCTGCGTGGTCGCGGCGGCGCCGGCTATCCGACCGGCCTCAAGTGGGACTTTGCCCGCCGGATGGAGTCCGACGTCAAATACGTCATCTGCAATGGTGATGAGGGCGACCCCGGCGCCTTCATGGACCGCTCGGTGCTGGAAGGCGATCCGCATGCGGTGATCGAGGGCATGATGATCGCCGCGCGGGCGATGAACGCCACCAACGGCGTCTTCTACATCCGCGCCGAATATCCGCTGGCGGTCGAGCGCATCGAGAAGGCCATCCGTCACGCGCGTGGCCAGAATCTCGTCGGCCGGAACATCCTGAACTCCGGCTGGAACTTCGATTTCGACGTTCGCCTGGGGGCCGGTGCCTTCGTCTGCGGCGAGGAAACGGCGCTGATCGCCTCGGTGGAAGGCCGGCGCGGCACGCCGCGGCCGCGGCCGCCGTTCCCCTCGGTCAAGGGGCTGTGGGACAAGCCGAGCTGCGTCAACAATGTCGAGACGCTGGCCAATGTGCCGCGCATCCTGAAAAACGGCGCCGCCTGGTTCGCCGGCAAGGGCACGGAGAAATCCAAGGGCACCAAGGTGTTCGCCCTCACCGGCAAGATCGCCCACAACGGTCTCGTCGAGGTGCCGATGGGCACCACCATCCGGGAGATCGTTGAGACCATCGGCGGCGGTACCGGCACCGAGCGCAAGGTGAAGGCGGTCCAGACCGGTGGCCCCTCGGGCGGCATGATCCCCGAGAGCCAGTTCGACACGCCGATTTCCTACGAGCACCTGCAACAGCTCGGCTCGATGATGGGTTCTGGCGGCCTGATCGTCATCGATGATCAGGACAGCGTCGTCGAGTTGTCGCGCTTCTATCTCGACTTCTGCGTCGACGAGTCCTGCGGCAAGTGCGCGCCCTGTCGCATCGGCGGCACGCAGATGCTGCATCTGCTCGACAAGATCGTCGCTGGCGACGGCACGCTCGAGGACATCAAGCAAATCCGCATGATCGCCCAGGCCATGCAGAAGGGCTCGCTCTGCGCCCTCGGACAGACGGCACCCAACCCTGTGCTGTCGGCGCTGAAGCATTTCGAGCACGAGTTCACCGAACGTCTCAAGACGCCCGAAGTCGAGCAGGCCTGATTTTCCGGATCGAGAAGTGACCGAAATGACTGACATGATACATGCGACGATCAACGGTGTGCCGGTCGAGGTGGCCCCAGGCGCTACGATCCTCGAAGCGGCGCGCAAGGTGCACGTCAAGATCCCGACGCTCTGCAAGCATCCCGACCTCGAGGCGACGGCGGCCTGCGGCATCTGCATCGTCAAGGTGAAGAACACCGGCAAGATGCTGCGCTCCTGCTGCACGCCGATCGAGGCGGGCATGGATATCCTGACGGAGACGCCGGAGATCGTCGAGGTGCGGCGCGGCGTTCTCGAGCTGACTCTGTCGCGCCATCCCAACGAATGCCTGACCTGCTTGCGCAACCAGAATTGCGAGCTGCAGTCGCTGGCTGCCGATTTCGGCCTGACCGGCTCGACGCTGCCGAACGTGGTGCCCGATCTGCCGCTCGATTGCTCGACCCGCAGCATCGTGCTCGATCCGCGCAAATGCATTTTGTGCGGCCGCTGCATCACCGTCTGCCAGCAACATCAGAACGTCTGGGCGTTGAGCTTCCTCAGCCGCGGCTTCAAGACCCGGATCGCCCCCGCCGGTGACATTCCGCTCGCCGACTCACCCTGCGTGCGCTGTGGCCAGTGCTCGGCCCACTGCCCGACCGGCGCCATCGTCGAGTATGACGAGACGGTGCCGACCTGGGCGCAGTTGCAGGATCCGGAGGTTCATTGCGTGGTGCAGATCGCCCCGGCGGTGCGCGTCGCCATTGGCGAGGCCTTCGGCTTCCCGATCGGCGCCAACCTGACCGGCAAGGTCTACGCCGCGCTGCGCCGGATGGGCTTCAAGGCGGTGTTCGATACCAACTTCGGTGCCGATCTGACGATCATCGAGGAG
>Ga0316613_10001690_pt1 | contig 14920 bp, 12 predicted proteins | sample OWC_soil_day10_C_2_FD_207647 | JGI IMG/M metagenome (GOLD analysis project Ga0316613, IMG submission 207647) | Wetland soil microbial communities from Old Woman Creek delta, Ohio, United States - OWC_soil_day10_CT_b | ecosystem: Environmental > Terrestrial > Soil > Wetlands | place: USA: Ohio...
TTGACCAGGGTTTTGCTGATTGTTATATGCCGGACGTGGGGTTTGATTTTGGCTAGGGTTATGCTGATTGTTATATGCCGGACGTGGGGTTTGATTTTGGCTAGGGTTATGCTGATTATTATATGCCGGACGTGTTTGAGGAGGAGTATTTGTCATGGTCGGAGTTGTTTGCACCGATTGTTGTTGGGGAATTTGCACCGACGGTGCTACATTATTTGCTGATGTAGTCATTTTATGAGCAAACGTTCTAGTAATAACAGTTTTCGCATCATCCCCTACACTACTCATATGGTTTTTGGCCTCCATATTGTTACGAGCCAAAATATCGATAATAACTTTACTTTCTGTATTAAATTCTTTGGCCAATTCATATATTCTATATTTGGACATTCATCTACCTCCATTTTTTTGCAGAATCAGAAATTATATCAATTTCTGATTCCAAATAAGTATGACTAAAGCTATCCCCCTAATTAAGTATCAAGTAATTTTTTTATTGCTGTGCTAAAACCTGCATCTATTACTGCCAATGCTGCACGATATACTTTACCAATACATGTACCTAATTCTTCTTTTGAAAAGTGTTCAAAAAGCTCTACGTTATAATATGTAGCCATATCACGATAGTTTTTCTTAGTTGCCACAGAACAATCTGTAGCCATGATTAATAATTTAGCCTGGCCTGATTTTACTGCTTTTTCAACTGCGAGTTCTCCGGACACTATTTTGCCAGCTTTTTGTGCTAAACCCAATAGTGAAGTTATTTTTTGTTCATTCATCATTTTACAATACCTGAACTTAATTGTTCATATACCTGAGGGTCAATGACCCTTTTTAATGCTCGTTCCAGCCTCTTTTCTTTAAAGGCCTTAGCCAAACATTGTTCATTACGACATACATATACACCACGTCCTGATTTCTTACCCGTTAGATCTAATATAACTTCATCATCAGGCGTACGTACTACTCGTAATAGTTCCTTTTTAATTTTCATTTGCTGGCAACCTACACACAGACGTTGAGGAGTTTTCTTTTGCGTTACCATACAAACCTCCTATACATTGCCTTGGACTTGTGACTCACTCTTTATATCAATTTTCCAACCCGTAAGTTTGGCGGCAAGACGAGCATTTTGACCTTCTTTACCGATCGCTAACGACAATTGATAGTCAGGCACGACTACTCTGGAAATCTTCTCAACTTCATTAATATCGACACTAACAACCTTCGCTGGACTTAAGGCATTAGAAATATATTTAGCTGGATCAGTATTCCATTTTACAATATCAATTTTCTCGCCTTTTAGTTCATTAACAATAGATTGCACACGCATGCCTTTATGCCCTACGCAAGCACCAACAGGATCAACATTTTCATCTCGGGAATGTACTGCAAATTTCGAGCGTAGCCCTGGTTCTCTAGCTACAGATTTTATTTCAACAATGCCATCATGAATTTCCGGAACTTCTAATTCAAATAAGCGTTTTAATAATCCAGGATGTGTGCGTGATACTAATATTTGCGGCCCTTTAGTTGTTTTTTTGACTTCAATCACGTATGTCTTTAACCTGTCACCATGTTTATAAACTTCACCAGAAATTTGTTCCGATGGTGCTAAAATAGCTTCTGCTTTGCCTAAATCAATATATACATTTTTTTGTTCAATCCGCTGCACTATACCATTCAGAATATCGCTTTCCCGGTTGGAAAATTCATCATAAATAATGCCACGTTCTGCCTCACGAATACGCTGAACAACGACTTGTTTTGCTGTTTGGGCTGCAATCCGTCCGAAATTTTTTGGTGTAACTTCTATTTCAACAATATCATCCAAATCATAACGTACATCCAAGAGCCTAGCTTCATTTAAATCAATTTCTAAACGTGCATCTTTTACAACATCCACCACGTTTTTCCTGGCATATACATGAATTACGCCTGTTGTGCGTTCAAGTGAGACTCGCACATTTTGTGCTGAGCTAAAGTTTCGCTTATAAGCTGAGATAAGTGCTGCTTCTATTGCATCAAACAAGACTTCAGGAGCAATCCCCTTTTCCTTGCCTAATTGTTCAAAAGCTTGCATGAATTCTGCGTTCAACTAAATTCCTCCTATTCAATTTTTGGTAGTTAAAAATCAAGATATAATCTGACTTGCGAGGTTTGATCGCGTGGAATATTTATTTCAGCGCCATCAACATCAATACTTATATTACCGTCATTCAGGCATTTTAAGACACCAACAAACTTTTTTTCTCCATTTAGAGATTTAAAAGTGCTGATTTCTATTTTATCACCGATATGACGAATAAAATCTCTATCTTTTCTTAAGGCACGATCTAGTCCAGGAGAAGAAACTTCTAAATAATAACTTTCCTTAATAGGATCAAGTTCTTCTAATTTATCCTCAAGTTGTTCACTTACCCACTGGCAATCTTCTATTTCAATACCGCCTTCTTTATCCAAAAAGACACGCAAATACCATTCACGTTCCTTGACATATTCTACATCTACCAGCTCGATTGCACTGTCAGTAACAATATCTTCAACAAGTTTTTCTACCATAATTTCGATGTGTTCTTTTGACACAATAATACCTCCTACCTAAGTATAGTTTTCTACCTTAGTGTTGCCTAATAACACGTATGCTTATACCCTATATTTGGCAGGATAAAATAGGCACTAAGATGAAAGAGTGGGTATTATACCCACTCTTGCAGTGCTAAAAAACCAATTATACTACCAATAATTATATCACTAGATACTTTTTTTTACAACATAATTATATTAAGTATATAATTTATTGTTGTATATAACTTTATTAAGCAAATAGTGCCATTTGATCTGACTCAGGTAAATTACCAAGACAACCATGGTTCATTAATATATCAATAACTGTTTTGGAAGCACGCCCCCTGCCTTTTAAATCTTCAAGTGAGGAAAAAGGTTTCTCTTGACGTGATGCAACAATATTGTGTGCCGCATTAACTCCAAGTCCCTGTAGTGATGATAATGGAGGCAATAGTCCATTATCATCAATTAAAAAATTAGTAGCATCTGATTTGTATAAATCGACCCTTTGAAAAGTAAAACCGCGCAAATACATTTCGAAAGCCATTTCGACAACAGCGAGTAAACTTTTTTCTTTAGCAGTAATGTTGTTGCCTTTTGCTTCATATTCAATCATTTTACTACGTAACACAGGTGCACCTTGTACTACAAGATCAGCATCGAAATCAGTACCACGTATACTAAAATAGGCGGCATAGAAAGCCAATGGATGATGGACTTTGCAATAGGCAATTCGAAAGGCCATCATAACATAAGCTACCGCATGGGCTTTAGGGAACATATATTTAATTTTTTGGCAAGATTCAATATACCATTCGGGTACGTTTGTTTCACGTAGCTGTTGCACAACATCAGGTTTTATCCCTTTACCTTTACGCACATCTTCCATGACTTTAAAAGCAAGAGAAGATGGGACCTTTTTATGAATCAAATACATCATAATGTCATCCCGAGCTGAAATGGCGTCCGACAATTTAGCGGTGCCAGCTTTAATCAAATCTTGTGCATTATTGAGCCAGACATCAGTTCCGTGGGAAAATCCACTGATGCGTACCAATTCACTAAATGTTTTTGGCACAGTATCTTCTAGCATCTGCCTGACAAATTTGGTACCGAATTCTGGAATGCCAAAAGTACCTACGTTGCTACCTAGTTCTTTAGGTGTCAATTTTAATGCGGCAGTTGAAGAAAACAAACTCATGGTCTCCGCATCATCTAATGAAATTTCTTTCGCATCAATACCGGTCAAATCTTCCAGCATCTTAATGACGGTCGGGTCATCATGACCTAGAATATCAAGTTTGACTAAGCGACTACTAATTGAATGATAATCAAAATGCGTCGTAATTGTACCGGAAGTTTTATCATCTGCTGGATGTTGGATGGGTGTAAAGTGATGCACATCCATATCCCTTGGTACAACCATAATACCACCTGGATGCTGACCAGTAGTACGTTTAACTCCAACGCAACCAGCTATTAAAGCATTAATATAGGCATTGCGTGGTGTAACTCCTTTATCAGTAAAATAATTTTTTACATAACCATAAGCAGTCTTCTCGGCAACAGTTGCAATGGTCCCCGCCCGGAAAACATTATCCTTACCAAATAGTTCTTCCGTATATTTATGTGCATTCGGTTGATAATGGCCAGAAAAATTCAAATCAATATCGGGAACTTTGTCACCATGGAAACCCATAAATACAGCAAAGGGAATATCATGTCCATCTTTTACCGTAGCGGCACCACAGGTTGGACAATTTTTGTCTGGTAAGTCAAAGCCGCCGCCATAACTGCCATCAGTAATAAACTCGCTATGTTTACACTTGGGACAGCGCCAATGTGGCGGTAAAGGGTTAACTTCAGTGATATCTGTCATGGTGGCCACAAAGGATGAACCAACCGACCCCCGGGAACCGACCAAATAACCGTCATCCAGTGATTTTTTTACTAATTTGTGAGCGATAAGATATAAAACGGCAAAACCATGATTAATAATGCTATCCAATTCATATTTTAAACGATCAGCTACAAGATCTGGCAAGGGAGTACCATACAAATATTCAGCTTTAGTGTAGGACATTGACCGGATAGCCTCTTCCGCACCAGGAATTTGGGGTGAATAAAGTTCATCAGGAATGGGTTTAATGACCTCAATCAGTTCATTAATACGGCGCGGGTTTTCCACTACAACTTCATAACATTTATCTTTACCTAGATAAGCAAACTCATTGAGCATTTCTTCAGTTGTACGCAAATATAAAGGTGGTTGCTGATCTGCATCCTTAAAGCCTTTGCCAGCCATCATAATACGCCGGTATACCTCATCTTCAGGATTTAAAAAATGCACATCACAAGTTGCTACTACCATTTTATTTAGCTTACTTCCGATAGCGCAGACCTTACTATTGACTTGCCTTAAACCATCCTCATTTGGCACCATACCTTCACGTACCAAAAATGAATTATTGGCAATGGGCTGAATCTCTAAATAATCATAGAAGTTAGCGATTTCTACTAATTCTTCATCACTAGCGCCACTTAATATAGCCTGAATTAATTCACCAGCTTCACAAGCTGAGCCTAATAATAAGCCTTCACGATGTTCCATTAATATTTTTCGAGGAACCCGCGGTGTTCTATATAAATATTTTAAGTGTGACAAGGATACCAAACGATATAAATTGCGGAGCCCAATACTATTTTGCGCTAGAATAATAATATGCCGCGCTTTTTTTAGATCATCGTCAACTAAATAACCTTCCATACCATAGATGACTTTAATACCTGCTTTAGCGGCTGCCTCTTGAGCTTCAGGAAAAGCCTGTACCACGCCATGGTCGGTAATGGCTATTGCAGAATGTCCCCATTGAGCAGCTGTTTTGATGAGATCTTTAGCAGATACCATTGCATCCATATTGCTCATTCGTGTATGGGCATGTAGTTCAATTCGAGTCGTAGGGGCATTGTCCATTCGGCATGTTTTGTTTATCCGACACATGCTGTCAGCATATAATACTAATTCATTACTATATTTATCAAACTGCACTGTACCCTTAGCTTTTATCATTATGCCATTCTTTAAAGCTACTGATACTTTCCCAATTTGTTCTTTATCTTTATCTTCAAAGAACACCTTACCACTCAAACCATCGGTCATATCACTTACATCAAAAGTTAATAGTTGGCGTCCCGACCTAAGTTCTCGTAGTTCGAAATTAATAAGTTCTCCTTCAACCACAACATTACGAGCTTCATCTTGGATAGATGCCATTGGCAAAGGCTCAGCTTTTATAATATTCCTGCCAAAAATAACAGGATTATCTACTTTGGCTTCATTAGGGGTCTTGTATTCTGTCAAGGCTTCAAGATATTCAGGTGTTAATAAATCATCAGCACAAACAAGTTGTTCTTCAGGGGCAGTAGTAGTAATGCATTTAACTTCACAACTGCGATTAAACTCATTTAAAATAAATGTTTGCATAGTATGTCCAATATTATGTGTTGCCAAAATTTCTGCAGATAGATCACCCATTATTTCAATAGTAAGTGTATGACCATCAAAGTTCCACTCTGCATTAGAGAGCAAATGTTTAATTGAGTAAACACCTTTAGATGTTTCTGCGACAAAATTCTCCCATTCCTTGGTCAAATATTCTTCTAAAACTTTTATATTTTGTACAAAATTAACTTTATTTAAACCACAATCATTGCAAAGTTTTTGTGCAGCCAATAATAATGTTTGCTTGGATAATTCTTTAGATACATTAATAAAAATATACCAAGTATTTATTTTTGTATCTACTTCAACTTTAGTAACTTTAGAATACCTTAATAATTCTTTGTCCGTAGGGTTAATGGGTAACTGTGTAATAAAAGTTAAAAAGTTTTGTGGATTGTCAGGTATAATACAGTAACTATACATTGCGATAACCTCTTTCATGAATTGTATGGTTACATTCATTTAATGTTTTGATACTTTATTATATCACGTACAATAATTACGTACTATAATTATTGAACAATCATATGAAAGGCAAAACTCCCTCACAGGTTTAGCTGCGTGGGAGTTGGTGATTTTCTTCATTTTGCATCACCTTCCAATGACCAAATGTCATCTTCAGGAATCGTAACTAATTTCTTATCATCACAACATTCTACAAGATATACCCAGTTATAATTAACGAATTTATAACTAATAATGCTTCCTCTTACAAAAGAGCTCCCGAATAATCTACGCCTTTCAAAAGATACTTCATCTCTATATTTATATTTATTAGTTTTAATCTCCATTAGTATCCCTCCTTGCTTGATATTTTACCCGTAGCATAAGCCATAGATACTTAAGGCGATTTAGCATTTATTACCGTATATATCTATAACTGTAAGTACTATTGCTACCGAGAGTGACAAGTAGGAGTTAATGTTGGCTTGATGGATGCAAAGGAGGTATATTCTTGATGATATCCTTTAAGTCTACCTTAGAAATTCTCAGAACCCGAACAATTTAGACCAAAATCCTTGTTGTTTTTCTTCTCTTCGTGTTGCAGCAATCTCTGACATTAGCCCCCGACCTTTTTTTATTTAACTTATATATGTGCCTCGATCTTGGTACGCTATCCTTATAAAATTCCAGTAATTGACCATTGACTCGGTATATAACATACTCAAGAAATTCAAATTTATACCTGTTCACCGTTGTGCCCTTTATTCCAGTTTTCGAAGAGATTTGTTTCATTGCCAACTAGTTTATTTGTTATAAATACACCACTTCATTTTTTTCACACCACCACATGTATTTTTATTTGCTATTAGTAGTAAACAAATAACTATTTTTCATGTGGTACTTGTTTTAAACTAAAAGGGATGCAGTTACGCTGCTGATCTCTGTTAAGAATTATGACATCTACAATATTAACGTAAACATCACTTTACTTATTTATTTATTGAAATTATAATAAAATTGGTAATTAAATTTTATTATAAAGCGGTGATAATCTATGCCAAAAACATACTTACAGTTAGATCAATTATTAATTTATAGAAATATCATAAAAGATAAATTAGTCGAAGAGGTATGTGAATTTTTGACAGGTGCACAGAGCGCCCTTCCTTTTGATTTATTTTATAAACTGATACAAAAATCCGAGCAATTGGGTCTCACCGGTAACATTTTAAAATCTTATATAATCTATTTAATCTCGTTAGATGAAAATATTCTTAGTATGATGGCAGAAAAAACAAACGGTCAAATCGGAGCCAGTTTACAAAAGGCAGCAATACACGATATTGCTATCCTAAGAAAATTTATTAGCCATGATCTTTCATTTTGGGAGAATACAGATATACTGATCAATAATTACGTTCCTACAAATACTTCAAGGAAGATCTTCCTCGAAGTATTACAACCCTATTTTTTGTATGATCATGAAACCTACTCCCACGAGCAAGTATTGAATAAACTTATTGAACACTATGTGAGCTACGGCTATGGAGAACTTGTTAATCACACAGCTTTTAGATGGCATAAGGATAAAGGACTGCAAGGAATCGTCCACTGTGATCCAATCAGGCTAACTGATCTAATTGGCTATGACAGACAAAAAAACGTTTTAATCAAAAATACCGAATCATTTATCTACGGCAAACCTTCCTGCAATGTATTATTAGCTGGCGATAGAGGTACCGGAAAATCTTCCTCGGTAAAAGCACTTGTAAATCATTATTTTTTGAATGGCCTTCGACTTGTAGAAGTGGCGAAACAGGACCTTCCCTATTTTCATGATATAGTAAAGGTCTTAGGAAATATGGGAAAAAAATTCATTATTTTTTTAGATGATTTATCTTTTGAGGAATTCGAAATCGAATATAAGCATTTAAAATCTGTTATGGAAGGTGGCATAGAATCCAAACCCAATAATGTTTTAATTTATGCCACTTCTAATCGAATGCATTTGATTAGAGAAAACTGGAGCGACCGGAATGAAAAAAATGGAGATGTTCATTATTCTGATACTGTAAATGAAAAACTGTCTCTTTCTGATCGTTTTGGAATTACGTTAACATACGTCTCCCCCAGCCAAGCTGAATATTTAAAGATTATTGAAGAATTATCAGCAAAAAATAATATTACAATACCCTTAGACATACTTAAATCAGAAGCCTTAAAATGGGAAAGAGCCCATGCTGGCCGTTCTGGTAGAACAGCACAACACTTTATTATGCACATATTAGGAGACGCCAGATAAACCATCAGAAAGGGCAGATTGAATTTCTTCAATCTGCCCTTTCTAATCATATGCATGACTTTTAGAGCCTTTTAAAAAAGCTTCTATTATCTTCTTTTTTAATTTAAAAAGGTGCAGGTTTTCAGCCTACACCACATCAAGAACATGTCTTATAATAAAATTTTAATAATTACACTAACCACTATTGCTCCGCCGAGCCATACTACCCATTTTGCTACATTATATTTTTCAGATGTTTCTTCCACTTTGTCGTCTAGCCCTGACCCTACCTCATCTATTTTCTTTTTAAAATCCTCATCCAACATTATCACCTCCTATTGTTATTTTATTCTGTTAACTAGAAAACGTTACCCATCATACTTTCTTTTAAAAATGCTTGGTCATATTGATTGCTTTTGAAAAAGCTCATAAAGGTTCTCTTTTTTTGTTTTAATGTTTTTAGCCTTACAGAAAACTAGTAAACAATAAAAGATATAAAAAGAGCGCAGTAAACACTGCGCTCACAAATATAAGAATACAAGAGTAAAGACATATTTCCTTTAGTTATATCAATATACAAAGAAGGAACTGCTTAGAAAAACCATTATAGGGTATGTGCCATCAATTTTCCCAAAACGTACGCTAAGACCTTGACGTGGGTTTTGTCTGAGATGTTGGTTAAATCTCATGCTAAAAAACCTTAGCTCCAGATTTTAAATATTAAATTCTATTATTTCCAATTCATTGCCAATACCGTCATTTTGCCTTGCATTTATTATAAAGGCATATTGCCATGTTTCTTGGCAGGTCTCGTTTCGCTTTTTGTTTCGAGCATTTTAAGAGCCTCAATAATACGTACTCTCGTTTCTTTAGGCTCAATAATCATATCTACAAAACCTCGTTCTGCTGCCTTATAAGGAGTGGCAAACTCTTCTATGTATTTCTGAGTTTTTCCCGCTACATCTGCATCACCACGGAAAATGATATTCGCCGCTCCTGATGGTCCCATGACAGCAATTTCTGCTGTTGGCCATGCAAAAACCATATCTGCACCTAAGTGCCGTGAGCACATACCAATATAGGCCCCGCCATATGATTTACGAGTGATCACAGTAACTTTAGGTACTGTAGCCTCTGAATAAGCATATAATACTTTGGCACCATGACGAATAATACCACCATATTCTTGGCTAGTACCTGGCAAGAAACCAGGAACATCCACGAGGTTAACTAGAGGAATATTGAAGGCATCGCAGAAACGAATAAATCGAGCGCATTTATCCGATGTATTAATATCCATGCATCCAGCCATTATCTTAGGTTGACTAGCAATAATCCCTACGCTTTTACCATCTAGGCGAGCAAAGCAAGTGATAATATTCTGAGCAAAAAAAGGTTGAGCTTCGTAAAATTCCCCATTATCCACAATCATTTTTATAATGTTCTTCATATCATAAGGAATACTAGGATCATCTGCAATAATCGAATTTAAGGCTTCTTCCATACGATCTGCCTTATCCCCAGTCTCATATCTAGGTACAGTTTCCAGATTATTGTTTGGTAAAAAGCTTAATAAATAACGAATCTGTTCCAAACAATCCTCATCATTGGCTGTTACAAAATGAGCAACCCCTGATACTTCATTATGGGTCATGGCTCCCCCCAAGGTTTCAGGAGATACCTCTTCACCTGTTACAGTCTTAATAACTTGTGGCCCTGTAATAAACATTTGACTCGTTTTATCTACCATATAAATAAAATCAGTTAATGCTGGAGAATAAACGGCACCGCCTGCACAAGGTCCCATAATAACAGAGATCTGCGGAATAACCCCTGAGGACATGGTGTTATTAAAAAAGATATCTCCATACCCTGCCAGTGCATCAATTCCTTCTTGAATCCGCGCACCACCAGAATCATTAATACCAACAATAGGCGCTCCCATCTTCAATGCCATTTCCTGCACTTTTACAATTTTAGCAGCATGCATTTCCCCTAAGGAACCTCCTATCACCGTAAAATCTTGGGCAAAAACGAATACAAGTCGTCCATTGACTGTACCATGACCAGTTACCACCCCTTCACCAGGGCTTTCTTTTTTTTCCATCCCGAAATTGATACAACGGTGTTTTACAAACTGATCAAATTCAATAAAAGTATTCGGATCAAGAAGTCTTTCGATACGCTCACGGGCAGTCATTTTACCACTAGCATGCTGTTTTTCAATGCTCTTTGCACCACCACCCAAGTTGATTTTCTCTTGTCGTTCCTTTAGCTCCTCAATTTTTTCTGAAACTGATACCATATTATATCTCCTCCGATTTTTATATAAGATTCTATAATCAGATATTATTACCTGGTAATAATTTCACGTCATTCCAATTATATCAAACCTTGCTTACTTTATCAAGTTTGATATTAATACTACAGAGGATTCACATCTAAATTACAGCAAAGTACTAAGCGATGAAAAGTTTATCATACAAAAAGGGTTCCGCTCGCTTGTTGATAAAAATGCTCGCGTAGGCTATAAATCAAAAACAAATAGCTTTTATGGTTATAAAACAGAATTTACAATGACACCAGAAGAACGTATTATTACGGCTATAGAAACATGTGATGGTGCTTAGGTAGACGGGAATAAGTTTGACGAATTATATAATTGTAGTAAAGAATGTGGAATCAATATAAAAGAGATTTATGCTGACAAAGCTTATTTTCGCAGACCTATACTCAATACTGTAAAAGAAAACAATGTAGAAGCGCTCATACCCGTAAGTGCGTCAGTATACAAAATTGACGAGAGCAAATTCAGTTATAACAAGGATAGCGACCAGTGGTTTTGTGTAATGGGAAATCATACACATACAATAGAAAAAAACGAGGGAAGAGCACCTGGGGACAAAAAATTTTAAAGTATAAATTTGAGAAGGATAGCAGCTCTAGTATCCTTTTGGGTCGAATATTTATTTTATATTTGAGAAAATAATGCTCATCGAACAATTATAAACCATTAAAATCTTTTATTGGCTTGGAAATAAGGCTGTTTTTCAGTGGTTTCCTCCTGTCCCTCAGTCCCTTGCATTTTTTTGAGAGCTACACCCATAATAGTCATTTCCATACGTCACATCACAACATATCTTTTGAGATTAGTATTACGTCATATAAAACTAATCACTGCTCAATAAGGCTGCCGATTACAGTAAGAACGACGCCGCTTCCGGCCATAAGCGTCACTCCAACACTCCCCATCTGCCCCTGGGTAAAACCGCCGGCAAAAGCCGCTTGCCCACTCAAACCGAGTGCAGCAATGAGCCCAGTTGTAATTCCTCCAACAATACCAACTACCATCAATAAGGCACCTACTCTTGCTGCAGAGGATTTTTTTTCAAGATACTCTTCTTCCACAATATCAGTCCACAATAAATCCCACTTTTTAATACGGGGATATAAAATCAGCATTAGCGGGATTCCTAGAACGATGGAAGGAACTGAGTTATTTAAGCTAATAATTGTTGCCAATGCAGCAAAAGGGACTAACTGTAGCATTTCTAAGCCCCAGGCAATTATCAAAGCACAAGCCATCGAACTTAATAATGCCACTATTACAAAATTAACGACTTTCTTTGTGTTGTCAAGCAACAAGGGGTCTTCATCGCTTTCATTGACCAATGCAAGTTTATTCCACAATTTATAAGGAATATAAGCAGAGAAAAAGTTGCCAATAAACCCAAATATACTGCCAATTCCTAAGGTACCAAAAAAATCGCCAATCAAATTGCCAATCGCAGCTCCCCAAGCTCCCGCTGGTCCAAACAACAGCCCCAGTACAATTGGCAGTGCATTAGCTGGACGAACTTCTGTAAAGCCTGGGATCAACACCAACGCCTTGAACGGAATGAGCAATGCGGCAAAAATAGCTGCACTTAATGCAACCAAAACTACCATTTTTGTATACTTCCACATGCCAAATACTTCTTTCATAGTGTTCCTCCTTGTAGAATATATCTGTTCTTTCACCATCATCAGGTAACTACGATTCTAAGATATAGAGTGCTTAGGATCAGCAAAATTATCACAATTACTATAATAAAGTCGATCGGCTTAAAGGTGATCTCTAAATAATTGCTTCGCTGACTGCTGTAACCAAAGCCTTTCGATTCTAGCGCCATGGCAAATACATTAGTTCCTCGAATAATGGAAATAAAAACTGGTATCAACAAGGGAAGATATTTTTTCAGTCTTGTCACCAGATTCCCTGAATCTAAATCTAATCCCCTTGATTGTTGAGCCTGGCTAATAATATAGGTCGTACCAATAATCATTGGGACTAGACGAATGGCTGTTGAAAAAGCAAAAGCGACTCGGTAGGGGATTTTAAGTTTTTGCAAACCTAGCGATATTTCTTCTATCTTGGTAGAACTAAGAAATATCATACCTGCGATAATCATGACATCCAATTTTATGCCTGTCACAACGCCACGAAGCAAACCTTCCTGCGTCAGAGGGCCAATCAGTTTTGTAGTTCCTTGCCCTATAAATGACCAAATAAATACAGAAAAAAGACCAATCATAATCAAAATTATTTTTATCCGCTTTAAATTAGAAAGCACTTTCCCTGATAAACCATAGGCAATAACCAGTAGAGCAACCATTATCAATTGAGGAATCGTATTAACTATAAGTGCGGCCGTAAAGGTAGCAAGCATAACAAACATCTTAGTACGGGGATCTAAACGATGCATATAGGTATTTTTATCTAAATATAAAAACATGTCCATCTACGACTCTCCTGCCTCTGTTGTGCAAGACAGCATCTCATCTACTGACAACAGCGTTTTTCCTATCGTATTGGAGAAACTGACTATAGGAGGTACCTTCAAATAGGATCTGGCCAATTCCGTTTCCTCGCGAAAAACATCTCTTGTCCTGCCAAACATTGTAAGCCTTCCATCCTGAATAACCGCCACCTTATGAGCATATTCAGCAACTACCCACATAGTATGAGTGATCAAAATAATTGTGTGTCCGTTATCATTTAACTGCTGAATCAATTGCATCATCTTGATTTGTTCCTTAAAATCCAAACCCGTTGTCGGCTCATCCAAAATAATTATTTTGGGTTGCCCAGAAAGTACCGAAGCAGCAGCAATTCTCTGCCGTTGTCCTTTAGTCAGGGAGAAAGGGTCTTCATGCTCATACCCTTCCATATCTACTGCCTTCAATGCCTCTTCTACCAAATGGTCTATTTCTATTTTGCTAAAACCACGCATTTTGGGGCTAAAGGCAACTTCATCATAGACAGTATCAGAAAATATCTGGTGATCAGGATTCTGAAAAACATAGCCCACTTCCTTGCCAATATCAAAAATGGTACTATTGCTAGTATTCTTGTCATTAACCAATACTGTTCCGGCACTTGGCAAGAGCAGACCGTTAAAATGTTTTGCTAGCGTTGTTTTGCCGCAGCCATTATGGCCAATTACGGCAACGAACTCTCCTTCCCTAATTTCAAGATTAATGCCTTTTAACACCAGCTTACCTGTCATATATTCGTGCTCAAGCCCTTGGACTGATAAGATACAATTGCCATATTTTTTTTCTCTGGCAATATCTTGTTCCACTACTGCATTATACTTGTTTTCATCTACTATGAACTTCCCTGCCGCAAATGCAGCTATTCCCTCCTGCTGGGTAAAGGGCAAAGCCTCTTTCGACAGTCCTAATTTGCTAAAATACAGCGGTAGCTGCAATGGCATAAGGCCTAATGAATTAAAAAAATCCACTTCACGTAATATATCGACAGGTTTACCGTCTGCTACTATACTGCCATTTTGCATTATAATAACGCGGTCAGCTAGTAAGGCTTCTTCTGTTTCATGTTCAATAATCAGAACAGTAAGTTGCTTAGCATCATGAAGCTCTCTGGCAATTTTAAAGATCTCTAGCTTCCCTAATGGGTCAAGATCGGTGGTCGGTTCATCCATGCAAATAATCTTCGGCTGAATAGCCACTACCGATCCGATAGCCAGTCGCTGCTTCTCCCCACCCGACAAAGTAGCGGGCTGTCTTTCTTCCAGTCCTTTAAGGTTTACGGTCCGAACCATATCTTCAATGATATCATT
>Ga0316613_10001691_pt1 | contig 14920 bp, 8 predicted proteins | sample OWC_soil_day10_C_2_FD_207647 | JGI IMG/M metagenome (GOLD analysis project Ga0316613, IMG submission 207647) | Wetland soil microbial communities from Old Woman Creek delta, Ohio, United States - OWC_soil_day10_CT_b | ecosystem: Environmental > Terrestrial > Soil > Wetlands | place: USA: Ohio...
CTACAATCGACCGGTTGCCGACGTGGTCGCCGAGCGTCTGCCGCGAACGCTGCTGCTGGCGCTCACCTGCCACCTGCTGGCCTCGGTCATCGGCATATCCTTCGGCATCATAGCTGCAACAAAGCAGTATTCCTGGATCGACAGCCTCCTGTCCTTCGTGTCGTTCCTAGGCATGACAGTACCCAGATTCTTGATGGCTCTGGTCATCGTCTACATCATGGTGTTCCACTTCAACGTCAACGAGATCAACAGCTTCTTTTCCCCGAGATATGGCGGTGCACCATGGTCGTGGGCCAAGTTCGTCAATCTCGTGCAGCATGTCTGGCCGATTGTTGCCATCGCCACTTTCGGCGGCCTCGCCTACAACATGCGCGTGATGCGCGGTAACCTGCTCGACACGCTCAACGCCCAGTATGTCGAGACTGCGCGAGCAAAAGGCCTCTCTGAAGGCGCGGTGATCCTTAAGCATGCGGTGCCCAACGCCCTGCATCCGTTGGTCATGTATCAGGGCGTCGTGCTGCCTTACATGCTGACCGGCGAGATCGAGACGGCGGTCATCTTCGCGCTGCCGACCGTTGGCCCCGCCATTGTTTCATCGATGGCAGTCGGCGACGTCTACGTCACCGCTACCTTCATGCTCGTCCTGTCGGCAACGCTGATCGTCGGCAACATCATCGCCGACATCCTGCTTGCCCTTCTTGACCCCCGCATCCGTCTCGGCGGAGGAGCCAACTGATGCTTGTTCCTGGCGAATCCACCCTGAAGGGCTCCGGCGAAATCGTCGAGAAGCACGGCAACGAGAGCTATTCGGCGCTCGTCTGGAGGCGCCTCAAGCGCTCCTGGACCGGCATGGCCGGCCTGATAATGGTCGGAGTGCTGATCTTCATCGCGCTGTTTGCCGACTTCCTGTCGCCGGTCGACCCAAAGTTCACCGACGTCGGTTACTCGAGTCCGGAGGTCATCTCCTTTGCTGACAAGGATGGCGGTTGGACGATGTTTCCCCGCATCTACCCGATGGTTGAGGGGGCGGAACTCGATCCCATCACCTATCAGCCGCTGATCGGGCCGGACTATGACAACCCGCGTTACCTCGGCTTGTTCGTCAAGGGCGCGCCGTATCGGCTCCTCTGGCTGATCCCAGCCGAGCGGCATCTGTTTGGTGCTGTCGATGGCAAGCCGGTGCATTTCCTGGGCACTGACAAGTTCGGCCGCGATGTGCTGTCGCGCGCCCTCTATGGCTCGCGCATTTCTCTGATGATCGCCCTGACGGTGGTGTCGATTGTCACGGTGGTCGGCACCACGGTCGGCATGGTCTCAGGCTATTTCGGCGGTCGCTTCGACGTCTGGGTGCAGCGTTTTGTCGAACTGGTGCTGGCCTTCCCGCAATTGCCGCTCTATCTCGCGCTCACGTCTCTGATCCCGGTGACAGCGCCGACCTCGGTGTTTCTCGCCTTTGTTATTCTTGTGATGTCGGCGCTCGGCTGGGCGCAGCTGTCTCGAGAGGTGCGCGGCAAGACATTGGCGCTCGCCGGCATTGACTACGTGCGCGCAGCAATCGCCATCGGCGCTCGCGACCGGCGCATCATCTTCCAGCACATCTTCCCCAACGTCATGAGCCACGTCATCGTCGCCGTGACGCTGGCCATCCCTAACGTGGTGTTGCTCGAGAGCTTCCTCGGCTTCCTCGGATTCGCGGTCAAGCCGCCGCTGATCTCGTGGGGGTTGATGCTGCAGGATACCTCCAAGTATTCGGCCATCGGTTCCTATCCCTGGATCCTGACGCCCGTGGCCTTCGTCTTCGCGACCGTCTTCGCCTTCAACGCCCTCGGCGACGGTCTGCGCGACGCCATTGATCCCTATTGAGGACGCCACCATGGACAGAGACGAAAACCTCGCTCCGGACGTGCGGCTCGATCACGGCAGCCGCACAGGAGAACCGATCATCGATTGCCGCAACGTTGCCGTCCGCTTCAAGGTGGAGGATGGCGAGGTCGAGGCGGTGAAAGGCGTTTCGATGCAGCTCTATCGCGGCGAGACCATCGCCGTGGTGGGCGAAAGCGGTTCGGGTAAATCAGTGACCGCGCGTACCATCATGGGGCTCCTGTCGAAGCGTGCCCGCGTGGCGCCAAGCGCCAGCATCCGCTTCGACGGTGACGACGTGCTGAAGTGGTCGCCGCATCGCCGCCGCATGCTGCGTGGCAACCGCATTTCGATGATCTTTCAGGAGCCGCTCTCCTCGCTGAACCCGGTCTATTCGATTGGTACGCAGATCGTCGAGGCGATCCGCATTCACCAGAAGCTGTCGAAGGCCAAGGCGCGCGAAAAGGCGATCGATCTATTGCGCGAGGTTCACATTCCCGACCCGGAATCGCGCATCAATCAGTATCCACACCAGCTTTCCGGCGGCCAGCGCCAGCGCGTGATGATCGCCATGGCGCTTGCCAACAAGCCCGACGTCCTGATTGCCGACGAGCCGACCACGGCGCTCGACGTGACGGTGCAGGCGCAGATCCTCCAGCTCATCCGTGACCTGCAGCAGAGCCATGGCATGGCGGTGATCCTGATCACCCACGATCTTACGGTGGTGCGCAAGTTCTCCGACTACGTCTATGTGATGCAGAAGGGCGAGGTGAAGGAGCACAACACCACCGAGGCGCTGTTCGGCAATCCGCGCCACCCCTATACCACCCACCTTCTTGGGTCTGAGCCGCGCGGCCACGCCAACCCGCTGCCGGCGGAGTCGCCGGTGATCCTCGAGGGCAAGGACGTCCGCGTCGCCTTCATGCTGAAGAAGGGCGGCTTCTTCAACCCCCAGTTCCACGAACTGGTCGCCGTCGACAATCTCAGCCTGACACTGCGTCGGCACGAGACGCTCGGCATCGTCGGCGAGAGTGGCTCGGGCAAGACCACCTTTGGCCAGGCGCTGATCCGCCTCTCCAACCCGGACAGTGGCGAAATCTACTTTGATGGCAAGCCGCTCCACGGCAGGAGTCGCGAGGAGCTGAGGCCGCTCAGGTCGCGCATGCAGGTGGTGTTCCAGGACCCATTCTCCTCGCTCAATCCGCGCATGTCGGTCTGCCAGATCATCGAGGAAGGATTGATCGTCAACGGCATCGGCACCGGGCGGGCCGAGCGGCTCGACCGGGTGCGTGACGCGCTGACGGCGGCTGGCCTGCCGACCAACATCCTGTCCCGTTTTCCGCACGAGTTCTCGGGCGGCCAGCGGCAGCGCATCGCCATCGCTCGTGCCATTGCGCTCGAGCCTGAGTTCATCCTGCTCGACGAGCCGACGTCGGCGCTCGACCTGTCCGTGCAGGCGCAGATCATCGACCTGTTGCGCAAGCTGCAGGATGAGCGCGGGCTCAGCTACCTGTTCATCTCCCACGACTTGAAGGTCGTCCGGGCGCTCTGCCACCGCATCATCGTCATGCAGCATGGGCGGATCGTCGAGGAAGGCCCGGTCGAGGAAGTCCTGTTCAAGCCGAAGACGTCCTATACGGAGAAGCTTGTCAAAGCGGCTTTTGAGGTCGCCGCGTAAGCGAGGAAAATCCGGACTCCGCCTTGTCTTTCCTGAAGGCGGGCGGAGGCCGAAGAAGGCTCCGGGACGGCCGAAACAGCGGCGGGACCGGGCTCCTGAAAACGAGAAAACACCAGACCTGTCCCGATGATGGACCGGCGACGCCGGTCCTTGCGGGAAATCTGTTTGCCTAGAGGAAACTGGAAAATGGCCGCCAATCCCAAGATCACCTTCATCGGTGCCGGTTCCACGGTGTTCATGAAGAACATCATCGGCGACGTGCTGCGCCGGCCGGCGCTGAAGGGCGCCACCATCGCCCTGATGGACCTCAACGAAAAGCGCCTCGCCGAGAGCGCGATGGTGGTGGGGCGACTTCTCACGCTGCTCGATGCACCGGCGAAGGTCGAGACCTACACCGACCGCCGCAAGGCGCTGGAGGGAGCCAACTTCGTCGTCGTCGCCTTCCAGATCGGCGGCTTCAAGCCGGCCACGGTCACCGACTTCGAGGTACCCAAGAAATACGGCCTGCGCCAGACCATCGCCGACACGCTGGGTGTTGGCGGCATCATGCGCGGCGTCCGCACCGTGCCGCACCTGTGGGCCATCTGTGCCGACATGATGGAAGTCTGCCCGGAGGCCGTGCTTCTCCAGTACGTCAATCCGATGGCCATCAATACCTGGGCAATCTCGGCCAAGTACCCGAAGATCCGCCAGGTCGGCCTCTGCCACTCGGTGCAGGGCACTGCCGAGGAACTGGCCCGCGACCTCGACATCCCGATCTCGGAGATCCGCTATCGGGCGGCCGGCATCAACCACATGGCCTTCTACCTGAAGTTCGAGCATCGGCAGGCGGACGGCAGCTATCGCAACCTCTATCCCGATCTCGTCCGCGGCTATCGGGAAGGCCGCTATCCCAAGCCGTCGAGCTGGAATCCGCGCTGCCCCAACAAGGTGCGCTACGAGATGCTGACGCGGCTCGGCTATTTCGTCACCGAGAGTTCCGAGCATTTCGCCGAGTATACACCGTGGTTCATCAAGGAAGGCCGCGACGATCTGATCGAGAAGTTCGGCATTCCGCTCGACGAGTATCCCAAGCGTTGTGTCGAGCAGATCGCCCGCTGGGATAAGGATCTCGCAGACCTCAAGGCCTCCGACACCGTCGAGGTGAAGGAAAGCCATGAATACGCCTCGCAGATCATCAATTCCGTGTGGACCGGCGAGCCCTCGGTGATCTACGGCAACGTCCGCAACAATGGCTGCATCACCTCGCTGCCGGACTATTGTGCCGCCGAAGTGCCCTGTCTGGTCGACGCCTCCGGTGTCCAGCCAACCTATATCGGCGACCTCCCGCCGCAGCTCACGACGCTGATCCGCACCAACGTCAACGTTCAGGAGCTGACGGTGGCGGCGCTGATGACCGAAAACCGCGAACACCTCTATCACGCGGCGATGATGGATCCGCACACGGCGGCCGAGCTCGATCTCGACCAGATCTGGTCGCTGGTTGACGATCTCTGCCGTGCCCATGGCGACATGCTGCCGAAGTGGGCTCGCCTCGGCTGACGCGATACGCTTGGCCGAAGCGGAGACTTGTCCGCTCCGGCCAGCTCTTCCCGGCGTTCGCTCCAGTTCCTCCCGGGGCGGACGCCGGCTCCAGCGACGCGGGACGCCGGCCTCACGAGATCGGCGTTCCGCGTTTAGCGTTTTCGAGCCCAATGTCCTCTTGGGCGCTCACCTCAATGTCACTGTCCGGCGTCTTGCCCAACACCTTCATCCCTTAGTCGGGTTCGAGGCCGGCGACGGCTTGCCCGTATTGCCAAGCCTTGAAAACAGGCACATTCTCGGCTTGTCGGACATCCGAAGAGAGGTATCCGACCCGAGCAAAAACTGTCCGCAGTCCCGGAAATCGGGGGCTGCGGAATTGGACAGGCGAGAACATAACGGAAACATCTGTGGAGGTCAGCCATGTCAGGACTTACCGGAACATCCGCCAGCGGCAGAGCAGCCGGCCCCCGTTGCATTGCTATCGTGGGGCCTCACGGCAGCGGCAAAACGACACTTCTCGAGGCGATCCTCGAGCGGACGGGGGCAATTCCGAAGGCCGGCAACGTGGCGGCGGGCACCAGTGTCGGTGATCGCTCCAAGGAGGCGCGCGCCCATGGCATGGGCATCGACCTCAATACCGCCGACGCCGAGTTTCTGGGTGATCGCTACACCTTTTTGGACTGTCCCGGCTTCGTCGAGTTCGCCTTCGAGATGCAGCCCGTGCTCGCCGTCGCCGACGTGGCGGTCGTGGTCTGTGAGGCCGACGAAAAGAAAATTCCGGCGCTGCAGCTCGTGCTCCGGCAGCTCGAGGCGGCCGGCGTTCCGCACGCCCTGTTTGTCAACAAGATCGACAAGGCTGACGCGACGCTGCGTGACACCCTGAAGCTGATGCAGTCGGCGTCGACGACCCCGCTGGTGCTGCGCCAGATCCCGATCTGGAAAGACGGCGCCGCCGTCGGCACCATCGAGCTGGCGCTCGAGCGGGCGCTGGTCTACCGCGAGCACGCCGAGAGCCAGGAAGTTCCCATTCCCTCCGATCATCAAGCCGACGAGTTGGCCGCCCGCTACGAGATGCTGGAGCGCCTCGCCGACTATGACGACGGCCTGATGGAAGAACTGCTGTCCGACGTCGCCCCCGACCGCAGCCAGATTTTTGAGGATCTGCGCAAGGAAATGCGGTCCGGCCTGATCACGCCGGTGTTCATCGGCTCGGCCGAGCGCGGCAACGGCATCACCCGTCTCCTGAAGGCGCTGCGCCACGACGCCGCCGGCATCGAGGAGACGCGCGCCCGCCTGGGCCTTACCGCCGGTACGGATGCCATCGTCCAGGTGGCAAAGACCGTACAAACCTCCCACGCCGGCAAGCTGTCCATCGTTCGCGTTCTTTCGGGCAAGCTGACCGACGGCCTGCCGCTCACTGCCGCCGATGGTTCGGCCGGTCGTGTGTCCGGGCTCTACGCGCTCGGGACGGGAACGCCGACGAAGATGCCCGAGGCGATCGCCGGTTCGGTCGTCGGTATCGGCAAGGTCGATCCGGCTGAGACCGGCTCGACGCTTACCTCAGGCAAAATGCCACCCAAAGAGCTGGTACCACTCGTCCCGCCGCCGCCGGTGATCTCCATGGTGGTGGCGCCAAAGGAGGCCAAGGACGACGTCAAGTTGTCGACGGCGCTCGGCCGCCTTGCCGAGGAGGACCCGTCGCTGGTCGTTGTCCAGGATGCCGATACCGGTGAGACGCGCATCGAGGGGCAGGGCGAAATGCACCTTCGCGTCCAGCTCGAGCGCCTGCAAAACCGTTTCGGCGTTGCCGTGGTGACGCGCGATCCCATCATTCCCTATCGGGAGACCATCAAGACATCGACGACGGTGCGCGGCCGCCACAAGAAGCAGTCGGGCGGTCACGGCCAGTTCGGCGACTGCGTGCTGACCATCGAGCCGCAGGAGCGCGGTAAGGGCTTTGCCTTTGCCGAGGTGGTGACCGGCGGCGCTGTGCCGAAGAACTTCTTCCCGGCCATCGAGGAGGGCGTCGTCGATAGCTTGAAGCGCGGTGCGCTTGGCTTCCCGCTGGTCGACGTCAAGGTGACGCTCTCCGACGGTTCTTTCCATCCGGTCGACAGTTCCGACATGGCCTTCAAGACGGCGGCCGGCATCGGCATGCGCGAGGGCTTGCCGCAGTGCTCGCCGGTGCTGCTGGAACCGATCCTCAGGGTGAGGTTTTACGGGCCGAGCGAGTTTACCGCCCGCGTCAACCAGATCGTCACCGGTCGTCGCGGCCAGCTTCTCGGCTTTGACGGGCGTGATGGCTGGCAGGGCTGGGACGTCACCGAAGCGCTGATCCCGCAGGCCGAAATGGGCATGCTGATCGTCGATCTCCGGTCGGCGACGGCCGGCGTCGGTACGTTCGAGGCGGCGTTCGATCATCTGCAGGAGATCACCGGGCCGGTGGCGCAGAAGGTGGTCGACAAACGCAAGGCCGAGCTGGCGGCGTGAGGGATGCTTGTTCGACAACTGGAAACGGAATGGGGGCGCCTCGGCGCCCCCATGTTTCGTTCGTTGACTGATCGGGTAGGTCTCAGCCTGCCTTCAGGCCATGACCGCGGAAGATGGCGCGCACTTCTTCGATGAGGTCGCGCGACGGCGGCTCGGTGTTGGCCAGCTTGTACTCGCGGCCGCACTCTTCCCACTTGAACTCGCCAAGCTTGTGGAAGGGCAGGACATCGACGCGCTCGACCACGCCGAGTTCGGCGGCGAAGGCAGCAAGGCCTTCGATCTCGTCCAGCTTGTCGGTGAGGCCGGGCACCAGCACATACCGCAGCCAGATCTTCTTGCCCTTGGCTGAAAGGCGGCGGGCGAAGTCGAGTGTTGGCTGCAGTTCCGCCCCGGTCACCTCGCGATAGGTCTCCTCGGTGAAGGCCTTGATGTCGAGCAGCACGAGGTCGATGTCCTCGAGCATCTCGTCGGAGACGCGCTTGCCAAGGAACCCGGACGTGTCGAGCGCGGTGTGCAGCCCCATCGCCTTGGCGGCATGGAACACCTCCGAGACGAACTCCACCTGCGTCAGCGGTTCGCCACCGGAGATGGTGATGCCGCCCTTGGCGCGCTTCAGGAAGTTGGAGTAGCTGGCGATTTCGGCCACGACCTCGCGCACGGAGGTCTCCTTGCCCTTGCGCATGTGCCAGGTGTCGGGGTTGTGACAATACTGGCAGCGGAGAGGACAGCCGGAGACGAACAGCACGTAGCGGATGCCCGGTCCGTCGACGGCGCCGCCGGCTTCCTTCGAATGGACAAAGCCATGGGCTACCGGTCGGCGGGCAGGCTGGGCCTGTCCGCGGTCGGCATGGACCCCCGGGGCGCCGTGGGCGTCCCGGAGATCGAGGATGTTAGTTTGATGCGCCATGGAAGGTCCGGCTGATGACATCCAGCTGCTGCTCGCGCGTCAGCTTGATGAAGTTCACCGCGTAGCCCGACACGCGGATGGTCAGCTGCGGATAGAGCTCGGGATGCTCCATGGCGTCGATCAGCGTCTCGCGGTCGAACACGTTGACGTTGATGTGGTGGCCGCCCTGCTGGAAGTAACCGCCGAGCAGGTTGTCGAGGTTGTTGACGCGGTCCTCATCGGTCGAGCCGAGAGCCGACGGCACGATCGAGAAGGTGTAGCTGATGCCGTCCTGCGCATGGGCGTAGGGGAGCTTGGCCACCGAGGCCATGGAGGCGACGGCGCCGTTCTTGTCACGACCGTGCATCGGGTTGGCACCCGGCGCGAAGGGCTGGCCGGCCTTGCGGCCATCGGGCGTGTTGCCGGTCTTCTTGCCGTAGACGACGTTGGAGGTGATGGTCAGGATCGACTGTGTCGGCATGGCATTCCGGTAGGTCTTGTGCTTGCGGATGCAGCTCATGAACGTCTCGGTCAGCCAGACGGCGATGTCGTCCACCCGGTCGTCATTGTTGCCGAAGGCCGGGTAATCGCCCTCGATCTCGAAGTCGGTGGCAAGGCCCCGCTCGTCACGGATGATCTTCACCTTGGCGTACTTGATGGCGGAAAGGCTGTCGGCGGCAACCGACAGGCCGGCAATGCCGCAAGCCATGGTCCTGAGGATGTCGCGGTCGTGCAGCGCCATCTCGATCCGCTCGTACATGTACTTGTCGTGCATGTAGTGGATGGAGTTGAGCGCATTGACGTAGACGCGGGCGAGCCATTCCATCATCGGCAGGAACCTGGTCTTGACGTCTTCGTAGTCGAGGGTGTCGCCGACGACCGGGGCGAGGGCAGGGCCGACCTGCGCGCCGCTCTTCTCATCGCGCCCGCCGTTGATCGCATACAGCAGCGTCTTGGCGAGGTTGGCGCGGGCACCGAAGAACTGCATCTGCTTGCCGATACGCATGGCGGACACGCAGCAGGCGATGCCGTAGTCATCACCCCAATAGGGCCGCATCAGGTCGTCGTTCTCGTATTGGATCGACGAGGTCTTGATGGAGGTTTCGGCGCAGAAGTCGCGGAACCCCTTCGGCAGATGCTCCGACCACAGCACGGTGAGATTGGGCTCGGGGGCGGGGCCGAGGGTGTTCAGCGTGTTCAGCATGCGGAAGGACGACTTGGTCACCAGCGGGCGGCCGTCGATGGCCATGCCGCCGATCGACTCGGTCACCCAGGTCGGGTCGCCCGAGAACAGCTGATCGTATTCCGGCGTCCTCAGGAAGCGCACGATACGCAGCTTCATGACGAAGTGGTCGAACAGCTCCTGCGCCTCGGCTTCGTTGAGCTCACCCTCGGCGATGTCGCGCTGGATGAAAATGTCGAGGAAGCTGGAAACGCGGCCAAGCGACATGGCGGCGCCATTGGCTTCCTTCACCGCGGCGAGATAGGCGAGGTAGGTCCACTGTACTGCTTCGCGGCCGTTGGCAGCCGGGCGGGTGAGGTCGAAGCCGTAGATCTCGCCGAGCTTGACGAGTTCCTTCAGCGCCTTGATCTGCTCGGCCGTTTCTTCCCGGGAGCGCAGCACCTCTTCGTCGATGGTGGCGAGCTCGAAGCTCTTGAGCTGGGTCTGCTTGTCCTCGATCAGGCGGTTGACGCCGTAGAGCGCGACCCGGCGATAGTCGCCGATGATGCGGCCGCGGCCATAAGCGTCCGGCAGGCCGGTGATGATGCCGGACTTGCGGCAAGCCAGCGCCTCGGGGGTGTAGACGTCGAAGACCGCGTCATTGTGGGTCTTGCGAAGCTTGGGGAACACCTTGTCGAGGGAAGTGTCAGGCTTGAAGCCAAAGGCTTCGAGGCCGTTCTTGACCATGCGATAGCCGCCGAACGGCATGATGGCGCGCTTCAGCGGCGCATCGGTCTGCAGGCCGACGATCTGCTCGAGATCCTCGGCGATGTAGCCGGCTTTGTGTGAGGTGATGGAAGAGGGAGTGGAGACGTCGACGTCGAGCACGCCGCCCTTGTCGCGCTCGGCCTTGAGCTGAACCTTCAGCTTCTCCCAGAGGTCGGCGGTGCGCGGCGTGATGCCGGCGAGAAAACGGGAGTCACCCTCATAAGGCGTCACGTTTGCGACGATGAAGCTGCGGACGTCGATCTCTCGCGTCCAGCTTCCCGGAAGGAAACTGCGCCAGGGGTCCTTGGCGGTGAGCTCCGTGTCGAGCGTATCGAACGGTTCGCGCGCATAGACGTTCATGGCTGCCTCTCCAGTTTTGTCACCAGCTCGATGGCCGGAAAGTTATGCGTTCGAGAACGTATAACATAAATCACTTACGTAGTCCTGCGAAATCAGGTTGATTTGCAAGCGCTTCGCAGCCTGTATGTAATATATGAATGCGAAGGTTAAGTAAGTAGTCTTGCTCTATTGTCGGCCTTGACGGCAGGCTGCGCGCCGGAGGACGAGCAGCCCATCCGGATATGCATGCAGCTTCTGATTGAATATGCTGGCGTTTGGTTCGTGTTGTCATCGTCACGGCAAAAAGCGGTGAGGAAACTGAAACCTTTTAGTAAAACGCCAAATAGTGCGACTTTTGAAAACATGAAGGAAAACAGCCGATTTTCATCGATTGATGATGCGTCGCAATAGCATTGAGGTTGTTCCTCGGGCACGCCTGTCCACAAAGGAACGACAACCTAAAAGAGAGGGGCCGGTTAAGGCCCCTGTCGATCATGCCGGACGTTATGTTGGAGCCATGCAGGCCTGCGGAGCAGCCTTGCGCAGTATGCAGCGCCGCTCGGCCGAACAATTCCAAACGGTTATCTCTTTAGGGAAGATCTGCCCTGCGTTCGGCGCGGTTCTGCGGCTGGCAGTGGCGTCAACCCGCCAAGCGCCTTGCGATAGACGAGCCAGTAGATGCCGCCGACGAATCCGGCACCGCCGACGATATTGCCGAGGGTGGCAGGGATGATGTTGTGAACGATCGCACCGAGGGTCAGGACCGACACGTCGACGCCTTCCGGAGCGTGGCCGGTCTGAACCAGCACCCAGGCGTAGGGCAGGATGAACATGTTCGCCACGCAGTGTTCGAAGCCGGCGGCGATGAAGGCTGTGACCGGCAGCACCATGCCAAGCAGCTTGTCGGACACCGAGCGGCCGGCATAGCTGAGCCAGACAGCAAGACAGACCAGGATGTTACAGAGCACGCCCTTGAAGAAGATGGTGACGGCGTCTGGCGCCACCTTGCCGGCGGCAAGCTTGATCATGGCGTTGCCGAAGCCGTCGTTGTTGAGGGCCGCGGTGTGGGCCATGTAGACGAGGAAGACGAGACCAAGCGCCCCCAACAGGTTGCCGAGCCAGATGATCGTCCAGTTGCGCAGGACCTCCAGCGTGCCGAGCTGCCGGTTGGCCCAAGCCATGATGATCAGGCAGTTTCCAGTGAACAGTTCAGCGCCGCCAATCATCACCAGCGCCAGGCCGAGGGTGAAGACCAGGCCACCAAGGAGGCGCTGGGCGGCAAAGCCGAGCGTCGGATCGGCCAGAACGATACCGAAGAACAATGCGCCGAGGCCGATCGATCCACCAGCCACCACCGCCAGCGCCGCGCTGGCCAGAGCCGGCATGCGAGCCTTCTTGATGCCGAGCCTTTCGACCTTGTCCTGGATTTCGGCCGGCGCGTAGGCGTCAAGGCCGAGGAGGGTGTTGGCATGTCCAGGCGCAGGATCGGCCATTTGGGGTGTCTCCGGTTCAACTTATTTGGCGCCAGCGATACCGGCTGGCGGGCAAATGTAAAGAGGAGGAAATTACGCAGGTTTCCAACGGCGCACGCTATGCCGCCGACGATCCAAGATGTCGGCGGCTTGTTCGCCGGGCGACCAGATATGTTGATGCCGAGGGCCTGTACCGGCAGCTTCCTACCGGGAAGCCTTGGCACTTACGAAGGGCGGATGGCCGGCATTGCCGGCCTCGCTCAGGCCGCCGTTTCGCCGACGGTGACGATGCGCAGCAGGTTGGTCGATCCCGGCACACCTTCGCCGGCGGTCATCACCAGCGTGTCGCCGAGGTTGGCGATGCCGAGTTCCAGCGCCAGCGCGACGCCGCTGTTCACCTTTTCCTGGAAGCGCCGGAACGACGGGCCCGGAATCACCAGCACACCGTAGGCGAGCATCAGCCTGCGCGTTTTGATCAGATCCGGTGTCATGCAGAGCACAGGGACTCCCGGCCGTTCGCGGGTGACGCGTAGCGTCGTCGAACCGGTGGCGGTGAAGGTGACGATCGCCTTGGCACCAAGCGCGCTGGCAATCTGGTTGGCGGCGTGGGTGATGGCGTCCGACGAGGTCTCGGCCCCGAAAGGCAGGCGTTGCGCCTCGATGATCTGGCGGTAGAGCGGATCATGCTCAACGCGCTGGGCGATGCTGTCCATGATGGTGACGGCGGCAACCGGATAGGCGCCGGCGGCCGTCTCGGCGGACAGCATCACCGCGTCGGCGCCGTCGAACACGGCGGTGGCGACGTCGGAGGCCTCGGCGCGGGTCGGGGCCGGGCTGGTGACCATCGATTCCAGCATCTGCGTGGCGACGATCACCGGTTTGCCGGCCTGACGCGCCTCGCGGACCATCCGCTTCTGCAGCGTCGGTACGTCTTCAGGGCGCATCTCGACGCCGAGGTCGCCGCGCGCCACCATGATGCCATCGGCGAGCGCGATGATCGCGCCGAGGCTATCGATCGCCTGCGGCTTCTCGATCTTGGCGAGCAACGCCGCCCGGTCCCCGATCAGTCCGCGCGCTTCCACGAGGTCTTCCGGACGCTGGACAAAGGACAGGGCCACCCAGTCCACGCCGAGCTTCAGGGCGAAGGTGAGGTCCTTGCGATCCTTGGGTGTCAGGGCGGAGAGGGGCAACACCACGTCCGGCACGTTGACGCCCTTGCGGTTGGACAGCGCACGGCCGCTGACCACCGTGGTGATGGCGTGATCGCTGGCGCAGCTCACGACATGCAGGCGGACTCGACCGTCGTCGAGCAGCACGTCGGTGTTGGGCTTGAGGGCGGCGAAGATTTCCGGATGCGGCAGGCCGACGCGCGTTGTGTCGCCGGGTTCGGCGGAGAGGTCGAGACGGAAGGTCTGTCCTTCGACGAGGTCGATCGAGCCGTCGATGAAGGTGGAGATGCGCAGCTTCGGTCCTTGCAAGTCGGCCATCACGGCGATCGGTCGACCGGTCTCGGACTCCACCTGCCGCAGTATATCGAAGCGGGCGCGGTGTTCCTCATGGCTGCCGTGGCTGAAATTGAGGCGGAACACGTCGGCGCCAGCCGCCACCAGCTCGCGGATCACCTCAATGGTGCCGGAGGCCGGCCCGAGAGTGGCGACCACCTTGGTCTGACGCCGGCGGATCTTGGGATTGCTGCCCGTTTGCGAGGATGCCGGCGCGCTCATGTCTGCTCCTTGACGTCTGTCGATCGTGGGATTGTCCGGCCGGAAAATCCCTTCGGGTTTGGCCCTTAAGGGAAACCCCTCGCGGGCGTTGCCTTCGTATACACGCAAGGCCGCGGCGAGGGGAAGGGCCGCTTTCCTCGCGATGCCGCAAGGCAGCCGTGCGAACACTTCAGCCTATGAAAAAAGGCCCCGCCGCTGCGGACGGGGCCTTCGAAGTCTAGCTTGGGTGTAGTCTCAGAGCGTCTTGCCGATGGCGACGGCAACATCCGCCATGCGGTTCGAGAAACCCCACTCGTTGTCATACCAGGCCAGGACGCGGACGAGCGTGCCGTCCATGACCTTTGTCTGGTCCATATGGAAGATGGCCGAGTGCGGGTCGTGGTTGAAGTCGCGCGAGACGTTGGGGAAGTCGGTGAAGCCGAGCACGCCCTTCAGCGGGCCGGAGGTCGCGGCGGCCTTGATGGCCTCGTTGATCTCGGCGACCGAGGTGGCGCGTTTGGCGTTGAGAACCAGATCGATCACCGACACGTTCGGCGTCGGTACGCGGATCGACACGCCGTCCATGCGGCCCTTCAGTTCGGGAAGGACGAGCCCGATCGCCTTGGCGGCGCCGGTCGAGGTCGGGATCATCGACAGCGCGGCAGCGCGGCCGCGATAGAGATCCTTGTGCAGCGTGTCGAGCGTCGGCTGATCGCCCGTATAGCTGTGGATCGTCGTCATGAAGCCGTTCTCGATGCCGATGACGTCGTTCAGCACCTTGGCGACCGGCGCAAGACAGTTCGTCGTGCATGAACCGTTCGACAGGACGATGTGGTCCTTGGTGATCTTGCCGTCGTTGACGCCGTAGACGACCGTCAGGTCGGCGCCATCGGCCGGGGCCGAAACCAGCACGCGCTTGGCGCCGGCCGTCAGGTGCATCGACGCCTTGTCCTTGGCGGTGAAGATGCCGGTGCACTCGAGGGCGACGTCGACGCCCAGTTCCTTCCACGGCAGCGTGGTCGGGTCCTTGATGGCGGT
>Ga0316613_10001693_pt1 | contig 14890 bp, 16 predicted proteins | sample OWC_soil_day10_C_2_FD_207647 | JGI IMG/M metagenome (GOLD analysis project Ga0316613, IMG submission 207647) | Wetland soil microbial communities from Old Woman Creek delta, Ohio, United States - OWC_soil_day10_CT_b | ecosystem: Environmental > Terrestrial > Soil > Wetlands | place: USA: Ohio...
GGCAAGCTATACCGGATCGGACAGAACGGGGAGAAAACGGAGATCCTATCCCACCCGTTTCTGGATTTCTGGAAAAGACCCAACCCCTTATACGAATTTACCTCGAGCGCTCTCTGGCGGCTGCAGAATAATTATCTGCTGCTGAAAGGTGAGGGCTATTTTATTATAGAGCGGTATAATGACGGGTCCCCTGCTGAGCTCTGGCCGGTTCCAACTCAGTGGGTGCAGATCACACCGTATCAGGGTTTTCCTTACTACACAATCCGAACAACAGAAGGCGGACTCATGGACGTGTCGGTGGACGATATGTTTGTTATGAAAGACTTAAATCCACTGGATCCATATAAGCGTGGGCTCGGTCAGGCTGAACCTATTGCAGATGAAATTGAGATAGACGAATACGCCGCCAAATTTCAGAAGAAATTCTTCTACAATGACGCCACTCCGAACCTGATTGTATCTATGCCAGGATCAACAGACGAGCAACAGAACCGGTTTCTTGCAAAATGGCGACAACGGTTCCAAGGGGCAAACAAAAGCCATGGGGTAGCTACTATTGGAGGTCCACCGGATCAGGCAGCTACAGTCACAAAGCTATCTGACAACATGAAAGACCTGGACATGATCAACGGACGCACTTTTATCCGGGATACAGTAATGGAACATTTCGGAATGCCTCGGGAGATTATGGGCATTACACAGAACAGCAACCGAGCCACGGCGGATGCAGCACAATACATTTATGCAACCAATGTACTTACTCCTCGTCTTATGGGTAGGCAGGATGCCATAAATCTGCAACTCCTCTCCTGTTACGGAGATGATCTGCTGTGGGAGTATGATGATATTATCCCAAAAGATAAAGAGTTTGAGAAAGGGTTGGCGCTTGATGGATGGAATGCCGGACTGCTTATGATGAATGAATCCAGAAAGAAAATGGATATGGAAGCCGTCAAGAATGGCAACATCTACAAAATGGGATTTGCTGATATGTTCATAGGCGAAAATGAAGATCGGGTAAAACTCAGTTCCGAATCTGCCAATCTGCAGTATACGGATGTCCCGGATCCAATAGAGTCAGATCGTAATGATGTCGAGATCATACCGGATCAGGAAGATGGTATAAGTCTGGAAGAGGAAAAGATCCTATCCAGGGCGTCTCAGATAAAGGCAAAGCGAATTATGGCAGCTGGGCGGAACCTTGATGTAGTAAGGCGAGATCAAACAAAGAAGTTTGAATTTGCAACCGCGAAGTATCTTAGGGATCAATCCAAACAGATACAGGGTGCTCTCCTGGGAACGAAGAAAGCAGACGGTACCGTGTGGGATGCATTGAACATTACACAAGAGGAGTTTCGACAACTCTCACAGACCCAGCAGACAGAGCTGACCATGCAATTCGTTAATGGTCTTCTGGACTGGAAGAATGAATCTTTAGTCCTTGAATCAATCCTTACACCACTTTGGGCTGAAACCTACGATAAGGGAGCAGATAACGTAGCAGCCACTTATCGGATCGAAGCTATGCAGCGCCCGGCTATGACATCTACCGCCCGGATCAGGGGAGGGCAGAGGGTTACCAGGGTGACACAGACTACCAAGAACAATATTGGCAAGATCATCACAGACGGTCTGTTCAACGGAAAGAGCCATCAGGAGCTCACCGAGGAGATCATGGACGAGATGAACACTTCCGCAGAACGTGCTAGGGTGATAGCTGCACAGGAGTGCAATACCAGTCTTTTGGCTGGAAATTACGATATGGCCAAGAGTGGTGGCTTTACTACAAAGACTTGGCACGTCACAAATATCAGTAAGGCCCGGGATACTCATAAGGGGCTCAATGGTAAGGCAGTTTCTATCAATGAGCCATTTGTAACAGAGAGGGGAAATAAACTGATGATGCCTTGTGATCCGGATTGTAGTGTGGCAGAAGAAACGGTGAACTGCCATTGCTTTTTAACCTACTCTTAGCCGTTGCGACCGTCGCAACAAAATATATTGCTATATGTCGTGATCGGGTAAATGCCCGGTCATTTTCATTTATAGAAACTCTTAAGGAAAGGAGGTAAAAGTATTGAGACATGAATACAAGCAGATGCAATTCAAAATGGGAGAGTACAACGAAGAAGAGGGGATCTTCTCCGGTTATGGAGCCGTGTTTGAGAACATAGACAGCGGTGGCGACATTATTGAACCTGGAGCCTTTACTAAGACCCTGGCTGAAGGCTGGGAGCGTGTCAAGATCCTGGCACTGCATAATGATTGCTGGCTGCCTATTGGTCGCCCCCTGGAACTTAAGGAAGATGTAAACGGGCTTTATTTAGGCGCCAGGGTATCAGACACCAGTATGGGGAAAGACATTAAGATCCTGCTGAAAGACGGTGTGCTTAATGAGTTATCCATAGGTTATGATCCTGTTGTCTTTGATTATGACAGCGACGGGATCCGCCACTTAAGGGAAGTTAAGCTATGGGAAATATCAATTGTCACCTGGGCTATGAACCCGGAAGCCACTATAACCGGATACAAGTCCATGCAGGAGCCTGTCGGATTTGTCAAAGCACTGGAAACAGAACTGCTGGAAGAAATCAAAGCTGGGCGAAAAATCAGCAAGTCCCGGTTGAAATCCCTAGAGGATGTTAGTAAATCCATGAAAACAGCTGCCAGAACCATTGATGCTGTTATTAAAGAAGCCCAGGGCGATCAGAAAAGCCAGCCTGCAACCTATTTAAGAAAAGGGCGAGCCCCTGAGAAACAAATTGAAATCTATTATTAGAGGAGGACTATATGTCAAGATATAAGATGAGCCGTAAGGCGGCAAGAAACAGAAAGTCTATGAAAATGGGAGCTGATGACCTTACCGAGATGGTGAAGGCAGCTGTTAAAGAAGCGTTGGACGAACAGAAATCGGACGACGGCGGAGAAGATGATCCGGAAGCCAAGGAGGACGATTTGGAATCTATTCTGACGACGGCTATTGATTCTGTTAATGAAAAACGGAAATCTGCAAAGGCGGATGAGATTAATCCGGATGATGCGGAAGAACTGATTAATGCTATTTTGGATGAAGCTGATGCAACGGAAGACAGCAAGGCTGATGGTGATGAAAATGCCACGGATCTTGCCGAGGTGATTCAGGCCGCAGTGGATGCAGCGAATGAAAAAAGAAAATCCGCTAAGGCAGATGAAATCGGAACCGATGTGGTTGACGATCTGATGGAAGCCGTCTCAGAGATCATGGGCGACGATACCGCCGATGAGGAGGCCAAGGGCAGAAAGAACAGAACTGCAGGAAGACAAACTAAGTCAGCCAGACAGCCAAGAGCGGCACAGAAAGCCCCTCAGAGAAAATACAGCTCTATTTACATGAGCTCTAAGGGAGGAAGCATGAGTAAACAGAAAAAAGAAATACCACCTCAGATCAGACTTGCCCGGGCAATCAAGTGCCTGGACGTTTGGGGACGGCACGATCCGGAAAATGCTGCGTATCAGGCAAGAAAACGGTACGGAGATACAGATATGGAAAGAGAGTTTAAAGCACTGTCAGTCACCAGTCCTGCCGACGGTGGCTATTTAATCCCAGAAGTGTATTCCAACGATGTAATTGAACTTCTTTATCCTAAGACGGTTATCGTGGAATTAGGAGCCCAGACAGTACCTCTTACCAACGGTAACCTTAACCTCCCTAAAATGACAGCCGGTAGCCGTGCGCAGTGGGGTGGGGAGCAAAGAAAGATTAATCCATCTGCTCCGAAGTTTGGAAACATCAAGTTATCCGCAAAGCGTCTGGAAGCTATTGTACCTCAGACAAGGGAACTCCTTATGAGCACAAGCTTTTCAGCGGATAATATGTTTGCAAATGACCTCATGAGACGGATGCAGCTCGGACTTGATTATGGTGGTCTTTATGGTACCGGTGGAGAATTCCAGCCGTTAGGAGTGGCCTACAATAAAGACGTCCAGAACATTAATGCCAAGACGATCGGAAATCTGGATCTTGCGGATAATACGGGTAAAATTACTGCGGACTTCCCAGTATTTGTGAGGTCTACTGCCTTAGGTAAAAATATTGATGATATCAAGGCCGGTTGGACCTTTAACAGTATGCTTGAGGGCTACCTGATGAACTTAAAGACAACTACCGGTACATATATTTATCGGGATGAAATGGCTACCGGTAAATTATTAGGATTCCCTTATAAGGTGTCAAACCAGATTTCTACTAACCTTGGCTCTGGGCTTACAGATCTGTTCTTTGGAAACTGGGCTGATCTGCTTATTGGTGATCAGATGGGCCTTGAGACTTACACCACATTGGATGGAACATGGACCGATGATGAGGGAGTGCAGCACAACGCATTTGAGGAGAATCTGGCAGCCACCAGAGCTTTAATGTACGACGATATTGGCGTGCGTCATGCGGAGAGTTTCCTGTACTGTAAAAATATTAAGGTTCTGTAAGGAGGACAATTCATGAAGAGAGAATTATTTGATAATGTAAAACTGATTGGAAAGGCAAATGATGTTGCCATTGACCGGGCAGGATTTTTGTCCGGTGTTTTGGCTGTATCGGTAGGGGCTATTACCGGTGACCCAGATGAATCAGCTCTATCCATCACAATAACCCATGCAGACAGCGAAGATGGTGAGTTTGTGGCAGTAACGGACACAATGATCGGTCTGGAAGAACATCCTTCATCAAATGGTGTCTTTAATAAGATTTCAGTGGATTCTGTGGATCAGATATCTGTCAATCTGGACTTAATTGGCTGCAAGCGGTTTATCAAAATTACACCAGCTATTCAGTTTACAGGTGGCACCGACCCTACCGCTTCTACGGTTTCCTATGCTCTGGTGCTTGGTGATCCAGGTGCGAGCCCTATTGCATAGGCATGGATAGGCGAACACGGGAAAATAAAATGATATCCGGTCCTTACCGGAACAAATCAGAGGCGGAGGGAAAATCTTCCGCCTTTTTAGGAGGGAGTGAATCTTATGGCAGAAGAACAGACAGCTATAACAGTACCGACAGTACCGCTGGCGGCAAACGCACTCACCACTCTTGATGATATGATGGAATTTATAGGCATGGATCCCGACGATGTGTCCATACCCCGTCTGGTAAAGAATAATCTGATCCGGCTTATTAATTCCGCCTCGGAATACATCGAAACCATGACCAGCAGAAAGTTTGCACTTACCCAGTATAAAGAAGGTCATTATGGAAGCGGAGCACAGGAGTTGTGTCTGGAGCAGTATCCAATCAGGGAAGTTATTTCCGTAGAAGATACTGAAAACGAGTATAGCATATCTGCTAACACTTACTCTGCAGACGATACCGGGAATATAGGTGTCATCTACAGGGACGAAGGCTGGCCGGTGCGAGGATACGTGAGCGGTCTTGCAAATGATATAAAAGCAGGAAGAAAGTATTTAAGGATTTCCTATAATGCCGGCTATGTCCTTCCAAAAGATGCCACAGCGGAGATTCCTTCAGACTTACCATTCGACTTGCAATACATTGTTTGGCAGATGGTGCAGCAACAATGGAATCTGGCAAATAACGGCGCTAATGGGCTATCGGCTTTTACGATATCGGATGTAAGCTGGACTTTTGACAAGGAGCTCAGTACCCAGGTGAAAGATATTATAAACAAATATCAGAGGTGGGCATAATGACCGTCAATGATGAGATTACTCCAGAACTTGAAAGGATTAAGCTGGAACTTAGTAAACTTACCGGGATGAAAATACACATCGGAATCCAGGGATCGTCAGGCTACAGCGCGTCAGGCGAGAGCAGGAAAGGTACTCCTGCGGATATCATTACCATTGCTAATGTAAATGAGTTTGGAGCCACGATCAAGGCTAAGAACGTAAAAAATTTAGCAATACCAATTGCAAAAAAGGCAAAAGGCAAGAGCCCTCTGGATTTCCCAGGGCTTTTCTTTTTGCGTACTCCCAGTGGGCTCTTTGGATGTATCAGTAAAAACAGAAAAGGTGGTCCGCCTAAGCAGAAAAGCAGCCCTTCCGAGGATAAACCCAAGGCCAAGAAACCCGGCACGAAGCCGATCAAAAAGAAATTAGGTGACATTGAGTTCCTTTTCATCCTGCTGGAATCCGTTACGATTCCAGAAAGGAGCTTTATCCGGGCGGGGTATGATAACAACCGTAAGGCGATAGAAGATATGACGGTTCAAGCGCTCAAAGGCATTGTATTTAATGCTTGGGACGCAGAAAAGGCAGCGAATCATATCGGCATGGCTACGGTGGGAATTATACAGACCTATATGAATGCACCGTTTAATTTTAAGGGAAAAGGTCGTGTAACAAAAGCTACGTCAAACTGGCCAGGCAACCCGCTTGTGGAAACTGGCCGTCTTAGAAATTCCATTACTTATAGAATTGAAGGAGGTAGTTGATATGGGAAACTTTACTTATGCTCATCCAATGATCCCCGGAGGATTGCTCCATGATATGTATGAGATTGAGTCCGGATCAGGATTCAGCCAGGAAAACGGAGGGCAGTGGATACCGGGAGAAGATAAAAAGGTACTCTTTAAAGGCGTTGTCCTTCCTGTTAATGATAAGGATCTGATCCGTGATACAGGGGGTACTTTTACACAGTACTCGGAAAAAATATATACCAACGGACATTCCTTACAGATCGGAGCCAGGGTGGAAGATTCTAATGGGGCGGAGTATACCGTTACCCAAGAATTAGGACACAACACCCTTCACCCAATGAAACGTTACCTTGTGGAACGGAAGGGGGCTGCAGCCAAACGATGAAATTTAAAGATGTGAGGAACTTAATTGTATCAGGTTTGCACGATTATATGGGTCTGTATGTGATATTAAGCAACCAGCTAAGTCCGGAATCGGATCCACCTTTCATCATCTACTCCGTGACAGCCCCATATATACCAGAGGGCGGTATGGGAGATTTTAGCACCAGTACAAATAAAGATGGAAGCGTAACCGAAACAAGAGCAGAGCAGCCGACCTGTACTTTTTCCTTCACGATATGCAGTGTAGACAGAAAAACGTCGGTTGGTTTTATCCTCGGTGAAGATGAAGCCCTGGATTTGGCGGAAAAAGCACAGGGCTGGTTTTTACATACAGGATATGAATACATATCCGGAAAGGGACTTACCGTGGTAGATGTTGCCAATGTGCAGGAGCGCTCCTTTCTGCAGGTGGACGAGGAGGCAAGGCGGTATGGCTTTGACGTAGTGATAAGGTATGTAAGGACCGATGACAGAACCATTGCCGGGGTAGATCCTCCGGCTATTAAGGAAGGAGACAGTAATGAGTAAAGATGTAGTTGTAGTTGTGAGCCTGGAGGATAAGGTCAGCTCTGCCGATACCCTGGAGATTCTTCTGATTTCCACTACAGGAGTAAAAGCAGCAAAGACCTACACCTCTTTGGAGAATATTAAAACAGACTGGACAGAGACGAGCGATATCTACAAGAAAGCAGCAGCCATGTTTGATCAGGGGAGCGCAACTCCCACACCGGCTTCTTTAATTCGGAAAGTCACGACAGTAGGATTTGCAGCCCCAGAAAGTCCGGCAGATCTTGTGACAGCCATTAAGGAATTTCAGGAAACCAGCAATGATTGGTACTTGTTCCTGACGGACAAAAGCGACGATGCGTATATTAATGCGCTTGGTGCATTTGCAGAAGACAGCAAACCCAGTGAAGCAGAACTTACCGCAGGAGAAGAGGATCACAGAAAAATTTATTTTGCACAAACGACAAACAAGGCTTACGCTGTTAAGACTTCAAGAACGGCTGTAATTTACACAGAAGATTTAGAAGAACATGCAGACGCCGCTTGGATCGGCGCGGTTGGACCATGGTATCCACAGTGTGTTACCTGGAAGTTTAAGCTTCCATCGGGTTTATCAGTACCAACGCTAACAGAATCCGAGATCACAGCACTTGAAACGGCAAATGTGAACTTTGTTACCAATGAATATAAAAAGAATTACATAAAAAATGGGACCTGTATGGACGGGGAATGGATTGACGCTGTCCTGGGAGCGGATTGGATCGCGCTGACCATGAGAGAAAAGCTGTATGATATCTTTACAAGCAATGCCAATATCTCATATACCGATGCAGGATTCGCAATCGTTGCAGCTGGCGTTTTTGAGACTCTGGACGAAGCCACAGGCTATTCTATTATCGCAGAAAACCCAGAATCCGGAGCGGGGATCTATAATGTAACAATACCAAAACGGTCTGAGGCAACCGATAAGCAGGCCAGCGCAAGGCAGATGCCGGATATCGAATTGGAAGCCCAGCTTGGCGGTGCGGTTCATGGAACCAAAATATCTGGTGTCTTAAAGACGTCATTAAGTTAGGAGGTAAGGTAAATGGAAGTAACAGGTTATGATCCGAAAAAAGTAAACGTCAACGTAAATGGCACTATTATAACCGGGTTCGCCAGTGATGGCGTAATTACCGTATCAAAAAGTGAAGATGCCGTAACTCCCAATGTGGGGTGTCAGGGGGATGTGGTCTATGAGGAGAACGCCAACGAAAGCGGAACTATTGCAATTACGCTGCAGGGAACCTCTTCCTCTTTGTATTCACTCCGGAAGTTAGCTGCTAACCGGAAACAGTTCTCCGTTTCAATTTCTGATGCAAATGATGATGACTCCATCAGTATCAGCGCACAGAAATGCAGAATTACCAAAATGCCGGATCTGGCCAGAGGGAAGAATACCAGTACAGTAACTGTAAATATTTATGTGCCGAATCTTCAGATCCGGTAATCGCCATGTCGAAAGCGTGGCCGCAAAAACCTAAGGGACTAAGTGAAAGGAGCTATAGAAAATATATGGCAAAGCAAAAAAAAGTAGCGATTAATGGAGTTGAATTTCAATTACAGGGGGTTTCTCCCACCTGGTATCTGGATCTTAACGATTCCTGCGGGATGACTGGCGGAAAGAGAAATACTGCCGGTTATATGGACGGGTTGTTTAAGGGTGTAGTAATTGCCCCCAAAGAAGTCAGCACAGAAGGGTTAAAATATTTTGATGAAATGGAAGACATCGAGACGGCTGAGAAGCTGCTGACCGAGATAGAAACCTTTCTTAGAAAACGAAGCTGATGATGGAACGGCTCAAAACAGAGCCAGGAAACATGATGAATTCTGGACACTGGTCTTTGCAACCGGAAAAATATCCTATACAGAATGGAAAAGTATGGATATGGCAGAATTTTACGAAGCAAGGGAGGCGTACCTAAAATATATGGACCGTGTGAAAAACAGAGAGTGAGTCCCTAAAAGGATTTGCTCTCTTTCTTCCTGAATGGAGGGATGAGAATGGAGGATCAGCGGAATCTAACCATGGGGATACAGTTCGGACTTGCTGATTCGCTGTCCCGACTGTCGGAAACTATGGACGCTATCAACGGAATAAAAAGTGGGTTTCTTTCTTTGGAAGAAAGTGCTGCGTCCTACGGAAGCGAATCAGCTAACAGCGCAGGAATGGTGTCCAAAGGGCTGGAAGACACAAGAGATGCAAGCCGTAAGGTCCTAAATGCTATGGGAGATCTTTCCGATTCCGGGGATAGGGTGCAGGACTCAGTCAGAGATATCCGAAGGGAATTCAACAAATTCGGAGATTCGGCTACTGATGAGGTGGAAAAGACCAGGGAGGAACTTCGCGAAGCGGGTGTTGCCGCAAAGCAATTTAGCAGTGAAGCGGCCAAAGGAGCAGGAGTGGCGGCTTCGAGTTTTAGCGAAACTGCGGAATCTGCCAAGGATGCTTCTGCAGCAATGTCTGACGCTGCCAGTTCTGGAAAAGAGGTAAAAAAATCTTATGTGCAGATCGGCGCAGAAGCCGGGAGCTTTAAAGAAGCTGTTCTTAAGTCCAGCAGTTCTGCTATTAAGGACACGAATTCCTTTACGAAGACGGTAAGGGCTGGTGTTCAGGGAGCCTACGGATTTGCAGGAAAACAAGTTAACGAGTTTGGGCGAAAGGCGAAAGATGGGGGCATCAGCATGAAAGAGGCTTTCGCGCACCCGGTGCAAACCATTAAAGGCAAATTGTCAGAAGCCCTTGAACGAGCCGTATCCAAAATTAATAAAACCGGAGACAAAGCAGATGAAGCCGGAGACGATTTAAAAGGCATGGGAAAGGACGGGGAGTCAGCCGGTAGTAAGATAAAAGATTCTATTGGATCTGCAGTGAAGTCCTTCTTTGCAATATCAGCAGCAATTGAGATTGTAAAAGCCGGTATTGAAGCAGCTAAAAATTTCGGAGCTGCTGTGCTGGAAGCGGGAAAGCAGTCGGAACAGACAGGGGCCAAGTTTGGAGCTGCGTTTTCCGCGGATAGCGGAGTTAAAGAATGGGCTGATAACTTTTCCGACTCAATCCATCGAAGTAATACTGAAGTACAAGGTTTCTTAGTATCAAATAAATCCATGTACGGTGAACTCGGAATCACAGGCAAGGCGGCCGATGATCTTTCAAAGGTCACCACATCAATGGCCTATGACCTCGGATCAGCCTTTAAAATGGACGATGCAGAAGCACTGGGAGTTGTACAGGATTATATTAAAGGTAATACCTCAGCTCTCAGCGAATATGGTATCCAGATAAACGACACCGTACTAAAACAGACGGCTATGTCTATGGGGCTGGGCAGTAATATTGATAGTTTAGATGATGCAGCTATGGCGCAGGTGCGAATGAATGCGTTGCTCCAAAACAGCACGGGAATACAAGAAGCAGCTGCCAAAAAGCAGGAGGGCTATTCCAACGGCATTAAGAGCCTAAAAGGAATATGGACCGACTTTCTGACCTCAGCCGGGGACAAGTTCGCCCCAGTTTTTACTAATCTGACAGACAGTATTTTGAAAGCCTGGCCGCAGATCGAACCTGCTTTACTTGGGCTGGTGGATATGCTCGGAAATGGTCTGAGCGCAGGAATGCCGGTTATTATGGAACTTGCCACATCAGCTATCCCAGGCTTAGTACAGACGGTTGGAGAATTATTTTCTTCAGTGGCTCCCTTGGGAAGCGTTTTTATGGAACTGGCCACAACTGCCTTACCTCCGCTGGCCAGCGCTGTCATGCCGATTATCCAAACTTTTGGATCTTTGGCACAGACAATACTTCCCCCGCTTGCAAGAATCATAGCTAATATAGCAACAACGGTGGTTCCTCCTCTGGTTACCATATTTAGAACCTTAAGCGAGGATGTGATCGCACCGCTGATGCCAAGCATTGAAAGTATCGCCAATGCAATACTTCCGGCGTTGTCAGCAGGGTTAAAGCTGATTCCACCAATACTGCAGATTATATCCCCGGTTATTACCACGATTGCCGATGTACTTTCAAAGGTCGTGGGGTTCCTGGGGAAAATCGTAGAATGGGCTGCTGGTGGACTTGGAACTATTCTTAGTAAGGTAGCGGGGCTGTTCGGGGGAGGATCTTCATCTGCAGGCGCGGATATCCCTCATAATGCTGACGGTACCAACAACTTTCAGGGAGGTTGGACCCACATCAATGAGCGTGGTGGTGAGATGGCGTATCTGCCATCAGGATCCACTATTATTCCGGCTGATAAAAGCGATCAGATTATAAATAACAGCCGTTCTCAGAATGTAAATAATACCACTCAATTTTCTCCTGAAGTAAAGATTGAGATAAGCGGCAACGTGTCGTCGGAATCTGCGGCAACATTACAAGCCGAATTAAAGCAGACAATGAGAGAGTTGTGGAGCGAGATGCAGGAAGACCACTATATGAACATGGCAATTCAACAGGGAAATGCTTAAGGGAGGTATTTTAGAATGTCTTATACGCTGACCGGCTTAAAATCCGGTACTGTTACTTTTGATCCCAGTACAGGAACAATCACACAGGAAGTGGCTACGAAGAGCAGTAAGATGACGTCTAATGCCATAGAAAACGGAAGCTCCATGGAGGATCATGTATATCTTAATCCAGAGCAGCTGCAGATAACAGGAGTGATTGTCAAAAACCATAATGCCTTTAAGGATCAGCTGGAATCCATGTGGAAGAATCGGGATCTCGTTACCTATACCGGCAAGATCCGCGTTTCCAATTATGTCATCATTAACCTACAGATTAAAAACGGTTCTTCTAATAAAAACGGCTTCCAGTTTACTGCTACGCTCCAAAAAGCAAATGTTGTATCGGGGCAGTATGTGGAGATAGGTCAATCAACCCTCATGAGTCAGCAGGATTCTGGGAAGAAATCAGATACTCAGGCCGCTAAGGTGAAAGCTGCCGGTTTGAAAACAACGGTAAGCCAGCAGATCAGCCAGAGTGCCTACTCTTCCTATGTAGATTCATACAGTGGAAAAAGCAGCGCTGGTCCGACGCAAAGAACCACAACCAGTTATAACGGAGTTTGACAGGAGGAAAGAAGATGGATAATTCAGAAATGATGGGACTAACATATGAAGTAGAATACATTCCAATTGATACATCGAAAGTCCCATATACATTTTCTATTAAGCTTGATGACCGAACCTACACCATGACATTAAAGTACAATGCAGAGGGTGGCTTTTTTACAATAGACCTTGCAGTAACTACAACAGGTGAGGTCCTTTGTTATGGGAATCCGGTCAGATATGGCAGACCGATGTTTTCGGGAATTGAGGATGCAGAGTATCCGATCCCGGTAATTGTTCCCTACTGTCTGACAGGAGAAACAAGGGAGGTAACCTTTGATAACTTTGGAAATCAGGTTCAGCTTTATCTGCATGAAAGGAGTACGGAATAATGGCTTTTTTTCTCAGGTCTGCAACCGTCCAGGTGGGATCACTTAGATATGACATGGATGATGGGTTTTACTTTGAGTTTGAGGTTCCTTTTTATGATTCAGATCAGCTGGTAACGGCGACAATTACTATTAATAATTTAAGCGCCACTTCCAGAACGGGAATGCAGAAGAGCCAGGTGGTCATTTTAAACGCTGGATACGAAGATGATATGGGAGTTCTCTTCGTGGGTCAGGTAGCCGCCATCAGCCACAAGCAAAACGGTGTAGACTGGCAGACAAAGATCACGGCAACTGCTGCCTTAGATCAGTGGCTTAAGACTCAGGTGAATAAGACTTACATGGCAGGAGCCACAGCGGAGGATATTGTAAGGGATCTGTTAAATATCTTTGGCCTGGAAATAGGGATATTTGATCTGGTAGAAAAGATTGAGTACCAACGCGGACGAATCTGTTCCGGAAAGCTGAAAGACGTCCTGACAGAAATTGTGGTAAATGAGTGTAAATCCAGGCTTTTAATCCGTAACAATCAGGTTATCATTAATAACCCCGCTGATGGAGTGACAAAAGGATATTTACTTACTCCCGAAAGCGGTCTTTTAATGTCTTCCGACGACTCCGACACAACCGATACGGCGTCCCAGCAGACTGCCGGCGCAACGACAGAAGAGAAAAAGGCGGCAGAGAAAACCTGGAAGCGTCAATGCTTATTAAATTATCGTTTGGCACCAGGAGATCAGATCCAGATCCAATCAAAGGATTTGAATGGAAAGTTCATTATCGTAAGCGGTACACACAAAGGCTCGCCTACAGGGAACTGGCTCACGGAAATAGAATTTAAAATTGCAAAATAAGGAGGCTCTATGCAGAAGGGTCGAGAGTTATCAAATGCAGAAGCAAATGAGCGCAGATTGCTGCAAAAAATAAAGGTCGCAGAATTAGTGCAAGTAACGGCATTTAATGAAGATAAGATGATGGTTGACGTGCAGCCCTTGGTCAAGAGAGAGATTTCCGGTACCTATGTATCCCCGCCCCCGATACTCTCCGTAAAGGTAGCCTATGTTCCAATGATAGCAGAAGACGTGGAAATTAAGCCTAATATTAAAGCTGGTGATATTGGTACGGTAGTCTACTTAGATTTGGATAGTGATAATTCCATCTCTTCCGGAGAGGAAAGTCATCCGACTTCCGTCAGACTTCATTCCGGGGACGATGCGGTTTTTGTCGGCGTCATTATCCCGGGCTTGTGAAAGGAGGGGGCATGGCTAACATTACATGGAAAATTGATCCCAATACCAATGATTTGGTATTTGATGATAACGGAATTCTTAAAACCATTGAAGATGATGAAACCAGCGTTCAGAATATCCGTTTAACCTTGGAATCGTGGAAGGGAGATTTTGACCTGGTACCGGATCACGGAACCGACTACGCTCGGATTCTTGGAGAACAGGCGGACGAGGATACCACAGATGAAATAATCCGGGAAGCAATTTTTCAGGAGGATTGCATGGGAGTTCTGGAAGAATTAACGGTGGAAAAAGGTGAAAACCGGAAACTGAACATTTCCTTTTCCGGACAACTAACTGATGGAACTACCGTAAGCATGGAGGTGAATACAGGATGAGTAGTTCAAGTTCTGACAACTGGGGCTTAACGGAGAAGGGATTTAACCGCCCTACATACACAACACTCTTAAATGCATTGGAATACAAAGCCAGGGAGTTGTTCGGTGATTCTGTGAATCTTACAGTGAGATCTCCGTTGGGGCTGTTTTTAAGAATTACCGCCTGGATCTGGAATATCCTGTGGGCGTGTCTGGAAGATGTATATAATAGCCGTTTTGTAGACACTGCTGTGGGAAACAGTCTGTACAGCCTTGGCAGGAATATAGGTATGCAGCTATTGACCGAGGGAAAGGCAACGGGGTACATCACTATAACCGGTGCATCTGGTGCCGTGGTTCCTGCAGGTTATCTGGTGGCCACTAACAGTGGATTACAGTACACGGTAGCATCTGCGGTTACGATCGGATCAGCCGGAACCGTTCTTGCTCTCATAAAAGCAGTGGAAACTGGAACGGAATACAACACAGATGCCGGAACTATA
>Ga0316613_10001695_pt1 | contig 14885 bp, 11 predicted proteins | sample OWC_soil_day10_C_2_FD_207647 | JGI IMG/M metagenome (GOLD analysis project Ga0316613, IMG submission 207647) | Wetland soil microbial communities from Old Woman Creek delta, Ohio, United States - OWC_soil_day10_CT_b | ecosystem: Environmental > Terrestrial > Soil > Wetlands | place: USA: Ohio...
CGCCGAACCCTTAGAGCGAACTTAAGACTGAGGCTCGAAATCTTTGATTTCGCGAAGCCGAAGTTTCCCTTTAGGGTTTCGAGTGTTATAGCCTGTTGATCCCCGACCTAAGAGGGCGGGATCTTACAGGCTGTTAACGAGATAAAAAAACGGGAATAAATTATGAGGATTAATGTTGACAAATCCACTAGGAATTACGTATAATCTAATTGAGAATGAATATCGTTATCTTATAAGCTAGGGGGAATTATTTTTTTGTCTAATCAATGAAAATGATTCTCAAAGGACTGATAACCGTTGACAGGGGGACAAGAACATGACACTCGATCAAGTGAAACGCGGACAGCGCGTGTTAATAGTGGCCATACCGGATGAAACGGTACGGGCGCAAGCGATCCGTTTTGGCATCATGGCCGGCGTTGAGGTTGAATGCGCGGAAAAAGTCCCGGCAGGGCCGGTCGTAATTTGTAAGGGGAAACAGGAAATTGCCATTGGCAACAAACTGGCGCAGCGGATCGAGGTAAAAGCGGCTTAACGGTAGACCGTTTGTGGAAGGAGCAGGTATGAGCAGGCATTGTCATCAGGTGGGTGATTTAGGAGACATCGCGATCCCGCAAGGGGCAAAAAAAATTGTGTTAGTGGGGAACCCGAATGTAGGGAAATCCGTATTCTTCAATTTCCTGACCGGGATGTACGTGGACGTTTCTAATTTTCCTGGCACAACGGTGGATATTTCGCACGGCCGGTTTGGCCATGATGTGGTAATCGATACACCGGGTATTTATGGGATCTCTTCGTTTAATGATGAAGAAAAAGTGGCGCGGGATGTTATTTTGGCGGCGGATTTAATTGTCAACGTCGTCGACGCGGTGCATTTGGAACGGGATTTGTTTTTGACGCTGCAAGTGATTGATACGGGAATTCCCGTGATTGTCGTATTAAACATGATGGATGAGGCCGCCAAAGAGGGAATTGCCGTGGATACGGATTTGCTGGAAGATTTGCTGGGCGTGCCGGTTCTTTCTACGGTAGCGGTCCGGGGCGAAGGGCTGGACGTATTGAAAACCCGTTTGTACGAGGCGCGCGAAGGACACATTCCGGCGGGATTGAAGCGCAGTTTGCAGGAAATGTTAAATCGCACCGGGTCTTGGGCGGAAGCGCTGCTGGTTTTGGAAGGTGATCCGAATGTTGCGGAGCGGCATGGTGTGGAACCGGGAACGCAGCGCGAGGAAATCTATCATGAACGGCGCCACCGGGTCAATGATATTCTGCACCATGTAGTGCAGGAAAATAAGGAGGGTTTGCGGTTTACCGCCCGGTTGGGGCGGTGGATGATCCAACCGTGGACCGGGATCCCGATTTTTTTTGCGGCATTATATGTTATTTATTATGTAATTGGTGTTTTGGTGGCGCAGGACATAGTCGGCTTTACAGAAAAATCGTTGATGGCCGGGTATTATGAACCGGCGGTCCGCGGCTTTATCGGCCGCTTCATTGCGGCGGATTCGGTGATCGGCGTCATTTTAATCGGCGAGTACGGACTGGCGACGATGACGGTGACCTATATTCTTGGTTTATTGCTGCCGTTGGTTGCCGGGTTTTACTTCGTGTTATCGATCATGGAGGACTCCGGCTACCTTCCCAGGCTGGCAACCTTGGTGGACCGTATGATGAATACGATTGGCCTGAATGGGCGGGCGATTATTCCGATGATTTTAGGGTTTGGCTGTGTCACGATGGCAACTATCACGACGCGCATCCTCGGTTCGGCCCGCGAGCGCACGATTGCGACGGTTGTTTTGGGGCTGGCCATTCCCTGTTCGGCCCAACTGGGGGTTATTTCCGGGATGCTGGCCGCATTGGGAATGAAATACATTGTTGTATACTGCGTTGTCATGCTGCTGGTTCTTGGTGTGGTCGGAAAAATACTGCATGCGGTTTTGCCAGGGGAATCGACGGATTTGTTTATTGACTTGCCGCCGATCCGCTGGCCGCGCATGGAAAATGTTTTAAAAAAAATGGTGACTAAGTCCTACGCCTTTTTGGAAGAGGCGACTCCTTTGTTCATGCTGGGGGCATTGATTATCAGCGCGCTTGAACTTACCGGCGCCTTGACAGCGATTCAAGGGGCGGTGGCGCCCTTGACCACAGGGATTTTGCAATTGCCAAAGGAAACGGCGACCGCGTTTATCATGGGGCTTATCCGTCGGGATTTTGGGGCTGCCGGGTTGCGGGAAATTGCCATGACGCCGGATCAATTGCTGGTATCGCTGGTGACGATTACGTTATTTGTGCCCTGTGTGGCTTCGATGATTGTTATGGTCAAAGAGCGCGGCAAAACGGAAGGAATGCTAATTTGGGTTGGTTCCTGGGTTTCGGCCTTTTTGATCGGCGGCATTCTCAGCCGGCTGCTGGTGTTCCTTTGATGTTGCCGGGTAAGGAAGAAAGGGGTTAGGATGGATGCAAAAATGAACGCCATCATTTGTCCGCAATGTGCGAATCAAGTGTCGCCAGGGAATATCCGCTGTCCGCGCTGCAATCGATTGTTGCTGACGTCGTGCGAAGGAAATTGCAGCCGCTGCCAGAACCGGCAAGGCTGTAAAGACGTGACGCCGGACCGGCGGAGTGTGGGAAAACCGGTGTGAGACTTGCCCGCTCTTGACGAATGGTGAAACATAGGCTATGATTTCTTATGAAATCAGCAGAATTTGTCTTTGACAAAGTGGATCAACGAAAAATTGAATATGAGCAATGAAGCTCCGAAAGTCCAATGGCTTTTGGGGCTTTTTTACGCTGTCGAAATATAAATTTGCGGGCCCGGGCGAGCTCAAGCGAGCAAGCGGTGGAAAAGGGAGGATTGATGGCGATATTTTTGTATGATATGATGGATGAAGAGTGGGTAGGTTGTTCTTTCTTGCAAATTGGCACGATGGCGAAGATATAAGTGAGCCTTAGGTTCGGAGGGGGTTATTGCCCCCGCCGAACCCTTAGAGCGAACTTAGTTCGAGTGTTATAGCCTGTTGATCCCCGACCTAAGAGGGCGGGGTCTTACAGGCTGTTAACGAGATAAAACGGTTGGCAGGTGAACGTATTGGATGATAAGGAACTGTTAACACAATTATGCAGGTCATTACCTGTGCTGGCCCGTATCACGGGGGGGATAGCCACAGTTACCGATTCCGAAGGACGCCGGCTGAAAACGGTGGACTCGCGTGGCAATGAAATCCGTGATTATTTAGGACAAGTGTATTCATTGGCGAGAGAAGCAGCGAAAAGCCAGCTGCCTCTGTTCGGGCCGTCGCAATTTGTCGAACAGGCGGAGGCCTGGGTGTTGCCGATCGGCCGGTATGTGATTGCCTGCAGTAATCTGGAAAGGGTGGAAAGAGAAGCCAAATTGAAGGAAGCGCTTACACAAGCCTTGCCGCTGATTGCTCGCGTGGCAGGCGGAGAAGCGGTCTTGTTCGATCAAGATGGCCGGCGAATTGACAGTGTGGATCATATTGGGCAGAGAAACCAGGCTTTTATCGGCAAAATCAGCAAAGCCGCCAGTGAGGCGATGCAACAACAGCGGCCGGTTTTTGGACAGTCCATGTCGGTTCCCGGCGGGATCGCCGTACGGCTGCCGATTACCGAAAAATATGGGATCGGTTTTAATAATGAAGCGGTCGTGTCGCAAAAACATAAATTGTTTGAAGAGGTCAAAAAAAGCCAGTACGCCCGGTACAATTTTGATGATATTATTGGGATCAGCAAAAGCCTCGAACAGTGCAAAAGCAAGGCCAAGCATATTGCGCAGAGCATTTCTTCCGTGCTGATTTATGGAGAAACCGGTACCGGGAAAGAGCTGTTTGCCCAGGCCATTCATAACGGAAGCGATCGCCGGGACAAGCCCTTTGTGGCGATCAACTGCGGCGCCTTGCCGGCCTCGTTGATTGAAGGCAATTTATTTGGGTATGTAGAAGGATCCTTTACCGGAGCGAAAAAAGGCGGCAGCGCCGGCATTTTCGAAGATGCCAATAACGGCACGGTGTTTTTGGATGAAATCAGTGAGATGGAGCTGGATTTGCAGGCAAAATTGCTGCGGGTCATCCAGGAACGTGAGGTCACGCGGATTGGCAGCACCAAGCCGATACCGGTCAATGTCCGCATCATTGCTTCCTCCAATAAGGATCTGCGGGTGATGGTCAAGGAAAGAAAGTTTCGGGAGGATCTGTTTTACCGCTTGAACGTCGTGGAATTGAATGTCCCGCCATTGCGGGAACGGGTCGATGATATTCCGTATTTGGCCGATTTTTTTGTCCAAAAATACAATCGGATATTAGGCAAGTTTATCGTGGATGTGTCGCCGCAAGCCATGGAGGTGCTCAAGAGCTATTCTTGGCCGGGAAATGTCCGCGAACTGCAGAACTGCATTGAAAGCGGGTTCAATTTTGTGTCGGTCAATGACCACACGTTGACGGTCAGCCATCTTCCTTCCCAGTTTCATTCGGCCCATTTTACGCCCCAGATTGTGCAGCCGTTGATGTCGTTTGATCTCGAGGCAACCTTGCGGGAAGTGGAGAAAGGGATCATTGTCAACGTGTTAACGGAGGAAAAGAATAACCGGAAACGGGCGGCAAAGCGGCTGGGCCTCAGTATTACGACGTTATGGCGTAAAATGAAGGAGCATGGTTTGCTGGACCATTCGGAACAGAATACACAGCAGATAGAAAGAAATTAGAGGATACACACAAAGCGTCTTTTCAAACCTGAAAAGACGCTTTTCGCATTTGAAAGGGTTTTTGGGAACCGGAGTGTTTCGCGAAACCAAGCCGGAGGCCAGGTAAGGGCAAAATCAGTTCAATCAGGCAATATAGGGAGATTTGAGTAACAATAAAACGATTTGCTGGTGAAACGAAGATCATTTTTGAAGTTGGCATAAGATATGCATATATAATTAGCAAAACAAGAGATCAACGGCAAAGCTTTGTTTTCGACGGGCGTATTTGAAACGGACCATTATGCAAGATCTCAAGGCGTAAAAACATAGCGTGATGTTTTCAAATATGAACATTGGCTATGAAAAAATATAATATTTTTTACCAAAGAAAAGAGGAGTGGTTTGTATGGCAGTGACAGTAGTGACGAATATTGGTGCGATAGCTTCTGGTGATATCCAGAACCCGGTGTTAAAAGACAATACGCTTCTTATTAAAGACGGGAAAATTGCTGCGATTGGCGACAGCAGTTTGCTGGAACAGGCGAAAAAAGACAATGAGGCGGTGCAGGTGGTTGATGCCGGCGGAATGACGGTGATGCCCGGCCTGATCGATTCTCATGTGCATCCGGTGCTTGGCGATTATGCGCCGCGGCAAAAAACATTGGATTTCGTCAGCAGCGCGCTCCATGGCGGTGTGACTACCATGATTTCAGCGGGTGAATGCCATACGCCCGGACGGCCGAAAGATCCGGTTGGAACAAAAGCGTTAGCCATCGTAGCCCATAAATCGTCGGCCAACGACAGGCCGGCCGGTGTCAAACTGCATGGCGGTGCCCTTATTTTAGAAAAAGGCCTGGTGGAAGCAGATTTTGCCGAATTGGCGGCAGCCGGTGTTTGGCTGGTCGGGGAAGTCGGGCTGGGATCGGTAAAAAAACCGGAGGATGCGGCGCCGATGGTGCAGTGGGCGCGCAAGAACGGTATGAAAGTCATGATGCATACCGGCGGAACTTCCATACCGGGCAGTTCTACGGTTACGGCAGCCGACGTCATTGCTGTCGATCCGGATGTGGTATCGCATGTGAACGGCGGCCCGACTGCCATATCGCCGGCCGAAGTAGACCGCTTAGTTGAAGAAACAAAATTGCCGTTGGAAATTGTTCAGTGCGGCAATATGAAAGTGGCCGATATGGTGGTGCGGAAACTGGCGAAAAAAGGCGAGTTGGGCCGCATCATTTTCGGCAATGATGCTCCGTCCGGTACCGGATTAATCCCGCTCGGTATTTTGCGTAATATTGCTCAAGTTGCCGGGTTGTCCGGAGTATCCGCCGCTGAAGCGATTGCCATGGCAACCGGCAATACCGCGGCTGTGTATGGGTTGAATACCGGCATAATTGCCGTAGGCAAAGAAGCCGATCTGGTGATTGCCGATAAACCGATGGGATCGATTGGCAGCAATGCGTTGGAAGCGTTCGAAGCGGGCGATCTTCCCGGCATTGCGATGGTATTGGTTGATGGGAAAATTCTGGTGAATAAGAGCCGGAATACACCGCCGGCTGAACGCAGCGTAACCGTACGTTAAAACTGAGATAAAAAATTGTAATTTATCCAGTGTTTGGCACCGCCAATAGACCCAATGCGTGTTGACTGGGCGGTGACCGATTAGATATAAGGGGGAATTTATGATGGAAATCCGTAAAATTATCACTATGGTGGAAGAAGTATACACAGAAGCCAATCAGAAATTGGCTAAACCGGTCCGTAAAGCAGCTGCGATTGCGGTATTTGAAAATCCGTATGCCGGAAAATATGTAGAGGATCTGAACCCGTTGATCGAAGCCAGTGTGGAACTGGGAGAAATATTGACGAAAAAAGCGGTTGAAGCATTGGGCGTAGCTTCGCTGGCGGAAGTGGAAAGCTACGGCAAAGGCGCTATTGTCGGTGAGAACGGGGAATTGGAACATGCCGCAGCATTGATGCATCCGAAACTTGGCACGCCGATGCGCCAGTTTGTCGGCGGCGGCAAAGCGCTGATTCCTTCGGCTAAAAAACGCGGTGGAGTCGGGACTGCCCTGGATGTTCCGCTTGGTCACAAAGATGCGGCGTTTGTGCGCAGCCATTTTGATGCGATGGAAGTCCGGGTTTCAGATGGTCCTCGCGCCAATGAAATTGCCTTGGCTGTAGTTCTTACCAATGGCGGACGTCCGCTGCCGCGGGTTGGCGGATTGCAAAAGAATGAAATTAAAGGCGAAGATGGTCTTCGGTAGGAGGATACTATGAAAAAAGTCGGATTTATTGGTTTGGGCGCGATGGGTCGCCCTATGGCCGGCAACGTGTTAAAAGCCGGGTTTGAACTTACTGTTTATGACGTGGTAAAGGCTTCTGTCGACCAAATGGCGGAGCAAGGTGCAAAAACCGCTGCGAGTCCGCGCGGAATTGCCCAGCAGTGTGATGTTGTTTTGATTTCTCTGCCGAACGCGAAGATTGTCGAAGCGGTACTGACTGGTGAAGAAGGCCTCTTTGCCGGCGCGCAGGCCGGTCAAATTTTCATCGACTTGAGCAGTGTTACGCCGGAGCATACCCGGAGAATGGCTAAACTGGCAGAAGCCAAGGGCGTTGAGTATATGGATGCCCCGGTCAGCGGCGGAGTTGCCGGCGCGGTCGCCGGTACGCTGACCATCATGGTCGGCGGTTCGGAAACTGGGCTGGCAAAATGCCAGGATGTGTTACAAGCAATCGGTAAGAAAATTTACCATGCCGGCAGCGTTGGTGCAGGCGATGCCGTCAAATTGATCAATAACCTGCTGTTGGGCGTGAATATGGTAGCCGTAGCGGAAGCCATGACGTTAGGTGTTAAAGCCGGTTTGGATCCAAAGGTATTGTTGGAGATTATTGGCGTAAGTTCCGGACGCAGTTATGCGTTGGAAGCCAAGGTGCCGGGGTTTGTTTTAAAAGGCAACTTTGAACCGGGTTTTGCGGTGGATCTGCAATACAAGGATTTGGAAATGGCCGTGCAAACCGGAAAAGAATTGGGAATGCCATTGCTGCTGACCAATGTCGCACAGCAGGTATATGAAACGGCAAAGGCGAAGGGCTTGGGGCGCAAGGATATATCTTCGGTCATTACGCTTTTGGAAGAGACCGCGCAAGTCACTGTCCGGGAATAGAGGTTGTTGTAACAGTAATTGTTGGATAAATGAAACCAAATGAAGAGCGACGCTTGGCCGGCCGGATTCAAGGCGGCCAGGCGCCGTAAATGGTAAACACAACGGTTGAGATGTCGGACTATGGGTTTTAGAATAGTGCAGGAGGGTGTTTTTATGGATACAATAGGCGCAGCAGCTCGGCGTAAAGGATATACGGTTGGTGAGCTGACCATCGGGCAATGTATTGACCTGGCCAAAGAACTGGAAGTCAAGGTAAGTGAGGTAGTCATCGCGGAAGCCATGCAAGTGAACCGGATGAGCCGTGAAGAAGTATTATCATCGGTTTTGGCAGCATTTGACCATAATTTGCATGCCGTAGAAGTGGGGTGTACTACCGGCAGCAGTTTCATCATGGGGAAAGTAGGCCAGGAACTCAATCAGCCGGCAATTGTTTTAAACCAGGATCCTTTCATTAATAAGGTCTTGCACTACACATTAGCTGCGCAGGTCGGCAACCACGCGGTAGGGCTTCAGCCCTGTGCGGGAACCGGCGACTCCTGCCCTTACACCGGCATTGTAAAAGCGTTATTGGAAACGTTGGAAAATAAGGAGCAAGTGGCGGCGTTGGCTGCTCTCATATTGAAAGTGGGAACGATCTTCCGTGTGGGGAAAATAACGACTGGCTGTAACCTGGAGGGCTTTGGCGCCGGTTCGGCCGCTTTGGCCGCCGCGTTTACGGAGAAAATGGGCGGAACGCCTGCGCAAATGGAAAAAGCCATGGTATTGGCATTATCGCCGACCATTGCCGTTCCCTGCACTCCGCGGGTTATGGTGGCCGGACTGTGTGCCGCTCATATTGGCGGTGCGGTTGTCAATGCCCATTTGACGGCGAATTTGGCAGTGAATACAACCCTGCCGGTCACGGTGCCGATTGATGTGATGATTGCCATGGCTACGGCCGTGCATCCGATCTCGGCGAAACATGTAGTGCCGGTAGTGATTCAATATATGGAACCTTTCTTTAAAACGAATGATGCAGTCGATCATTATGTGACCGATGAAGTGAAAGCGAAGGAACAGGCCCGGATTGAAGAAACCATTGCCCATGCTTCTGCGGAAGCCAAATCGTTGGCGGCTAGGGCCAATTCCATCGTCCGTCCGTTTGGCGATGCGGTGGTTGGCGGCAGCAGCCAGGCTGTTGGGTCGCCTACGAATACGGCCCGGATTGCCCATTCCTTGGCCAAAGGCGAAATTACGGGTGTCAAAATCGAATTATATGCAGAATTGTTTGCCCGCCGCGGCATCAATGTTCCCGGCATTTTAATGGGAGCCGTGTACGGAGCCGCGACAGACGATGCCCAGATGTACAGGGAAGTAATGGGCAAGGTGTTAGAAGCAAAACTGCAGGTCGAAATTATTGAGGTTGATGAGCCACAGTTGCAGCGTGTTACGGTATATGCAACGGAACAGAACGCAGTAGTGGAAGCGTTGAACCGCGGCGGCGGCCGTTTGGTCATCCGCAGCGCTAGTCCTTCGTTGGAAGAAGCCAAACAGAATGCCCGGGCGCTGCATATCGATGTGATTGACTAAGGGGGAACGAATGTGAACGAAATAGAGCGCTATTTAGCGAAAGCGGCGCATCAAGATACGGTTCGGGTCGGCGAAGATATCACGATCCAAGTGGATACGGTTGCCGCGCATGATGTTACGGCGCCGATGGCCATCCACCAGTTTGCCGACATTGAAACGGACCATGTGTTTAATCGGGATAAAGTCATGCTGGTGTTGGATCATGTGTATCCGGCTCCGACCGTGCAGGCGCGGAAAAACCATTGTCAAATGGCTGCGTTTGCCAAACAATACGGAGTCCGTTATTTCGGCAAAGGCGAGGGTGTCATTCACCAGTTGATCGCAGAAAAAGGCAACCTATCGCGTGGTTCCGTGCTGGTGGCGGCCGATTCCCATACCTGTACCGCCGGCGCTTACGGCGTATTGGCGTTTGGCGTTGGGTCTACCGAAGCGGCTGCCGCGATGGCTACGGGGACCTTGGATATTGAGGTGCCGCCGGTTCAATTAATCCGGTTGGACGGGGTATTGAAACCGGGTGTGTATGCGAAAGATATTATTTTAACCTTGATCGGACAATTTGGCACCGATGGCTTTACCGACCAGGGGATCATTTTTGCCGGCAGTTGGGTGAAAAACGCGACCTTGGCGGAAAAAATGACGATCAGCAATATGACCATCGAAATGGGAGCCATGCTGAGCTATTTTTCCGAGTTGGACGATGTCGGCCCGGTTGTTGTCGAGCAGCGGTTTGATGTGAGCACGTTTGTGCCGGTTGCCGCTTGCCCGCATTCTCCGGGCAATGTCAAGCCGCTGGCCGAAGTAGCCGGTACGCCGGTTACGCAAGTGGTGGTCGGGAGCTGTACGAATGGACGGTTGAGTGATATGCGGGACGTGGCGGCCGTATTTGCCAAAGCGCATGTTCATCCTGACGTTACCTGCATTGTGGTTCCGGCTTCGGCGGAAGTAGCTGATGCGATGGATAAAGAAGGATTAACGAAAATCATCCGTGACGCTGGCGCTACCGTTACGAATCCCGGTTGCGGACCTTGTTACGGCGGACATATGGGCTTAGTTACCTCGGCGGATACGGTAGCTTCCACGACAAACCGTAATTTTTCCGGCCGGATGGGAGCGACAGATGCCAAAGTGTATCTGGTTTCACCGCGGGCCGCTGCCGAAGCGGCAGTGGCAGGGACTCTTGTTGTGCCGGGAACGGTTACCCCGCTGGAAGGAGAAGAGAGCCATGGAGAATAAACTGGTTTTTCGCGGCCGGGTATGGTATTTTGGCGAGGATATCATTGATACGGACCAAATTTTGCCCGGTTATGCGATGACGTGTGATCGTGAACAATTAAAAGAGTACGCGCTGGCCGGGAGTAAGATGCCGGATTTTGCGAAACGGGTACAGCCGGGGGATATTGTGGTAGCCGGCAAAAATTTCGGCGCCGGATCCAGCCGGGAGCAAGCCCCGGTAGCGTTGCAGGGCGCCGGCGTAGGGGCGGTGGTTGCCGTATCGTTTGCCCGGATCTTTCGCCGGAACGCGATTAATATCGGTTTGCCGGTTTTGTATGCCGATCTTATCGGCAAGGTAAAAAACGGCGATGAAATAACGGTTGATTTTAATACCGGTGAAATTACGCTGCCGGATGGTCAAATCGTTGCCGGCCAGCAGCCGGGCGAAAGCGTGCAGTCCATCCTGGTTGCCGGCGGGTTGATTCCCAAGGTGCGGCAGCAGCTAAAACGTAAAGGGGGCGAAACGAAATAATGCAGGAAAAAACAAAAGAAATTATTATAGCAGATCAAGAGCGGGTACGCGCCTATGAAAAAATATTCAGCGCTCCGATGCCGACAGTAACCAAAGACGGGGATGTGGACGGTCTTCCATCGCCGTTTCCCCGTATGGTTGCCGGAGTAGAACGGGGTGGGCACCGGATTTGGGAACTGGCGCAAAAAGCGGTGGAAACGGGAATTCCGGTACAAAATCCGATCCTGGGCCGGAATACTGCGCAAGAGCAGTTAGCCGAATCCAATGACATGTATGCCGCGGCCGAAAAATTGGGCTTGACCTTGTTCCACTTTGTCCATTCCGAAGCGACGCGGCATATCGATCCATTAAATGGCGCGGAATTGATCGAGCAGTCGCGCGGCAAAGGCGGCATCACGCCGATGGGCGAACGGGAATTTGTTCAATTGGGCGGCGGCAGCAAGCATCCTATGCGGATTAACGCCACCGGCGATACACCGCACCTCTCGATCATCAATGCGTTGATTGCCGGCTTTGACGGTACCGACATCGGCCCGGTGATCCATGTGCATTTCGGCGGCAGAGGAATTCACGATTATCGCACGAAAGTGTTAAATGGCTACCGGGCCTTGCAGATTTGTGCGGAAAATGGGATTCATGTTCAAACCGACTCCCATAAACACTTAAACAATATCGATGGCACGGACGGCATGGCGCTGGCGATGTGTTTGCTGGCGGAAGGCTTGGCCGTACAGGCCGGCTTGCCGAAAAAATTAAGCGCGCTGCAAATGAATGTGGGTGGCATCAATATTTTAGCCGATTTGGCGGTGATGCGGGCCTTTAAAGAAACGATGTGGAGTGGATCGCTGGTGGTTGTGCCGGAAACGTTCCAGAATCCTCCGGCCGACCTGATTGCCGAGCAGGCCCACTTTGCCCGGATGGCCGTAAGCGCCCGGTTGGGCGGAGCCAACTTCTACCGTCCGAAAGCGGCCGAATCGGTGGGAATTCCGACCGGCGCCTCGATGGGAAAAGCGATCTGGGCTACGCAGAATGTGTTTGAAAATATGGCCGCCATTGACATTAAGGATCCGTTTATTCAGTTGCGCAAGGAAGAAATTATCACGGAGGCCATGGCAGTAATCAGCGCGGTCGTAAAATCGCCGCGAATGCTGCAGCCGCAGGATATTACACCGGAGTTTTGGCAGGGTTACAGCGCTGAAGAATTAATCGACCTGATTGTCGCCGGCGGCAAGGCCGGCGTTATGGACTGCCCGCGGGCCGGGGGGTGGGATTTGAAACGGGGCGTTCGTACGCACCGCGACAAAGACGGAATTCGCCGTTATGTTCCCGGTTTCAGCCCGGTGTCGGTGGCGCCGGAGAACGTTGCCTTTACTGCGGAACCGGTAGCGGTCGATAAGCCGGCGGAAATTACGAAAAAAGGCAAGATCGTCCTGGCGACGGTCGGCGCCGATGCCCATGTGGTAGGCGTGAATGTTATCCGGGAAGCGATTGAAAAATCAGGCTACGAAGTCATCTATCTGCGCGGCATGAATTTGCCGGAAACGGTAGCGGAAGTTGCCGCGGAAGCCAAAGCCGCCGTGGTCGGGATCAGCAACCTGCTGGGGATGGGATCCGTACTGTACCCGCGGGTTCATGAGCGGATGCAGCAGCTGGGAATTCGCGACAATACCTATTTGATTGCCGGTGGACGGATTGCGGAAAAAGAGGAAGATCATGCGGCTATCGAAGAAAAAATAAAGACGGAAGGCACAGGCTTCCTGAAAGTTGATGCATTCTTCGGTCCGGGGACAGATCCGGCCAAAGTGACCGAATGGCTGGACGAAAAGTTGAAGGGGGAAAACCGGTAATGAGTCAAACGGAAAAAATCAATTGCGTCATCATGCGCGGCGGCACCAGCAAAGGAATTTTTCTGAAAGTCAATGACCTGCCAAGCGATATTGAACAAAGAGATCAGCGTATTTGTGAAATTTTTGGCAGTCCGGATGTCCGGCAAATCGATGGACTTGGCGGCGCCGATGCCCTGACCAGCAAGCTGGCCATCATCGCTCCGTCCAGCCGTCCGGATGCCGATGTGGATTATACGTTCGGGCAGGTAAGCATCACCAAACCGTACATCGATTATAGCGGCAACTGCGGCAATATTTCGGCCGCTGTCGGTCCGTTCGCGATTGACGAAGGCTTGGTACGGGCGCAAGAAGGAAGCACTACAGTCCGTATTCATAATACCAATACGAAGAAACTGATTATTGCCGAAGTGCCGACGGTAGATGGCAAGGCTGCAGTCATTGGGGATTGCGCGATCGCCGGCGTTCCGGGAACCGGAGCAAAAATTATGCTGGATTATTCCGATACGGCCGGAGCGGCAACCGGTAAACTGCTGCCGACTGGCAATGTGAAGGATGTCCTGGAGATTCCGGGCTATGGCCCGGTTACAGTCAGTATTGTGGATGCAGCCAATCCGGTGGTTTATGTGGCAGCGAAGGATTTAAAACTGAGCGGCATTGAAACTCCGCAGGAAGTGGATGGCAACAAGGAGCTTTTGAGCTTGCTCGAACAAATCCGCGGCGCAGCTGCAGTAAAAATAGGTATGGCTAAAACACCGGAAGATGCCTTGGCCAATGTGCCTGCGTTCCCGATGATCGCATTTGTCAGCCCGGCTGCCGACTATAAAGATTTCACGACCGGCAAATTGATTCATGCCGATGACGTTGATTTTGTTTCCCGTTTGATGTTCATGCAAAAATTGCACAAAACCTATGCGGGAACCGCCACGATTTGTACCGGTGCGGCAGCGAAAATCACCGGGTCGGTGGTCAATGAAGTCATCGCGGATATTGATAAAAAATCGTTTATCCGCATTGGTCATCCGGCCGGGGTCATCGATGTAGAAGTGGCGGTGGAGGAAATAAACGGTCAAACGGTGCTGAAACGGGCTGCAATGTCCAGAACAGCCCGCCGCATCATGGAAGGGTATGTGTACGTAAGAAAATAAACGGTGATTTTCCGGAAAATACATGAGATCAATGGAGTGTAAACATGGACCATTCTGCAGAGAAAGTATTGGATACGATTGTTTTCGATATTGGCAGCACCTTTACAAAAGCGACGGCTTTTGTGGAAAAAGACGGACAATTGGTTTGGGCAGCCCGGGCGCAGGCGCCTACGACGGTCGAAGATATCGGCCGCGGGCTGCAGGCCGCTTTGCAAAATCTGGCTGAAGTTCTTCACTGTCGGTCTGTCACTGCCAAATCCATGTTGTCTACTAGCAGTGCCGCCGGTGGCTTGCGGATGGTTGCCATGGGCTATATGCCCCGGGTAACGGCGAAAGCTGCCAAAGAGGTAGCTATGAACGCTGGTGCCAGAGTTCTTGAAGTCATGTCTTTTGAGGATCATGCTGAGAATAAATTTGAAATGCTGCAGGAAATAAATCCGGATATTATTTTGTTAGCTGGCGGAACCGATGGCGGCGACACGGATTCCATGATGAATGACGCTAGGATTATTGTGAACAGCAAAGTGAAAGCGACAGTAGTCATTGCCGGCAATACCTCCGCCCAGCCGGCCGTGAACGCTGTTTTGCAGGCGGCCGGTCTCAAAACGGTACGGGTACCGAACGTGATGCCCACAATCCATGAATTGCGCGTAATCCCGGCCAGGGAGGCAATCCATGAACAATTTATCCGCCAAATTACCGAAGCCAAAGGCTTGG
>Ga0316613_10001696_pt1 | contig 14881 bp, 19 predicted proteins | sample OWC_soil_day10_C_2_FD_207647 | JGI IMG/M metagenome (GOLD analysis project Ga0316613, IMG submission 207647) | Wetland soil microbial communities from Old Woman Creek delta, Ohio, United States - OWC_soil_day10_CT_b | ecosystem: Environmental > Terrestrial > Soil > Wetlands | place: USA: Ohio...
CAAAAAAGAATCCCATTGAAATAGAGGGTTTCTGGATTCTTCCAGAAGAAAAAACGGAGCCCTTTATTAAAGTGAACTCATTTTTAAATAAATCAGGGAATAACGTGGGTTATTCCGGGAAAAACTCAGATACTTCCCGGGAAATATCCCTAAAGGAAAGTAAAGTAAAGGAAAGTAAAGAAAATAAAAGTAAAGATATAAGCCCGGAGCTTCCAAAAAGCACCAGGCAGGAAGCGGTGTATGAACTGATTTTAAATGATGGATCTTATTATCCAGTTTGTACTCAGGAGATTGAAAAGTACCGGAGCCTGTATCCTGCTGTTGATATAGATCAGGAATTTCGTAAGATGATAGGCTGGCTTGATACCCACCAACAAAACAGAAAGACAAAGCGTGGAATTAATAAATTCATAAATAGTTGGATAAGCAGAGCGCAGGACTCGGCCAGGCCTATAAGAAAAGAGGAGCCGAAAAAAAACCAGTTTCAGAGTTTTCCACAAAGGGAAACGGATTATGATGCTATTGTCAACGCGCAGTTAGGAGAAATGGGGAAAAGTTAAAGGAGGATTGACCTTGGAAGAGATGGATCCTGTTGTCAGGCAGGAAAATGATGAAGATATAAAACCAGAGCCTTCTCACTGGTATGAAGGGCATATCAGCCTGGAAGACGCAAAGACGTTTATTAAAAGTAATATTACAACGGCAGCCCGTTCCTTTATTGCCATTGGATTTTATTTGAAATGCGTTAGGGATCGGGGATTGTTTGCAGAAGATAATTATCAGGATGTCTGGGATTTTGCCAAATCAGAATATGGTATAAGCAAAAGCACAGCCAGCCGTTATATGTCCATGAATGACCGCTTCTCTGAAAACGGTAACAGCCCTAATATAAAAAGTGAATACCGAACATTTGGGAAAAGTCAGCTGCAGGAAATGCTATATCTGGAAGATGAACAGCTTGATCAAGTAAAGCCTGGAGACAGAGTGGAAGATATTCGGAATTTACGAAGACCCAAGGAGATCCCATACATAGAGCTGCCAGGGCAGATGGATTTTGAAATAGACTTTCCTGATATTCTGCCTCCGGATCAGATAGAGCAGCCGGTCATGTCACATAAACAAACTTTTGAAATAAATGTGGAGGATCTGCTGTCTGGTGAGGAGCAGGAGGCTATTGCGATATCGCAACAAGAAAAAGATCAGGAGGCAGAGGAACTCCAGGATCGGACTGCTTATGTAAAAGAGCAGTACAGATTGCAGAATTCATTCTTGTATCCCTTTGCTGTCTGGTTAATAAAGAATCATAAAGCATGGTTTATGGAAGATTACATGAATCGCGTGATAAAGGTTGATAAATCAGAGGGGCAGTTAAAGTCATATCTTGGGGCATACCCAGACGGAAGCAGTTCTTATGGATTCCCGGTAGATAGTGAGACCTATTACGCCAAACTGTACGATAACAGGATTGTGATATCACATTTTACAGATGGAGGGACCGTTGTAGTAGATGGAACTGCAGAATGGTTTTATCTGGCGGCAAGCGTTCAGGTTCAGTGGAATGTTGTGGCATTGGAGGAGGTTCAGGAGGAGAGAAGGGCGAAAGAGGATCGTGGTACCGGTGTATTTAATTCTACCCCTACCAGTTGCCCGCATCGGGAAGAATATAGCTGCACTGTTTTGGCGGAGAATAAATCAATCCCTGGAGATGGAAGTAATTGTGGATCCTCCTGTTGTTGGACATGTAAGTTCCAAGGTATGTGCAAATTTGAGTGTAATGCTTCAGCAGGCCGTAATGGAACGTTTCCAGAGTATGACGCAGCATGGTTTGTAAGAGAATGGGCGAAGCGTTCACCTGGAGATTTAAAAAAGGTATTGGGTGCTTGCCGCAGGGGTTCCACCAATGCGGAGAGGGCGAAAGCTGTGCAGAAGGAGATATCTCCTTATGGAGCTTATTGCCATAGTTGTCGGGAATATGATTTTTCTTTTCACGGTTTTGCTGGAGGGATAGATCTTGAAATTGGAAAGGTTGAAACCCATCTTAAGTATGGTCGGTTTGTGCAGGAACTCATGAACCTGTATCCGGATTTTGAGGGGCCTGTAGGCAAAGAGCCAGAAGTTGTTATTGAAGAACCAGAAAGCGTACCGGATCAGGAAGAAAACGTACCGGAATGCCATGAAACCGTAATTGATGGAGAATATGAGGAAATTCTAGACTTATCCGATCCTATAAAAACAGTTCTTGAAGAAGCAAAGAAAACCCTCAAAGATTTGATGAGCGCATTTGAAGGAGAAGTGCCGGAGAAGTGGCCGCCATTCATTGAGCGTCAGAAGATAATCGTTGCAGCACTGGTGGCTATGGCGGGAGAGCAGGAGCAGCTGGAATCAGAGTCACAGCCGGAACCTGTAAAGTTGGAACAACCAGAACTTCCTATTCTGAAGAACAATGAACAGCGCGCTGCTTTCATAGATGCCTATAAGACATGGCCAATTTGGATCGAAACCAAAGAAACAGGGGAACGGTACTACCGGTATGATTTGTCAGAAAAGGCTGCCATTGTGGTAAAGGTATACTGGAAGCATTCCTGGGAGAGTTATAAGGAATCCAGAGACTACGAATACGGTGCAGCGCAGTATTACCTTCTGGGAGTGAAGTCAGAGTGGCACAATGGTAAGAATGTTTATGTAGAAGATGAGTTCAGGACATTTTATGAGTGTGGGACAAATCGATCTGCCCTGGTGGAATACTTGAAGGAATTTCAGAAGAGTAAATGATTTCCCCAAAAAAGGGAGATGCCGACAGGGAGACGAATCCTGCCGGCTAAAGTATGAAGATAAAAACTTTTCTTCTCAATTAATATACCATTCACTCCTGAAATGAAGCTTAAATTTATAGCTAATATTGGGAAAAAAGGGAGGAGCCGGTAAGATTGGGGGAATCCTACCGGCTATGTATGAAAAAAAGATTTATATTATAAGGTTGTTTGCCTCTTTACAAGTATTAATATACCGAGAAAATGTGACGGGAGTTTGATGGTTCTGTGAAGAGATTGTGAAAGAAAGATTGTACATTGGAAACTTAATATTGAATGTTAGTAGTTTTTTAGATAAAATGATGATAAGATTTTAATTGTTATTAAATGGAGGGAGAGTATAGGTTATGTCAGCAAAAAACATAATGGGGATAGCAGCTAGAGTCGCATTGGAAATTAATCCTGTGACATCTTTGATTTTAAAAACAACAGAATTTATGATTGAAAAATCTAATGCTGTTGTGGAAGAAGGTAGTATTGAGGAACTAAAGGCAGAAGCTATGCGCCAAGAGATAAGCTTAAAAATGGCTAAAGAGCAAGCAAGGGTGTCTCAAGAGATTGCAATTGCGCGTAGAATAGATACTGCTGAAGAGGTGACTATAGAAGAATTTTATGATACTACCGGAGAGGCGAACTTGGGCTTCAAATCTACTGAAGAGGCTATTTCGTTTGGCGTTAATGGCTCAGGAAAACATGTTACTAAGCGAGTGTATAAATTTAAAGGGTGGCATGACATTGGCTTAGGGAATGCTGAAAACTTAAAAGAAACATATGAGGTAAATGATTAAGTAATTTTAAAGATTTAAGTTTAGAATATATCAAAAAACTACTAACTATCAATATTGAGTTGGTAGTTTTTTTATTGCCAAAAAGAAAAAGGAGATCAGATGGCAGAGCAAAATGAAATGTTAAAGATCATCACTCCAATGATGGAGCATGTATGTGATCACCTGTGCCAGTTCCCTGGGGAGATCAGTGATCAGGAAGAAGTGGACAAGATCTGCGGAGGTTGTCAGATGGGAGATCATATCTGCAATATCTTGAATACCTATAATCGGGTGAGCAGTTCTGGGGCAGAGACATTACAGGGACAGGCTGCACATGAGAACATGGTGGCTGACTGGAAGTGGCATTTAACGGAACGGTTTAACCGGGTAGTTTAAGGAGGTACATATGAAATCATTATTACATTATCCCGGTAGCAAGAAACGGATCGCTTCCTGGATAATTGAGAATATGCCAGAGCATCACAGCTATCTGGATCCGTACTTTGGAGGAGGTGGTATGTTCTTCGAAAAGCCTCCCTCCAAGATCGAGACGGTGAATGATCTTGACGGTGATGTTGTGAATTTCTTCCGGGTGATACAGAATCCGGAAAGTTGTAAGAAGCTGCAGGACTGGCTTACATATACGCCGTATTCCAGACAAATGTACGATGAATCGTTTACAAAGGAGCCGCAGTCACCAGTGGAGCAGGCTGGATACTTTGCAATCCGATCTATGCAGAGTCATGGTTTCCGGCTGACTGAGAAATGTGGCTGGAAGAAAGATGTTCACGGCAGGGAAGCAGCCTACGCAGTCCGGAACTGGAATAGGCTTCCGGAAACACTGGCAGATATGGCGATCAGGCTGAAAGGCGTACAGATTGAGAATAAGCCGGCGCTGGAACTGATCAGGGCTTTCAATCATGAGAATGTCCTGATCTACTTGGATCCGCCTTATGTACTGTCCACGAGAAGCCGGAAGCAGTATAAGTATGAAATGTCCGATCCGGATCATGAGAAGCTACTTATGACGGTGATCTTCAGCAAAGCTAAGGTCATGCTTTCCGGATATGATTGTGAACTGTACGAAAATTACTTGAAAGGCTGGAGGAAAATACAGATTCCGGCCAGGGCGCAGAACAGTCTTCCGAGAGTGGAGACATTGTGGATGAATTTTGAACCGGAGAATTAGAATTTTGAGGAGGTGTGAAATGGAGATCAGGATAGTGTTTGATTAATGGCTTATGATTTTGAGGACTACGGCGAATTATGGGAACTGCTTGATGAGCGAGATTCTAATGTTGAGGAAACCAAGGAAGCTGATGGAGTGCATTTCTCGTAATTTTGGACATGAAAATGCGCTGATATAATCAGCGCATAGTAGTTAATCAATAATGGGATTTCGTATAAGCTTCCATCTCTGACTCAGAAGAAAACGAGGTCTCATATGAGGTAACCAAACCGCTTGGATTGACTACTCTGTAATAGTGAGTACCATCTGATTCAACTCTTCCTAAGGTAAAAACCCAACGATTAATAACATAGCAATCCTTCATATAATTTACCCCCTAATTTATTATGATTTAATTATATAACGATGATATAAAATGTCAATTAATATTGGAGGCCATTAATAAGTATGCGGCAGTTTGTGGAGGAAAAACGGGAAGAAATAATGTTATTGCAAGAGAAAAAATAGTAGTCCAGGTGGAAAGAGCCGTTGAGGATATAACTAATCAAGAAAACTGAATTTTCCCAGAGGAGGGATACATTGAGAAAATCATCAAAAGACTGCAGAGCAGACAGAGCCAGCGTGAACAGTCGCATACAGGCAGAGGTGGATGAAGCTATAAAGGCGCCGCCGCTCATAAGTTTTAGTGCACAGATGCCAGCTTATGCATATACAAGCCTATGTCCGGATCCGAAGCGTAGGAAGCCTCCTGCGAGGAAGAAGGTGCTGCATGAAGCTTTTAGATAAACAGAAAGTCACTGTCCAGGTTTATCCCGGGAGAAAGTTGGGGACCATGATCGGCAGCAATGACGGTCTGATGGGAATTCTGTTAAGCAGTGGTGATTACATAGACATTCCCCAGGAGAGGGTGAGAATTGTGACGGTGGAGGTAGAGAAGAATGGAAAAGAAAGCTAAGAGTCCGGCAGAACAGCTGACGGAATTTCTCAATTTTGTTGATCAGTGTACCACGGAGTACCGGCTTGCCTGTGATTCAGTGAGTGAAGAGGACAAGCGCCTTCAGGATCTTCTTCATGGTATAGAGTTCTCCGAAACGAGATCAGAAGCAGATAAGGTTACAACAAAGCTTCGCAGAAGTCGAAAACTGCGGAGAGAATACAAAGATGCAGTAAAGAGATATCAGCTGATCGTGGAGTTCTTCAATGATCAGAATAATAAGGCAACGCTTAATAAGATGCGGCAGCTCCTGGGGAAACAGAGAAAGGAAGAGGAGTTTCTTAATGGCAAGCGTGTTTATAAGCCAAGGGCGAGCAGTTGACAGCAGGGAGGTGGTAGATTGGATATTAAGATAACTAAAAAATTCTTGGAGGATTATAAAAAAATAAAGCGGGAGATTCCTATTCTGGAAGCAGAACTGCAGGAGATGACTACAACAGAAGCTGGAATGGGTAATGATACTATTTTCGATTATCGTGACGGATATCCAAAGCCTCAAAGTGTGATTGGTTTTAATTGGCCATTATATGAAAACAGGAAGAGGATTCTGGAACGTAAGAAGGAAAAGATAAAGGCAGTAGAGCAATGGATTGATTCCATTGAGGACGGGCAGACCCGTTGTGTTTTTCGCATGAGGTACATAGATGATATGAACTGGGTGAAGATAGCTGCAAAGACTGGGTATAGGGGAAATCATGATTATCCAAGGCTCTATATCCGCGATAAATATTTAAAAGAGTCTGGAATTAAGTAAAAATATCGTTTATATCGATAATATCGATTTAGAATACAATTAGGTAAAAGGGTCTCCAACCGGAGGCTCTTTTTTAAACCCCGACAGGAATTTTGTTACCATTATTTGAGAGGAGATGGTAACATGAATAGTTTTATTAGCTGGATAGGTGGCAAGAAACTTCTGAGGAAAAAGATTTTAGAGCAATTCCCAGATCCAGAAACTTATAACCGGTACATTGAGGTGTTCGGTGGAGCCGGATGGGTATTATTTTCCCGAGACAAGCATGCGCCTATGGAGGTATTTAACGATGTAAATGGTGAGTTGATTAATTTATACAGGATAGTGAAACATCACCCGGAAGCCTTACATCAGGAATTGGAATGGCTGTTGATGTCAAGAGAACAGTTCTTTGATGAATTGAACCGTAATACTCTGGGCTTGACAGACATACAGAGAGCCGCGAGGTTCTTCTGTATAATCAAAGAGAGCTTCGGAGCAGATTGCAGATCGTTTGGTGTTAGACCAAGAGATATGCAGAAAACAATTAATTATTTGAAAGAGGTATCTGGCCGGTTAAACAAAGTCGTTATTGAAAATCAGGATTTTGAACGGTTAATTAAGACATATGATCGCCCTGATGCCCTATTTTACCTGGATCCGCCATACTATGAAGCAGAGAAGTATTATCCGGATCGGTTTAACCCAGAAGATCATCAAAGGCTGCGGGATTGCCTGGGCACTATAAAGGGTAAATTTGTATTGTCCTATAATGACTGTCAGCAGATCAGGAATCTGTATGAGGGATATACGGTCGTTGAGGTTGAGCGGTCGGACAATTTGGTAAACAAGAGAGAGAGCAGAAGGTATAAAGAATTAATTATTAAAAATTTTGAATAGAGATATCTGTACGGCGGTTGCCGGGTGTAACAGCCCGGTGACTGATTAACCCGGTTTATACTCTCCAAGACATTTTCTGGAGGCTAAGGCTCCTGGCTTATAGCTAGGGGCTATATTTATGTAAATTGATTGACAAATAAATATTATAATATTACTATTTATATATATTTTATTATCATAATCATATTTGCTTATTAGTATATTCAGAGGGGGGGAATATATATGAGTTCAATAGCATTCCTATCAGGTATTCATGGGGTAGGTAAGGGATATTTAGGGAAAAAAATATCTGAGTCTATGAATGTATCAGTTTATACTGCTAGTGATCTAATACGACAGTATGGTCAGCAGGCGATAGATGGTAAAATAGTTTCAAACATAAATAGAAATCAAGATTTGTTAATATCAGCAATTCAAGAAATTATTCCAAGTAATGAAGATTTTATTCTTGATGGACATTTGTGTTTAATCTCAAAAAATAATGAAATTAGTAGGATACCTAAAACAACATATGAAAGCATAGGATTGAAAATCATGATAGTACTTATGGACAATCCTAAAGAAATAGCAAATCGTTTGTTTAAAAGGGATAATAAAGTTTATGATGAAGCTTTCTTAGAGTCTTTTCAAGCGGAAGAGGTTAGATACGCAAAAGAGCTGTGTAATGAATTAAATATTGAATTACTGGTTTGTGAAATGGATGTTACTAAAATAGAAAATTTTATTAGAAAACATTTTTTGGGGGATAAATAAACATGGGGAACAATTTAGAGTATGAACGTTTTGAGGATATTAATTTACAAGATGATTTTTTTGATTCTTTAAAAGAAGATTATCGTGATTTTGAACAATGGTTTAATCGTAAAATAAATAACAAAGCATTTGTTCATTATGAAGGTGATAAAATAGATGGCTTTTTATATTTTAAATTAGAAAATGACAACGTAATGGATGTAGAGCCACCTATCTATGCTAAAAAAATTGTAAAGATCGGTACTTTCAAGATTAATCCCCATGGGACCAGGTTAGGTGAACGTTTTATAAAAAAGGCTTTGGATTTTGCAATTTCCCAAAATGCTGACTTATGCTATTTGACAATATTTGAGAAACATGAGGCTTTAATAAAATTACTTACTAAATATGGTTTTATATATTCTGGAATTAAAAACACTTCAGATGGTGGAGAATTAGTCTTAGTTAAAAATTTGAAAACTGTAAGTGGAAATATAGTATATGATTATCCTCTTATTAATACGAATGAAAGGCGAAAGTTTTTAACAAGTATATATCCTCAATATCATTCAGCTATGTTTCCAGATTCTATTTTAAAAAATGAAGATAGTAATATAATATCTGATGTCACATATACTAATTCTATTCATAAGATATATGTTTGCAGAATGAATGATATTAGAAATTTAAGAAAAGGTGATATTTTAGTTATCTACAGGACGAAAGCAGAAGGCAGGTCAGCAGAATATTCATCTGTTGCAACTTCAATATGTGTAGTCGAGAAAGTAAGAAATCAAAATGAATTTACAGATTTTGAAGAATTTTACAAATATGCAAGCAGATATAGTATCTTTGATAAGGAAGATTTAGAACACTGGTATTCAAAAGGTGGATGTTATGTTATTAAAATGTTATATAATGCTGCCTTAAAAAAGCGACCAACAAGAAAAACATTAATAGAAATGGTTGGATTGAATAGAGATATATATTGGGGATTTACTGCGCTTAATGATGAGCAGTTTGAAAGAATAATAGAGGTTGGTGAAATTGATGAAGGCATTATTATCTATTAAGCCTGTTTTTGTAGAAGAAATAATGGCTGGTAATAAGAGGTTTGAATATAGAAAAAGAATATTTAAGCAGGATGTTGACTCCGTAGTTATCTACGCCAGTATGCCAGTTGGAAAAATTGTTGGAGAGTTTAAAATAGGTGAAATTATCAATAAGTCGCCAAAAGATGTCTGGCAGGAAACAAAGGATTATTCAGGAATATCGTATCGTTTTTTTCAATCTTATTTTAAAGGCAAAAAAGAAGCTTACGCAATACAGATAAAAGAATTTGTTCCTTATGATATTCCAATAGATCCGTATAAAGATGATATTAATTTTGTTCCGCCCCAATCTTACAAGTATATATATGAAAATGACGTAAAATAACTATTATCACTTATAAAAAATTATTTAAGAGCACCTGTCGATTTTTAATGGATAGGTGTTTTCTTTTGGTAGATTTTAGATTATAATAATGTTATTGCGAGGGGGATTAATATGAAAAAACATAAAATATTAAAATTTATATTATCGTTAATTGGGTATACAATTGCATTAACAGTGTTTTATTTTATTTTTTTAATTGTTGTGGGTATTATATACAAAGGAAGTTTAACTGAAAGTTTTTACAAAGCGAGTTCTATAATATGGTTTGTTTTGTACCTTATATCATGGGTTTTAATTACAATAAATTATATTAATAGTAAAAAAAGTGAAATACAGAAATTAATTGATACAGAATTTAAATCGGAAGAGAAATATAGAGGACTTTATGAGCTTATTTTTAAAGCGTTACTATCAAAAAATGTTGAATATATTTCTCAATTCAATGGAATTAGAGCCGAATACATGTCTGATTTATTGTCTATTCCTATCATTGGTTTAATTTTTACTATCTATTTAAGAGTGGCTGACAATTACGATACATTATATTATGGTTTAAGTAATTTGTTAACATCAGCCCTAAAATCAGAAGATATGGAAATTTTGCCGATAGATACATTATACACAATTTTAATTTTAATAGTTGTATTAGGAGCAATAAATGCATTAATTATTATAGTTAACGAACATTACTTTTTAAAGGTGTATGAAGATGTTAAGAATGACTTTGCAAATAGAGATTTTAAATATGCTAAACTGATTTTTATTGATGATATAAAAAAAACAATAGAGATAAATGACATGGAAAACGAACCAAGTACGGAATTGAATAAATGCGAACAGAGGCTCAAGGATTTGATTGATTTGGCCGAAATGATTGAAGATGACATTGAGAAATTCAAAACTAGTCCTAATGAAGCAGTGAGATATAATGTACCACGTCATGAGGCATGGGTCAAACGATGTCGAGAAATAGATATACCTGAAACAGAATTGAAGTTGTTAAAGTTAAAAGAACATTAGAACAAATCTAATTAGAGGCGGCTAACCCCGTCTCTTTTTTGCTATTAAAATTAGCCAGATTGGAAGGTGAGGTGACCCGGAGGATCCGATTAATTTAAGTTTTTACGCGTTTTACTTATTGAAAGCGGCTCTCAATTTTTGATCAACGGATGTTTTTCCAAATGTCTGTTTTAAGTAAATAATACTTATAGATTTATTTCGCTAAATTTATTGTATAATTAGTAGCACAGACATATACTAAAGTATAAATTAATTCAAAGAATAAATATTTTAGGAGGTTATAAACATGAGAGATCGCGAACAACGCATACAGGAATATGAAAATAAGATAAAAGAGGAGTACGAGAATATAAAATTTTGTAATGAGTACAAGGAAAAAAATAATTATCCTCAGAACGAAGAAATTTTTCGTAAGCATATAGAGGCTTCGAAATCTACTATAAGCGTTTATCAAGAGGAAATTGATTATTTAAACAAAGATTAATGATTGGAGTATGGTTATTCATATTAGCAGCAGAGAGAGGCGGTGTCCCCGCCTTTTTTAATACCACAAATTAGCAAAATTAGAAGGGGCGTAATATTTATGGCAAAAGGAAAATATGAATACTGGTTGACGCCTGATGGATTGCTACTACTTGAATCCTGGGCAAGAGACGGTTTGACAGATGAACAGATAGCACATAATTTGAATATTACCACTTCCACTTACTATGAATGGAAAAAGAAGTATCCGGAGATATCGGAGGCCCTAAAAAAAGGTAAGGTAGTTGTTGACATTCTTGTGGAGAATGCTCTCTTGAAAAGGGCGCTTGGTTATTCATTTAATGAAGATAAGTATGTTACCGTTCCTTTGGAGCAGGCAGAGTATTTTGGAAAGCTCGATGAATACATGAACAAGTATAAATACGAGCACCCAGATGCCACGGATTCAGAGCTGATGCTGATTAAAGAGCAATTTCCCAAAACTAAAATCATGTTGGTTGAAAGAAAGGTTAAGGATGTAGCACCGGATACGACTGCCCAGATATTTTGGCTTAAAAACCGTAGACCTGATATATGGCGAGATAAGCAGAATGTGGAATTGTCCGGTGAGGTCAATACCAATAATCCTTTTGAGGGTCTCACAACAGAAGAATTAAGGAAGCTGATCCATGGTGGATAGGGAAAATATTATCAGAGGTGCAAAGATAGAACTTGCCAGAAGGGAGTTCTTTTTTTATTGCAATCTAAAGGCTCCGGATTTTTACAAGGAAGACCGCCAATATCTGCTGGATCTTTGTAATGGTTTTCAGGACTTTATCGAGTCAGATGATGAGGTCCTGATTGTGAACGAACCTCCCAGACACGGAAAAAGCCGAACGGCAGGTCTTCTGGTAGAGTGGGTATTGGGGAAAGATCAATCACAGAAGATCATGACCGGATCCTACAATGAGACGCTTTCCACAATGTTCTCCAAAAACGTCCGCAACGATATTCAGGAGGTCAAAGCCGATAAGAGTAAGGTTGTCTTCTCCGATGTGTTTCCAGGAGTAAGAATAAAGCAAGGCGATGGTGCCATGAACCTATGGAGTCTGGAAGGTGGATATAACAATTATCTGGCCACTTCCCCGACCGGTACAGCAACCGGCTTCGGCGCTTCCCTCTTAATTATAGATGACCTTATCAAAAATGCAGAAGAAGCCAACAATGAGCTCACTAAGGAAAAGCATTGGTCCTGGTTCACAGACACCATGCTCTCTCGTCTGGAAGAAGGCGGTAAGATCATTATTATCATGACCCGGTGGGCGAGTGATGATCTTGCAGGGCGTGCGCTGCAGCATTTTAAAGAAGCCGGCGCAAAAGTCCGCCATATTTGCATGAAGGCACTGATAAACCCTGAAACGCATGAAATGCTTTGCCCTGAGGTATTATCCTATAAATCCTATCAGGCTAAAATAAAAGCTATGGGTCCTGATATTGCTTCTGCGAACTATCAGCAGGAGCCAATTGATCTAAAAGGAAAGCTCTATACCGGTTTTAAGACCTACAGTGGAGAGCTGCCAGAGTTTAAAGAGATCCGTAATTATACCGATACGGCTGACACCGGGGAGGATTACCTGTGCAGTATAAATTATGGCGTTACCTTTGCTAATGAGGCTTATATCCTTAATGTCCTATATACAAAAGAACCTATGGAAATTACGGAACCGGCTGCGGCAGAGATGCTTTATTCGGATGAGGTTGATGTTTCTAAGATTGAATCCAACAACGGCGGCCGTAGCTTTGCCCGGAACGTGGAACGGATCCTTCTGGAGAAGTTTGATTATAACCATACCACAATTAAATGGTTCCACCAGAGCAAGAACAAGCAGGCCCGGATCTACTCTAACTCTGCCTGGGTAATGCAGCATATTTATTATCCCGAAGATTGGAGAAACCGTTGGCCAGATTACTATAATGCTATGAACCGATATCAGCGGGAAGGTCAGAATAAACATGATGATGCTCCCGATGCCACCACAGGAGTTGCAGAGAATTGTGGTAAAAAGTCAGGAATATCTATATTCAAATAAGGCAGGTGAGAAAAATGAATGATGAAAAGCCCAATATGGATGTGGTAAAAGAGCTGATCAGGAGCCGGACCCGTTGGCACAGGCAACATGTGAAGCGCTGCCAGGAAGCTGACCGGTACTATAGAAATGAGAATGATATACTCAAATATGGAGTAAGAGGACAGGAATTCGGTCCCTTAAGAAACGCAGACAACCGGATTCCGCGCAACTTCCATGGGCTTCTTGTAAATCAGAAGGCGGCTTACATGTTTACGGCTCCCCCTCTGTTTGATATTGGTAAGGAAGATGCTAATAAGAAGATTGCAGATCTTCTGGGAGACTCTTATCCAAAGCTGTGTAAGGACTTATGTGTTAATGCATCAAACCATGAATGCTCCTGGATCCATTATTGGATTGATGATGGTGGTAATTTCTGTTATGGCATAGTAAACTCAGAACAGATTATACCTGTGTATAGTAGCGATCTGAACCGGACACTGGTTGCTGTACTAAGAACCTACAAAGACACTGACTTTTCAACAGGAAAGGAAATCACCATCTGGGAGTACTGGGATAAGGAGAGCTGCTACAGCTATTATCGTCAGAGCAACACAATTTCAACCGTGGGACTTTCGGAATATAATGTGTTTCCAGGTACTCCGGAAGATGGAGAAGCAGAGAATGGTAATGTATTTCTGCATGGATGGGAAGAAGTCCCATTCATTCCCTTTTATAACAACAACATATCCACCAATGATCTGGTGAACATTAAGCCGCTGGTAGATGCCTATGACAAGGTATTTACCGGCTTTTTAAATGATCTTGAGGATATTCAGGAAGTAATCTTCATCCTGACTAATTATGGAGGAGAGGATAAAAAGGAGTTCATAGACGATCTTAAAAAGTACAAAATGATTAAGCTTGATGATGATGGTGACAATGGCGGAAAGACAGGCGTGGAGACTTTGACAATCAGTATTCCCATTGAGGCCAGAGAAAAGTTTCTGGAAATGACCAGGAAAGCCATTTTCGAGCAGGGACAAGGCGTGGATCCGGATCCGCAGAAGTTTGGTAACTCTTCCGGGGAGGCGCTGAAATATTTGTATTCCCTTTTGGAGCTGAAAGCTGGGTTAATGGAAACCGAGTTTAAACTGGGTTTTGGTAAGTTGGTGCGTGCAATTTGTAAGCATATCGGAACTCAATGTGATCAGATTATACAGACATGGACCCGTTCTGCTATCCGGAGCGATTCTGAACTTGCTGAGATATGCGAGAAGAGTGTAGGAGTCATTTCCAACAAAACTATTTTAAAAAATCACCCCTTTGTAGAAAATGCAGATGAAGAAGAAAAACAGCTGGAAAAAGAAAAAAAGAAGGCTGCTGAAGAAGAGGATGAATATAAAAAGGCATTTGAAAAGCAGGCAGAGGAGGATCAGGGCGGTGAGTTAAATGGCGAAGAGGAATAGTTCCTATTGGAAAGAAAGAATGGCAGCGCTGGAGGACGAGCGATACAGTCAAAGTACGGCATACTACCGGGATCTGGAAAAGCAGTTTAATGAAGTTTCTAGACTCCTGCAGATGGACATTGAACGATGGTATAACCGGCTGGCAAATAACAACGGAGTAAGTTATGCCAAAGCAAAAAAGCTACTTAAGGAAAATGAACTGGAGGAATTTAAGTGGACTGTCAGGCAGTACATAAAAGCGGGAAAAGAAAACGCTGTTGATGAGCGCTGGTTAAAACAACTAGAAAATGCCTCTGCAAAGT
>Ga0316613_10001698_pt1 | contig 14877 bp, 16 predicted proteins | sample OWC_soil_day10_C_2_FD_207647 | JGI IMG/M metagenome (GOLD analysis project Ga0316613, IMG submission 207647) | Wetland soil microbial communities from Old Woman Creek delta, Ohio, United States - OWC_soil_day10_CT_b | ecosystem: Environmental > Terrestrial > Soil > Wetlands | place: USA: Ohio...
CAAAATCAATCATTTCGCCAATGATAAAGATACCAAAGACAATCACTAAAATAGCATAATCCATTGCCTCAAAATGATCATAGTAACCATATGCAAGGCCAGTTAAAAAAATAAGAGTATTACCTGGTAATCCCATTATGGTCATGATAACTCCACCTAAAAGCACTAAAATAAATATTATATTAATGATAAGCACTGTATGTTCCACAGGCTACACCCTTTCAACTCCATATTTTTATGACCAAGCCATTCTAAACATCTAGCTTTAACAAGGAGATTTTAAGAACGGCTAAATCAACTGCGTCCATTTTTCACATATATTTAGTGTATTATTCCCTCTTACCCTACATTTTACCTTTTAACTAAATTATCGGATTTTTCGATATCACTTTATACCGCTTTATGTTACACTATAAGTAGAGTATCTTTCATTCTTATTATTAAAGGAAGGTGTTAATGATGTTTGACAAGATTCTAGTTCCTATTGATGGTTCAGAAGCAGCTTGGCGTGCCTTAGAATACGCCTCCGGATTGGGAGAAAAGTTTGGTAGTACAATCACTATTGTTCATGTCGTTCAAGCCCATTATACCTTACCGACTATTGCTATTAACGGAGAAATTCCTTTTCTTTCTGTTAATATTGAAGAAGTGGAAGCCACCGGTTACAAGATCATTGAACTGGCCAAAGAACGAATGCACAATTATTCTAAATTTGAAACAAATCTGGAATTTGGTCACCCAGCAGAGCGTATACTCACTCTAGTAAAAAACAATACTTTTGACCTAATTGTTATCGGCTCCAGAGGTTTAAGCGGTATTAGCGAATTTTTCCTCGGCAGTATTAGTACAAATGTATCGCAATATTCTCCGATCCCCGTAATGATTGTAAAATAAGCTTAATTCTGTCACATATATTAAAGCAGTCAGGAAGTTAATCCTGACTGCTTTAGCTATTTATTAGCCCTTATTCATAACTATTTTGTATCTGCCCTTCTCTCTTACTTCTTTCCAGAGCCAGTTGAATTAGTTTATCAATCAGTTCCACATAAGAAACTCCACTAAAATCCCACAATTTAGGATACATACTTATTTTAGTAAAACCTGGGATCGTATTGATTTCATTAATAAATACCTTATTTTCTTTTGTTACGAAAAAATCAACACGAGCCATTCCTTCGCAGCATAATACTTGGAAAGCCTTGATTGCTAATTCTTGCACCACAGTAACTACTTCACATGAAATTTCGGCGGGAATTTGTATATCGGCGCCCTTTTCATCTATATATTTAGCTGCATAGGAATAAAATTCCTGTTGTGGAATAACGGCTCCGAGAGCAGAAGCAATTGGGGATTCATTTCCTAGTACAGCACATTCAATCTCCTGTCCTTCAATACATTCTTCGATTACTATTTTATGATCAAAAGAAAAGGCTTCTTGTATTGCACCTAGAAATTGTTCTCGCTTTTTAACTTTACTAATTCCTACTGATGAACCAAGATTGGCAGGTTTTACAAAGATAGGCAGCCCTAATTCCTCCACTACAGTTTCAATATTTATGTCTTTTTGTTCCCATTGATGGAAGGTGAGACACTTTGCGATTGGTATCCCAGCATCTCTGAGTAATCGTTTAGTAACATCCTTATCCATGCCAATTCCTGAACCTAAAAGACTTGGTCCTACACAAGGCAGATTCGCTAATTTTAACAAACCTTGTACTGTTCCATCCTCCCCATATGCTCCATGCAGAATAGGAAAAACTACATCAATGCTCTTAGTATAGCTTTTCTCTGCAAAACATAGAAGCTGCTCTGCTGATTTCCCCATCTGAAAAACAACAGCAATTCCTGTATGCTTTAGCTTAATTTCTCTTGGATTATGTTCGTTAACCAGATAATCCTTAGGATCACATAAAAACCATTGCCCTTTTTTATCGATACCAATTAACGTAATCTCATACTTTTCCTTATCAATAGCAGTAATTATATTCTTTGCTGACTGCAGAGAAACTTCATGCTCTGTCGACTTGCCACCAAATAGTATCGCTATCTTTAACTTTTTCATGTTTTTCATCTCCTAAATCTCTTTATTCTTAGTATAATAATCTTTTTCACTATATTTATTGCTTAAAATGCTTATATTATTGTAAAAAATGCTGTAAAATAATATAACTACTTTATATAACGAAAGGATGCTCTTTATGGAACTAGAAAAGCCGGGAATGGAAATACACCATAAACGAGGTTATCTAAATAAGGATTTTGAATTCTTTCATTTAAAAGACAATAAAGCCATGCAATTTGAATTTCACTATCATGATTTTAACAAGATCATTATCTTTATTTCTGGCAACGTAACTTACTTAATTGAAGGTAAGACCTATAACCTAAAGCCTTGGGATATTCTTTTGGTTAATAATAATGAAATCCATAAACCGATCATCGATGAATCTGAGATCTATGAACGCATTATTATTTGGGTTAATTCCTCTTTTTTATTACAACATAATGATAGCCAATGCAATCTGTTAACCTGTTTTGAATTAGCCGCCGAAAAAAAATTAAATTTACTACGCTTGTCTCCTGAATTACTTGTAGGAATAAAGAACCTCTTATCTCAACTTGAAGACTCTCAAAACAGCAGCGAATTTGGCAGTAAAGTACTAAAGAACTCCTTATTCCTACAGTATATTGTTCAACTTAATCGAATGTATCTAGGGATTGAAATCGATACGGAGCATCCTGACGTTGAATATGATGAATCAATAGAAAGGATCTTGGAATATATTAATTCCAACCTTAGTGAAGATTTATCCATGAATAAATTGGCCTCCGTTTTTTATCTAAGCAAATATTATTTAATGCGTAAATTTAAACAACAAACTGGCTATACCGTCCACAACTATATTTTACAAAAACGTTTAATTGCGGCCAATGCTCTCATTAAAAAAGGCAAATCGATTACTGCGACCTGTATAGAATGCGGCTTTGGTGATTATTCAAACTTTGTTAGATCCTTTAAAAAAAGTTTTGGTCTCTCACCTAGAAAACACTATAAAATGCTTTTGGAACATGAGAAATCAACTAACCAACATAACCACCATTTGCCTAATACTCTATTGCCTTAAACACAACATATTAATCATTTCACTTTAAAGAAATAAAACAATGGAAAGAGACTGTTTTTATACATTCTCTTCTCATTGTTATTTTTCTTTTTCAGTCTATATCTTCGATAATCTTCATTATCCATGTACATAAAATGCTAGATGCCTTCTTAGCATTTTCTACCACATTAGCATGGGAATGTTTTTCCTTTTGAATGCCTGTAGCCATATTTGTTATACAGGATATTCCAAGTACATCCATCCCTAGATAATTTGCTGCTATGGTTTCAGGGACTGTAGACATTCCTACTGCATCTGCTCCCATTCTGCCAATCGCCACTATTTCTGCTGCAGTTTCATAATACGGCCCCATAAAACCAGCATAGATTCCTTCTTGGTATTCAATTTCCATAGCATCAGCAATATTTCTGGCAATGTTTATCAATTCAAGTTTATAGGGTTCAGACATATCAGGAAAGCGGACACCAAATCGTTCATCATTTAGACCAATCAAAGGATTATCACCAAATAAATTAATAAAATCTTTTATGATCATCAGCGTCCCTGGTTTAAAGTCAGTATTAATTCCCCCACAGGCATTTGTAATGATTAACGATGCGATACCTAACTGCCGCATCACATATACAGGATAGGCTACTTCTTTCATTGTATAACCTTCATAATAATGAAACCGCCCCTGCATAAGCACCACTTCTCTACCATTTACAGTACCAAAAACCAATCTGCCTTCATGCCCTTCTACCGTAGCTTGAGGAAAATTAGGGATATCTTTATATTCAACATATTGTTTATTTTTCAATCCATTCGCCAAATCTCCAAGCCCAGAGCCCAGTATAATGGCAATTTTCGGTTTATGATTGATTTTCCCTTGAATATAACCTACTGATTCCATCACCTTATCATACATATTATTCATCATTCTATACAATACGTAACATTATTCATAACGTTAACTCCCTTTATTCGTGGTATACCTTTCTCTACTAGTTTCAAACCATCTTAATTCTAAGTCTATTAAAACTTACCAATAGAAAAGCAGCGCATAGAAATGGACGCATTTTGAAATCCTTCATAAGAAAACATAAGATCTTCATCATGGCTTTGCAGTGCTGCAGCATATAACATAGGCAAATAATGTTCATTGGTAGGTATTGATAATAATGCCTCTTTACCTATTTTCTCATATTCAATTAATGCCTTATGATTCTTATCCACTAAACATTTTTTAACAATACCATCGAAATTAACAGCCCAGTCATAAGGCTTGGCGTCCATATCCCAGTCAATTACACGTAAATTATGGACAATATTGCCACTGCCAATAATGAGAAAGCCCTGTTCTCGTAAGGGAGCTAATTTTTGAGCTAATTCATAATGCTCCTGAGGTTTCTTCTGATAATCAAGACTCATTTCCATAACAGGTATGTCTGCCTTGGGATACATATGTTTTAAAACCGACCATGCCGCATGATCGATTCCACGCTGATGCTCATAGACAATTGAGGCATTTTTAAATACATTTGCTGCTTCTTCTATCTCTTTCGCAGCCCCTGGACATGGATAACGAACCTCATACAACTCCTGAGGGAATCCATAAAAATCATAGATAGCCTCTGGAGCACTACTGGATGTAATAAAGGTACCTTTCGTAAGCCAATGAGCGGATATAACCAAAATAGCTTTCGGTCTTGGCAGCGACTGTGCCAACTGTACTAAGCTATTTGTGTATTCACTCTCAAGGATAATATTCATTGGCGATCCATGCCCTAAAAACAATACAGGATTTTTTTTCATAGTAAGTTAAACCTCCTGTTTATTGTGATTATATTCTTTCGAGCTTACCTCTAGCTCTTTCTCTGCCACATTATTTTTCACATATCTCTACCTAAAAATTTTTGAATAGCATGAGCTACACCATTCTGTTCATTAGAATCGGTAACATAATTACATACTTTCTTAATATCATCATTTGCATTTCCCATTGCTACACTGTATTTGACTCTTTCCATCATAGAAACATCATTATAATTATCACCAATTGCCATGGCTTGAGTAAGAGAAATCTGTAACTGATCTGCTATTATTTGTAACGCATTTCCTTTTGATGCATCCTTATGACCTAGCTCAAAATTATTAGCCAATGATGATGTCATCATGAATTGTTTCATCCCGGCAAATTGATTTATAGCAATTTGTCTCTTTTTATCATCAAAGGAAAAACAAAACACTTTATAAACTCCCTCATTAGCACTCATAATTTCTCCGTAATGTTTTACAGGAGTCATGCCTATTTGACTAAATATTTGATCTAACGTCTCTGCGAAATAGCTTGGCTCTATGGCAAATTTAGTACCTTTTAGTCCATCTGCTTCTCGCTTTAATCTTTCTTTACCATTCCCGGGCGTATATATCTTCTTATCTGTGGAAACTTCATAATAATAATCGTTTTCATCCAACCATTTCACCATGTATGTTACATCATTCCGCTCCATTGTTAAGGCTAAAAGTGGCTGACCTTCTTTGGTATGAATGGATGCTCCATTATAAGTAATCAAATAGGTCTTTAGATCATATTGCTTACAAATAGAAAGGGCATCAAAATAAGTTCTGCCTGTTGCAATGACTACTTCGATACCTCTCTCTTGCGCTTGTCGAATGGCTATTATATTTTCTTCACTAATCTCGTGCTGTTCATTTAACAATGTTCTATCTAAATCTGTAGCTATCAACTTCATAGTTACGTCACCTTCCCATTATTAGCATTCTATGTTTTCCGCGTTCGATACATAGAGCAAATTTCTACAATCTCTGGTGTATTCCATTCTATTTTTCACCTTACTATCCCTTTTTTATGAAATATTATTATAAATCATATACAATGCTGACAACCACATAAAAATTGCTGATACCTTATTGATATAGCAAAAAGTTTGCGTAAAGCCTGTTTTTCCACCTACACTCCGTCCGATAGCAGCTAAGAGGAAAAACCAACACCAGGATACAAGAATACAAGCCACAGTAAATAATAGTTTTGCTTTATCCTCATAATGAATTGAACTTGTTCCAATAACACCAATCGTATCAAATACAGCGTGAGGGTTAAATAGTGAAACAGTAACGGCAAAAATAATCTGCTGTTTGATCGTGAAACTTTTTTTCTCATCACCAGAGGTATCTACTAGTGTGTTATTCCAGGTCAGCCAACCCATATACACTAAAAAGCAAACGCCAATAATAAGAAAAGCTGCCTTAATCCAAGCAAAGCTCGCTACGAATAAGGAAACACCTTGTACTGCTAATACAATCAAAAGTGTGTCACACACAGAGGCTGTAATAACAACGGGCAATACCCGCCAAAAAGTTGGCTGGGTAACACCCTGGGTAAAAACAAATAAATTCTGTACGCCAAGAGGCAAAATAAGCCCCATAGCCAGTACTATTCCATGAAAAAAAGCCTGCATCAAACTCGCTCCCATACTGTTTTTCTACAGTATAGTAAACGCTCCCGGAAATGTCTTCAGCCAATTGGCTTGCTTTCACCCCAACCAATTTGTTATAATCAAAAAAACAGCAACAAGGAGAGTACTGTGTTAACAATTGATTGGGTACCTAATAGTAAGGATTCCTTGCCCTTATATCGACAAATTGTAGAGTATATAAAAAATAAAATTACCCTTGGCGAATGGCCAATACATAGTAAATTGCCTCCCCAGCGTAAGCTTGCTGCCATTTTCCAAGTAAATCGCAGCACCCTGACAATTGCACTGGATGAATTAATTGCCGACGGATTACTGGAAAGTAAAGCTGGAAGTGGCACTTGGGTCGCAAATAACACTTGGTCAGTTTTAGCAGTCAATCCACCCATTAATTGGAATTCTTATCTAGAAAAGGGCATATACTTACCAAACCTTCATACCATCCAAAAGATCAATCAGGCAGAATTCAAACCCAATATGATTCGTTTAGGTACAGGCGAACTCTCGCCAGCAATTTTCCCTAGAGCTATGATGAACGCTGTACTAAAAACGTTACCGAAACGCATTACTTCCTTAGGCTATGAGGAGCCTAAGGGATTGCTTTTTCTCCGTCAGCAAATCTGTCTTTATTTAGGTTCCTTTGGCATTAATACCTCTGCTTCATCCATCATGATTGTATCTGGTGCATTGCAAGCTTTGCAACTAATATGCTCTAGTTTGCTGCCAAAAGACTCTACTATTTTACTTGAGAAACCATCTTATCTCTTTTCCCTTAAGTTATTCCAATCTATGAATATGAGATTTTCTGGCGTCCCTCTTGATGAAGAGGGCATGGAATTAGCGCCCATAGCATTTCATAAACAACATAAAAATGCAAATTTGCTATATACCATTCCCTGTTTTCACAACCCTACAGGCATTCTAATGACAGAACAACGCCGCAAAAACCTCATCCATTTGTGCAAACAAGAGCACTTGCCCATTATTGAAGATGATGTATATCGAGAACTCTGGCTTGATTCACCTCCGCCTATGCCTTTAAAAGCTCTTGAAAAAGAAGGTCTTGTACTCTACATTGGCAGTCTCTCTAAATCACTAAGCCCTGGATTACGAATTGGCTGGATCGTAGGACCTGAACCAGTTATTGAACGATTAGCTGATATTAAAATGCAGAATGATTATGGGTCAAGTTCCTTATCCCAATGGACTGCTGCTGAATGGTTTACCAGTGGATTGTACCAAAAACATCTAGAAGAAGTACGAAAAGCACTACGTATTCGTCGCGAAGTAGCTTGCAAAAGCTTACAGGCTTATTTTTCAGATATTGCAACTTGGCAGATTCCTACAGGCGGTTTTTATATTTGGCTTACTTTAAATCGTCCTATTTCCATGCAAAAACTCTTTAATACCGCTTTAGATGAAGGTCTCTTAATTCATCCTGGAAATATATATGATCATTTGTCAAACTGCCATCTTCGCCTATCCTATTCCTATGCCTCCTTGTCTGAAATGAAAGAAGGACTATATCGTCTTGCTGTAATCATCAAAAATTTAAGTTTTTAGTCTGTTGCACATAAAGATAAAGGTTTACCTCTTAGAGTCTAAGAGGTAAACCTTTATCTTTATGCCATGCAAAAATCTTTTGCCAATGCTGCAGTCACAAATTCAATATGTTCTTGCAGCTCTACTCCTAACATTTGAGCACCTTGGGCTATTGTTTCACGATTGACAGCCCTAGCAAAAGCTTTATCTTTCATTTTCTTCATTACCGACTTCACTTGTAAATTTTCGATACTCTTATCTGGACGAACTAAAGCACATGCAATAATAAAACCAGTTAGTTCATCTACTCCAAGTAATACTTTTTGTAATAAGTTTCTCTCTGGCACCCAGTCTCTAGCGTGGGATTCTATATCTATAATGAATTGCTCAGTATAACCATAAGGCTTTAAAATCTGCCCTGTATGACTGGGATGCTCTTCAGGATATTTTTCAAAATCCACATCATGGAGTAATCCTACTACACCCCAATATTCTACATCTTCCCCATATTTCGCCGCATATGCACGCATAGCAATTTCTACTGCTTTGCAATGGTTTAGAAGTGGTTTCTCCTGTACATGATTAGTTAAAATACTCCAAGCTTTTTCTCTAGTTATATCCATTTCTTTACGCCTCCAACCTAGTTGTTATTATCTTTATAGTTATAAAAAGACTATATTCACTATAAATGCTCCAGCTATCCCTCCACCTACTACTAGAATAAGATTACATCGTAAAAAAGCAAGTATTATCGACATTATACACCCTACTATTGCTGGTTCCAAGTGATTCGTCCCTGTTGAATGCAATACTCCTGGAAAAATAAGTGCGCCTAATGCAGCATAAGGAATAAATCCCATGAAACGATTTATGTAATTCGGCAATGCAATATTTTGTAATAAAACTAAAGGCAGCATCCTCGGCACATAGGTAACAGCGGCCATAGCCACGATTAAAAGAATTAACATCATTCCCTTTCTACCCCCTCAGGATAAATACACGTACCAATCGCCGCACTCATGACGGTTGCAACAATAATACCCCATCCATTTGAAACGCCTGCAAAAATTGGCAGCCAAGAAAGTAACGAATTAATAGCAATAGCTATACAGGAAATAACCAACACTGTTTTTGATTTTCTTATATTTGGTACAAGCAAGCCAATAAACATAGCATATAGGGCTATTCCCATACTTGCTTTAAGAACATCAGGCAGACTAGGTGCCAAAAATAAGCCAATCCATGTCCCTACATTCCAGGAAAAATATGCAATGGTATTTAACCCTAAGATAAAGTATTTGGACAACTTTTTATCGCTTCGTAAAACACCTATGGTAAAAGTTTCATCTGTAACGCCAAAGGCGAGAAGTGCTCTCCAGCTTTTTGACACTTTGACTTCTATTTTTTGTGATAAGGTCGCCGTCATCAGAAAATGACGTAAATTTAAAATGAAGGTCGTGATCACAATTTCACTATAAGAAGCTCCTAAAACCAATAAATTAATACCAATAAATTGACTAGCACCTGCAAAAATCATTAAAGACATTAAAATTGTAATTTGATTTGGAATAGCAAAGGATCGCGCTAATAATCCAAAAGCAACTGCAATGGGTATATACCCTACTGCTACAGGCACTCCCACTTTGAGCCCTTCTAAAAATTCCGACTTCTTCTCCATACGTTTTATTGTTTTCCTCCAAGATACAAATTATGTCCCAATGCTTCCTAATACCATATAGCAACTCCATTATTATAACATAAATACATTAATTACTACTATTAGAAAATCACTTCCAGCTTTTACGTAAAGTATGGATAAGACAGTCATCATATTTTTTTGTTGAGAATAAGAAAATACTTGGCTTATATGAAAAATACTCCTTATAATATAAGTACCATTTATTTCAAAACTAATCATTGGAGGGAATCGTTTATGCTAAGTAATTTGATTGAACGAGGCTATGGTGAAGCAGAAGATTTTAACTGTGCTGAGAAGATACTATATGGTGCTAATGAAGTCTATAAATTAGGTTTAGATCACCAATCCTTAAAAATTTCATCTGGCTTCGGCGGAGGAATGACCATCGGCAGTGTATGCGGTGGTCTAACAGCAGCAATCATGGTACTCGGAATTCTCTTTGTTAAAGATAGAGCACATGAAAGCAGTAAAATCAAAACCTTAACGCAAGAATTATTTGATACCTATCAAAAAGAGATGGGCGATATTAATTGTACACCGCTTAAAAATCGCTATCGTACGGAAGATTTAAAATGCAGGCACGTCGTTGCTAAAGCAGCAGCAATTCTGGATGCTATCATTAAGAGGGAAAGGGAATTGGAAATGATTCCATAATATTTCAACCGCAGAAAACAATGAGTCTTTTAAACGTATCGCATAATCAAACCACAAAGACATAAAGGACCCAATGACACATCAGTGGCATTGGGTCCCTGCGGTTTATATTCCCACATAAGAATATCTACTTTTTCGATATAGAACTAAAGAAGATTTAGGTAGAGCCAATGCTCCACCTAAATCTTCTTTCCTTAGTTACATTACAAACTTATAAAGGGAGAGCAATTCATCCCAATGCTCTAATCCCAGTACAACATCAGTCGTACTATTTTGTATTATTGTACCTAACTATATATAAAATTGTGGTTCATCCTTCATTAATTCCTGTAATCGAACCACCCCATTCCAATCTCATTTTTTGCTTTTCTGTATTTTCTACCCTCCTTTTCTTATTTGTCTTTATTATATTACAAATAAACATAATTTTCAATATATTCCTTTGAAATGTTTAAATAAAAATTGTCATACTTCTGTCATAGTTCCATGTTATTCTGACAATGAAATTAATTATTTTTATCGCTAGCAGCTTACCTTATATAAAAAGTAATGGTTATGATAACAAAATAGTAGTTGCTATCGCAACTATTATTTTGTTATCATAACCATATTCGCATTGTTTCTGAGGAGGTTTACAATGGTCAAAATACCCTATATTGGAAAATGGATTTCTTGTTTATATCGAACTGGCCAATCTTTTTTTGATTACCACCTAGGTTCTTACGGTCTTGGAAGTGGCAACGGATATTATGCTTGTCTTACATACCTTTTTCGTCAGGAGAGCATTACCCAAGATACAATAAGTAAACATGTAACGCTTGATAAAACAACCATTGCTCGTGCCATAATGAAGTTAGAAACATTGGGATATGTTAAAAGACATATTGATCTTATTGACCGACGCGCCTACAACGTATATTTAACGAAAAAAGGCCGAGCTCTTCAACCAACAATTGAAGCTACGCTTACCCAATGGACTACGTCACTTACCTATGGATTTACCCCCGAGGAAACTCAAATGGCATATAAACTACTGGAACGAATGACCCAGAATGCAATTATGATAAAAAAAAAATTAAACTCACAAGAAATTTCTAGGGGTGAAATAAATGACACAACGTTTATTAAAAAATAACAAAAAGAAGCTAGCTATTATTGGTATTGCTATTCTTGCTATACTATTTTTATCTTACCGGGGAATCTATTCCAAAAATATAGCAAAAGGCCAACGTCCTGATAACAGCAAACCCGCCGTTGATATCTTGACAATTCAACGTAAAGATATGACACGGCAAATTGGCTTAACAGGACAGACTGTTCCTGAATCTCAAGTAGACATTGCGGCGAAATATACAGGAAAAATTACGCAGATCAATGTTGAATTAGGGCAGCAGGTTTCTCCTGGGCAAGTTTTACTTATTCAAGATAATAGCGATATTGACATTGCGATTTCCCAAAACGAAGCTAGTTTCCGACAAGCCAGTGCAGATACGATTGAAAGTAATGCCACTTTTCAAGCAAGTTATCAAAAAGCCCAGTCAGACTATCAACATAGTGTAACCACTTATGAACGGTATAAGACATTATATGCCCAAGGTGCCATTTCAAAGGAAACGCTTGATAATACTGAACAACAAATGGTTTCATCTCGTTCAGCTCTGGATACTTGGTCTAAACAACTAATTGCCGGCAGCGCCGCCTCTGTCGAATCCAAGCTAGCCAGTCAAGATAAAGCACAAAGTGCAATTGACGCATTAAAAAATCAAAAAGCTGATCTTATATTACGAGCCCCGCGCTCTGGTGTCATTGGATTTCGGCAAGCTGAAGTTGGCAATATCGTATCCGCTGGCCAAAAATTATTATCTATCGTTGATAATAGCAACATCTATGTAGATTGCTCCGTATCCGAGCAAGATATTGGACAAATGGCCTTAGGTACACCTACCACTATTTCGATTGAGTCATTAGGAAAATCTTATAGTGGTAAAATCATTTATATAAGTCCAGCTATGGATAGCAAAACACAGACATTCACAATCCGTATAGCCCTCGATCAACCAGATGCTAATATTCGAAGCGGCATGTTTACCCGAACTAGTATTAATACTACCTTGAGACCACAAACCTTGTTTGTGCCAAAAGAGGCTGTTGTATCCTTGAATGGTAAAGACCGCATTTTTGTTATTAACAGTAATAATCAGGTAGAAGAACGTATTGTACAGTTAGGATTACGTAATGACAAAAATATTGAAATACTTAATGGACTTAATGATGGCGAGCAAGTCGCTGTCAGCAATTTAGCCCGTCTTAAACCAGGTACAGATGTTACACCAAATAACCTTGCAGAATAGTAAGTCGGATTAACATAAGATACGAGGTGGCATTTTGAATATTACAAGATTTTCTATACAAAAACCAATAGGCATCACCATGATTATTCTGTTCTTCGTCGTGCTTGGCTTATACAGTCTTCATAGCATTGGTGTTGAACTTCTTCCCGCCCTGAATACTCCGTATGTTACTGTTTCTGTCCATTATGCTGGTGCAGGAACAGAAGAAATGGAGCAGCAGGTTATTAAGCCATTGGAAGATTCCCTATCCTCTGTTGCTCATTTAAAACATATGACCTCCACTGCGAGGCCAGAAAACGCTAATATTGTTTTAGAGTTTGATTTTTCAGCAGATGCAGATATCGCCTCTATTGATGCCACAAAGCAGGTGAATTCCGTACGGCGGAAATTACCTGATGGCATTGATGAACCGGCTGTTGTCAAACGAGATATTAATGCTACCACCATTTTAGAAATTGCCGTAACCTCAAACCAGCCCTTAGCTGAAACTTATACCAAGGCTAATGATATCTTTAAAGAACGTCTGCAGCGAGGGGATGGCGTCTCAGAAGTTGTTTTATATGGCGGCAGGGATAAAGAAGTTGCCGTTGAGCTTGATAAAAACAAACTTCGCTTTTACAATTTAGCAATTAATCAAATTGTCAGTAAAATAAAAGGTGAAAATACTCTACTCCCTGCCGGCACCGTATTTAATGATAAAACGCAAAGTGATGTACGATTGCTTGCTCAGTATACGACGCCAGCTGAGATTGCTAAATTACAAATTACAAATGCTGATGGGATTGCAATACCATTACAAGATGTTGCGACAATTAAGGAACAAGATGTACGAGTTAGTCGTTATAGTCGTGTAAACGGGTCTGATGCTATTTCGTTATCTGTTTATAAAAATAGTGATGCTAGTCTTGTTGATACTGTAAAATCTACGCTACTACAATTAGAAACACTACGTACCGAATACCCGGAATACACCTTTACGGTTGTTACCGCTGCCTCGAAATATGTTGATAATTCCTTACACAATACCCTGGGAAGCCTGATGGAAGGCCTATGTACGACAGGGCTGATATTGTATTTTTTCTTACGTGGCTGGCGTTCTACTGCTGCTGTAATTATTGCTATTCCTACTTCGATGATTTCTACATTCTTCGTCATGTATATTGCGGGGTTTTCCTTCAATATGATGTCTCTGATGGGTTTGTCACTTTGTATAGGTGTCCTGGTAGATGATTCCATTGTTGTCTTGGAAAATATCCATCGTCACTTATTAATGGGTAAAGATGCTGCCACTGCGGCGGAAGACGGTCGTAATGAAATTGGCATGGCAGCTATTGCCATTACCCTTTGCGACGTTGTTGTATTTATGCCTATTGCCTTTATGACAGGTATGACTGGTCAATTCTTTCGCCAGTTTGGCTTAACTATTGTTTTTGCTACCCTATTTTCCATGTTTGTATCCTTTACTCTTACCCCAATGCTAGCCTCACGTTTCTTCAAAAATGGACTGAGCGAGCCTCAGGGTGCAGTTTGGGATTTTATGAATCGCTTAGAAAAAAGCGCAATTACCAAATATGAGGCCATTTTACGTTGGAGCTTGAGACATAGCAAAAAAGTCGTTGCAGTTGTCCTCTTGCTGTTTTTGTTTACAATTGCCTTAATTCCCCTTGGAGTTATTGGCTCAGAATATATGCCACGTACAGATGAAGGCAGCTTCCGTGTCTCCATTGAGCTACCAGTTGGCCAGACAATCCAACAATCAGATAATGTAGTTAAGGATCAGGAACAGTATCTATCTACTATTCCTGAAGTGACCAATTATCTTTCCAGCACTGGTTCTCCCTCCAGCAACAATGGCTCTCTTAGTGTTCAGCTTGTTGACCGGAAGGATCGGGATCGTACCGTTTGGCAAATTACTGACCTTGTCCGTGCCTATGCAAAACAAAATCTACCGAATGTTACTGTCAGGGTCAATGAATCCCAATCTTCAGTAGCTGGCGTCTCAGGCGGAGGAGGTGGTGCTGGTGGTGGCT
>Ga0316613_10001700_pt1 | contig 14875 bp, 10 predicted proteins | sample OWC_soil_day10_C_2_FD_207647 | JGI IMG/M metagenome (GOLD analysis project Ga0316613, IMG submission 207647) | Wetland soil microbial communities from Old Woman Creek delta, Ohio, United States - OWC_soil_day10_CT_b | ecosystem: Environmental > Terrestrial > Soil > Wetlands | place: USA: Ohio...
CGAGGTGATCCAGCATCAGTCGGATGGACGCCTCATTGTCCGACGACGCGATGCCGAGTCTCAGACCCATCGCGCGCAGTGCCGAGAAGCAGGCGTCGAGGTCGCCGATTGGCACCGAGCCGGTGGCCGAGGCGGTGAACAGTGCATCGAGCCGGCAGGTGAGGTTCTCGAGGGGAAGGGGACTGCCGGCCTTCACCCAGGCGGCGGCGATTTCGCGCGTATGAGCGGCGGCGAGCAGGCTCCCAGGCCGGGTGATCATGCTTGCCCTGTCCATGCCGCCGATGGCGAGCAGGTGGTCGGCCAGCATGTGATTGCCGGCTGCGGCAATGTCGGCGGCAGCGACGTTGATCGGTCCCCAGGTGAGGTGGTAGTCGAGAATAGTGCCGTCTTTGTCGAACAGCACGGCACGGATCGGCATATTGGGTCCTCGCGGGGTGATCACCGCCGGTATTTCCTTAATCGGAGCGCCACTCGGCGGCAACTGTCCCGGCTTTCGGAGTAGATCATGGCACAGGCGTCGGTCACTGCCCTCGGCTTCGATGCCGACGATACGCTTTGGCAGAATGAGTGCTTCTTCCGTGACACGGAGGACCGCTTCCTCGATCTCCTTGCCGATTTCGGTGACCGGGCGACGCTGTCGAGCCGACTGTTCACTGTCGAGAAACGCAACATCCCCGTCTACGGCTTCGGCATCAAGGGCTTCGTGCTGTCGATGATGGAGACGGCCCTTGAGGTGAGCGATGGCCGGCTGGATCCGTCGATCATCGCTGGCGTCCTGGCCATGGGGCGGGAGATGCTGAGCCATCCGGTGGAACTGCTGCCGGAGGTGCGCGAGACGCTCGAGATGCTGTCCGAGCGCTATCCGCTGATCCTGATCACCAAGGGCGACCTGTTCGATCAGGAGCGCAAGCTGGCCGCTTCCGGCCTCGGTGGGCTGTTCCAGGCCGTCGAGATCGTCTCAGAAAAGTCGGCCTCCACCTATGCCCGCGTGTTTGCTGCGCGTGGCGATGGGCCGGACCGGAGCCTGATGGTCGGCAACTCGCTGCGGTCCGATATCCTGCCGGCGCTCGAAGCGGGCGCCTTTGCCGTCCACATTCCGCACGACCTGACATGGACCTACGAACACGTCGACGAACCGGTTGATCATCCGCGCCTGTTCATCGAGCAGCACATCCGGAAGGTCGCCGAAATCGTTGAAAGGATTAATGAAAGCGGCGACGGTCTCAAACGTTAGGTCTGGAGCCTCATATGTCGATTCCGCTGCCTCGCGTCGTGAGTCCGCGATGTCTCCCGCTGAATCAATCCGGTCGGTTGTCTGCCTGCATTTGCTCGTAGATATACCAAAGTCGCGCTTTTGCCTTTGCCAAACGCCGCACCCGTGGTAGAGACCACCGCCAACTTCATTCGGTGATGAATGCTTGCTCCAGGTCGCGCGAGACGCGATTGCGGACAGGCGTATTTTCATTTCGTCGCCCGCGAGCCCAAGGAGTTGGTCATGGCCTCATTCTTCGTTCCTTCCGCAGGTGGCGAGTTCGCGCTGACCTTCGACGACGTCTTGCTGATGCCAGGCCATTCCGAGGTGTTGCCGGCCGATACCGACGTTCGTACCCGTCTCACCCGCTCCATCGAGCTGAACATTCCGCTGATTTCCTCGGCCATGGACACGGTGACCGAGTCGCGTCTCGCCATCGCCATGGCGCAGGCCGGCGGCATCGGCGTCATCCATCGCAACCTCGACATTGAGACCCAGGCCGAGCACGTGCGGCAGGTGAAGAAGTTCGAGAGCGGCATGGTGGTCAACCCGGTGGTGATCGGCCCGGAGGCGACGCTGAAGGAGGCGCTTGACCTCATGAAGGCCTACAACATCTCCGGCATTCCGGTGGTGGAGAGCGCCGGTGATGGCAACCGTACCCATGGGCGCCTGGTCGGCATCCTGACCAACCGCGACGTCCGATTCGCCTCCGATCCCAACCAGCGCGTCTACGAACTGATGACGCGGGAAAACCTCATCACGGTGGGCGAGGGTGTCAGCCATGACGAAGCCAAGCGCCTTCTGCACCAGCATCGCATCGAGAAGCTGCTGGTGGTGGATTCGGCCTACCAGTGCGTCGGCCTGATCACCGTCAAGGATATCGAGAAGGCGCGCCTCAACCCCAACGCCGCCAAGGATGACCAGGGTCGCCTGCGTGTCGCCGCTGCCACCACCGTCGGCGACAAGGGCCACGAACGCTCGCAGGCGCTGATCGACGCTGGCGTCGACGTGCTGGTGGTCGACACCGCCCATGGCCATTCCGAATACGTGCTGCAGGCCGTCACCAAGGTGAAGAAGCTCTCCAACCACGTGCAGGTGATCGCCGGCAATGTGGCCACCGCCGACGGAACCAAGGCGCTGATCGACGCAGGTGCTGACGCCATCAAGGTGGGCATCGGTCCGGGCTCGATCTGCACCACGCGCATTGTCGCCGGTGTCGGCGTGCCGCAGCTCACCGCCATCATGGAGGGCGTCTCGGCCGCCCGCGACGCTGGTGTGCCGGTGATCGCCGACGGCGGCATCCGCTTTTCAGGCGACTGCGCCAAGGCGCTGGCCGCTGGCGCCACCGTCTGCATGATCGGTTCGCTATTGGCCGGCACCGATGAGAGCCCCGGCGAGGTCTATCTCTACCAGGGCCGCAGTTACAAGAGCTACCGCGGCATGGGGTCGGTGGGCGCCATGTCGCGCGGCTCGGCCGACCGCTACTTCCAGGCGGAAGTGCGCGACCAGCTGAAGCTGGTGCCAGAAGGCATCGAGGGGCAGGTGCCTTACAAGGGCCCGCTCGGCTCGGTCGTTCATCAGCTTGTCGGTGGCATCCGCGCCGCCATGGGTTATGTCGGAGCCAAGACCATTCCCGACCTGCAGGAGAGGGCCCAGTTCGTGCGCATCTCCTCGGCTGGCATGCGCGAGAGCCACGCCCATGACGTGACCATCACCCGTGAGAGCCCGAACTATCCCGGCGCCGCGTGAGGCGTTCGGATATCTGAGCATCGTTGCCGCGTCTTTCCGTCGGCCGTCGGGCTTGCTCCCGGCGGCCGACTGTTTCATATGTCGGCGACAAGACTGGACGGGCAACCGAAGGATATTGCGATGAGAGACGGCGGCAGGATCGCAGCGGCGATCGAGGTGCTGGGAGATGTCGAGCGCACACGGCGCCCGGTTCAAGATGCGCTGAAGGACTGGGGGCTTGCCCACCGCTTCGCCGGTTCGAAGGACCGCAGCGCCATCGGCAATCTGGTGTTTGACGTGCTGCGCCGCCGGGCGTCGCTCGCTGCAAGCATGGGGTCCGACGGACCGCGGGCGCTGGCGCTTGCTGCCGCCGTACGGCTGTGGGGACGCAGCGTGCCGTCTCTCGATGCGCTGTTTTCCGAGGACAAGTTTGCCCCGTCGGCCCTCACCGACGATGAGCGCGCCGCGCTGACGGCCGGCGTCGTTCCGGCAGATGCGCCTGACTGGGTGAAGGGTGACTATCCCGAATGGCTGGCTGCTTCGCTCGCCCGTGCCTTCGGCGACCGCGTTGTGGAGGAGGGTGAGGCGCTGGCCGGTCGCGCCGACGTCGATCTCCGCGTCAACACTCTGAAGAGCGGGCGCGAGCAGGTGCTCGCCGGCCTGACCCATCTCAAGGCGATGCTGTGCCGCTGGTCGCCGGTCGGCATCCGTATTCCGGCCGTCGACGGCGACCTCCGGCCCGGCCACGTCTCCTCTGACCTTGCCTACAAGAGGGGCTGGTTCGAGGTGCAGGACGAAGGGAGCCAGCTTGCGGCGCTGGTCGCCGCCGCGGGCGGTGGACGGCAGGTGGTCGATCTCTGCGCCGGTGCCGGTGGCAAGACGCTGGCGCTGGCCGCCGCGCTCGACAACCACGGCCAGATCTACGCCTATGACAGCGACAAGCGGCGCTTCGGCGATATCCTTGATCGTATCGATCGTTCCGGCAGCCGCAACATCCAGATCCGCGAGCCGCGCCGCGACCAGGACGTGCTGGCCGATCTCGCCGGCAAGAGCGACCTGGTCCTGGTCGACGCGCCCTGCACCGGCTCGGGTACATGGCGGCGCCGGCCGGATGCCAAATGGCGACTGGCCCCTGGCGCACTCGATATCCGCCTCAAGGAACAGGCGGCCGTGCTCGACAACGCGGTGCGGCTGGTGAAGGCCGGCGGCCGCATCGTCTATATCACCTGCTCGGTGCTGCCGGAGGAGAACGAGGCGCAGATCGCCTCTTTCCTCGCCCGTACGCCGAACTTCTCGCTTGGCGACGCGGCAGCGGCTTTCGCGGCGGTCACCGGCGAGACGGCCCCAGACCTTGCCCGCCTCGGTTTGGCGGGGCGCGACGGGTCGATGCTGCGCCTGACACCGGCGCTGACCGGCACAGACGGCTTCTTCGTCGCCATCCTGAACCGGACAGCCTGACCGGTCAGGCGCTTGCTGGCTCGGCTGCCGCTGCCGCCTTGCGGTCGCCGGGGCGAAGCGAGCCGGTCAGCAGCAGGCTGAGGAACAGGACCGGGATCAGGAACATCAGGCCGATGCGGATGCCGAGGAACTCCGCAAGGCCGCCGATCACCAGCGGACCGGCCAGGAAGCCGAGCACGTAAATTGCCGAGAGAGTGGCGACGTTGCGGGCGGCCGTGCCGGGTGTCGCCGTGACGGCGGTCACCGCCATCGGGAAGGCGACGGAAATGCCCAGCCCGATCATGCCGAAGGCGATGGCGCCCATCCAGAAATTGACGGCGACCGACAGCAGCAGTGCGCCGCCAAGGGCGATCGATACGCAGAGTCGCGCCAGCGTCACCATGCCGAGGCGCTGGCGTAGCGCATCGCCCATGAAACGGCCGGCCGACAGCAGCGCGGCGAAGGTCGCGTAGCCGTAGCCGAGCATGGCGGTCGGCGTTCCTGCCTCATCACGCAGAAAGATGCCCGACCAGTCGCCCATCGCGCCCTCGGTGACGGCGAAGCCGATGCTGAACAGGCAGACGAGCAGCAAGGCCTTGGGCGGAAGGGTGAAGAAGGACGGCGAGGATGCCTCACTGTCTGTCGCCTTGGCTGGCTCGACCGCAGGTAGCTGCAGGCCGCCCCAGACGGCAAAGGGCAGCACGACCACCACCGACAGCACCAGCGCCTCGGTGACCGATAGCCCGAAGGTAGCGAGCGTGGCGCCGACGAAGCTGCCGACGCCGATGCCGACGCTCCAGAACCCATGACAGGTGCTCATGATCAGCCGCCCGGCTTCTTCCTCGATGCGCGCCGCCTCGACGTTCATGGCCAGTTCGGCCAGCGCCAGCAGTGCGCCGCAGGACGCAAGGATCAGGAACAGCGAGGGGATATTGAAGGCAAGGCCGGGCAGGGTGAGAATCAGCAGCATGCCGGCGAAAGTGCAGATCAGGAGATTGCGCGCCCCGACGGCATCGCAGATCCGGCCGGCGAACGGCAGGATCAACAGGTTGGAGATCGGCATGCCGAGCAGGGCGAGCGCCAGCTCCGCTGGGCTGAGGCCGAGGCCGGCCTGCACTTCGGGAATGCGCGACAGCCAGTTGCCGAAGACGAGCGGCTCCAGGAAGAAGATCAGCATGATCAGGCGGACTTGGGACATCGGATCACCGGCCAAAAGGCGCTACGTGTAGAATCGATTCAAGCGGGTCTTTACCTACCGCCAATCCAGGCCGTTTGCCAGACAGGGAAAGCGCGAAGACCGTGAATGGCCGCCAGACTGGCGTGTGGCGTGGACAAGATGTGTCAGCAAGCGGCCAGCGGCGCGGGTTGATCAATCGATGGCGACGATCACATGACCTGCGTCGAACAGGGCGATGGCGGGCGCCCCTTCTCTCAGCGCCAGTGCTTCGACGGAACGGGCGGTGATCGAGGCGGTCAGTGACTTGCCGCCGCCGACGTCGAGCACCACCTCGGCGTTGACCGTGCCGGTCTCGATGCGGGCAATGCGGCCGGCGATGCGGTTGGCGACCGAGACGGCCGGTGGTTCGGTGCCGGGGGCGATCATCACGAAGGGCGCCTTGATCAGCACGATCGCCTCGCGCCCGACGACAAGGCCGAGATCCCTGAGGCTGCCGGCGGTGACGGTTGCGTGGATGATGGTCTCGTCCGACACGGCCACGGCGACATTTGCGCTGAGGGCGTCGGACTCGATGGAGACGATGGTGCCACGGAGGACGTTGCGCGCCGATGTTCGCATGAAATAGCCCGAAAAGAGGTTCAAGGGGGAAATGCCGCTGCCGGCGAGATCGGGCTCGATCATGCGAACCACGCGGGCCATCTCCGCTTCCATGCGGCGATAGGCCTCGATGACCTTGGTTCCCGCTGGGGTGAGCGTCGCGCCGCCGCCGGCCCGGCCGCCAGTGCGGGTGTCAAGCATCGGCTGGCCGAACAGGTTGGCGAGCGCATCGAGCCAATCCCACGCTGCCTTGTAGGTAATGCCGACGGCCTTGGCACCGGCCGAGATGCTGCCCTCGCGGGCGACCGCTTCCAGCAGGCGGATGCGGTCGCCGTTGACAGACGATGGGCCGTCGCTCCTGAGGGTGATCGTGGCGTTGATCGGCATTCAGATCCGTCCATCGGTTGCAGGCAGCGTCCAGGCGTCCACGCTGACGGCCAGTCGGCGACCCTGTTCTAGCCCGATGCGGTGGCTGGGGGAATTGCAAAGCGACGAAAGGCAAATCCCCCGTGGGACGAGGCACTTATTCGGCCGCGATGACCTCCCTGAGCCGGCGGATGACCTTGGCCCGCGCCTTCTCGTCGGCCGCCTTGCCGATCTCCGCCTGGATGTCGAGAAGGAGGCTCTGGAAGTCATTGTGCCAGTCGGTATGGCCGGCCTGCTTCGGATCGATGCGCGGCGCCTTCGCGGTATCGATGACCTCGGCGGTGGTGTGGCTGAGCCGGTAGGAGGCGTCGAGGCGCGGCTCGACGAGGCGTTCGCGCGGCAGGCTGTCGGACAGGCGCGCCCTCAGACCGTCGATGGCTTTCTCTTCGCCGTGTACCATGAACACGGTGCCGGCTACCGGCAGGCGCTTCTTGAGCCAGGCGGCGAGCTCCGGCCCGTCGGCATGGCCGCTGTAGAGGTCGATTTTGCGGATGCGGGCACGTACCTCGATCTGCTCGCCTTTCATGCGGACCACCGGAGCGCCGTCGGCGAGCAGGCGCCCGAGCGTGCCGGCCGCCTGATAGCCGACCAGCAGCACCGTTGCCTCCGATCGCCATAGCCAGTTGCGCAGCCGGTGGCGGATGCGGCCGGCCTCGCACATGCCCGACGCCGAAATGACGATATGGAAGCCATGCATCTGGTCGAGCGCCATCGATTGCTCGACGCTTTCGGTGAAGTGGACGTGCTGGGAGGCGAAGGCACGCAGCAACAGCTCGCCGTTGTCGAGACTGCGGGCGTAGGAGCGAAAGACCTGGCTCGCCCGGTTGGCGAGCGGCGAATCGATGATGACGGGGCAGGGCGGCAGTTCGCCGGTCTCAAACAGATGGACGAGGTCGGCGAGTAGCTCCTGGGTACGCTCGACGGCGAAGGAGGGAATGAGCAACACGCCATCCGGATTGAACGCCGCCCGCACCTCGGTCCGAAGCGTCGCCCGGCGGCGGGCCTCAGTCACTTCCTGACGGTCTGTGTCGCCATAGGTCGATTCCATGACGACGTGGTCCCAGCCGGCGGGCGCTTCCGGGTCGGGCTGCAGCAACTTGTTGTCCGGTCCGAGATCGCCGGAGAACAGGACGCGCACCGGGCGATCGCCGTCGGTCGCCTCGACCTCGACGGATGTCGATCCGAGCAGATGGCCGGCATTCCACAGGCGGAAGCGGATGCCCGGTGCCGCCTCGTGCCAGTCGCCGAGCCGCGTCGACCGCATCTGCTTCACCGCCTCCATGGCGTCGAGCAGCGTGTAGATTGGCGTCACCTCCTGACGGCCGCGCCGCTTGTTGCGACGGTTGAGTTGCTCCACTTCCATTTCCTGGATATGGGCGGAATCAGGCAGCATCACCTTGCAAAGGTCGATCGTCGGTGCCGACGCGAAGATCGGGCCGGAAAAGCCGTCCCTGACCAGTTTCGGAACGAGGCCGGAATGGTCGATGTGGGCGTGCGTCAGGATCAGCGCGTCGATGGCGCGCGCATCGAATGGAAAGGCGCGATAGTTGAGTTCCTTTTCGCTTTTCGAGCCCTGGAACATGCCGCAATCGATCAGCACCCGATGCCCGCCGGATTCGATCATGTGGCAGGAGCCTGTGACGGTTTCGGCGGCGCCGTGAAAGGTGATGACAGGCTGGTTGAGCATCGGAACACCTCGGGTTGAGCTGCCGGATAGCTCGCCGGCACCTCTTGCATACTGGTGCGTCTGGCCGGGTTAGCAAGGGTGATCGATTGCGCCTTAAGGCCAATTCTGGCCAGTTAGGCTTTACGGAGCCTTAGCCTCCGTATGGGAAAATAGGAGCGTGTCGCGGAAGTTCCCGCCCGCACGAGGAGGACGACATGGCGACCGCCACCAAAACCGACCGCGACGAAGCGGAGCCGAAGGCCGCGCCGGTGCGGCCGGGCCGTATCGCCCACCTGCCTTTCCCGCTGTTTTCAGCGCCGATGGGGATCGGTGGCCTTGGGCTCGCCTGGCGCGAGGCAACGGCTTATTTCGGCGTTCCGGCTTTCCCCGGCGAGGCGCTGCTGGCCGTGGCGGCGCTGGTCTGGACGCTGCTCACGCTGCTCCATATCTGGCGGGAGATCCGTCATCCGCGGGCGCTGTTCGCCGACCTCAGTCATCCGGCACGCGCCGCCTTCGCCGGTGCTTTCACCATCGGCCTGATGATGATCTCGGCCATGCTGATTCCGACGCAACCTGACGCTGCCTTCTGGACGTGGACGGTCGCGGTGACGCTGCATCTGCTGATCGCACTTCTTACCGTGCGCGGCTTGATGCTGACACCGCGCAACGACCCGATGTCGCTGATGCCGCCGACGTTGATCCCGATGGTTGGCATGCTGCTGGCGCCGGTGTTTGGCGTCCGGCTTGGCGTCATCACGCCCTCGTGGCTGCTGTTCGGCATCGGGGTGATCTTCTGGCTGACCGTACAGCCGCTGCTGTTCCAGCGCATCGCCGCCGGTCCGGCCTTCCCCGAGAAACTGAAGCCGACGCTGGTAATCTTCCTGGCGCCGCCGTCGGTCGCTTTCCTGTCGCTGGTGGCGCTTGAAGGCAAGGTCGAATGGCCGGCATTGGCGCTGTTCGGTTACGCCGCCTTCCTCGCCGTGGTGTTCCTCACCATTCTGCCACGCTTTCTGAAGGCGCCATTGGCGCTGTCGTGGTGGAGTTACACCTTTCCGGCGGCGGCCTTCACCGTGGCGCTGTTCACTCTGGTCCGCGCCTATCCCTTCCCCTTCGCTGACTGGCTGTTGTGGACGCAACTGGCGATTGCTTCACTGCTGCTGGTGGTGGTGATGCTGGCGACGCTGCTCGGGCTTGCCAACGGCAAGCTGTTCGTTTCCGACTGACCAGCCATGCCGGATGATTTGACCGTTGCTTATAGGTAATTAGACGGATAAGGCTGCGGGAGCCGACAGGCCTTCCCGGAGCCCTCCATGGTCAAGTCCATCATCGTTGATACAGATCCGTCACCCGACGACGCCGTCGCCTTCCTGATGGCGCTCGGCTCGCCTCTTGAGCTTGAGCTGCTGGCGATCACCACGGTCGGTGGCAATGTGCCGCTTGAGCACACCACCCGCAACGCGCTGAAAGCGCTGGAGCTGGTGGGGCGGGCAGATGATGTGCCGGTCTATGCCGGTGCCGCCGGTCCAATGGTCCGTGTTCTGGAGACGGCGGAATATGTGCACGGGGCAACCGGATTCGAGGGATACGACCTGCCAGATCCGGTGGTGACGGCAGCCGACGGCTTTGCGCCCGACAAGATCGTCGATCTTGTCATGTCGCGGCCGGAGAAGACGGTGACGCTCTGTTGTCTCGCACCGCTTACCAACATCGCGCTGGCCATGGTGAAGGAGCCGCGGCTCGCCGCGCGCCTCGAGGGCATCGTGCTGATGGGCGGTGCACGTTCGGAAGGCGGCAACGTCACGCCGGCCGCTGAGTACAACATCTATGTCGATCCGGAAGCGGCGAAGAAAGTGTTCGCCTGCGGCGCGCCGATCGTCATGATTCCGCTCGACTGTACCCATGCGGCGCTGACCAAGAAGCCCCGCCTCGACAAGCTGCGCGCCATGGGCGGGCCGCACATGGAAGCATTTTACCACCTGCTTGAGTGGAACAAGCGCTTCGACGAAAAGGCCTGGGGCATGGACGGCGGCCCGCTGCACGACCCCACGGTCACCGCCTACCTGCTGAAGCCCGAACTGTTCAAGGGACGCCTCGTCAACGTCGAGATCTCCTGTGAGGAGCTGACGCGCGGCATGACCGTGGTCGACTGGCATTCGGTGACCGACCGGCCGAAGAACGCGCTGGTGCTGACCGAGATCGACGCCGACGGCTACTTCGACCTCGTTATCGAGCGGCTTCACGCGTCCCGCCTCGTCGGCAGCTAGAGTGTTTCCGGTGAAAATCGGTTCATCGGAACCGCTCTAGCTCTTTGCAAAGACGCAATTTCGGACGCAAGACCGGGATCTGCCCTTTCTGGAATTGCTAGATCGCGATGGCGCGGGCCGCCACGTGGCGCATGAGGGCCAGCGCCTCGCCGGGCGGCTTGCGTTCGACGCGCCGGTATTCCCGGCCGTCGGGTGTGCGGACGATCAGTCCAACGTCGATCATCGCCCGGCGGATCAGTGCGTGATCGCCGAAGAGGTGATTGTTGCGGATGATCACGCTGACGTCGAACTCACTGTAAACGGCTCCGGCGGCGAGGCGTGACCACAGCACCCAGAGCGCCAGGCTCTGATGACCATAGCGCGACGGCCAGCGTACGAGCCGGCCTTCGGCATCAAAATGGCCGGCCACCCGCTTGACGAGCGCGTAGTCGACCGGTTCCGGCACAGCCTGTGGTTCGGAGAGGCGTCCTTCAGCCACAAACGTGGCGCGGAAATGCTGGAAATTGCGGTAGCCGACGGCGCGCGTCAGCATGTTGAGAAGCTGCACGTGGCCGGGCTGGCCATCGATCAGGCCGAGTTCGCGACCGAGCGCTTTGGCGAGAGCCGATACGTCAGGCGCGACAAAGGGGAAGGTGTCTCTGGACATGACTGATCCTCGAGCGTGCCGATCATTGCTGATTGTCGCTGGTCGCTGACTTGCGGCGGGGCACGGGACGAGTGTCCGTCGACTTCGGATGAAAGCTGGCAGGTTTAGCTTCCCCTAGGGGACAGCGACGCCTCGGTGAACTGCCGACCAGTCACTTCCTTAACCCCGATCATCCCGAGAGGCAAGCAGGCCCGCCGAGAGGCGCCGCGGAGGCCCCACGGCCGACGGCAGCACCGGAATCGGCCTCGGCGAGTAGCAGACGCACCAACGCGTCGGCGTCCATCGGCCGGCCGAGGGCATAGCCCTGCAGCGTGTGGCAGCCGAGATCGGCCAGAATGTCGGCCTGCTCCATGGTCTCGACACCCTCGGCGACGATGCCGATCCCCTGGGACCGCCCGATCTCGACGATCGACCGGACGAGTTGTCGCTGGGTCGATGAGGTGCAGACGGTGGCTGTCAGTTGGTGAGCGATCTTGAGACGGTTGGGCTGCAACCGCCCCAGGCTGACGATCGAGGCGTAGCCGGTGCCGAAATCGTCGATCTCGATCTCGATGCCGAGCTCCTTGAGGCGACGGATATTGTCGGAGACGATCTCGTCGCTGTCGTCGAGATAGATCGCCTCGGTGAGCTCGAAGGACAGCATGCCCGGGCCGATTGCCATCGTCCTGAGCATGTCGATGAGGCGTTCGTCACGTAGCCGACCCATCGACACGTTGACGGCGATTCTCGGCACTCGTGCGCCGGCGGCGATCCAGCGAGCGCGGTGAGCCAGGGCGGTTTCGAGCACGAGGTGGTCGAGGACCGGCAACGCGTTGATGTCCTCGGCGACCTTGAGGAAGTGGCTGGGCAAGGTCAGCCCTTCCGAAGGATGGTTCCAGCGGACCAGCGCTTCGATGCCGACCATCTCGCGCGTCACGGCATCGAATTGTTGCTGATAATGGGCGGTAAACTGGTCTTCCTCGACGCCGGTGAGAATCTCATCGGCGAGGCGCTTGGCGCTGACGACCTCGGCTTCAAGTGCCTTTGTGAAGAACTCGAAGCGATTGCGGCCGAGTTTCTTGGCCCGATAAAGGGCGATATCGGCGTCGATCAACAGCTTGGACGGTTGGTTTTCAGAGTGGTTCGAGCAGGCAATGCCGATCGACAGGCCACTGCGACAGCGAGTTTCGCCGAGGTCGATCGGGTGGCGGAAGCCGGCAACCAGGTCGCCGGCCAACGTGCGGGCGAGCGCTTCCGGCTCTTCGCTGAGGCAGACGGCCACGAATTCGTCGCCGCCGATGCGGGCCACCAGGTCGCCGGGGCGGAACACCGCGCGCATCAGGCCGGCGGCGTGCTGGAGCAGGCGGTCGCCGGTGGCGTGTCCGAAGGCATCGTTGATCTGCTTGAAGCGGTCGAGGTCCATGTGGAGGACAGCGATCCGACTGGTCGCTTCCGGCCCGCCGGAGCTCACGTGGCCGAGATACTCCATGAGGTGGCGGCGGTTGGGCAGGCCGGTCAGTTCATCGTGCAGTGACGTGTGCCTGACCCGGCGGTTTGCCTCCTCGAGCTGGATGTTGCGAGCTTCGGCGAGCCTCTTGGCTTCGCTGAGCTCGTCGAGATTGCGCCGCCGCTCGGCGTAGAGATGACCGGTGACGAGGATTGGCACCACAACCAGCGCGCCGATGAACACGATCATCAGGCGGAAGGTGGTGTTGTTGGGCGGGGCGGGCCAGCCGCCCTTCGGCGTGGCGGCCAGCACCCAGGTACCGCCGGGAAGGCTAACCGCCGCGGTCAGCGGGTCGCGGGCCAGTACAGTCTCGGAGCCGAAGAAAATCTCGCCGGCCGTGCCCTTGCCGTCTCGCCCGCGGATGGTCAGGTCGAGCGCAAAATTGGCGGCGGTGATGCCGCTGTTGGCATAGAGGCGGTCGATGTCGATCACCGCCGACACGATACCCCAGAAAGCGGGCGGTCGGTCGGGCCGGTTAATCCTTACGGGAAAGCGGCCGACGAGGCCGACGCCGCCCTGAACCAGTTCAAGGGGACCAGCCAGGACGAGTTGGCCGGTTGCCTGGGCGCGCAGGACAGGGTCCAACTGGTTCGGGGTGTTGGCATAGTCCAGGCCCACCACCTTTTCGTTGCCGGCGAGCGGATAGACCATGCGGACGACCAGGCCCGGCGCGGCGGCGATCAGGCGCAGATCGGAACCGGTTGCCAGGAGATGTTCGACGAGGGCGCTGAATTCGTCTTCACCCAGGGTCGGGCGGGTTGCAAAGGCCGCGACGACGCCACGGCCGATCTGAATATCGCGGCTGATGTTGCCCTCGAGACGAGCCCGGATAACCGACAACTGATCGGCAACCGTTGCCCGGGCATGTTGCTCGAATATCTGGTGGTTCTGGTGGTCGGCGAGCAGGCCAAGCAAACTGAAGGCGATGAGGGCGATCAATGCCGGAAAGCTGGCCGGCCGGATAACCCATCCGTTCACGCGTTGCAAAATCCTAGGCAGCCGGCTGGGAGCCATCGTTTGCTTTCCAAAAGGAGTCGCCGTTTCTGTATAAGCCAGATTTTCCTTTTGCAATTATTACTGCTGACGCAAATACAACCTCCGGCTGGGGCTTGTAGGCCCTCTTCCGGATCCGAAAGCGTATCGCGATCTTTCAGGTTCGCTCGACCCGCTGTCGGCTTTTGTTCTTGCGCATGTCTTTGGGGCAAAACCGCTGCACACGTTTGCTCGACATGCTCAAATGCAATCAGCCGAGCCAACCGGCCAGGTCGGCGAGCGCGCGGCGACTGATCGCTTGCCTTTTGGCAACGGTCTTCTCGTTGCCACGCAGCCGCTGGCCGGGATCCCGCGGCACTTCGATTGGCGGGAAGAGACCAAAGTTGATGTTCATCGGCTGGAAGGAGCGGGGCGCGCCCTCGGCTTCGGCGGAGATGTGCCCGCCCGTGATATGGGCCAGAAGCGCGCCGAGGGCGGTGGTCGGCGGCGGCGGCATGGCAGGTGCGCCGAGCCGCTCGGCGGCGGCGAAGCGGCCGGCCAGAAGACCGATCGAGGCCGACTCGACGTAGCCCTCGCACCCTGTCACCTGTCCGGCGAATCTGAGGCGCGGCGCTGCCTTGAGGCGGAGCACCGGGTCGAGCAGGCGCGGACTATCGAGATAGGTATTGCGATGCAGGCCGCCGAGCCGGGCGAACTCGGCCTTCTCGAGGCCCGGAATCATGCGGAAAATGTCGACCTGCGCGCCGTATTTCAGCTTCGTCTGAAAACCGACCATGTTGTAAAGCGTGCCGAGCGCGTTGTCCTGGCGGAGCTGGACGATGGCGTGGGCCTTGACGGTGGGGTCGCGCGGGTTGGTGAGGCCAACCGGCTTCATCGGCCCGTGGCGCAATGTCTCGCGGCCGCGTTCCGCCATCACTTCGATCGGCAGGCAGCCGTCGAAATAGGGTGTCTTTTCGAATTCCTTGAACTCGGTCTTGTCGCCGGCAAGGAGCGCGTCGACGAAGGCCTCGTACTGATCCCTGTCCATCGGACAGTTGATGTAGTCGGCGCCGGTGCCGCCGGGGCCGGGCTTGTCGTAGCGCGACTGGAACCAGGCCTTGTCCATGTCGATGGTGTCGAAGTGGACAATCGGCGCAATGGCATCGAAGAAGGCGAGCGCAGCGGCGCCGGTGGTGGCGCGGATGGCATCGGCAAGGGCCGGCG
>Ga0316613_10001702_pt1 | contig 14845 bp, 14 predicted proteins | sample OWC_soil_day10_C_2_FD_207647 | JGI IMG/M metagenome (GOLD analysis project Ga0316613, IMG submission 207647) | Wetland soil microbial communities from Old Woman Creek delta, Ohio, United States - OWC_soil_day10_CT_b | ecosystem: Environmental > Terrestrial > Soil > Wetlands | place: USA: Ohio...
ATCCACTGCGGCGACTCATTGCCTTTGGCAACGTGCAGCAGTGCCCCCATGATATTGCGAACCATGTGATGCAGAAAGGCATTGGCGGAAAAATCGCACTGAATCAAACGGTCATCGCCATGAATTTCCAACTGGTTCAGTATCTTGACAGGGGTTTTAGCCTGGCACTCCGCGGCACGAAAACTCGAAAAATCGTGCTCACCCAACAGTAACCGGGCGGCCTTCCTCATGGCATCCAGATCAAGTGGCTGGTGAATCCAGCCAACCCGACCGGCCAATAGCGCAGGGCGAACCGGATGATTGAGCAATAGATAGCGATAATGCCGCGCCATGGCCGAAAAACGGGAATGAAATGCATCCGGCACTTCTTTCGCCCAAAGAACGGCTATTTCCGACGGTAAAAAACTGTTTACCCCGCGCACCCAAGCCGTCAGCGGGCGTTGCACCGCCGTGTCAAAATGCGCGACCTGCATGGCGCCATGCACACCGGTATCGGTTCGGCCGGCCGCATGCGCCCGAACCGGGTGGCCGGCCATCTTGCTCAGCGCCTGCTCCAGCGCAGCCTGCACCGTCGCCACCTGCGGCTGGATCTGCCAGCCGCAAAAAGCCCGGCCATCATATTCCAGGCCGATCACGATCCGCCTCATGCCCATGCGCCAAACCCACCCAGCCAGAACATCGAGGCAATGGCCAGCAACTGCACCAGCAGCAATCCTTGCTGCATCAGCGACATTGGCAGCACAGGCAACAGCACGACACGTTCGGCGTGCGCATCCATGGGTTGCTGCAATTCATGCATCAGATGCTTGATCGGTTGTCGCGTTTCCAGCAATTTTTCCATCATTTCCAAAGTCAAAGTCAGTCGCAGCGCCATGCGGTTACGGGACACCCCCAGCCAGTCGAGTGGATACGCCAAGGCATGCAGGCCGGCAAAAATAGAGGCTCGACTCATATTCGTCAACAACAGCTGCAAACTCGCCGCGATCACCAACAACCTGGTCATTTGCGCGGCACCAAGGCTGATCCCTTCATACGTGGGCGCCAACCAGCCCGACCAAACATATTCGCCCGGTGTAGTCCACGCATAGATCGCCCCCAAGACAACAAGGAGCCAGCGCATGCGCGGCAAGGCCCGCATAAATCGCGGGCGAGCCCAGACCATGGCAAAAAGAAGGACGAATCCCGCCACGCCATAAAGCAGTCGGCGCTCAAGCCAGGGCAACAATGAAGTCAGCCACAGCCAGAGCGCCAGTCTATTAACAGGGTGCAATTTTAAAATTACGAATTACAGTTCAGCCAAAAGCGACTTGGCCAGATTTTGCTGGGCCGGGCTACCTTCCTGCTCAGCCTCCTGAAGAATTTCACGTGCCCCTTCTACGTCGCCCATGTCGATGTAGGCACGCGCCAGATCAATCTTGGTTTGAACCGGGTCATCCGCGGCAAATTCCATGTTATCCGCGACGCTTCCGATCTCCAGACCCAGATCAATCGGCACTTCAGACTTGCTCACATCCGTTTCAGCAACGGGTTCGTCCATGCTGAAATCGAATTTCAAGTCGATCTCATCCATGCCGGCTTGATCACCAGCCGGTTCCGTGACAGGCAAGCCCAACCCGGGTTCTTCGCTCACGGAGAGCTGGGCGTTAAAATCCGCAATAGCTTGCGCTTCGGTGTCCAGCTCATCAAGCTCTGCGAGCGCATCCAGATTAAGGTCCAGATCGGGCAATTCAAACGACGAGACATCGAACGGTGCTGACTCATCCTCATCCGTTTCTGCGACGTCGGCAGCAAACGTTTCAGCTTCCGCCTCAGATTCAACCGGTGGCATCACCGCATCGAATTCTGCCCCCAGATCAATTGGCAAATCCAACGCCATCATGCCGGTGTCGGCCTCCTCCCTCACGTGATCGACGGATATCTCGTCGGACACACCGGACGGCACACCAGGCTCAATCATCGAGACGGCTGCAACAGTGATTTCCGGCACAGCATCCGGCTCACCAGACTCCGGTGAAGGTATTACGCCCCAATCCAGATCCAAATCCACTTCTTCGTCGGGCAAGATCGCAGATGCCTGCAAGGGGGCATGATCAGGCTCCACATCAGGCATTTCGAACTCAAAATCCAGAATCCCGTCACTTTCCTGGTCCGAGCTCTCAGACACATCATCCGGAATATCCGGCTCTGTCGGTGCTGCGACCGCGGCAGCCGCCACCGCTGCCACACCTGCAAACGCCGCATTTTGCAGAACCGGCTCACTCATGCCAAATTTCTTGGCATACAGGGCATTTCCCGGATCAAGATTATTGCCCAGGTAGGCAGCCTGCTCCCACAGCGGGCCCTTGCCATCAGTGGCCGCATAAATATCTGCCGCAACCTCTTCAAAGGCAATCTTGTCTTTTCGCGCCGCATAGATATCCAGTAACTTCATCCGGATTTCCTGTCGACTCGGGTCTTTTACCAATGCATCCTTGAGAATTTCCTCCGCTTGCGCATCGCGGCCATAAGCCATGTACACATCGGCCTCGGCAATTGGGTCCACCTCATCCGTATCGATAGTACCCAAACCTTGACGGCTAAAATCCGTTAGGAACGAATTTTCAGCCTGCGTGCTGATAACTCCCCCACCCGTCCGGCCCAGAACGGTATTGGGCTTGAGATCTCCGTTGGAAATCAGGCTATTTTCAAACACATTCGGTTGGCGTCGACGACGCGACCAGATCAGGCCGCCCACACCCAGCAACACTGCTGCCAGCCCGCCCCCAACAGGCAGCGCATTCTCCAGAAGTATGTCGACAATACTCGGCTCTGGAGCCGGCTCTGGCGGCGGAATGACACGTTTTTTGGGCTTGGGCTGCTCAGAAACTGGGCTTGCCGTTACAGCCGCAACAGGTACAGATGCAGCCACTTCCGGCTGGCTAAATCCGGCCACAGGTGCAGATGCCTTACCCTGCTCTGCCTTTTGTTGCAATTCCGCGCCGGATTTACTCTTCAACGCAGCAAACTCTTCCATTTGCTTGATGTTTTTCTGCAGATCCGCCACACGCTGGTTAGCTTCGTCCAAGGCTTTTTTTCTTGCAGCGGCATCTTCTTCCAATGCGCGGATTTTATTAGCCTGGTCATCGCTACCTGCCCCGCGCGAGAGCTTGAGGACATCTTTATCCTTGCTCGGCGCCTGCAAGCCTTTATCTTCAACCTTGGCGGTAATGCGGCCACCGGCGGCTTGATTGCTCGAATCTGCTGCGGGGGTTTTCACCGCCGCACCGGCCAGCTGGTGACGATACGACTGCCAGTTGGCAGAATGCATCTTGATTTCTTTTGCCGCCGCCACCTTGCTCACCGCGCCGAAAGCATCCTCGGCCGGAATGTGCAATATCTTGCCGCGCTTGAGACGGTTCATGTTGCCGTCAAATGCATCCTGATTGGCTTGATAAAGCCCCACGAGCACTTGCTCAAGACTTATGCCTTCTGGTTTGACGCGTGCAGCAATGCTTGAAAGCGTATCACCCGCCTTGACGGCATAATCACTCTCGAACTTGGCAGGCGTCGCTTTGGCGGCGCGCCCTGGACGCTGGGCAACTTTGGGTTGACGGATTGCCGAAGAAACCAGTGTTCCCGGCAAGGCATCGGCAGCAAGACGTGAAACCGTCGCCCCCGAGGCTGGCGAAGTTTGAATGCCGGTTTGAACTCCGCTATAACCTGCCGGATCGATCAAGGCAGTATATTCACGCTGAATCTTGCCCCCCGACCAAGTCAGGTCAACCAGCAAATTGAAAACCGGCTCGTCCAGCGCGCCGGCGGATGAAATCTGAACAACATATTGACCGTCGCCACGTTTGTTCAACGCCAGACGCAGACCAAGGGATGGGGAAGGATATGACAGTTGAGCGGCAGTATGCGCCTCAACGCTGGCCAAACCAACCTTGAGTGACTCGACCTCGCCCGGCTGCACCGCAACCAGATCAATCTCTCCCCGGAAGGGTTGGCCAAGGCCGGACATCACGTTTAAACGCCCCAGGCCAGCAGCCTGGGCAAACAATGGCAATGCGGCAATCGCAATAGCCAAGACACATGCTTTAAAACGTGGCTTCGTCGGCACAATTCCCCCCCAGCGAGCGCGCTTGGAAAATTTTTGTAGATACAACCTGGTTATCATGGCAGCAAGCCATTCCTTGCAAGCCCCAAATTCCCGCCTGCAAATCAGAACTTAATTTCCCGCATGATATGACTATTTGCTCAATTTCAGAAATGTGTATTCAAGACTTTGATCAACCGCCACCGAAATTGACCTTTTTTGTGGCATGCCGTTCACACTCCAGTGTGATAACGCCCATTGCCAGATCTCCGGCAAAGAAGCCTCACGCAACCCCCTCGGCGGAGACTGCCACAACAAATGCAGCGCAGTCCAAAGCTGCCGGACCTCACTCCCCTCAACAAGGGCTGGTGCACAGGTCTGTTTGCTAAGTTTCTCGCCACGGGAATTGGCAATGACCGGTATATGAAAATACTTTGGCTGAGCATAGCCCAATAAACGCTGCAAGCAAATTTGCCGCGGCGTGGAATCCAGCAAATCGGCACCTCTAACTACTTGATTAACCCCTTGCTCCGCATCATCCACGACCACGGCGAGCTGATAGGCCCAGCAGCCATCTGCCCGCAACAACACAAAATCACCCACATCTTGCGGCAGATTTTGCGATTGCCATCCCTGCACGCCATCCTGGTAAACCACACACTCATCAGGCACGCGCAACCGCCACGCACGCGTTTTTCCACCTTCCGGCAAACCCGAACGACAGCGGCCATCATAACGATAACCATCAACCCCCGAAAGTGCGGCCATTTGCACCTCGCGCCGGCTGCAAGCGCATGGGTAAGCATGTTCAGCAGCGATCAAACGGTCCAATGCATCACGATAATGCAACTGGCGCACACTCTGGTACCAGACCGGGCCATCCCACTCGAAGCCAAAGCGCTCCAGATCAAACAAGATGCGATCTGCAGCCCCGGCGACTTCACGCGGTCGATCAACATCTTCAATGCGAACCAGCCAGCGACCGGCGCAGGAGCGTGCCGCAAGAAAACTGGCGACTGCGGCCATCAATGACCCCATGTGCAAATTGCCTGTCGGGCTCGGAGCAAAGCGCCCAACCACACTTTCCTGCATTACCGCCCCCCCGCACTTCGCGTGCAAACTCGTTCATATACCATCTGCTCTGCTAGAATATGCTCAAAACCTTCAAACAAACCTCCCACTAGAGAGAGATAACACCATGGCCTACGTTGTTACAGACGCATGCGTAAAATGCAAATACACCGACTGCGTGGATGTTTGCCCGGTAGACTGCTTCCGGGAAGGCCCCAACATGCTTGTAATCAACCCGGACGAGTGCATTGATTGCACGCTCTGCGTTGCCGAATGCCCCGTAGAGGCCATTTTCGCCGAAGACGATGTGCCCGAAAACATGCAAAACTATATCGCGCTCAACACGGAAATGTCACAAGTCTGGCCGCCCATCGTTGAAAAGAAGGATCCGCTGCCCGACCATGAACAATGGGCCAGCGTGAGCGACAAGTTCAACCAGATTGAACGGTAAGCCTCAGCTTTCAAACCATCAAAAAATGCCGGACTGCATTCTGCTCCGGCATTTTTGCTTTTTCACCCGCCCCTCCAGGCATATTTCTTGATTTAGCGAACGATTCGCGCTAGAGTAGCGGGCTTTCCACCCTTGCCTGACCGTCGTCGCATCGCGGCAGGCTGTAATTGAAATAGCCAAAAGGAGAACACATGCGACATTATGAAATCGTATTCATCGTACACCCGGATCAAAGCGAGCAAGTGCCCGCGATGATCGATCGCTACAAAAACCTCATCACCACGGCAAATGGCACCATTCACCGCCTGGAAGACTGGGGCCGCCGCCAACTCGCCTACCCGATCCAGAAAATCCACAAGGCTCACTATGTTCTGATGAACATTGAAGTTGGCCAGGAGACTCTGGACGAACTCGAACACGCCTTCAAATTCAACGACGCCGTTCTGCGCCATCTGACCGTCAAGATGGAACACGCTGTAACTGAAGCATCCCCGATGATGAAGGAATCGGAGAAGGCCAAGTCCCTGACACCGGCAACCGAAGCACCTGCCGCAGCCTGATCCACCTTTGAATAATTGCAACAGGATCCATCTGGAAGGCGTGCTGTTTGAACGCCAGCCGTTGCGCCATACACCTGCCGGCCTGCCTGTCGTCGAAGCGACGATCATGCATCAGTCGGAACAAATCGAAGCCGGACAATCGCGCCGGGTGGAATGCGAAGTGCAGGTCATCGCACTGGGTCATCCCGCCGAAGCATTGAGCCGGATCGGTACAGGTGAAAAACTGGCCATTCGCGGTTTTTTGGCAGCCAAGAGCTTGCGCCGCCGCCATGATCTCGTGTTGCATATCGAAGAATTTGAATTGCTGAATTGAGGAATAACACCATGAAACCCGCACCGCGCAATCTTTTCCGGCGGAAAAAATTCTGCCGCTTTACCGCTGAAGGCATCGCCCAGATCGATTACAAAGATATTGGCATCCTGAAGGACTTCATCAGCGAAAACGGCAAGATCATTCCGGCCCGCATTACCGGCACCAAAGCCAAGTATCAACGCCAGCTGTCCACTGCGATCAAGCGCGCCCGCTTCCTCGCATTGCTGCCTTACTCTGACCAACACTAAGCGAGAGGAAAAAGAACATGCAAATCATCCTGCTCGAAAAAGTTGCCAACCTCGGCGGCCTCGGTGATGTGGTCAAGGTTAAAGACGGCTACGCCCGCAACTTCCTGATCCCGCAAGGCAAGGCCAAGCGTGCTTCCGAAGCCAACCTGAAGGAATTTGAAGCTCGCCGCGTCGAACTCGAAGCCCGTCAAGCCGAAATTCTGACAGAAGCCCAAGCCCGTGCAGCCAAGCTGGAAAACGCCAGCGTCAGCATCACCCAGAAGTCCGGCGTTGACGGCCGTCTGTTTGGCTCCGTGACCAACCACGACATTGCCGAAGCCTTCACCGCTTCCGGCACCGAAGTGAAGAAGTCCGAAGTGCGCTTGCCGGAAGGTCCATTCAAGCAAATCGGCGAATACGATGTTGCACTGGCACTGCACCACGATGTTGTGGTGAATGTAAAAGTGGTCGTTCTCGGCGAACACTAAGCGACTTCTTAGTACGCTCAAAAAGGCACCTCACGGGGTGCCTTTTTGTTTATCCGCGAAGCAATTGAACGCTCTATAATCCCTCCACTTCATCCGCAATCTGCCACCCATGAGCAATCCCACCGAAATCGCCCGCGAGACACTGAAACAGCTAATGACTCGCCGCGTGCCGCCAACACCGGATCACTATGAGGCGATTTACCATGAAATCGCCCGGACACCCGATGCTGAACGCTTGCATCCCGGATTGCGACAGATTATCGAAACCTTGGCCGCACAACCGAACCAGACCCCGGAAATGCAACGCCAAATTGAAACGCTGCGCCAGATAGCCATAGAAGAGAATTGGCCTGCTCTGCCCAAGCAGCTATTCAGTTGTATTGAAAACCAGGGCAAGCAAATAGCCTTGGCCCGCTCGTGGTCCGACCTGATCCGCGATCTTATCAGGCAATGGGATTTGCGCAATCCAGCCTACCCTGCCAGTCGCAAGAAAGATGCACTGGAAAAGGTATTGATCAATTTCGGGACTGACCCCGCCATTCTCAACGAGAAGGTGGCCGGCTTGGTTCGCGCTTGGGCGGAAACCGGCAGCGAAGGTACAGCCGGGCCCGCCCCCGTTACCGAATCAATTCCTGCTGCAGAAGCCCCTTCGTCAGCAACCATCCCCGGCAATGCCAGCTGGACCAGTTGGCGCAATGCACTCGTACAGGCCCTGGAACTTGGCATCGAAGCACGACTTGCCCACAACCCGGAACTGCAGGAAGAAGCCGCAAACCTGGCCAATGAAACAACACGTGTCGAAAATGAAGCCCACCTGCAAAGCCTGATCGCGCGCCTTCGGAAATTCTGGCTCCGCCTGGAATTGCAAAACGATCAGGAAATGCGCCTGTGCGATGGTTTGCTGAACTTGCTGCGCCTGATGACCGACAATATGGCCGAAGTGGTGATCGAGGACGAATGGGTGCAGGGCCAAATTGCCGTGGTCAAGCAGATCATGGCGCAGCCGTTGGATATGCGCCTGATCTACGATGCCGAAGCCGGACTCAAGGAAGTCCTGTTCAAGCAGGGTCAACTCAAGCACAACCTGCTGGAAGCGCAAACAGTCCTGAAAGACATGATTGCCACTTTTATCGACCGGCTGGGCAGCCTCTCGAACAGTACCGACCAGTATCACAACAAAATCACGGTTTATGCCGACAAAATCCAGAAGGCGAACAACCTGCCCAGCATCAGTCATGTGCTGGAAGATTTATTGCAAGATACGCGCTCGATGCAACTGGATGTCCAGCGTTCCCGCGATGAATTGATGGAAGCACGCCAGCGCGCCGACGAATCGCAGCAACGCATCAGCGAGCTGGAAACCGAACTCCAATCCGTGAGCGAGAAAGTTCGCGAAGACCAGCTTACCGGCGCACTTAACCGCCGCGGTTTTGAGGAAACCTTCGAGGTTGAAGTCGCCCGGGCCCGCCGCAGCAGACAACCTTTTGCCATTTCCCTGCTGGATATCGACAACTTCAAAAAGCTCAATGACTTGCGCGGCCACGCAGCTGGCGATCAGGCGCTGGTACACCTGGTTCGCGTGATCAAGGATATGCTGCGGCCCACGGATGTTGTTGCCCGCTACGGCGGCGAGGAGTTCGTCCTGCTGCTGCCCGATACCGACATCAATAAAGCTGTTAGCGTAGTGCAACGCCTGCAGCGGGAACTGACCAAGCGTTTTTTCATGCACAACAATGAAAAAGTGCTGATCACCTTCAGCGCCGGGGCAACACTCGTGATACAGGGCGAAGCGCGCGACGATGTATTGGCCCGCGCCGATCAAGCCATGTATCAGGCCAAACGCCTGGGCAAAAATCGGGTTGAGATATTGCTGGCAAATTCACCCAACCCTCTTGCCCTATGAATCGTTCCTCATATGTGCAGATGCGAAAATGCCGGCATTGCCGGCATTTTCATTATCACTCACTTTTTTATTCCGCAAAAAGTTCGTCCGCATGGGCTACCGCCGTACCCAGCTTGCCGACAACGATACCGGCAGCCCGGTTGGACCAGTCCATCGCTTCCGGCAACGCGAGGCCAGCGGCCAGCATCAGTCCAAGCGTACCGATAACCGTATCGCCCGCCCCGGAAACATCATAGACCTCGCGCGCGACGGTCGGCTTGTGCACCACGCCTTCCGGGCGGAACAAGGTCATGCCTTCCTCGCTGCGCGTTACCATCAGCGCATCGAGCATCAAGGATTCGCGCAATGCCTGCGCTTTGGCGGTCAACTCCGCATCATCCTGCCAGCGACCGGTCACCTGGCGCAATTCGCTGCGATTGGGTGTCAACAAAGTCGCCCCCCGATAACGCGCATAGTCGTCACCTTTTGGATCCACCAATACCGGTTTACCCGCTTCGCGTGCAGCCTGGATCATCAACTGCACATGGCGCAAACCACCCTTGCCGTAATCGGACAAAATAACCACATCCGTCCGAGACAGGGATGCGCGGAATTCATCCAGCTTGGCAGCCAGCACTTCATGGCTGGGTTCGTTTTCAAAATCGATGCGCAGCAACTGTTGCTGGCGAGCCAGTACGCGCAGCTTCACCGTGGTATCGATTTCGGCATCGCGGTGCAACGAGGTTTCCACCCCATCAGCCAGCAGGAGCTTTTCCAGGATACGACCTGCTTCATCATCACCCACCACCGCCAGCAGCCGGGCCTTGCCGCCCAACGCTGCGATATTGCGCGCTACATTGGCCGCACCGCCGGCACGTTCATCGCTTCGCCGGATGCGCGCCACCGGCACCGGCGCTTCCGGGGAGATGCGGTCCACATCGCCAAACCAGTACCGGTCCAGCATCACATCACCTACAACCAGTACGCGAGCCTGGCCCAACCGCGCACGCAATTCAACGCACTGCATGATCAACATCCGATAGAAGCATTGATCGACTGCAGCGTAGCCACGGGATCAGTGCTTTGTGTAATCGGCCGGCCAATCACCAGATAATCCGACCCGGCAGCCATGGCAGCCTCGGGTGTCATCACGCGGTTCTGATCATCAAGACTTGCCGTTGCCGGACGAATACCCGGTGTAACCAGCTTGAATTCCCGGCCACAAGCGGCCTTGAGCAATGCCGATTCCTGCGCGGAGCACACTACGCCATCCAGCCCGCTCGCCTTGGCCAGGCGTGCCAATCGCTCGACCTGGATCGCAGGCGCCGGCAGGCCGATTTCAGCCAGATCGGTTTCGTTCATGCTGGTCAGCACAGTCACCCCGATCAGCAGTGGTCGCTGCGGCAACGCCTCCAGCGCTTCACGCGCAGTCTCCATCATGCGCCGTCCGCCCAGGGTATGAACGTTGACCATCCATACACCCAATTGCGCGGCCGATTTGCACGCTTGCGCCACGGTATTCGGAATATCGTGGAACTTGAGATCGAGAAAAACCGAAAAACCCATGGCAACCAGCTTTTCCACCAGTTGCGGACCGGCAACGGTAAACAGTTCCTTGCCCACCTTGAGCCGGCACAACTGCGGGCTCACGCGGCGGGCGAATTCAAGCGCCAGTTCGGCAGAGGGGTAATCAAGCGCGACGATCACGCGCGGATCGATATTCATGTGTGTTCTCCTAGTATTCAGGCACGGCACTCAGGCTGCGCGCCCCTGCTTGCCGCGGACCGGGGGGTAGGTTTCCCACTCATTGCAGGCCGGGCAGTGCCAGAAATATTGACGGGTTTTGAAGCCGCATTCGCGGCAGTAGTACATGCTGTGCTCACGCGTGTTTTCGTTGAGCAAGCGAATGATGATTTCCAGCTCGGGTTTCTGTGCATCGGGCGCGACCAGCAAATGGGCCTCCAGCACTTTCCGCAGACCCGGCATGGTGGGATGTTCGCGCAAGCGCTCGCGCACGAACTCATAGGCCGCAGGCACGCCCAACCGCGTGGTCAGCCGCTCGTAGACCAGATCAACGACATCCAGCTCCGGGTTTTGCCGCAACAACCGCTGCAGCAGAAGATCAACCTCCTCGCCCCGGCCAAGCTGATCGTATGCAGACACCAATTGGCGTGCAGCCAGGGCCAGGTAATTCACGTCCTGCTTTTCCATGGCCAGCCAGCATTCGATTGCCGCCTCGGCATTGCCGGACGCCAGCGCCAACTCACCCAGCATCAGGTTTGCCCGGGCACACTGTCGATGTTCGACCAGCGCCAGATCAAGATACTGACGCGATTCATCAAGCTTGCCGCGCGTCAACGCCTGCCCGGCCAACTCGCAATTGAATTGTGCAATTTCATGCTGATAAGTATGGCTTTCATCACGCAGCAGCGCCGCGACCTCAATGGCCTTGCGCCATTCGTGTTCCTGCTGGTAAATCGCCAGCAACTCCACGCGTGCCTGACGGGCATAATCGGTATCCGTCAAGGCATGCAACAACGCCTCGGCACGATCGAACAACCCGGCCTTCATGAAGTCGATCGCCAATTCCAGCTGTGCCGACTGGCGCTGAGTATCAGTCAGCTCGCGCCGTTCCAGCAGTTTTTGATGCATGCGAATCGCGCGTTCAAGTTCGCCACGACGGCGGAACAGCGTGCCCAGCGTGAACTGCAATTCCACCGTCTCAACATGATGGCGGGCAATGTCCACGTAGACATCCACCGCACGGTTCGTTTCGCCATGCAACAGGTAATTGAGCCCTTGAAAGTAAGCGGCTGGCAGGGAACGGGCCTCGGAGAGCACGTGTTTGATATCAATGCGGGCCGCCAGCCAGCCCAAGCCAAAAAACACCGGCAGGGCAATCAGCCACCAATACTGGATTTCATTCATTTAGAGAATCACTTTTAGATCGCGTCGTGCGGAACATCCGGAATGGCCGGACGTATTGCGGGGCTGCGGCTGCGCAGTTCACGACGCAATGTCACCACTTCGCGGCGCAAGCGCGCCATTCTGGAAAGGCAAGCCATCAAGCCGAAGAACGCGCCCAAGACGAAAAAAACCAGTAACAACAAGGCCAACGGCGCATTCCAGTGATAGCCAAGGAAGAAACGCAGCGTCACCATGTCGGCATTGTGCATGGTGAATCCGAATAGCACGGCAAACAGGACAAATTTCAACGGCCAAAGAAGATATTGGAGATAGCGCATGGCAGGTCTTGGACTTTGTCAGATGGACGCCATTGTAACGGAAATGGCGCTACTGAGGTTTCGCGCCGGGGACAGAATCCTTACTCATGCATTGTCAGGAATTCTCACACCCGCCCCGTGCCTTCGAACGGGATCGAATCCCTGCAGATTGCCAGCCACAAAAAACCGGCCTGGCAGAACTGCCAGGCCGGTTAGTCACATGCGGCATTTCAAAAATTTGCCGATTTAGTTTTATTTCACTGACCAGGGCAACACTGCGCGGCGATTGACCGACTCCGGCACCACGCCCAATTCCGCCGAGGTGGTGTTGTCGATCCAGCTGCAAGCTGCCACCTGGTTCTTGCGCTTGTCCATGCGCGCCTTGCGCTCGGCAATCAATCCGGCACGCTCTTCCAGCGGCAAGGTTTCCAGCGGTTCAAGCTTGCCGTCCAGGAAAGCGTTCATGTCAAGCAGATCGAAGCGGCGGCCCGAGAGACGCGCCCACAGCAGGTCGCCATTCTTCAGTGCGCCGATGCCGCCGCCCTCATACGCTTCCGGCGTGACGTGGCCGACACAGGCGCCCTTGGTCACGCCCGAATAACGGCCATCGGTCATCAGGATCGAGGTGCGTTCCAGCACGCCCTGGTGTTTCAGATAGGCGCTGGGAGCGAACATTTCCGGCATACCGAAGGCTTTCGGACCCTGACCGCCGATCACGAAGGCAAACGCAATCGTGCCCTTGACCACCATCTGTTCCAGCGTATCGGTCTCGCTGCCGCCATTGACCTTGCGCAGGTTGGCGAGCAAGGCTGGGGGCAGATCCATGGTGTCGCACAGCGTCTTCACTAGATCGGTCGATTGCAGTTCCTGATTGCAGACGGTTTCGTTCTCGTAATAACGCACCACGAACACGCGGCCGTCGAAGCGCTTGAACTGCTCGGTCGCCATGCCCGAGACCTTCAGCGTGCAGGACGAAAAGAAATTGCCGCGCATGATGTCGGTGCCGGAGATATCGCGGATCGGGTTGATGCGAATAACGGATTTTTCCTGCGGCAGCTTGGGCGAGACCGCGACCGGCAGCGCAGCAATGCGCTCGCCCCAGGTCTTGCCGGAAACCGTCGGCGCAGCCAGATCCATCGGCACGCCCAGATCGGTCAGCACCTTGTAGATGCTTTCCATGCCACTGTGCAGCCCTTCCTTGGCCTGCTGTGCCAGCACGAAGGTATCGCGCCCTTCGGTCAGGCTGTGAGCGAAGATATCCGGCACGTGGTGGGCATCACGCACTTTTTCATAGTCGAACAAGGTGACGTCGAAGCCAGCATGGCGCATCACGCATGGCATGTGCAGCATCAGGTTGGACGAGCTGCCGGTGGCGTTGTGGATGCGGATGGCGTTAGCGTAATTGCCGGCCAGGATTTCGCACACCGCATACTCCGGCTTGTTGAGCATGCGGAACAACGAATCCATGCTGCTGGAGACGATATCGCTGCCCGGCTCTTCCAGCAGCAGCTCGGCGCCGCGCGGCACGAAACCCAGTGCCGAAACCAGCGTGCGCGAGGAATTGCCAGTGCCGTTGAAGGCGCAGATACCGCCCTTTTCGTCGCAGGTCGCGGCAGCCAGTTCGTTGAGGATCTGGTCGGCTTCGGCCTGGGTCACGATCTTGTGGTCCACGGCACGGTTCAACTGACCGAGGAATGCTTCGTCGGACGAACACTGCAGGATGTAATGGCAATTTTCCTCAATGTCGTCAGAGAGCTGCTGGTCGCCAATGGCGATTGCTTTTTCCTGGATGGCCTGCAATTTCTTGCGCGTGGACTTCGGAATATCGCCGCCCTTGAGCACATGCGCCGGGACAAACACCGCCCATACCGGGGCAGTGCCGCGTTCGGGTTCACGCCGCGCACGGTCGGCCGCTGCCAAGCCGGACAGGATGCCGGTCGGGGTCTTGTCGCAGCCGGACATCACATAGGCCGCATGGTAGCTGTGGCCTTCAAAGTTGATGTTCACCGTCATCGCGGTGTGATTGCGCGAGGCCAGCGAATAACTTTGGCCGATATTGCTTTGCGCGGTGCCGTCGCAAATCACCGGGATGCCGAAAGTGAACGGCACACCGCCGTTTTGCCAGACACGCGCAGCAGCACGCAGTGCATGTTCATAGTCATAGAGATGGGCCGGATGATCGGGCGAACCTTGAATGATGCAGATGCGCGGCCGGTTGGCAGCCAGGCGCTCGACAATCACATCCAGGCCGTAGTCACCCAAGCCAAGATACCCCGGCTCGCCGTTCAGATACTCATCGGCTCGCTTCAACAGCGCCCGCACGGTAATCGGCTCGTTCGACAAGCCCTGGATACAGGCACGGAACGGATTGTACTGTTCCTGAATGAACAGATCGGCAAATTCCGGATTGATCACGGCACGGCTGGAATCATTCATTTTACTTTCCATACAATAAGTTATTGATGACAAAGACTCTGCAAGCCTGCAAGACGCACTTCACTTTCCCAGTACGTTCCTGCAGCCACACAAGGCAACCCCAACGCCAAACATCATC
>Ga0316613_10001706_pt1 | contig 14782 bp, 9 predicted proteins | sample OWC_soil_day10_C_2_FD_207647 | JGI IMG/M metagenome (GOLD analysis project Ga0316613, IMG submission 207647) | Wetland soil microbial communities from Old Woman Creek delta, Ohio, United States - OWC_soil_day10_CT_b | ecosystem: Environmental > Terrestrial > Soil > Wetlands | place: USA: Ohio...
CCTGCTGATTCCGTCCCAGATCCATACAGTCCTTACCAATGTATTCTTTTAAGTTCTTTGCCTGATCTTCTCCATCCACATAGGGTGACAGGTCATAGGTCCCTCCATCCTTATAAAATCCTTCCACAATAGAGGACGTATAGCAGATCATAATATCCGGACCAGTGCCGGATGCCATCATAAGCTGGGCTTTATTCACTTCATCAGATCTTGGAACCGCCACAAATTTAACAGTAATTCCTACTTTGTTCATTTCCTGATTGATATATTTTGTCCATCTGTTGTCAATTACTGTACTCCCCTCCGGTGCATTGCTTCTGTCAAACACTTCAACCGTTATCGTTACATCATCAAATTTTTTAGATCCGTAGGTAGTTTTAAATTCCTCTTTTCCTTCCGCTGTTTCCGATGCCGCGGTACCCTTTGTGTCTGCATTATTAGATACCTCTCCCGTACTTTTGCAGCCAATCATACTGACTGCCATTGCGAAAACCAATCCCCCTGCCAGAAAACGCCTTACCTTTTTCATATACCTTCCTCCAATCATATAATTTAGTGTATTAAAATCCCGGACTTGTCAGCCTTTCACAGAGCCCAGCATAACACCCTTTACAAAATATTTCTGAAGCCACGGATAGATAGCCAGTATTGGAACTGTTCCAACTACAATACATGCCATCTTTAACGATTCTGCCATCACCTGCTGTGCCAATCCCTCGTTGCCTGCGGCCCCCAGCTCTCCAGCAAAAAGAAGACTTCTCAGACGAAGCTGAAGAGTATACTTTTCAGGGGACTGAATATAAATAAGAGCATTAAAATAATCATTCCAGTAATAAACAGCATAGAAAAGTCCGATGGTAGCGATAATCGGCATGGATAGTGGAAGAACAATCTTAAAGAGAATCTGGACATCCGTTGCTCCGTCAAGATAAGCAGCCTCTTCCAGACTTTTGGGGATTTCCCGGAAAAACGTTCTCATTACAATGAAATTAAAAACATTAACAGCAGAGGGAATATAAAGTGACGTAAGCTGGTCATACATTCCCAGATTTTTTATAACCAGAAAGGTTGGAATAATACCTCCGTTAAAATACATGGTAAACAGGATCATTCCGGATATCCATTTCCGTCCCTTTAATTTATCCTTTGAAAGTGCATAGGCTGCAAATATAGTAAGTATCAGGCCAATAGCAGTCCCTAACAATGTTACCAGCACAGTTACTCTCATTGCTGTCCAGATCTGTCCTCTATGTACAATCTCCTTATATGCATCCAGCTGCATTTCAATTGGAAAAAAAGTAACGGTTCCGGATAAAACTGCACGATTGCTGCTAAAAGAATAAGCAACTACATTTAAAAATGGATAAAAGCATATAACTACCAAAATAGTCAGCAACAAATAGTTTATCACAGTTCCCCAGTTAATTGTTCTCTTTTTACTTACACTCATATTCTTCATAACGACGACCCCCTCTCTATAAGATTCCCTCTTCTCCGATCATTTTGGCAAAACGATCTGCAAGAATCAGTATGAAAATATTAACGGCTGACTGAAACAGACCGATTACTGTAGATAAACTGTACTCTGCCTTTACAATACCCAGACGATAAATATAGGTACTGATTACTTCTGACACATTGATAACCTTGGTATTTCCAAGAAGCAAAGGCGCGTCCAGACCGATACTCATCATTTTACTGATGGATAGAATCAGCATGACAATAATCACTGACCGGATCATAGGAAGGGTGATATAGAGGATACGCTGAACTTTGCCTGCACCATCTATGTAGGCGGCTTCATACAGAGATTCATCAATACCGGTTATAGCCGCCAGATAAATGATTGTTCCCCAGCCAATTTCCTTCCACACATTGCATATAACATAAGTGAAGACCCACCAGCCGCTGTTGTTTAAGAAAGGAATCGCATTGAATCCCAGATGTTTAATCATTTGATTCACGCTTCCATCCGTCTGCGCAAAAAGATTGGTTGCAATACCTGCCACCACCACCCATGACATAAAGTGAGGCAGATAAAGAAATGACTGGGATACGCGCCGGAATAAGGGGTAACGAACTTCATTCAGCATCAATGCAACCAATATGGTTAATGGAAAATTCACCGCCAGTGTGAACAGATTAAGTATTAAAGTGTTTTTAATGGACAGCCAGAATAAATCTGTCTGGAATACCTGTTTAAAGTTAAGAATACCAATCCATTTGCTCCCGGAAATCCCCTTAAAAACATTATAATCTTTAAAGGCAATAATGAGACCGTACATAGGTACATATTTAAATACAACATAATAGGTAATGACAGGTGCCAGCATCAAATACAGCCATTTATCTCTCCATATATAAAACCAGATATTTTTACTGTCTGAATGCCTGGATCGGTATCCGGCCAGACGTTGTTTTGCCCATTTCATTTCCATATTCTCCCTTCGTTGTCTTTCATTTACTTAAATTTACCGGATACACTCCCCATATACAACGGTAGATTTCTATTTAGAAGTATGAATAACTATCATGGAGGGGCAAAATCTATTATTTCCATGTAGAATTATGGTTTTGCTTGAAAACAATCTTTATCCTGTGCTATAGTAAAAGTTAGCCTAAGAGCAAGGATCAGCCATATTGAGAATATTTCAGTGCAGGAGGCTTTTATGAATCTATTTCCCAATAAGAACTGGAAAATCAGAAAGAAAAGAGGATTCAGCAGATACTTGTACCGAATCCTTCTTTCTAATATACTTCTTATTTTAATTCCCATCAGTGTCCTGGGCTTCTTCTGGTACAACATGATGTCACAGCAAGCAAAACAGAAATTCTATCAGCAGAAATCCATTGATTTAAATGAAATCGCTTCCGGGATAAACCAGCGGCTTAAAAGCGTAAAGATGGAAACAGCTACGGAAATTGGCGAAAAGAGATATAGTACCTACACCTATTCAAACGACTACAATACAGATTTATCCATGATTTCGAAAAGGCTGTCCGCCATGACACAGAAATATAACTTAATTGATTCCGTATACTTTTACGACAAGATAACCGGCAAAATCTATAATTCAAAAACCGGATGGTATCTTTTCTCCCAATTTTACGATACCAAATGGTTAAATGACATAAACGACAACATCTACAGCATACAGCAGCTGCCTCCCCGCCTTATCTTTGATGACGAATCTTTGTTTGAAAAGTACAGCTTTTTATACAATAAGCGGAATAATCTGGTCCTTTCTCTCGTTTTAAAGGGTAGACCTGATTTCTATCTGGTAACTAACATCAGTATAAAGAGCTTATACAATGATATTGTTGATTCCTACCATCTCGCTGATAATTATATGGAATTTTTTATTTTAAACAGAGAAGGCGAGCTCATTGAGGGAAACAGTAATTATGCGAAGTGGGAAGAACTGATCCGTCAGCCTGCCAGAGAGCTGGATAATGGAGTAACTTATATAATCTGCAATAATCGTATATTTTTTATGAAACCTGTTAACTTTAACGCATTTTCAGTTACCTCTTATCCGTTCAGTGATTCTTATCAGGAAGCTGTTTATCTGGGAAAGTACATACTTATGATTTGTATCGGATTAATCCTATTTTCCCTGGTCATTTCAGTCTACATGGCCAAACGATTATACAGGCCCATTAGTATCCTATATTCAGATGTTGCAAAAGGCACCAGAAGTTCCCCACGGGAACATGTAATGGATGAAATCGATATGCTGAAACAGGTGTTTTCAGAGATGAACACGTTTAATTCCAATGCCAGATTAAAATTAAAACGATTCGATGAATTAAGCAAGGCGTTTAACTTCAGAAGCTTTCTGGAAAACTGGAAGAATACAAATGAATTTATTAATGACCATCCCTACCTGTTTGATAAAAGTGGGAACTGCTGTTGTGAAATGCTGTTGGTGAGATTTGATGTCGCCGATATGAAATTATCGCCTGATGATGAGTTGTTATTCCGTCTGAACCTGCAGGAAGTACTGCGAAGCTATCTCCAGTCTTCCATGAAAGGAATTTTAGCTAAAACCGAAGAAGAGACTCTGGTCCTGCTCTACCAGGGTAATGAAGGAGAGAGTCTTGAACAGACAAGAACGGTTCTGGCCGATACGGTAATTAAGCTGACAAATCAGAACGCTTATTTCGGGATCAGCCAGCCTATCCATCATGTGGAAGAAATTTTAGAAGAGTACACAAAATGTCTTGAAACAGTTAAAAACGCTTATTTTTTTAATTGGAAAAATGAGCTTGCCACAATCAGAAAAATCGAGAAAAATCTGGATTCCGATGAAGTATATATGATGTTGATAAATATTAATATATCATTTATAAGAAGCATTGTCTCTCAAAACGAACAGGAAACGGACCGGCTGTTACTGGAGTTGGAAGATAAGCTTGGGGATATCAGGAATGTATCCAAGGTCAAGGATGTGTTTAACCGGATACTTGTGGAACTGGATCACGAATTTCATTTTACCAGGCTGATGGATACCAACCTTTTAGATGCTTTATATGAGTATAAAACATTGGCAAATATGATTCATTCCAGCAGAGAGCTTCTCATAAATATAAGCGTTCATTATAAAAGCAACGATGCAAAAGAAACCAATTACTGTGAAATGGCCAAGCAATATCTTAATGAGAACTACATGAATGACATGAATATCACTGATACGGCTGACTATCTCAATATCAGCTACTCTTATCTCAGTAAAATTTTCCGGGCACGAACCGGAATGACCTTAACCGATTACTTAAATAACATACGAATTGACAAAAGCAAGGAATACCTTACAGACACGATTCTTACGTTAACTGAAATATCAGAACTGGTAGGATATAATAACGTGCAAAGCTACCAACGTTTTTTCAAAAAGTATGTAACCATGACTCCGGGAGAATACAGAAAGCTTCAGGCTCCCAGATTACTTTAAAAGCAACGGGATTCATACAGCAATCCCGTTGCTTTTCAACTATCATTGATTTAGTTTTTACTGCTTTTCAACGGTGAATACAATCTTACCGCTATAAGTTCCGGCAGCAATATCTGTCTTTGTTCCATTTACCGTCATTGTAAGCTTATATCCAGATTCTGCAACAATCTTCGCATTGTCTTTAATCGTCAAATTTCCAAGATAAGAATCATGGGTGACGGTCCAGGTAGAATCACCGGTAAATGTGGCACTGGATCCCCAGTTTGCTTGTGCACCATAATAATTGCCGTTTAAGCTGGACGTACTTCCGGTTCCATCTGTATAGGATAAGCCATTCACATTCCATAACCCGCTGGAACCATCTGCAAACGACCCGGTAAAATCGGAATCATCAAAGGTCACGGTAAGCGCGGAAGAATGGGAATCATTTCTTCCCTCCACCGTACGGGTCACATCACCTTCGTTCCAGATAATTCCTTCTGCATCTGAATTTGTAAACGTGATAATTGGTGCAGAGCCGGATTCAGAAGCAATCAGGTACTGATAGTCCTCTCCATTGGCATTTTTAAAAGAAGCTTTATTAAGAGATAAGTTTATGCCTGCGCTTTCAAATTCCATTACAGAGCTTACCAATCCTCCATATGCACTGCCAATTGTAAGATATGGTACATCGGAAAAATCCGTAGTTCCGGTATATTGACCAGCGGAATAATTATAATAGGTATTATCAAGTACACTGTTTCTTAATAATGTATTATCTGAGTAGGTGATCCCTGCTATGCTGCTTAACTCTGTAAGCAGCTGCGCTTTTGCAGAATCCGATATATTATAATTTTCGCAGAGCTTTCCTATGGTCATATCTGCATCACTCATCATATAATGCATCAATTCAGCGCTTCCACTTGCTGTTGTCCAGGCAGCCACTGCTTTGGCTGCTTTTTCTCCTGTTGTATAATTATTAGTATCTTTCTCTGCTATAAGACTGACACTGTTTAATTCAGAAGTGGTTTCTGTATTAATTCCCCCTCTGTTTCGCAGTCCAATCTGTCCGGCAGCCGAACTATCATTAATTTTAAAGGTACCGCCAGAAGCAGCTACAAGTCCGGCATCCATTTTTGATACAAAGTTTGAATGATCCGCCGTTATGACACCACCTCCGATTACATAAGCACCTGCGGAACGATTCCCGTAAACAGTTGCATTAAAATCTTTAACATCCACCACACCGTTACCAAAATCATTTGCTACGGCTGAAGCCTGTCCGACGGAATAACTGCCATTAACGCCAGTTGTTGCATTGACTTTTTCCAAGTAGGCATATCCACCATAGACCACATCAGCAACATGGTTATTCCAGCCTTCTAAATTGAAATCGGAGTTATAGACATATACACTGGATGTATCAGACGGTGCGTCATCACTTCCAGCCTTTGTACCTGATCCTCCGGCAATGATGCCGTTGGCAGCATCTCCGTTGGCATAAAAAGTGCTGGTTCCGCCATCTAAATTACCAACTTTAATCACACCTCCGTTAGTAGCATAAAGAAGGGCATTCATCCCCCACTCCATGGCAATCTCCACATTATAGGAACTTAAGGATGTCAGATAAGACATTTTTCCCCAGTTGGCTTTGGAAGTTGAGGTCGCATTCAGTTTATCAACAGTAACCGTTCCATAGTTTGTCGCCCACAGTATACTGCGTTCTTCATTGTTAGCTGCACCGATTGCATCTCCATCCTTTGCAGTATCAGCGGTCACTTCTTGCTCTACGACCGCGCTGTCCTTTCCATCTGCTTTTAATACTGCATTTGCAAATGATAAGTATATGGGGTTTAAAATATCCCTGGCACTTAAACCGTTTAAATTCTCGTTGTCACTTTTGATGGAGGTAGCATTATAGGAGTACGTGATGTTATACGGAGAGTAATATAAAATATCCACATCACCGTCATTATCCGTATCTTCATAGGTCATATATTTATAAAGACCGGTACCAGTAGATGGATAATTTCCGGTAACACTGTCTTTTTCAATGGTTTCTCCGGTTTTTATATTATAAACTTTCACATTGTCATCAAGTGTTACTTTGCTGCCGTTAATATAATAGCCCTCCTCATAATGGAAAAGAGATTTGATATCCTTATAAGAAGAATCCGAATCAATTGTTTCATTTAAACTCTCTGCGTCATCAGCAGTTAAATACCATAATGTTTTTGTAATATCATTTTCCGTTACCTTGTCAGTAAAATCTTTATAAATATCAATTGTTTCTGCTTTTGCGACATAAGCATCCCCGGAGAATGTTACCGTATTATCTGCATAGGTCACATCCGAAGCTTCTCCACTGGCACTGACTGCAATGGCTGCTATATCATCTGCATCTATGGTATAATCTGCCTGACTGGTCACGTTTAAATACGTTCCTCCTGCAATCGCAGCACTGGCAGAGTTGGTTAGTCCCACCTGGACTTTTTCGGTATTATCTGTTACTACCGTCTTTCCGCCTGCCTGAGTCAAAGACGTACCGGAAGGAAGGTATAATACAGCGTTTCCGCAGCTTTGAAAAGCTGCATTGTCAATGGCTACCTCCGGATTGGCAAACGACAGGATGGAGGCTGTGTTTAAATCATAAAAAGCCCATTCATCAATCGTTGTTACGGAATCCGGCACATACACTGCCATAATTTCACTATGATGGCCAAATGCCTGAGAAGATATCTCAGTGACCGGAGCACCGCCTAAGACACTGGGGACTATCACAACCGCATCCGATTTTCCTGCATAATAGGTAATTGTACTGGAAGTGGCTGCATTTTCACCTGCTCCTGTGGTAATTACATCAAAAGACCAGTTACCTTCTGTAACAGAGACCTTTGTGGAGGTATTTTCATTTCCTCCATCTGGCATGGGCATGTCCCCGTCAGGAGGTGCATCTCCTAAATTGTCTGTTGATTGACTTTGAGAATCTGTTTCCGCATTCGCGCTATTGTTTTTCCCGCAAGCTATTAAAAATAATGCACTCATAGCCAATAGCAGGAACAAGGATAAAACCTGTTTCCTTTGTTTCATAAATACACCCCTATTTTTTCGATTTTTTAATTTTATATCCAAAACCTGCAGCTGCAAGAATAACTGCGCCTGCAATAAAATAAATTACATTTAAATGATTGGCAGTATCTGATGTATTGTTTTCTTCTGCTGTTTCATTAGTGCTGTCTGAATCATTACCTGTTTTTACAAACGTGACATTTCCATAAGTACCAGGAGTCACTGTTTGGGATGAAGTATAGCTTACTGTTACCGCTTTATCAGAAGTTACCTTTGACATATCATCAATCTCCAAACCTGATACCACGGTATCCGCAGTAACATTCCAGGAAGAATCTGCATCTATATTAAGATTAGCTGTTCCGGTTTTTTCATCATCGCCATAAAGTATGGTACCGGTCCATTCTGAATTGTTAAAATGAGCATTTAAGGTATTGGCACCAGAAGCAACATCAGGACCATCTCCACCCTCAGAATAAGCACCCACGTAAAAATCTCCGTTTAATTCACAAGTGCCTTCCTCTTCCCCTGTTAAATCCCAGGAGGTGGAACTGTTTTCATTGGTAAAATACACATTTGCATTTCCTGCACCTTCCACGGAAAGAAGCAGATTGTCTGCAGGTGTCTGTCCTTCTTCTAATGTTTCAGGATTACCATATTCTTCATAGTTTTTATTAACCAGCTTGGTACTGTCTACATAAATAGGGGTAGACGAATTCTCCACATAAATTACAGCAAATTTATTACCACCTGAATATCCTGGTGTTTTAGATTTATCTGTAAACCACCAGTTTAATGAATCTTCGATAAAACTGGGACTGTTTGCTTTATCAAGGAACATGTTAAGCTGAGAAATAGATGTTGCGCCTTTATTTTTAATGCTATCTACTATACTGTCATCCCAATCTGCCGGATCTGCAACATCATAGGCTGCTTTCATTTCATCTGCGTCATAATAAGCAGAAACGCGGCTGTTATATACATGCACACCTGTTTCGTCAGAAGCAGAATCTCCTCCTGCCCTGGTTTTTATTCCCATAACACCTGTAAGATCACAGTTATATGCCATAATATATCCTCCGGTTGCAGAGGTTAAGGCTGCATCTAAGAAAGAGGTTAAATTTGAATTATAGCAGTAAACCCAGCTTTCATTGGACCCGATGGAATAAACGCCTGCACATCTTAAACCAAATGTTTTAGTAGTCACCTGGTTTGCCACAATGACACCACCACCAGTATCCGTAGCTAAAGCTGTTCCAGACTCATCACCTGTTACTATAGCAGTCTGATCTAAATCATGCTCTGCAAAAACACCTGTCATCTCACCGTCTTTTCTGGTCATTGTACCTAAATCAGACGATGGGCGGGTAGTTGCTGTCAAAGAAGATGTATCCCTGTTAACATTGCCTTCTTTATCAACTAAATTGGTATCTTTCGTATTAAGCAGCAGCTGACCGCCAGTAGAGACATACGGTCCATGTCCGCCAGACGTACAGGAAAATATATTACCACCCTCAATATAGCCAACGCCATTGGCTGCAGCATAAATGGAATTTACTGTACCGAGAATATTTGGCTGATTCAAGGTTAATGTCGTTGTATCTTTGTTTATAACGGTTGACGCTGGAGTCGTTATATCTCCTCCATCGATTTGAACCGAAGAGCCAAGACCATAAAAATTACCTGCTTCTGAGGGTCCTTTGCTGCCTGTGTAGCAATAGGTAGTAAAATTATTAATCGTGAGATTTGATCCAAGCTGTGCAAAGAAAGAAGCTGTATTGGTATTTGATTTATCAATCACATTATTTACAATTTCAGAAGGATTAATTTCTTTGTATAAATACGTACAATACAACGCAACTTCTCCCTGAGAAGGGCCTGAGCTTACGTTTTCATAATAATTGTAAAGCCTTATCAAATCGTAATCCTGACCGTATTTGTATCCCTTCTTATCGTAAATTCCATTGATTACTTCAGCCTTTGAATAATATTCCGGAGTATCCGATGTCTGGGAAGAATAAATCATTTTATAGGTCTTTCCATTGGCACCATAATAATCTCCGGTACTGATTCCCATAGAGTTTAAATATTTCTCAGTTGAACCGGTATTTACCCCATGATATTCATAAAGGGATTCATCGGACAAATCAATATCATTTGTCACCGCTGCACTGTTAATTTCCGGCGCATCATAATTATAAAACCCTGCAATCTCATCTGGATCTCTGGTATCATTGGCATCTTCCTCATACGTTACAGAGATATTTGATGAATTTTTTGTAAATGTATAATCCAGGTCATAGGAATTTAATCCTGCTGCCTCATCAATTGCATTGCCGTCTACCGTTAATTCTTTAATCTTATATTGGTAATCTGCTACAACAGAAAAAGTGATAGTATGTTTTCCATCAATCATACCAGTAGGCAAATGATACGTACCATTTGGCAGAATATAACCGTTCTCCGCTGATTCTGCTGTAAAATCCTGACTGTTATCGGAACTATATGTTACAAAATCTCTTGTTGAATCAGACTCTGCATAGGTTTCTGCGGCAGATCCGGATTCTCCGTAAAAAGTTCCGGGACTTGAAAGAAACGCTCCGGAATCAATGGTGCTGACGGATGACGGAATACTCCAGCCACTAGTACTGTTGTAATCATAAATCATGCGGTTACTGAATGTGGTAACACCTTCCGGAATCAATACATAATTATTACTAATCTTATTATTGGAAGTAATATTTTGCGCACCATTTCCTAATACAGTTACTGTATAGCCACCAAGTTTCCCAGGTATCATTACAACATTACCGTTTTTTTCATCGCCTGTCCCCCAAAGTAAGGTAGCCGTTTTACCAGAGGAATCTGTGGAACCATTTCCATCTCCGTTTGAAGACTGACCGTTGCCATCTGGCATCTCTCCTCCCGGAGGTGCACCAGGCATTCCTCCCGATTGACTTTCTGTTACGGTATATACCCAATTCCCCTGCGTCAGATTATCACTGGTTGTGGTACCCGATGAACCTGTATCTGCAAATGCACTCAGACTGGAATTGAGTTGTGCTGTCACTAAAAGAACAGATAATAAAAATGCATTTATTCTTTTATTTTTATTTGACATTTCTAACCTCCTTTTTCAATCCATATTGATTCGATATTATTATATCTGAGTATCATGTCTATTCTATGGGTTTAAACTGAAATACACCTGAAATTTCTCGCACAATATAATTTTATTTTCACAATAAGCTCAATTTACTAGTCTAATCAATTAAATAAAACGGAACTATCTCAAAATTATTTACAGAAAAATATCAGCAAACACAGTTTCTAAGGGTCTGATTAATATAAGAGGTAACACTGCCCACATTCTGGTATATGAAAAAATGCCCTCCGTTGAAATATACTATTTCCGCTTTCTTTAACACATGCGCATTCCACTCTTCTATGTCATCCTTTGTAATCTTGTCCTCCTTCCCGCATAAAATCGTAACTCCACACGCAAGTTTACTTTTTCCAGCAGTATATAAATACTTTTCCGTGATTTTATAATCGGATCTTATTAACGGAACGAAGATATTCTTTAATGTGTCATCTTCAAACACCTCTTTGGGAGTGCCTCCCATTTCCAGAATCGCATCCTTAAATTCATTCTCCGGAAGATTATGAATTAGTTTGTTTCGTTTCACATTCAAATGAGGTGCCCTGTTCCCGGAGAAAAAAATATGCTCCGGCGGCCGAAGACCTGACCTCACCAGTTCGTAATATAGTTCAAATGCAATCCAGCTGCCCATACTATGCCCAAATATGGCATAGGGCTCATCCTTAATCTGTTCTTTTATAGAACGGAACACATCCTGTGCCGCTCCATAAATACTATCATACAAGGGTACGTCAATTCTGCTTCCTCTTCCGGCTAGTTCCACCGGCTCTAAATCAATCTGCTTATCTAAAAATTTACTCCACTGATAATAGATCATCGCGGAGCTGCCTGCATAGGGCAAGCAAAATAATCTGATCCTGCTCACGTTATCTCTCCTTTACAGAAAATATGTTTCTGCTTTTTCTCTTAAGTCCTCCAGACTCAGATATGTAATCGCTGAAGGAACATTCATATGTTTCGTACATAGAGAAAGCCTATATCCGCTATCAATTTCATAAAGCTTTAAAAACCAGGGTTCCAAACGGTGGGACCGGACCCTGATGGGATCCCCAAACAGAATTGTAAACTGCCTGAAATCCGTTGAAAACCCTGTTCCCAGTGCTTTTATAAAGCTCTCCTTCAATGTCCACATGTTATAAAATAAATCAAGTTTTTGAGAATCTCCTTTGCCTTTGAAATAACTGCACTCCTCTCCGGAAAAAAAATTTTGTACGATACTGTCTGTCTGGATGAGTTTTACTTCCTCAACATCAATGCCTACCTCATATTCATCAACAGCACACACCACCCATTCTCCGGAATGGGAAATGTTGAAGTGAAAACCGCTGTTTCCTTTTAAAAAAGGTTTTCCGTATTTATTCGCTGCTAGCTCTATCTTATTGTTTTGTATTTTTAATTTTTCAAATATCATTACTCTGAGTAAAACTTCAGCAACCAGAGATCTCTGCATATCTTCCTGCTTTAAGAAGCGTCCAATCTTTGCCTGCTTTTGCGGCGTTAACAGCTCTATGTACCGATCCCATCGCGCCTCTTTCATCGTCTTTAAAATTCTCACTGCAACGATATCTGCCATATATCCCCCAGGTCTCAATCTGCATTTTATTTTTTATCAAAAACCTTCCTGTTGAGCCAGTGCCTCTTTATATCCACCGCTTTGACAGGGCATAGCTCATGGCAGCAAAAGCAGCTGATGCATTTTCCCAAATCAGGCTTTGGCTTTCCGGAACTCATATCGATGATGCCTGCAGGGCAGCCCCTTTTGCACTCCCCGCAGGAGATGCATTTATTATAGTCAAAGACTGGTTTTGCACGCAGAGCATTGGTTAAATATTTCTTCAGAAAATCAGGAACCTTATCGCCGAACAAATCCTGATCAGAGGATTTCGGAAGCTTAAATGGGGGGATATGCAGATCTTCTAACTGGCACCCCCACACAGTCATGTCCTTCACATTTCCGCTGCAAAGTCCCCGTGCCGCGGCAATCTGGATCGTGGGTACCTGGGTAGGGCTAAGTCCTATTAAATGCGAAGCTGCCACATCAAGCACATGGGGATTTTCGGAAGCTAAGATCAGCCCCACATGCCTTTTTTCCCCGGCAGAAGGACCGTCGCCTTCCATTCCTTCCACAGCATCAATGACGGAAAAAACAGGTGCGACATATTGACAAATATCAACCAGATGATTGGCAAAATTCTCTATGGAAATCAGCTTTAAATGATATTCTGCCTTGGTAAGTCCCGGAATCACGCCAAACAAATTTTTTACTGCTCCGGTATACGTCATCATACCATGTGTTTTCAGCTTTGCTGCTGATACGACAAAATCCACATCTTCCACAATTTTTATGATTTGCATCCGTTTTAACTTCTCGGCTTTTGGATTGGAAACCTCAACATCTGAGGTATCATAGTTCAATTCACAGCCTGTTTTTTCTGCGACCTCAAGCATTCCGGATGCACGGTAAATATCCTCCAGCCGCTTTTGATTAAAAGCACCGCCCGGACTGTCTCCAAGTACAACCTGACACCCCATATTCTGAAGATAGCGAACAATTGCTTCTGCTACAGCCGGATGCGTAGTTACCGCATCTTCCGGGAGATTTTTTTTCAGCAGATTTACTTTTACCAGGACTCTGCTCCCTTCTTTGATCACTTTCTTCATTTCCGTTAGATGATTTAAGCATTCAAAAACGGCTTCTTCCACCTTTTCATAATCATAATTCTCGCATTGTGTAATACTCACGCTCTCCATCTGACATTCTCCATTTTTTCCATTTTAATGATTGCCGAAATTCGATAATTTCCAACAGGGTAAGCGCAGGCAGAAGATCTGCCTGCACCGCCCTGTTCATAGAGTTAACTTTCATTCACATGAATAAATCCTACATTCATGCAATGCTCAAGCATTAATTTTACTTTTTCACCATCCAGCTTTGACCATTCAAAGCCGGCTGCTTTTAAAATCACTTCCGTTTTTTTATTGGACAGAATACATGCCGTTTTGTCCTTGTCTCCTGACAGCATATTGGTGTGAACAAGAATCTGAGTGATATCATCCCGTTTTTCTTCATCGTCATACTTTTCAAGCAGATTTTCCAGAAATTCTGCAGGAGGTACTGCCTGTACCGGCACCCCTGTCTCCTTTATAAGCATTGCGACTTCGCTCATACTTACCGTGTTGCTGTTATAAAGATGATACGTTTCATTTTTTAACCGCTTTTTGTCGAACAGTAGTACGACCCCTTCGGCCACCTGATCAATAAATGAAAAATTAATCGTTTTCTCTCTTATATCAGGGAAGCAGCCAATGTTGATACATGACTTAATCATGGCATAAAAAGCGTTGTTTGTGATATTTTCCTGGAAAATACCCGTAGCAGAATCAAATACCAGATTGCCTACCCGAAAGACATTCACGGTAACTCCTTCTTCCCTGGCTTTTATAATCATCTTTTCTGCTTCAAATTTTGTCTGTACATAGTAGTTCTCTGAGCTTTGTCCCAGATCACAATCATACTCCGTAAACAGTTCACGGGCTTTTCCCTCTATATTACCCTCTCCTATGCTGGTTGTGGAAATGAAGTTGTACGCCTTTTTCTTTCCTGAGCGTGCAAATT
>Ga0316613_10001707_pt1 | contig 14782 bp, 9 predicted proteins | sample OWC_soil_day10_C_2_FD_207647 | JGI IMG/M metagenome (GOLD analysis project Ga0316613, IMG submission 207647) | Wetland soil microbial communities from Old Woman Creek delta, Ohio, United States - OWC_soil_day10_CT_b | ecosystem: Environmental > Terrestrial > Soil > Wetlands | place: USA: Ohio...
CCGGAAGACAAAAGAAAGAGGATTGGAAAACTATTTATTCTTATCTTTGAAAAGGAGGCCCGGAAGATAGGGGGGGTTCAATACCTCGCCCAGGGAACCCTTTATCCCGATGTGATTGAAAGCATTTCCTCAAAAGGCCCTTCGGCAACCATTAAGAGCCATCATAACGTGGGAGGATTGCCCGAGAAGATGAAGTTAAAGTTAGTGGAGCCCCTCCGCGAATTATTCAAGGACGAAGTGAGGCACCTGGGAAAGGTATTAGGACTTCCTGATGAAATTATAAAGCGCCAACCCTTTCCAGGCCCTGGCCTTGCCATTCGGATTATCGGAGAGGTCACTAAAGACAGATTGGAAACTCTGAGAGCCGCGGATGAGATTGTCATGAGTGAGATGGCGCGGAGCCACTTTTTAGATCACGTTTGGCAATCTTTCGCGGTGTTGCTTCCTGTAAAGACTGTAGGTGTGATGGGGGACGAGAGGACTTATGAAAATGTGATTGCTTTGAGGGTAGTGGGAAGCCAAGATGGTATGACGGCGGATTGGATCAGATTGCCCTACAAAATATTGGAACAGCTCTCCAACCGGATTATAAACGAAGTCAAAGGTGTCAACCGCGTGGTGTATGATATTAGCTCCAAACCCCCCAGTACGATCGAATGGGAATAGACAAGAGATCATGCCGGAATTTGAAGCACGAATTTCGAAAACTCATCCAAGCAGGTGGAACTAAATGGTTTTGAAATTTGAATTTTGGATTTGTTTCGAGCTTCGAGATTCGGATTTCGAATCGTCGAGATAAAGATGGGCACATCGGATTTCATTCATCTCCATGTTCATAGTCAGTATAGTTTGTTGGACGGGGCGATTCGGTTTGAAGAGGCCTTCGATTTAGCCAAGAAATATCGAATGGATGCCTTGGCGCTGACCGATCACGGGAATATGTTTGGCGCGATCGAATTTTATCAGATGGCCATCAAGCATGGCATTAAGCCCATTGTGGGATGTGAAGTCTATGTTTCTCCCGGAAGTCGGCATCAGAGAAAGACTGGAGTGGGAGAGGGAAACTATCATCTCACCCTTTTGGTCAAGAATGAGACGGGCTATTTCAATCTTCTGAAATTGGTCAGCCTCGCCCAATTTGAAGGGTTTTATTATAAGCCGAGGGTGGATAAAGAACTTCTCGGAAAATATAACGAGGGTTTGATCGCTCTGAGCGGGTGCCTGAAAGGAGAGATAGCTACCCATGCCGGTCGGGGGGAGTTGAAGAAAGCTCTTCAATCGGCCGAGGATTATGGAAAGATTTTTAGCGGTCGCCGGTTTTTTGTTGAGATCCAAAACAACGGAGTGGAAAATCAGTTGCAAGTGAATGAGCGGCTTTTGGAGGTCGCGCATCAACTCTCTCTGCCCGTGGTCGCGACGAATGATTGTCACTACCTCCGCCGAAAGGACGCCAAGGCCCACGAGGTGCTTCTTTGCATTCAGACGGGAAAGGAGCTCCAGGATAGCGATCGAATGAAATTTTCATCCGATGAGTTTTATTTCAAATCACCTGAGGAAATGGCAGGGCTTTTTCAGAACGTTCCGGAGGCAATCGCCCATACGGGTGAGATCGCAGAACAATGCAACCTCGAAATTCGCTTTGATGAAAAACATATTCCAAGAATTGCCGTCCCGGCCGGGGAAACAGCTGAAAGTCACTTGGAAAAACTAGCCAGGGAGGGGTTGGAGCGACGGCTCTCCCGCTATCAGGGGGAGAAAGATTTCAAGGATCGCTCTGCCCGCTATAAGGCCCGACTTTCAGAAGAACTCAAAATCATCAAGTCAATGGGCTATCCGGGTTACTTTCTCATCGTTTACGATTTTATCCACTATGCCAAGAACCATGAGATTCCCGTGGGCCCGGGGAGGGGATCAGCGGCCGGAAGTCTAGTGGCTTACTCCCTGAACATTACCGACTTGGACCCGATCGAATATGATTTGATCTTTGAACGTTTCTTAAATCCCGGCCGTAAGAGCAGCATGCCCGATGTGGATGTCGATTTTTGCATGGATGGAAGAGATGAAGTCATCCGGTACGTGTCGGAGAAGTACGGGAAAGAGAATGTGGCCCAGATCATTACCTTCGGGAAGATGCAGGCGAAAGCAGTTGTTCGGGATGTCGGCCGTGTCCTTGGAATTCCATATGCAGAAGTAGACCGAATTGCAAAATTGATTCCAAACAAAATCGATATCACCCTTGCCCAAGCCTTACAGCAAGAAGTAGCGCTCAGAGAGGCGATCGCAAAAGATACCCGAATCGCTTCCCTCTTCGAAATTGCAGAGTCGTTAGAGGGCTTGGCGCGTCATGCCTCAACCCATGCGGCTGGAGTCGTGATCGCGAATAAGCCTCTGATGGAATATCTACCACTCCTGCGGGGCCAGAACAGCGAGGTCGTCACCCAATATGCCATGAAACAGGTAGAGGCCATCGGTTTGGTCAAATTCGACTTTCTGGGGTTGAAGACTCTCACCGTTGTGGACCAGACCATTCATTTGATCCAGAAGAACCGAGGCCTTAGAGTTGAGCTTTCCGAGATCCCGCTGGATGATTCAGAAGTCTATAGACAGCTCGGGGCCGGCTCGAATCTGGGCATCTTCCAACTGGAAAGCTCAGGGATGCGGGATCTTCTGACCAAGCTCAAGCCGCAGAGTTTTAAAGACATCATTGCCCTGGTGGCCCTTTATCGACCCGGCCCTCTGGATAGCGGAATGGTGGGTGAGTTTATCAAGCGAAAGCACGGCCAAGAATCAATACGGTATGAACTACCCGCTCTGGAAGAAATCCTGAGGGATACATATGGTGTGATCGTCTATCAGGAGCAGGTGATGCGCATTGCGAGCGCCCTGGCCAATTTTAGCCTCGAAGATGCAGACAACCTCCGGAGAGCGATGTCGAAGAAAGACGCCCTCGAGATGGAGAGGCAGAAAGAGAAGTTCCTTGAGGGGACCAAGAAGAACAGGATTGCTCCCAAAAAAGCGGAGAAGATTTTTGAGCAGATGGAGACTTTTGGTCGGTATGGTTTCAACAAATCCCACAGCGCTGCCTATGCTCTTCTCGCTTACCAGACCGCCTATCTGAAGACTCATTACCCAATTGAATTTATGGCAGCCCTGCTGACAAGCGAGGCGCAGAATACGGATAAGATCGTCAAATATATTTCTGAATGTCGTGAGATGGGAATTGAAATCTTACCCCCTGAGATCAATGAAAGTTTTAGACATTTTGCAGTGATGGGGAATCAGATTCGGTTTGGTTTGACGGCGGTAAAAAACGTGGGGGATGCAGCCATCGACGTCATTCTGACAGACCGAGAAACCCGTGGAAAGTTTCAATCCCTATACGACTTCTGTCATCGCGTTGATTTGAGAAAAGTGAATCGGCGCGTGATCGAAAGCCTGGTCAAATGCGGAGCCTTTGACTTTACAAAAGCTCATCGATCCCAAATGCTGACGGTCTTAGGAGAATTGCTTGAGCAATCCCAGTGGACCCAAAAGAAAAAGGGGGAGCCTCAACTGAGTATGCTCATCGATCATTCGAGGGCGCTGAAGGAGGATTATCCCGACATTGACGAATTTCCAGAGAACCAATTGGTCGCTTTTGAAAAGGAAACGATCGGATTCTATCTCTCGCGGCATCCCCTGTCACGCTATGAAGACGAGATTAAAAGACATACTGAGTTAGATACTTCCGCCCTTCCAAAACTCAAAAACGGAGCCGAGGTCAAAATCTGCGGTCTGGTAAGCGGACTGAAGGAGATCGTTACCAAAAAAGGGGATAGGATGGCTTTCTTGACCCTGGAAGACCTCAAGGGATTTATAGAGGTTATTCTTTTTCCAGAAGTTTTTAAAGCGGCTTTGCCTTCTTTGCGAGGAGGAGATCCCCTTCTCGTCAAGGGAACTCTTGATCTGTCAGAAGATCACGTCAAAATAAAGGGGACAGAGGTTCACGCTCTTTCTGGGTTGCCCTTATCACCCAAGAAGCCCCTTCATCTGAGAATACCCATCTCCCAATTAGCCCCCTCCCAACTCACAGACTTAAAAGACATTATCGTGGCAAACCGGGGACCCTCCAAAGTCCTTCTTCACTTTATGGGTAAGAACAACCGGGAGATCGTTGTCGCCCTGTCGGATCAGTACACGGTCGACCCTTCCCAAAATTTTAGGAACCATGTTCAAAGTGCTTTTAAATCTGTAATCATTTCTTTAGAATAAGCGGGGAGTCAGATGGTCAAACATTATTTGGAGTTTGAGAAACCTCTCATTGAACTGGAAAGAGAGATCGAAGATCTGAAAAGGTTTTCCAGAGGAAAACAGACCCATCTCAACGAACAGCTAAAGGGTCTGGAAGAAAAACTCTATCGCTTGCAGAAAGAAATATTCTCTAACTTGACGGGTTGGCAAATTACCCAGTTGGCAAGGCATATTGATCGACCCAAGGCCTCCCATTATGTCCAATGGATGTTTGACAACTTCGTGGAGCTACATGGAGATCGAAGCTACGGGGATGATCCGGCCATACTCGGCGGAATGGCCAAGTTTAACGGAAGATCGCTGACCATCATCGCCCATCAAAAGGGGGCGGATGCCAAAGAGATGGCCTATCGAAATTTTGGGATGCCTCATCCAGAGGGATATCGCAAGGCATTGAGACTTATGAAATTGGCGGAGGCATTTAAGAAACCTATTATTACAATGATAGACACACAGGGTGCTTATCCGGGGATAGGTGCCGAAGAGAGAGGCCAAGCTGAGGCTATCGCTAGAAATTTAGAAACAATGGCAACTCTCCGAACACCAATCATTGTCGTTATCATTGGAGAAGGGGGAAGTGGTGGAGCTCTCGCTATTGGGGTGGGAGACCGAATTTTGATGTTGGAGAATTCGATCTATTCCGTGATCTCCCCGGAAGGATGCGCAGCGATCCTCTGGAGAGATGGGGAAAAGGGAAAGGTAGAGGCCGCAGACTCACTGAAATTAACCGCTGGGGATTTATCCCGACTGGGCGTGATCGATGAGGTTGTCAAAGAACCACTGGGGGGGGCTCATCGAGACCCACCAGGAATGGCAAGAACGTTGAAAGAGGTCATAGAGCGACACCTGAAAGAATTGGAAAAGATAAATGAAGAGGAATTGTTAAGCCTCCGATACCAGAAGTTTAGGCGGATGGGAACCTTCATCGATGAGGATAGAGGGTAGTCGAAAAAAGGATGCCAAGAAAAATTCAGGTTTTGCCACAATCGATTTCACAGGCGATTGCTGCGGGCGAGGTCGTTGAGAGACCTGCCTCCGTCGTGAAAGAGCTGATGGAGAACGCGGTTGACGCCGGGAGTTCGGAGATCACTGTCGAGTTAGGGGCCGGGGGCCTTCAACTGATTCGTGTCGTTGACAGTGGAGAGGGAATGGATCAGGGGGATGTTCCATTGGCCTTTCAACGGTACGCCACAAGCAAAATAAGGAATGCTGAGGATCTTTACGACATCCATACCTTAGGATTTAGAGGCGAGGCTCTTCCCAGCATCTGTCAGGTTTCTAAAATGACCCTTCAGACCAGAACACGTCATTCCATCAGTGGGACGAAGGTGATTTGCGAGGGAGGCGAAATCAAGAGTATCTCCGAAACAGGTTGTCCGATCGGAACCGAGGTGGAGGTCAAACAACTCTTCTACAATATTCCCGTAAAAAGGAAATTCTTGAAATCGATCCGGTCGGAACTTCGTTCTGCTTTAAATCACTTTCTCCGATTAAGTCTTTCTTACCCCAAGATTTCATTCAAATTCATTCATGACGGCCGGACCCTCCATGAATACCTCAAGACCGAATCCCCTTTGGTTCGAATTGAGGCGATTTTTGGAAAGGAAATTCATTCCCATCTCGAACCCATAGAATTTGAAGGTGAGGGAATCAGAATATCAGGATACGCAAGCCTTCCGTCTATTTCAAAAAGAAATGCCGAGTCCATTTTTTTTTATGTCAACCAGCGCTTTATCAAGGACCGGATGATTTATAAAGCTATTTTGGATGCCTATCGCCACATCCTGCCCAACAACCAATTCCCTGTGGTCATCCTCTTCATCGTACTTCCCCCATCTGCGGTTGATGTGAATGTTCACCCGACCAAGGCCGAGGTGAAATTTCAGAATCCGGATAGGGTGTATCAGGCCGTTCTCGCTTCCGTCCGGATGGTGTTACAAGAGGGTCCTTCCCGATTGGAGGAAATGGCTCCTGTAGGGGAAGAAAAAGCATGGGGGTTTCATAGAAGCGCTCCCTCCTCTCTTTTTCGACAAGAGGATCCCTCAGTCCCTTCTTTCTTCATGAGCGGGAAAGAAGAGGGAGTTCTTACGGTCCAAGACGAAGGAGGACTTCCCTGGAAGCCCGAGGAGAAATGGGCCTATACCATTCTCGGACAGATCCAAGGGACCTATATTCTCTGTGAAGGAGAGGGGAATTTAATCTTTATTGACCAACATGCCGCTCATGAGAGGATTCTCTTTGAAAAATTTAAGAAAGAATATGAAAAGAGGTCCATAGCTTCCGAAAGGTTGCTCCTTCCCATCCTCATGGAATTCTCAGCGGAAGAATCGTGTATCCTTGAATCGGGCGGGGAGGCATTGAAGGAGATTGGATTTGAAATCGAGCGTGTTGGCGAAAAGCTATTTGCCATTCGATCCATCCCATCCTTTATCGACCAAAAGGATCCAAAGGAATTCGTTAGAGAGGTATTGGACGAACTCTCCTTCTTGGAAAAAGGAAAGAAAGGGGATGAAGCGACTCAAACGCTTCTAGTCGCCCTGGCTTGTCATTCTGCTGTACGAGCGAACTCTCTATTGAGGAGGGAAGAGATTGACGGGTTGGTGAAGAGTCTTATTCCCTTCCATCGCTCCACCACCTGTCCCCACGGACGTCCCATCTTCTTTGTTCTCCCCCTGGAAGAATTGGGAAAACAATTTAAAAGGAAATGATTATCGAAATCGAGGCAAAGGACCAGCACCCGGGCCCCCTTTCCTCGAAGAATGGTCTTGATTTTTGAGAAACCGAGGATCTAACGTTATTTCATACTTAAATGGTGCCTTCATTCTATGCTTCTTAAACCTGCTGGCCGGGAGGGGTATCGCCTATTCGTTTCTCGACGGTTAGATTTCTGTACTTTATTAGGTCTCTATTTTCTTGGCTTGCAAAGGAGGTCCCACATTGTTCAAGTTATCTCTTGTACCCAGAGAGAAGAAGTTTTTTGTCCTTTTTGAACAGAGCGCCCAGAACGCAGTCAAGATCACTCAACAACTAAAAGATATGGTCTATATCTGGGAAAATCTGAAGGGGAGGGTAGGGGTCATCAATGACCTGGAACATCAGGGAGATGCGATTACTCATCAAATTTTTGAACAATTACACCGTTCCGTGATTACTCCATTTGATCGGGAGGACATTGCTCTCCTGGCTCATTCTCTCGACGACGTCACCGACTTTATCCATGCGGCTGCAGATGCGATGCTCCTCTATAGAGTAGAGCGCCCGACGAATAGAGCCAGGGAGTTGGCAGGGATTGCCGTGGAAGCAGTGGTTGAGGTCGAAAAGGCGGTTTCTGAAATGCACAACCGTATCGGGCGAAAGCAGCTTCTCAAGCGGTGTATAGAGATTAATCGCCTAGAGAACTTAGGGGATCGCGTGTATCGCTCGGGAATGGCTGAGCTTTTTGATGATGCAGCAGATATTGCCGACGTGATCAAGTGGCGCGAAATCTACAACCATATGGAAAGCGTCATCGACAGGTGTGAGGATATAGCGAACATACTCGAAGGTGTGGCTATAAAATATGCCTGACCCTGAGGTGAACTTGGTTAACAAACTCCAAGCCCCAGCCCCGGTCGTCTCTGCCCGTGTCCTTCCCCATAGGGGCTATATGAGTTTATTATTCATCATTTTTATTATCTTCATAGCGTTGGTTTTTGATTACACCAACGGGATGCATGATGCTGCAAACTCTAGCTCCACGATTGTCTCCACGAGGGTTTCGTCCCCCAAACAAGCGGTCATCTGGGCAGCGTTTTTCAATTTTATGGCGTTTCTTCTATTTCATGCCACTGTGGCAGAAACCATCGGCAAAGGAATGATTGACATTAAAACAGTCACCCCAACGGTGATTCTTGCAGGGCTTGGAGGCGCTATTTCATGGAATCTGATTACCTGGTATTCTGGACTGCCGAGTAGTTCTTCTCATGCACTCATCGGCGGATATGCTGGGGCAGCCATCGTAAAAAGTGGGTTCGGGGTGATTATTGCAAGTGGTTGGTACAAGACGTTGGTTTTTATCGTCTTGGCGCCCACGATTGGTTTATGCCTGGGCTTTTTATTAAAGATCATTACCATGTGAATCATCTATAAACAAAGGCCGGTGGCTGTGAATCAGTGGTCTCGCATTTTACAGCTTTTTTCTGCGGCTCTTTATAGTCTGGGACATGGCGGCAGTGATGCACAAAAAGCGATGGGCCTCATTGCCGGTCTCCTTTTCCCGGGGGCTTAATCCACGAATTTAAGATACCCCTCTGAGTTGTTTTGAGCGCATACGCCGCCATTGGACTGGGTACCTTGAGTGGCGGTTGGCGGATTGTTAAAACCATGGGGCAGAAAATTACGACATTAGAACCGATTGATGGGGTTTGTGCTGAGACATCCGCAGCTTTTAGCATTTTTCTGGCCACCTATTTTGGTGTTCCAGTGAGTACGACCCATGTGATTACGGGCGCCATATCGGGCGTGGGTTCGGCGGTGCGGTTTTCCGCCGTTCGCTGGGGGGTGACCGTCCGTATTGTCTGGGCCTGGGTCTTCACAATTCCGGCCACCGCTTTACTGGGCGGCCTCGTTTATTTCCTGTGTGGAATGGTCGGTTTCAACTGAAAAATAATTCTCTGACTGGACTCAGATGACGACGGTTATGATTTGCAATCGGACCAAACTATAAAACGCCGCGACAGGCTCAGGCTGACGAGGAGGGAACAACCATGGAAACAAGAACGACCTATCACAAGCATTTGCGGGATATTGAAGAGGATGTCCTGGCGATGGGAAACAAGGTGGTGAAGGCGATAGACCGCGCAATTGAGGCATTGCAAAAGCGGGATTTGACACTGGCGCACCAAATCATTTCGGATGACACCCAGATCAATGAGCAACGGTTCAGCATCGAAGACAAGTGCGTTGAGCTCATTGCCACCCAGCAGCCAATGGCGAGTGATTTACGTATCATCGTGGCTGTTCTTAGCATCGTAACGGAGCTGGAGCGAATCGGCGACTACGCCGAAGGAATTGCCAAGATTGTAGTGATGATAGGCGATGAAGCCCCCCTAAAACCGCTGATTGATATTCCACGGATGGCGGAGATCACTCTCGAAATGATCAATATAAGTCTCCAGTCTTTTGTCACCCGTGATGTGAACTTGGCGATGAAGGCCGTCAGTCTCGATAGTGTTGTAGACGGTCTTTATGACCAGGTCTTTCGGGAGCTTCTCACTTTCATGATGGTTGACCCCAAGACAACGAACCGCGCCACCCGCCTCATATGGGTAGCTCACAACCTCGAGCGCGCTGCCGACCGCGCCACGAATATCTGCGAACGCGTGGTATTCACGGTAACGGGAAAGATGGAGGAAATAGGGGCTTCGAAGTACTAGCCCTTCCCAGGTGAGGGCTTTCAGGCCAGCTCAGAATCCGATCCGTGATTCAGCCCGTATTTTTCCAGACGATAACGCATGGAACGGAAATTAATATGTAAGAGCTCTGCTGCCTTCTTCTTTATCCCTTTGGTTTTATCGAGCGCTTTCAGCAGGAGGGTCCTCTCAAGATCCTCTACCATTTTTTCAAGGTCAATTCCGTCATTCGGGATTTCAATATCAATCGGTCCTTTCCTGAGAAGAGGTTGCTCACTTAAATAGGAACCTAGATGGTGTGCGGTGAGATCTGAACTACCCTCCAAAGCGACTGCTCTTTCAATAATATTTTGAAGCTCTCTCACGTTGCCCGGATATTCATAGTTCAGCAGTATCTGAAGTGCCTCTGGAGAGATCTTCAAAATGTTTTTACTCAGTTCTTGTGAATATTTTTTTAGGAAGTGGTTGGCCAGAATTTGGATATCTTCTCTTCGATCTCTCAGAGGAGGAAGTTTGATCTGAATAACATTGAGACGGTAAAATAAATCCTCCCGAAAATGCTTCTCCTTTACCGCCTCTTCGAGTTCTTTATTCGTCGCTGCGATAATTCGGACATCCACCCGGATGTCTTCCGTCCCCCCCACTCGCTTAAATTCTTTGTCCTGTAACACCCTCAGTAATTTTACCTGCATGAGAAGGGGAAGTTCGCTGATCTCGTCCAGAAAAATCGTTCCCTCATCAGCCACTTCAAACAACCCCTTTTTGGTGGCAATGGCATCGGTGAAAGCCCCTTTCATATGACCGAAAAGTTCGCTTTCAATGAGAGATTCGGGGATGGCCCCACAATTCAAGGTCACGAAAGGTTTTTCCTTCCGGGGACTATTGTAATGGATCGCCTTCGCCACCAGCTCTTTGCCTGTCCCGCTTTCTCCGGCAATCAGAATATTTGTTTTCGTGGGAGAAACTTTCTCCAAGAGATCGTATAAAGCCGCCATTTTGGGGCTTTGGCCGATGATGTTCCCAAAATGAAAACGATCTCTCACCGCTTGCTTCAAGAGAATGTTCTCCTTCTGGAGATTCTTCTTTTCCAACGCGTTTTTTATGATCAATTTGATCTCTTCTACCTTGAAGGGTTTCGTGATATAGTCATAGGCGCCTTCCTTCATCGCCTTGATGGCCGTATCCGCAGAAGCATACGCCGTGATCATGATGACAATGGTTTCTGGGGTATGGGCCTTGATCTTTTTTAATGCGGAGATTCCGTCCAGCTTCGGCATCCGGATATCCAGAAGGACCAGATCAAAGAGATCATTCTCAACCAATTTTCCAACTTCTTCTCCGTTCGAGGCCAGCGAGACCTTATACCCCTCCTTTTTCAGCATGATGTCCAGGAATTCCCTCATGCTCTGTTCATCGTCGGCTACTAAGATTTTGTCCTTTATCATTCTGGTTTCCTCTTTCAATTGACCGGAAGATAGATGGTGAAGGTAGTGCCTCTGCCCACCTCGCTCTCCACCTTGATCAACCCGTTATGGTTTTCGATGATTTTATGAACGATCGATAGGCCCAACCCCGTTCCGTTTTCCTTCGTCGTGAAAAAGGGTTCAAAGATTTTCTCTTTCTCTTCTTGAGCCATCCCATTTCCGGAATCGATGATTGAGATTTTAGCCCATTCCTTTCCCCTCAACTGGGAGGCCAGCGGAAGGTCTGGCACGCCGCAGCCATTTCCGCTGCCCATCCGAACATGGATTTCTCCCCCGTTGGACATGGACTGGGCCGCATTAATGAAGAGGTTCCAAAACACTTGCTTCATTTGGTCCGGATCGACCGAAGCATGTATGTCCTCATGGGCGCTCGGCCGCTGGATATGAATCCCATTGTGAAAGGACGGGGAATGGGTGAACAGATCGATCGTTTCTTCAAGAATCCTCCGCACGGGGTACCGAATCTTACGGGTCTGAGGAGGCTGTGCAAAAAGCAGAAAGTCTGTAATTAAAGCGTTGAGCCTCTCTGATTCTCTCAGGGTGATCTCCATAAGATGCTTTTGGGGATCATCTAAGGTGAGTTCGCTTTCTAATATTTGAATCGATCCACTGAGGGATGCCAAAGGATTCCTGATCTCGTGCGCCATCCCTGCTGCTAGAAGGCCGACGGCAGCCATCTTATCCACTCGTTTCATCTCTTCTTCCATCTCCTTAAATCTTGTTATATCCTGAAAAATGAGGGTGTGGCCGATTAAGGATCCCTCGGGATCAGTCAGTGGAGAGATGGAAAACCCAAGATAGGTTTTTCTCCCGTCACGATCGGACAAGGGAGTTTCATAGCGCTGATAGTCGGGGGAGGGCCCCGAATCTTTCTTTTTCGATTGCTCGATCATCGTATTGATCTTTGGGAACAGGTCATAAATAGAAGACTCTTTCAATTTCTCTTCGCTCTGGCCCAGGATCCTTTCCGCCGTTCGGTTCAAAAAATTGATATTCCCTGAGAGATCAATCGTAAGGAGGCCGCTGTCCAGGCTCTGAATGATGTTACGGTTGAACGTCTCTAAGTGATCGTAATCGACTTGTTTCTGGATCAGTTCTTTTCCTTTTGTCTTCAACTCTTCTGAAACAGCGCTGCTTAGAAAAGCGACGATGTAAAAGGTAGCCATATAAATGATCAGGGTATAAAAGATTTGGCTGGCGTCGTAAATAAGGGGTTCGCCCAACGGATTGATCCACCGATAGAGTTGGAGCAATAAAAGGAGACCAAACAGAAGTGAGGAGAGGGAGGCGGATAGGAGAGCTCCCCGCCTGTAGAAAATCATGCTGCCTGCGATCACCGAAAAAATATAGGTGATGGGGAAAAAGCTTTCCTTTCCCCCGGTAAAATAAATCAGGACAGTGATAAAAAGTTGATCGATACCAATTTGGAAAAATGCGAACCGGTACAGGTCTTTGATTTTTCTTAAGAAAAGCGCATAAACGATCGTTACAAGATAGAAAAGGCCGATAAAATAGTAGAAGTTATTGGTCAAGGGGATGAAAAAATATTTCTTTTCTGAAAGTTGAAAAAGCAGAGTGATCGTGAGAAGAAGGGTGAGGATGATGACGCGACCCAACATCAACCCCTTCACATTTCTCAACATTTTTGGGTGAGGATCATACGAAAGGGCGGAATTTGTGTCCATTCAATCTCACTACCTAACAAGATTTCATACGGGAAGAATTTTACCCCACTGCGGACGCCATGTTGAATATGGGAAGATACATGGCAATCACGACGCCTCCGATTACTACCCCCAAGAAGACCATGAGAAGCGGTTCGAGCATGGAGGTCAGATTCGCCACGGCAACATCGACTTCATCCTCGTAAAATTCTGCAATTTTGGACAGCATGGTGTCTAAGGCTCCAGTGGATTCACCCACCGCAATCATCTGGATGACCATAGGTGGAAAATGACCGCTTCGGCCCAAGGGCTCTGCAATGGTTTCACCTTCTCGGATGCTGGCTCTCGCATTCATAATGGCCGTCTCAACGGCTCTGTTGCCTGAGGTTCTTGAAACAATGCTTAATCCGTCTAAGATAGGGACGCCGCTGCTGACAAGGGTCCCTAATGTTCGTGAGAACCGGGCCACAGCAATCTTTCTAAATAACGGTCCGAATACGGGCAGTTTTAAGAGAAGGCGATCAACGATAGCCCTTCCGCTATCTGTTTTGTAATATCTCTTAAACAGAAAGATCAGGACAAAGATGGCCGGGATAATAATGTAGAAACTACTTTTGATCATTTTGCTTATCTTGAGGACAATCACAGTGGGGAGTGGTAATGCCTGTCCTGCAGATGAAAACATCGTTTCAAAAACTGGGATGACGAAGATCATCAGGATAATGACAACAGCGACAGCCACGGTCACAATGGTGGCCGGATAGATGAGCGCTGATTTGACCTTCTTTTTCAGGGCCTCCGCCTTTTCAATGTAGCTCGCCAGTCGGCCTAAAATCGTGTCCAGGATCCCGCCCTCCTCACCTGCGACAACCAGGTTCGTATACAATTCATTGAAGGTGACGGGATGTTTTTTCAGGGCTCCTGCAAAGGTGGCCCCCCCTTCCACATCTTCTCTGATCATTCGAATGATATCTTTAAAGAGCTTATTCTCTTGTTGTGAGGAAAGAACTTCCAGGGATTGGACCAAGGGTAATCCTGCGTCGATCATGGTAGCCAGTTGTCGCGTAAAAACAGCGACCGATCGCTGTTGTACTTTCGGCTTGAAGAAGGGCAAGGGAATATTTATGTCTTTCGCCTTGGAACTTATTTTGGTCGGGATGATATTCTGTTGTCGAAGGTGGATTCGGACAGCTGGCTCACCGGGAGCTTCCATCTCTCCTTTTTTGATCACTCCTTTAGCTGTTTTTCCTTCCCATTTATAAATCGGCATAATTCAATCCTTTCCTTGATAGTTATGCAGGTCTCGCCGGTCTTTCCTTCTTCGCCATCCCGGAATTAGAAGTGGAGAGCATCTGCCGAAATTCATCCAGATTATGACTTCGCTCCATGGCATCTTCTAATGAAATGAGATGACGTTCTACGAGTGAAAGAAGGGCCTGGTTCATTGTTTGCATTCCGAATTTTGCCTGTCCGACCTGCATCTGAGAGTAGATCTGTTGAACCTTATCCTCTCGAATAAGGTTTCGAATTGCCGGGTTTGGAAACATCACCTCCATGGCCAAGACGCGCCCTTTCCCGCCAACCTTTGGAATGAGCTGTTGAGCCAATACTCCTTCCAAGACAAAGGAAAGCTGTGTTCGGATTTGGGTTTGTTGATGGGAAGGAAAAACATCGATGATACGATTGATCGTCTCCACGCAAGAATTGGTATGCAAGGTGGCAAATGTCAAATGCCCTGTCTCTGCACAAATGAGAGCGGCCTCAATCGTTTCCAAATCCCTCATCTCGCCGATGAGAATGATATCCGGGTCCTGGCGGAGGATGTGGCGAAGCGCTGCGGTAAAGCCCTTTGTGTCTTGATTGACCTCTCTTTGATTCACGATACAGCTCTTGTGGCGGTGAAGATATTCAATCGGGTCCTCGACAGTGACAATATGGGCGCTTTTTTCGGTGT
>Ga0316613_10001708_pt1 | contig 14781 bp, 14 predicted proteins | sample OWC_soil_day10_C_2_FD_207647 | JGI IMG/M metagenome (GOLD analysis project Ga0316613, IMG submission 207647) | Wetland soil microbial communities from Old Woman Creek delta, Ohio, United States - OWC_soil_day10_CT_b | ecosystem: Environmental > Terrestrial > Soil > Wetlands | place: USA: Ohio...
CTGTATAGCCGCCTCCTTTTAAAAATTGAACAATCATCACCTGCTGCTTATTGACTGCTGCGGCAACAGCTAGCCCTAAGGCTGCAGTAGTTTTTCCTTTGCCATCACCAGTAAATATCATAATTTTTCCTTGGAACTTATTCACATTTATCACCGTTTATGCATATACAGCAGTGCATTAGTGGTGGCAGCAGCAATGGGACTGCCACCTTTGTTGCCCCGAACTGTTATGTAAGGTACAGGCGAAGTTTCAGCTAAAAAATCCTTGGATTCCGCAGCACCAACAAAACCTACAGGCACTCCAATAATCAGAGCTGGACGGATATTTGTTTCTTTCATCATGTTTAGTACTTCAAACAAAGCTGTTGGAGCATTGCCAATGGCAACAATGGAACCATGTAGTTTTTCGCCAAAGGTACGCATAGCCACCATTGATCGAGTAATACCAAGTTCTTTAGCCCTTTCAGCAACTTGCCCATCACCAATTAGACAATGTACAGTACCGCCATTTTCAGCCAAACGAGTTTTATTAATACCGGTTCGCACCATTTCTACATCACAAAAAATATCACAACCAGCGGCCAATGCTCTACAGCCTGCTTGTATAGCCTCAGGGTGAATTTCAATGACTTTAGAATACTCAGGATCGCCGGCAGCATGAATAATTCTTGAAAATACTTTTACAGCTTCAGGTGATAAATTCAAATCTGCTAAATAAGGAGCAATAATCTCCATACTACGTTCTTCAATGGCCATGGGTGCAGTTATATATTTCATCATTGAACCTCCTTAATAAATTGTATTACATCTTCAATCCCATAGACAATTTTCTTATATCCAATGGTCGGTCGATCAATGACGACAAGGGGTATTCCAAGTGCCATGGCAGCTGTTATTTTCGTATCACTACCACCCACTTGCCCACTGTTTTTAGTGACAATCACTTCAGCCTGGTATTCCTTAAATAAGGCCATATTCAGTTCATGGGAGAAGGGCCCTTGGATGGCTACAATATCTTTAGGTGAAAAACCAAGATCAATACACTCTGTTAACACACTAGGTTCAGGTAGCACCCGCGCAATGATGCGATGATGCTTCAGGCAGGCTGCAGCCTTAAATAATTTCAGATGGCGGCTGCCAGTCGTCAGAAAAATATTTTTTCCTAAGGATGCTGCTTTTTCGATTGCTTGCTGATAATCATTAACCACATATAAGCCTTCAAATACTGGTATGGCAGCAGTAGGACGCTCATAACGAATATAGCCAATACCTGTTTTCTCACAAGCCAGCATCCCATTTTGAGAAACATTTATGGCGTAGGGATGACTTGCATCCACCATCATCTCAATCTTATTAAGCGTTATGAGTCTTACAAATCCATTTTCATCCAAAGGACCTGTATGTACGCGAACATTTTCAAGCTGAATTAATTCTCCCCCATAATGGCTAAATGCTGAGGCCATTACCTGATACCCGGCTTGTGCTAATAAGGCGATTAAATCTCTCCCGTCTTTCGTCCCAGCCAGTACTAAAATCATACTTTATAACCACGAGGGGTAATCATCCGCCCTTCTTGGATATAAGTTTGACTATTACCAATAATAACCAAGGAAAACATATCAATAAATTCATTGGTAAATTCATTCAGGTTAGAGAGTGTCATATTTTCCCCTTCCCGTGTGGCCTGATGCACGATACCAACTGGAGTTGAAGCCGAGCGATGTTTTAAGGCGATTTCTCGTACTTCTTCAATTTGACTGGTGCGACGCTTGCTCTTAGGATTATATAACGCAATGACAAAATCACCGGCAGCTGCCATCTCCACTCGTTTCCGAATGACATCCCAAGGGGTTAAAAGATCACTTAGACTAATAACCGCAAAGTCATGCATTAAAGGTGCGCCTAAAATAGCGGCCGATGCGCCTACAGCGCTAATCCCTGGAATGATATTGACTTCAGGACGAATCTCTGCTGGATATTTCATGGCGAGTTCCAATACCAGACCAGCCATACCATAGACCCCAGGATCACCACTGGAAATGACAGCGACTTTTTTTCCTGCCAGTGCCTCTTCCACTGCTTTTTGACAACGCTCAACTTCTTGCATCATAGCTGTGCCAATGACTGGTTTATCTGTTAATAAGTCAGCGACCAGTTCAATATAAGTATTATAACCGACAACAACATCAGCATTTTCAATACTTTCTCTCGCCCGAGGGGTCATATCGATTAAACTACCTGGTCCTATTCCAATAACTGCGATTTGACCGGGGCAATGGCCACCGTTACATTCTTGTACTTTGTTTTGGGAAGAAGAAGTTTGTTCGTCTGCCCCGCTAAGATTGCTGCTGCTGCACATATATTTCCCACTCCTATCTGTTTTTGTACGAAACTTGATACCTCAAGTTGATATTTGTCAATACATTCTTGCAACTCTTCATTTATAAAAAATTTACTTGGTACAGCCAATTGCTGAATGAAAGCCAGTAGACCTGCTTCATCCTGTTTTACGATGGTACTACCAACTACAGTAATACTATTAATGCTATGGCCAATGGTATGACAAGCTTCAGTCACTGCCGCTCGAATTTCAGTGCTAGTTGTACCTCGTCTGCAACCTATGCCAACAGCAAGTGCCATTGGCCTTAAATAGAGATGAGGTTTATGCACCGTCAGTACTTGGTCGGTAATCAGAACTGCCCCATCATAGACGAGGTCGGCTAGTTGGTCTAGATCTTGTAATAAGACGCCGAGTTTTTCTGCTGCCCTTGAATAAAGCTCTTGATTTGGTAGTGTTTTATCAATAAAAAACTTTACCTGCTCCCCATTCGCAATGCAAGCATTCATATGTTTGAGTTCTGCAAAAGGCTGGATTGTTCGATTTAGTTTTACGGCTAACACATCAACTGCTGGTTTTTTCCCAACATCGGTGGCTGTCGTAATCACTGGCTCAGCCCCGATAGTTTGGCCAATGAGCTCCGTCAATTCATTGGCTCCGCCAATATGCCCTGATAATAAACTAATAGCATACTGTCCCTGTTCATCCATAACCACGATGGCGGGATCAATCCGTTTATCTTGGATATAAGGAGCAATCACTCTGACTACAATCCCTGTCGCCATGATAAATATAAGTCCCTCATACCGAGGAAAAATATCAGCAATCAGCGTACTCAGTAGTTTATAGGAAGTGGCACAGAGGGGGTTACGTCCATGTTTAGCAAAAATGTCTACTTGGTTACCATGATCACTTAACTTATCTGCCAGACGCGTGCCCAATAGTGCTCCACTATTCGTTACTGAAATAACGGCTAGTTTCATTTTGCGTCTCGATACATATGACCAAATTCAGGGGCATATAAGCGGGATAAAGCATATTCACTATCTAAGCAACGACCAACTACAATCATGGCAGTACGATCAATCTTCGCATCTGTTACAATTTCCCCAATGGTAGCAATTGTCCCTCTGAATATTTTCTGTTCAGGCCAAGATGCTTTTTGCACAATGGCGACAGGTGTCTCTGGTGTATAACCACCATCAATGAGCTCGTTCATTACATTATCAATCATATGCACACTCAAAAAGATACACATAGTAGCATTATGACTGGCTAGTAGAGCCAGCTTTTCTTTTTCAGGTACAGGTGTACGGCCTTCTAGACGGGTGATGATTACAGTTTGGGAAACATCAGGCAAGGTATACTCGCATTTCAATGCCGCTGCTGTAGCCAAAAATGAGCTCACACCTGGAATGACATCATAACTAATCTTCTTTTTCTCAAGAGCATCCATTTGCTCTTGAATAGCACCATATATACTAGGGTCTCCAGTATGTAAACGTACGACTTTTTCCCCTTTGGCAACAGCAATCTCCATAGTGGCAATTACTTCGTCTAGAGTCATGGTCGCACTGTTATAAATAGCAGCTCCTTGTTTAGCCAGAGATAATAAGCCGGGATTAACCAGAGAACCTGCATAAATAATTACATCAGCCTCACCTAGTAACCGCTGCCCTTTCACAGTAATCAGTTCAACATCTCCTGGACCTGCTCCGACAAAAGATACATCCATAAAAAAATCCTCCTAATATTTTTGATTAACGTTTTTCTTAGTACAAGCAATAATATAAATCGGATTTAAAGCTTGCAGCATGTTGCTTGTTTTTAGTTGCCTTATGCGCGATATTTGAGCACCAAAAGCCTCAACGTCGTAGTTAGATTTAGCTTGCATGATATGCAAGGCTTCATAGAGAGTTTCGATAGTAATTGCTGTAATCACTAATCTCCCCTGGACCTTTAAGAGCTTATCACTCTCATGTAAAATTTCTGACAAATGACCACCACTACCACCAATAAAAATGACATCAACGGCAGGCAGCCCCTCCAGTGCCAGTGGAGCAGAACCAGAGATTGCTTTAAGGTTTGATACATTAAATTTAGCAACATTTGCACAAATCAGCTCAATACCTTCAGCATGCCTTTCAATGGCATAGACCCTGCCTTGAGAGGCTTGCAGGGCAGCTTCGATCGATAAAGATCCTGTACCAGCACCAATATCCACAATAATATCAGTGGCAGCAATTTTGGCTTTCGCCAGAACTAAAATCCGTACTTCCTGCTTGGTCATGGGAATACCGCCACGAATAAACTCATCATCACTTATGCCTGGAAAATAAATCATGCTATCACCACCATTACACAATGAGTAAAACCAGCTAGTTGGGCAGTTTCACCTAAAGTAAGTTTTTTACTATGCTCATCTTCATAAGATAAAGCTTCACCTAGCCATACTTGGCTGTCAACTGGCCAACCATGATGAATGAGTACGCGAGCAATATAACTGGGATTGTGTTCATGATCTGTTAAAATACCAAGTTTTTTATGAGGCTTATATTGTAAATCCTCATCACTTGCCTGGCGGCCATGCATACTAATCAGTACCGCATCCTGCCAAACCTCAGAAATTCGGGCAAAAGCCAGCTGCATAGAACTAATGCCTGGTATAACAGTCATTTGTGACTGTGTAAAATTCGCCTTGAGGGCGGCGAGTAAACTATAAAATCCAGGATCGCCAGATACCATGACCACAACATCGCTTTTTGCGAGGGATTCACTAATAAAGGAGATTACCCCCTTAATATCTTTATCAATGACCTTTGCCCTGACATGGCTAGGAGCAAAGGCATCAAGAGCACGCTGACTGCCAACGAGTGCCTTAGCCTGGGCAATACTACGGCTCGCTATCGGCAGTATATAGTCAGGGGAACCTGGCCCGATTCCCACTACGATTACCTTATGTTCCATCCTAAACTGCCTCCAATTTCTCGTGCGGTATCATCTAGTCCTAAGATATCACCTTGCAAAGTGACAATGACCGTACCTACTATTAAATCATCAAATACATAACGTTTGGCCCTAGCACTAGCCCTTTCAGCGAGCACCTGGTAAACAGACTGTAACTTATACTGAGCAATGATTGGCATAGCAGCCTCAGTGGTATTACATGCTAAAATATCTAGAATCGCCTGCTGAGAAGCACCCTCTGCTGCCATATAGGCAGCTAATGTTTCAAAACGCGCATCTGCCATGCGATTATGAGTATGGAAAATTCCGGCAGACACTTTAACAAGTTTTCCCAAATGACCAAAGAGTAAAACTTTCTTCATATTATAGTGCACTGCACTCTCTAACATATGGCCAATAAAATTACTGGTTTGAATAACTGTTTCTGCTGGTATACCATATCGATTGGTGGCAATATCTTGACCAATTTTCCCAGGAGCAAAGACCACCTGATCATACCCTAAGGCTTTTACCATACTAATCTGTGGCGACAATGAATTTTTAAAGGCTTCTTCAGACATTGGTTCAACAATACCTGTTGTGCCTATAATCGATAAGCCACCAATAATCCCTAAGGAGGGATTTAAAGTACGTTCAGCCAAACGCTGACCATCGGGTATTGTAATCTTGACAATTGCTCCAAACCCTACAGGTAATACATCGCGAACTGCCTGCACAATCATTTTCCTAGGACCAGGATTGATAGCGGGCTCACCAATGGCTATAGACAATCCTGGTTTAGTCACGATACCTACGCCGATCCCTGCCGTTATGATTACATCAGTATCTTTCTTTACTTCTACTTCAGCAAGCACTGTAGTGCCATGAGTTACATCTGGATCATCTCCTGCATCTTTAATCACCGCCCCCTTGCCACCGTTCGCTAATTGCTCATATGTTGCAATTTTCACATGAATAGTGTTCCCTTGGGGTGATGTAACATCAACAACATCAGGCAATTTCCCCGACCATGCCAGTAGTGCCGCCTTAGTTGCTGCTGCTGCGCAAGTACCAGTTGTAATGCCGGAACGCATTCTTTTTTGCATAATAAAAACCCCCTGCAGGCAGGGGGGTACAATAAATAAATAATAATTTATTCTACCCACCTGCCTATCTTCCGTAGGTCATAACGGTGTGTGTTAGAATAGGCAGGTCTCCTGACTATGGTTCATCATATAGCTAAACCTTCCCGGATTTCCCAGTGGTATATCTTAGCTATACTCCCCAACACAGTGGCGGGACCGTGCCGGTCTAATACCGGACTTCCCTTTTAAGCTTAAAGCACCTATTCCCATATTGCTATTAAATTACAACTATTAATTATATAATACATCTATTATATTTTATATATATTCCATCGGCAATAAGGATTTTCCTGCTATTACATACTTTTAAAATTTAATTCACAATTTGTAGGGTAAAAAATTCAAAACATGTAGGAATTCAGTTTTAAAATTGTAAGAATAATTTATTATTAAAAAATAAAACACAATTATATAATGCTGTGAACATAACAGCTTAAATACTTACAATTCATATTTAATATATGAAAAATTCCCTATAAAATACTGGCAAAATTAAAAATAGATTTATTCATAATAAAAGCACTTACAATCTGTAGGATAAAATATCGACAATATGTAACAAAAAAATATAATATTTATTTTAAAAAAAAAGGATATTTGTTAAAAACTGCGAATTTAAATAATATATACTGGTCAGACCACCTTACCAAGTTATAAAGGAGTATGAATAAAAAAATGAAAAAAGTATGTGAAAATTGGAAACAAGCTTTTCCAACAGAAAACGTAGGGGAACAATTGTTTTCCGAGTTTGAAAAACGCGCTACAGGCGCAGCTACTGAACTTTTTCGTGTAAAAACAGCCATTGAAGCTCGAGAAATCGTTGCTAATTTGGCTAAATTCACCAATGCGAAAAAAGTGGTAACTGTTGAAAGTCCATTACAAGAAGCTGCTGGTATCTGCGAAGAACTAAAATCCTTGGGTCTTCAAGTCTACAATGAGCCAACAGATATTGCTGAACATGCAGAGACAGCAGATATCGGGATTTCCACTGTAGAATTTGGTATTGCTGAAAGCGGCAGTGTCTGTATGGATGGTTATGCTTTCGAAAGTCGTTTAGTGTCCATGTTGCCGCCTATTCATATTGTATTTATGAATAGCAGTAATATTGTGCTAGGTATTACTGAAGCCTTTGAAGTTATTTCTAAAGTTTATGATAATGGCTATATCAGTTTCATTACAGGTCCTAGTCGTACTTCTGATATTGAAAGGGTCTTGACTATTGGCGTACATGGACCAAGCCGTTTTGTATTAATTGCCATTGATGAAGAAGTAGCCGGAGGTGCAATGTAATGGAAACTAATAATCGTAATGTGAAAAATGAGATTGCCGAAAAATTAGGTGATGAAATATTGCGCGGCTCTTTAGGCCGTTTTGCTGAAGCCTATCCTGCTGCCCGAGCAAAAGCATACGAAAATGTTGCAGATATTGATGCTTTACGTGAACAAGTACGACAAATGAAAATTTCCACTGTTGCTGATATTGAAAAAGTTGCCGATAAATTTGAGGCTGAAGCCAAAAAACGCGGTGCTCAGGTATTTCGTGCTAAAGATGGCGATGCCCTAAAAAAATATCTACTTGATTTATGCCAAGAAAAAGGCGTTAAACGTATCGTAAAATCAAAATCTATGGCTTCAGAGGAAATTCTTCTCAATCACACCTTAGAAGATGCTGGACTGCATGTTAAAGAGACAGACCTTGGTGAGTGGATTATTTCATTAGCAGGCCACAAGCCTTCTCATATGGTTATGCCTGCCATTCATTTAAATAGAGATCAAGTAGCAGGTTATTTTTCCAAAGAACTTAAGCGAGAAATATCTAATGATATTCCTATGATGGTACAAGTAGCCAGACAAAATTTACGTAAAGAATTCCTCGTGGCTGATATGGGTATCTCAGGGGCGAACTTCGGGATCGCGGAAAATTCCGCCATCGGTTTGGTAACGAATGAAGGCAATGCTCGTCTAGTAACCACACTTCCCCCTATTCATGTGGTTATTATTGGTTATGAAAAATTAATCCCGACCATTAAGGATGCGGCACCTATTTTGCGTACCCTCCCTCGTAATGCTACTGGTCAGCTTATGACTAGTTATATGACCATGACTGCTGGTCGAACACCTCTTATGGTAAAACAAAATGGTAAATGGGTGGAGCAGGATAAAGAATTGCACATTATCTTACTGGATAATGGCCGTCTTAAAGCAGCTCATGATGATAAATTTAAAGAAATTTATCAATGCGTTCGCTGTGCTTCTTGTTTAAATGTGTGTCCGATCTATACTCTTGTTGGCGGACATGTTTACGGACATATTTATTCCGGTGGTATCGGCGCTATCTTGACTGCTTTACTCAATAGCCAGGAAGATTTTGATAAAATAAATGAATTATGCATTGGTTGTCGTAAGTGTGTTGAGATTTGCCCTGGTAAGATCAACATTCCAGGACTTATTGATCAACTGCGCTCTCAAACTGTTAAAGAAAAAGGATTACCTTTCGGAGTGCGCATGGTATTTGAAAATGTATTAGCAAATCGTAAAGTATTCCACAACTTGTTACGTTTAGCTTCTATCGGACAAAAACCATTTACTACTGGCAATGTCATTCGTCACTTACCACTATTCTTAGCTGGTATGGCGAAAGATCGCAGTCTACCGGCTGTTGCTGATGTTCCGCTTCGGGATCGCATTTCTAAAATAACTAAAAAAATCGCTAAACCTAGCAAACGTGTCGCATTCTTTGCTGGTTGTAATACTGACTTTGTCTTCCCTGAAACTGGCGAGGCCGTCTTCAAAGTATTGCAAGATCTTAATATGGAAATGGTCTTCCCTGAAGATCAAAGCTGTTGTGGTAAACCATTACTTGGTATGGGCGATCGAGAAATAGCCAAGAAAATTGCTAAACGCAATATTATTGCTTTTGAAGATGCTAATGCTGATGTTATCTTATCTTCTTGCCCTACTTGCACTGAAACTTGGCATGAAACCTATATAGATTTGTTTGCCGATGATGCTGAATGGAAAAAACGTGCAGAGAGACTTGCTCATAAATTCCGCGAATTTACTAGCTTTGTTTCTGAATCTTATGCTAAAGCTGGTCGCTTGACTCCAGCAGCAGGTGGCACTAAAGTAACATACCATGATTCTTGTCATGCAAAACGTGGACTTGGTATTTACAAAGAACCACGTGCATTGCTTGATGCTACTCCAGGCTATGACCTTGTTGAAATGAAAGATTGTGACAAATGTTGCGGTATGGCTGGCGCCTTCGGTATTAAGTATACAGAAATATCAATGCCAATCCTCAAACAAAAAATCACTAATATTAAAGATACTGGTGCTGAAATCGTCGCTGTAGGTTGCCCAGCTTGCATGATGCAAATTCAAGGTGGTCTTGATAAACAGGCACCACATATTAAAGTTAAGCATATTGCCCAATTAATAGCTGATAAAATCAAAGAATAAAACCATAAGAAAAACAGCTGAATTCAGAAGAATTCGGCTGTTTTTCTGTGTATCAGTAATCATATTTTTTTGCCTGTCATTGCGACGAGTTACGAGGAAGAAATCCCCTACTTGATAAGAGATTGCTTTACTATACTCGCAATGACACGTCCCTCGCCTGTCATTACTCTTTCAATAACATTAGCTTTTCATCCATATCAACTAATACCTTCAGCACTTTGCGCTCAGCATCTGCTAGTTGCTGATAGTCTGCGTGTCTGATAACAAAATAGGCTCGCTGACTCTCTTGAATAGACTTAGTCAATTCACTACTTGTTTTTCGGGCATTATCCAATTTTAGTTCAGACCCGTATACATCCGTATAAAATGTAAAACCAGGATGTAAAAATTTTATAATATATACTGGGGAAGTACCATCATACTGGGTCTTAAACTCTTGAGCCATATTCTTCATTGTAAAACTGGGAGCTGCTATAGGAAACAGTACTGATACCAATACCACTGAAAATAAACCCATAGCGACTACTTGTGTCCAAAAAGCTCGACCGATTGCCTTATGCCATAGAAAATATCCTACAGCTAAGGCCATTATGATAAAAATAGCTGATGACAGATAGACTCCACTTTGTAATACAGGCATAGATTTTAAGCCCATAACCATGCCACCGGTAAACAATAAAGCTAATATACAGAGTACAATCGCCCAACTATTAGAACTTTGTTTATTACTAGCCGCCCATAGACGATCAATATACCACCCAACAATCATGGCTAAAGGCGGATACATGGGTAGAATATAGGATACTAACTTGGTTTGTGAAATCGTAAAGAATACAAAAATCACGATTGCCCAAATATTTAAAAATACTAACACAGAAAAATCCTGTCTACTCTTAGTTAGAGAATTCCATATAGATTGCAGCATAATGGCTGTCCAGGGGAAAAATCCCAGAATAAGGACTGGAATATAGTAATACCAAAGTACACCTTCCGGATGCTCGGGAGAAGTAAATCTTGTAATATTATGAAAGCCAAGGAACGTCTCAATAAAAGCACTACCGTGAAGATTGTACATCATTACATACCAAGGCATTGCTACTATAGCATACACCAACAAACCTGATGGTATTTTCATTTTTGTTATTTGGGACCAATTGCGTGTAACAAGTATATAGGGAAATACAATAGCACCAGGAAATAATAGACCGATTGGTCCTTTAGTCAGAGTGGCCAATCCAGCAAAGATATAAGCGAGATAGTATCGTTTTTCAATAAATGACAGTAGTGAGATGGTAAGAAATAAAAGTAATGTCATATCAGTGACTGCAGCTTTTCCTAAATAGAAAAATTCAATACTCGTGGTCAGCACTAAAGCCCCAGCCATACCTGCTCGTTCATTAAACAAACGCCGACCAGACAAATAGACTACCAGTGCGCAGGCTACAGCTAGAATAGCTGAAGGAAACCGAGCAGCAAACTCAGTCATGCCAAATACTTTATAAGATGCTGCCACTAGCCAATAATACATGGGTGGCTTGTCATACCAATATTCACCGAAAATACGAGGCGACACAAATTCGTTAAAAGCGAACATTTCTTTGGGAGTTTCGGCGTATACCGGTTCATCAGGATCTAACAGTGGTATGCCGCCTAAATTAAAAAATACAATCATTATACTTATTATGGCTACCAGCCAAAAGCCGGATCCCAATCTTGAGAACATAACTAACCTCCAAGGTTTCATAGTTTTTTAACTGTCATTGCGACGAGGTACGAGGAAGCAATCCCCAAATTGGTTAGAGATTGCTTCACTACATTCGCAATAATAGAAGAGGACGCACTAGCATTTTTACTATATCAGGGAATTATAGGTTCTAGCCAAACCATCAATGAGTGGCATACATGGACTCCAACTTAAATTTTGACGAGCGGCAGCATTTGATAAGGTCGACTTATAAATATCACCATCCCGGAGTGGGCCATAAACCTTGGTTACTACCTTGCCGGCAACTTTCCCCATATATTCGATTAACATATTAACACTAGTTTCTGTTTGGGTGCTAATATTATATACATGATTACCATGAATTGTCGCTAAGGATTGATAGTTAGCAGATGCGATATCACCCACATAGATGAAATCACGGGTTTGGCTGCCATCACCGAAAATCACTACAGGCTCATCTTGGTGAATTTTACGGGTGAAAATACTAATAACACCGCCTTCACCACCATCACCCTGACGCTCACCATAAACATTAGCATAGCGTAATGCTACATATTCAAGGCCATATAACTGATTATATAAAGCTAAGTAATTTTCACAAGTCAATTTACTTAACCCATAAAAAGAAGTCGGCGCTGTTGATGAGGCTTCCATTACAGGCAAAGACTCTACATTACCATATACTGCTGCTGTCGAGGAAAAAACTATACGTTTGACATTCGTTTTACGGCATGCTTCCAAAATATTAACAGTACCTGATATATTTACATCACAATCATAATCAGGCATTTCTAATGATTTGTGAACCATAGTTTGGGCAGCTAAATGAATAACATAATCAAATTTTTCCCCTGCAAATAACTCTAGCAATTGATTACTGCGAATATCCATTTGAATAAATGTAGCTGCTTTATGTATATTTTCCTGTAATCCAGTACTTAGATTATCAAGGATTACGACCTCACAATTTTCCTGTATTAACTTATCTACAACATGTGAACCAATAAATCCAGCACCACCAGTCACTAATACCTTCATATCCGAGTCTCCTTTTATTATAAATCCCTAAATGAGATTAATTTAATTTTCTTGTCTGCTAAACGATGGCGTACATTATCACTCGTTACTGCCGCCAATTCTTCCTCTCCGTGATAATCCCAGTTATAACCTTCATTTAATACTTCATTATTAGTCCCAGGATGCATCATAATTTCTGATATACCGTCAGGTAAAGTATCAATAATTTTCAGTAGAAATTCTTCCCGCATATTGCCACCAGCCAGCATACCAAAAAAATGCTCTGGCATCGCCAGCTTATGCTTCTTAATTTTCAGACGAGCTAACTGGGCTAAGAACGTTAAACCTGCGCGAGCCATAAAACGTATGGGTGTACAAGGATAACCACCTAAAAAGAAATAAGGCTCAGCAGGAATACGTACTGCTTTAATTCCAAACTCTTTGGCAATATCGATGGTCATGTTAATGATGCCAGGTACTATATGCATATGTTGATGGCTATCTAAATGAGTAATATGTATCCCGCTGTCAACTACTTTTTGTACTTGTGCTGTCAATTCTCTGCGAATATCAGAAACCTCAACTTGTCCTAACATATAACGTAATAAAAATTGAGGATACTTAGGTGATAAATATCCTTCACTATCTACTAAAGACTTAACTCTTGCAGGGTCACATACTGACTTCTCTCCTACTAATGTTAAATGGACGCCAATGCTCAGCTGCTTGTGGGCCGATGCTAGTAATACAGCATGTTCAAAAGCTTTACCGCTGGCCATAATTGTCGTACTGGTAATAAAACCCGACGTAAACCCATGAATAATTCCTTGATTTACTGTTTCATGCAAGCCAAAATCATCAGCATTTATGATTAATTGTTTCATAAAAACGACTCCCCTATAATACATCTCAAACATATATGTTAACATGTATGATGAATTTTGGCAAATTTTTACTCAAATAAATTATGCCCTTGTTAATGTAAAATATTAAAAATAATTAATTATTTTACATGTTCTACATGTCTGGCATAAGCACTGTGGTTATGGATTGATTCATAATTTTCACATTGTATTTCGAACCAGCTAATATAAGTTTGTTCCCGCAATGATAGTACTAAATCCCGTAATACATCCTCTACAAATTTAGCATTTTCATAGGCATATTCAGTCACATATTTTTCATCTTCCCGCTTAAGTAAGGGATATACGGGACAACTGGCTTGGGCTTCCATTAATGTTACTAAATCTTCAATCCAAATGAATTTTTCACTGTGATATTTGATTTTGACCTTCATTAACCCCCGTTGATTATGAGCGCCATATGCTGAAATTTCTTTACTACAAGGGCATAATGAAGTGAAAGGAACATTTACCCCTAAAGTAAAATCTAAAGGCTTCCCTTTTTTTAATTTTGCAGAAAAAAGGCAATCAACATCAAGCATGCTTGTAAGCCCACTTACAGGTGCTGCTTTTTCAATAAAATATTTAAAATTAATATCCATCTGTGCGTATTCAGCATCAAGTTTATTAATAGTATCAGTCAAGATAAATTCCATTTCCCGACTGGAGACTGGTTTTTGGCTCCACTCACTCAAAATCTCAATAAACCTGCTCATATGAGTGCCTTTATATTCTTTAGGCAAATCCACCGTCAGGTTAATTCTGGCTAACACTGACTGAAAAGAACCGGCCTTAGTTTTTATCAGAAATGGTAAATGTACATCACTAATACCTACATTTTGAATAGCGATACCTCTGTCATCAGATATATTCTGCACATCTTTCAAATTTGCTTACCCCCCTAGTTTCATATAAAATCGGATCAAATATTTCTGCACTCTATATTTTCTTCTTACAGCTTATTTCAAAGCACCTATGGACATTTTGAAACTTTATTATTTGTAACTATAATACGTGCAAACTCTAGTACAGTTTGTTGTACTTCTTTTAAGGGAATATCATTTTCAATCGCTAAACTCTTACAATCTTCATACTCTGGAGTGATACTGCATATTTTAGCATCATATGAACTGATTTTAACACGAGCCTGCCCCCATGGTACGGTTACATTTAGAATTTCCCTTATCGCCATTGTTCTTTGAACTACATAATGACGTAAGCCAATGGTCGATGTTTCCGCAAACAA
>Ga0316613_10001709_pt1 | contig 14779 bp, 16 predicted proteins | sample OWC_soil_day10_C_2_FD_207647 | JGI IMG/M metagenome (GOLD analysis project Ga0316613, IMG submission 207647) | Wetland soil microbial communities from Old Woman Creek delta, Ohio, United States - OWC_soil_day10_CT_b | ecosystem: Environmental > Terrestrial > Soil > Wetlands | place: USA: Ohio...
AAGGCCGCGATAGCGGTTCTCTTAGACTTTATACGATTTTTTGCAAAAAAAAAGAGTAGGGTACATTTTCTGTACTCTACTCTTCAGAGAATTTTATTATATTTTTCTTAACTTAATGACATTGGTGCTAAAATAGCCTTGTTTATTGGCGGTGTCATGTCATTATTGCTATCAGGTTTTACTGATAATAAACCGAAGAATACACTGCTTCGGCCACCGGGAGCGCTGAATGAACCGGAGTTTTTGGCAACCTGTCTTCGCTGTGGCAAGTGTGCGGAGGTTTGTCTGCAACGGGCGATTAAAATCGGGCAGGGCAATAGCGGGTTGGCCATCGGAACACCTTATCTAATACCCCGGGAGGCGGCCTGTGATTTGTGTCTTATTTGTATTGGTGTCTGCTCCAGCGGTGCACTGCGGCCAGTAGAAAAAACAAACGTCCGGATGGGGCTGGCGGAGATTGACCATGACGCCTGTCTGGCCTGGTTGGGGGATGAGTGCAAGATCTGTTATACTAGCTGCCCGTTTTATAATCAAGCTATCAAACTGGAAAATCATAAACGCCCGGTGGTTGATAAGAACGTCTGCGTTGGCTGCGGCATTTGTGAACATGTATGTGTTGCCGATCCTGCGGCAATCAAAGTACAGGCAGGAAAACGACAATGAAGGTTAAGATAGCGCGGCGAATAGTTCAGTTTACAGCCTTTGCCCTGTTGGTGCTGCCGCTTGTTTGGCCTACAAATTCAGTGTGGTTTGGAACCTATTTATCTTCTCAGGCAGCTGGCATTGCTCTTACTGATCCGCTGGCAGCGATTGAGGTTATGCTGGCTGGCAAGATGATTTGGTGGCCGCTCATTGGGTCGATGATACCGCTCTTTATAACAACGTTACTACTAGGACGGGTGTTCTGCAGTTGGATTTGTCCGTTAAACACGGTTTTTGAACTTGCAGCCATCATCAAGTCCCCCAGGGTTCGCGGGACCAGAAATGGCTGGACGCCTTATCGAATGCTTGCCCTGTTTTTGTTAGCAGCGCTGCTAACAAGTTTGCCGCTTTTCACCATACTGTCGCCAATTGGCATTTTGTCCAGAACAATTGCCTTCGGCGTCGGACTTGAATTACTTTTTGTGGTGGCGCTTATCGCCTTGGAGTGGCTTTATGACCGTAAAGCATGGTGCCGTACTATATGTCCGGTTGGGGCGTTATATGGCCTGCTAGGAAAATGGCGGTTGGTAACGATTGGTATTGACAGTTCCAATTGTTTGAACTGTCATAAATGCAAAAACGCATGTACCATGCAAGTGGATGTCGGTAGTCATAGGTTTCTTAATCAGTTGACATGCACAAACTGTGGCGATTGCGTGGATGCTTGTGCGGCGAAAGCGGTCTATTTTACATGGAAAAACAAGCAGAAAGGAGGTGCCGTACAGCGTGAATTTGTGGATGGTATTACGAGGTAAAGAAAAATTGACAGGACGGCATATAGGAGTATTTGGCGCTATCATTGTTTTCTTACTGATTTCTGCCGGCTGGTCGGCGGCTTACACATCCCGTTCTGAGTTTTGCAGTACTTGTCATGAAATGGATTCGATGTATCAGTCTTGGCAAATGTCTGCGCATAAAAACGTTGCCTGCGAAGATTGCCATGCCGAGCCGGGAGCTGTCGGGGTCGTTAAGACCAAGGCTAAAGGAATGAGGGAAGTCTACGTACATGTTACGAGTTCAAAGATTGAGCCCAAAGCCAATGAGCGCGATATCAATTGCTACAGCTGCCATCAGGATAAGGTAAAAATCAATGCCGATAAGGCGCTGGCAGCAAAGGATCCGCACACAGTAAAACACTTTGACAATGGTATGACCTGTGTTACTTGTCATAGCGGCCTAGTCCATGATACTAAACTTAACAACATGGTACCCAGGCGCGATACTTGCGCCAGTTGCCATTTGGACGCAATGCAGAAATAAGACCAATATTATTTTACCGGGAGGTCATTTTTCATGAAGGTTTCTCGCCGGGATTTTTTAAAAGCTATAGCCGTTAGTACGGCATTAGTAGGTTCTGGTTGTTCGTTTGACTCTGGTGGTCGCGGTGTGCAGGGGACAACCTCGCAGCACGACGCGGAAAAATGGGTCAAGGGAGTTTGCCGTTACTGCGGTGTAGGCTGCGGTGTACTGGCAGGAGTCAGCAAAGGTAAAATAATTGCCGTTAAAGGCGATCCGGATAATCCTGTTAATAAAGGCCGGTTGTGTGTTAAAGGGATACTTTTGCCAAAAATTATGGATACCAAAGATCGTTTGCTCCATCCCATGGTCAAAAAAGACGGTCAGTTTGTTAAGGTTTCGTGGGATGAGGCATTGGATCTCATTGCTGCAAATTTCAAGGAAGCCATTGCTCAGTTTGGGCCGGATTCAGTGGGATATTACGGTTCCGGACAGAATATCGCGGAAGAAGCCTATGTTGCCAATAAACTGTTTAAGGGAGCCATTGGTACCAATAATATTGACGGTAATCCTCGCACTTGTATGGCCAGTGCGGTAGCGGGATATGTAACCACCTTTGGCAAAGATGAACCGATGGGGTCCTACGCGGATATTGAGCAAGCCGATGTATTTTTCATTATCGGTGCTAATATGGCGGAAGCTCACCCAGTTCTGTATTCAAGGCTGGTGGATCGCAAAAACAGTAATCCTAATGTTAAAATTATTGTTGTCGATCCCCGACGTACCCGTACTGCCGATATAGCTGATATTTTCCTGCAGTTTGTACCAGGAACGGACTTAGCTTTGTTAAACAGTATGGCGTATGTTATTGTTGAGGAAAACTTATTTGATAAGGAGTTTATTGATCAACATACAAATTTCATGCATGGTGAGAAAAAACTGTCCTTTGATGAATTTAAAACATTCCTCGCTGATTATGCGCCGGATAAGGTAACAGGACTGATTGAGCTGCCTGCGGAACAAATTCGCGAAGTAGCGCGTTTATTTGCGGCAAAGGACCGCAACACCATGTCGATGTGGACCATGGGGCTTAATCAGCGGATTCGCGGCACTTGGGCCAATAATCTGGTGCACAACCTGCATCTTCTAACAGGTAAAATCTGTCGACCGGGCAATACGCCATTTTCTCTTACCGGCCAGCCAAGTGCCTGCGGCAGTATCCGTGAGGTAGGGGCATTGTCCCATCTGTTGCCGGCGCATCGCTCAGTGACTAATGCCAAGCATCGGGAAGAAATGGCTAAAATCTGGGGAGTAGACCCTGTGAAAATGAGTGCTAAACCAGGCTATCATACCATCGAACTGTTTCGGGCGGCGGCAAGCGGTGCGCTCAAAGTATTATGGGTCGTTTGCACAAATCCCGGACAGTCTATTCCTAACCTTAAACCTTACCGTGAGGGGATGGAAAAGACGTTTATGATTGTGTCCGAAACTTATCATCCGACGCGAACCAGTGAACTGGCTGATGTCATTTTGCCAGCGGCGCTGTGGATGGAGAAGGAAGGCATCTATGGCAATGGTGAACGGCGTACACAGCACATTGCTAAGGCTGTGGAAGCGCCCGGCGAAGCCAAACCGGATGTTTGGGCCCTTATGGAAGTAGCGAAGCGGCTAGGTTTTGGTGACCTATTCTCCTATAAAACAAACGAGGAAATCTGGGAAGAATATCGCAAATGTACGATAGGCACTAAGATGGACTTGCCACCTTACGCGAGACTAAAAAAAGCGCATGGCTTGACTTGGCCTGTGCCGGATCCAAATGGTCCGGAGACTTCTATCCGTTATGCCGCTCCTCATGATCCTTTTGTCAAAGAGGGCATCCAGTTTTACGGCAAGCCTGATGGCCGGGCCGTTATTTTTGCCAGACCTCATGCCAATCCGCAGGAGATGCCGGATTCGGAATATCCCTTCTATTTGTCTACCGGACGTGTTTTGGAGCATTGGCACACTTCTACGATGACTATGAATGTGCCGGAACTCAAACGGGCTATGCCGGAAATGTATGCTGAACTGAATCAGGCTGATGCCGAAAAAATAGGGGTAAAAGATGGTGAATTGGTAAAGATTAGTTCCCGTCGTGGTGAATGCCAGCTTAAGGCCAAAATTAACGGCCGTGGTCAACCACGGCCGGGGATGATATATGTGCCATTTCATGATACAGAAATGGCCAGGATGATTAATTTTGTGACGATTGATGCTTTTGACGATATCTCCAAACAGCCAGAATATAAAATATGTGCTGTGAAAGTGGCAAAAGCTTAACTGATCCTAGCTTCCTTCTCGTCTGCCGTAGTTATGTATGTGGGGAAGACACCGAGCACACAGGGAATCACTTCAATGGTACGGGCGATCTCGTTGATTTGTTGTAACGAGGTCGCTTCCACTACAACGATGATTTCTTGTTTGAGAGTAACAGAATGAACGGTAACACCGTCTATGTCTGCTAATGCTTTTGATACCGCGCTGGCGGAGCCGTGCATTGGTTGTACAATCATACTTGAAATGGCCATGGATTCTTGTACACCTCCTTAATATCGTAGTAATTCTTTAGTTAAGTATAGAATGGTCTCCTAGGGGACGCAATGGGTAATATCTTAAGAAAGTATTACAAATAGTTTGCTCGTAAAATAAAGGGATTCCGTGATTTTTGTCACAGAATCCCTTTATGATCTTTAGTACAATAGTTATATCAAAGAATAGGCATATTGTGCCTATTTGGCTGGCCATGGCGTTATACTGTGTTAGCGAAACTGTTTGGCGGTAACAATCAAAAGCAAGGAAGTATTCGAAATACGGTGCTGGTGGAGGTGGCCATGACGGAGGCGAGATAAATGTAATAGATTTGTAATATTTGCTTAATATTGCTGTAATTACCTTTCGGTATAATGGGTTCGAAAGAAATAAAACATCAGCGCAGTTGTGGGAACAGCGCTAACATTATACTGCAAAATAGGATGACTTTCGCTTAGGGGAAGTCGCTTCTTTACATAAGGAATGAAATTAACATTGGTTCGTTGGGGGAATGACAATGCAGGGGATCATCGTAGAACTTGTTAACGTTTCCAAAAAATATGGCCGACGGCAGTTATTCGTTACTATAAACAGGCAAATTTGTCCGGGAGAATGCATTGCAGTAACAGGTTCTAACGGTTCAGGTAAATCGACCCTGCTCAAAGTGATCGCCGGTCTGATTAGGCCAAGCTCTGGTACAGTAAAAGTACATCATAATGGCCATGAAGTAGTCGCTGATAAACGAATGCCATGTTTCGGCCTGATATCGCCAGAATTAATTTTTTATAACGCTATGACCGGTTATGAAAACCTTCATTTCCTTGTGCGAGCCCGTGGGGTAGGGTTATCTGATGAACAATTAATGCATTGTCTAGAGTCTGTTGGATTAACTGGACGCCAGCATGAGTTACTCAGTACCTATTCTACCGGAATGCGCCAACGGTTAAAGTTTGCCCTGTTGGTTGCGCTAAGGCCACCAATTTGGTTACTGGATGAACCTTCCTCCAACCTTGATGAAGAAGGCAAAAAGCTTGTAAAGCGACTGGTGGATGATGCTCTGGCGCAACAGGCAACAGTCATTATTGCTACGAACGACCCGGAGGAGGCCAACTATGCAGGACAAAAAATTGCCTTGGTATAGCGTGGTGTGGGCAATTGTCCGCAAGGATGCGTTGTGTGAGTTGCGGTCTAAGTATGCGTTTAGCGCCCTGACGATGTTTGCCCTGATCACGCTGGCTAGCATCAGCATGAGTTTGGCAGGTGCGACTATCAGCTCCGCATTGGCTGCTGCGCTGTTTTGGATCATTCTATTTTTTTGCGCCATGGCCGGTTTATCCAGGGTATTTGTTCAAGAGCAGGAAGCGGGAACACTGTTTACGCTTCGCCTGTATGCTAACGGGCAGGCGGTTTATTGGGGAAAGACACTGTTCAATAGTTTATTGCTAATAGCGCTAACTGTGCTTGTTATACCGTTATTTGTTATACTGCTTAACTTTACAATACCTTTGTGGCTGGAGCTTAGTGTTTTGTTGGTTTTGGGTGACATAGGAATCGCCACAGTGTCTACGCTAACTGCGCTCATGGTCTGCCGGACCGGGGGCAAGGGAGCATTGTTTACCGTCATTACTTTTCCGCTGTTATTGCCGCAATTTCTGATGGTGATTGCATCAACTACCCGGGTATTTGATGGTATCTTACCCGAAGTACAGGACTTCGTGTTTATGGCAGGCTATGATATGACAGTATTAATTGCGACATCAATTTTATTCGACTATCTCTGGTACGATTGAAAGGGGGCTTTCCGGTGAGACGCAGCTTTTTAAGCATTCTCGGCATTTTCATCTGGACGGTTGGCGTTATTTACGCCGTGTTCACTATTGTGCCGCCAGCCGAGGGATTGGGTAATTTGGTTCGAATCGCCTTTTTCCATATCCCGGTGGCGTGGGTCTCGGTATTGGCCTTTCTGTTGTCCGCCGTTTGGGCATTTCAGTATCTACGTACCCGCAAGCCGGAGCACGATTGGAGGAGTTCGGCTGCCGTGTCCATTGGGTTTGCTTTCTGTATTTTGGCGACAGTGAGTGGCGCAACCTTTGCAAAATTAACCTGGGGTGCTTATTGGAACTGGGACCCACGTCAGACGACCATTTTTATTTTGCTTTTAATTTACGGGGCGTATTTGGCCTTACGTTCGGCCATTGAAGATGAAGAACAAAAAGCCCGTATCGCAGCGGTATACTCCCTTTGTTCCTTCATCACAGTACCTTTTTTAGTGTTTATTATTCCGCGTTATTATTTTTCGCTGCACCCCGCACCGGTCATTAACAGCGCGGCCAGAATCGAAATGGATAAAATTATGCTGGCTGTGCTTATTGCCGCTTTAATTGCCTGTACGGCTATATTTTGGCAATTACTGACCTACAGGGTCAACTCTAGGCAGAAGCGCGAAGCAGCGGCCATAAGTGGGGAAGAGGGCGTGAAACAATGAAATTACGGCATAGTATTGGTTTTCTGATTATTATTGCCTTTTTGGCTTATAGTTTTACTGTCTTTCAGACTTCCCTGACGCCCTATGTCAGTTTTGCCCAGGCCAAGTCTTCGACCGGAGCGGTTCAGGTACGTGGGGTACTTGCCACTGAAAAGATAACAGTGACAGAGAACGGCAAGACCGTTACGTTTTCGCTGAGAGACGAAGCCGGAGAAGAGGTGTCGGTCATCTATCAGGGAGCCAAGCCGGAAGGTCTGGATCAAGCCACTAGCATTGTGGCTGTTGGTAAATATCAAAACGATCAGTTTGTGGCCGAAAAACTGCTGATTAAGTGTCCATCCAAATACCAGGGGAGTGTGAAACCATCATGATTGGCTATGCAGCAATATTTATGGCTTTAGTGGCAACAGGGATTGCGATGTTTTGTTATTTAAATGCCCATATGGCTTCCACAACCCGCCGTTCAGCGCAGCGGATATCGGTCAGCAGGGACAAGGGATTATTCTACTATCGTTTGTCTGCTTTGTTTATCGCTGTTACAGCCTTGTATTTGTTTTATATTATTTTAAACGATAAATTTCAGTTTGCTTATGTATTTGGCTACTCATCACGCGATCTTAGCCTGATTTATAAAATATCGGCCTTTTGGGCCGGACAGGAAGGATCATTCCTGTTGTGGGCACTCTTTCATGTTGGTTTTGGTTTGCTGTTAGCCCGAAAGAAGCAGCCTTGTGCAATGGCTGTATACGCCGGAGTGCAAATTATGCTGCTTGCTGTTTTGCTGGCCAAGAGTCCGTTTATGATGCTGACAGAACCGCGACTAGACGGATTTGGTCTAAATCCTTTGCTGAAAGATCCTTGGATGGTGGTTCACCCACCGATACTATTTCTTGGTTATGCAGGTTTAGCAGTGCCTTTTGCCTACGCCATTGATGGTATTGTAACCGGACGTCATAAAAACTGGGTTAGTCAGGCTTTACCATGGACATTGTTTGCTTGGGCAGCTTTAGGAGCCGGAATATTTTTAGGAGGCTTCTGGGCTTACAAGGTACTAGGCTGGGGTGGTTACTGGGGCTGGGATCCGGTTGAGAATTCCTCGCTGGTCCCCTGGTTGGCCTGCGGCGCACTGGTCCATCTTTTATTGCTGGCACGCGTTAGGTTAGCTGCTGTCAGACCGGCCAGTTTTGCAGCACTATTTACTTTTGTGTTGGTTATGTATGGAACCTTCCTCACGCGTAGCGGAGTATTAAGCGATTTTTCAACCCACTCATTTAGCGACGAAGGGGTGGGCGGAATATTGGCCAGTTTTGTACTAATTACTGCGGTTAGTGCTCTGGGTATCCTGATTATTCGCTGGCCGACTCTGCCTGACGGTGAGTTGTATCCGGCGGTTAAGAGCCGGGAATTTTTCCTGGCGGCCACTGCCATCATTTTTGCGGCATTAGGAGTTATCGTCCTTGTTGGCATGTCAACACCGCTTGTGGCCATGCTGCTGGGGAATCCGCAAAATGTCAGTACTGCCTTCTACAATACAACGACTTTGCCGCTGGCGGCTGGGTTGGCCTTACTGCTAGCTGTCGGTTCTTTAGTTGGCTGGGGCGAAGATAGAAACCGTTTATTCGCCCGGTACTGGTGGATCGCAGGATTGGCCATTGTTTCAATGGTTCTTGCAGTTGCCGGTGGAATCCGTCAGCCAGTTGCTTTGGTGACGATCGGGCTGTCTGCGGCGATTATTGCCGCCAGTATAGTAGCGGTAAGAGTTAAGCGAATTAGCCGTGGTGCTGGACTTGCTCATGTTGGTGTAGCGATCACTCTTATCGGCATTCTTTTTTCGTCATTGGCTAACCAATCTGTTTATGTGAGTTTCCGGCAGGGAGAAAGTCAACAGGTACTGGGAACTAACTTTACCTACTTAGGAACGCGGCCGGATATTGATGAGCAGGGATTTTATCAAAGCTTTAAGTTGACTGGGGAAGCCAATACTGTTCTGGAGCCATATACAAAGTTGAATAAGGAAGGCCGCCCGGCAGCACGGGAACCCGGAATTTACAGGATGCTGTCCGCGGATATCTATTTAGCGCCAGCTATGCAGCAAGAGGAAAGTCCGTTAAAAGAAATGACCTTGAGCAAAGGGGAACAGAAACAGGAAGAAGGATTGGAAGTTAAGCTCACCCGGTACGGAATGGGTGGCAGCGGTGCCAGCGGCGACGTTCGAGTTTATGCTCTGCTGGAAGTTACCAAAGATGGCAATGTTGAAGAGGCTAAGCCTGAATTAATATCACGCAATAGTCAAATGATACCGGTACCTTTTAAGGTATTCAGCCACTTTGAATTAACCGTCACAGCGCTAAAAATGGGAGACGGCTCGGTAACAATTGGCATAAAGGACTTAACTGCATCGCCGGAGCAGTCACGCGTAGATGCGGAAATCAGCCGCAAGCCGCTCATAAACCTTGTCTGGCTGGGAACTGTGTTAATAACGATTGGCACGATATGGGCAAGCGTTAGCCGTCGAAAGAGTTGTATGACCGATAAAGAGGCGGCGTCTTCCTAAGATAGCACATAGAGAAAAAAAGGAGGCTATTACATATGATAGGTTGCACTAAACTACTTTGTGGTACCGCTACCGTTTCTGATATTGTTAAATATGGGCGAAGTTCACGTGATCTTCCTCCTCATATGCTGCAGTTTTCATCAGACAACACCCCCTTGGTTGTCTGGAACTCGACAAACCGCTGTAATCTAAGTTGTAAACACTGTTATATCAATGCCGAAGACCGAGACTATAAAGGTGAATTTACTACTGCGGAGGCTAAGGCATTCATTGATGATCTGGCAAGTATTAATGTGCCGGTGCTTTTGTTTTCCGGTGGTGAGCCGCTCATGCGGCACGACCTTTTTGAACTTGGTGCCTATGCCAAAGAGCAGGGGATTCGCCCAGTCATTTCCACCAATGGGACCTTGATTACTCCGGAACTTGCCAAAAAAATCTACGATACAGGTTTTCAGTATGTAGGTGTTAGTCTTGACGGTAATGAGGCGGTACATGACCAATTTCGCGGACGCAAAGGAGCTTTTGCCGAGGCGCTGGCCGGTATCCGTAACTCAATCGCCGCCGGTAATAAGACAGGCATACGGTTTACGCTTAATAAGCTTAATTATCATACCTTATCTGATATCTTAGATATTGTGGAACAGGAACAAATTCCACGATTTTGTATGTACCATCTAGTTTACGCCGGGCGGGGCAAAGAAATGGCTGATCTTGACACGACTGCCGAACAAAAACGACAAACAATTGAACTGCTTATTGAACGGACTCAGGATTTCCATCGGCGTGGTATTGAAGTAGAGATCCTTACCACCGACAATCATGCTGACGGGATTTATATTCTGCAGTACTTCGAACGCACTCAGCCGGAGCGGGTTCCCGAAATTAAGCAGTTGCTGGAAATGCATGGCGGTTGCTCGGCAGGCCAGAAAATGGCTAACATTGACCCGTTGGGTAATGTTCATGCCTGTCAATTTTGGGGTCATAAGACGTTAGGCAACGTACGGGAAAAACGGTTTAGTGACATCTGGCAAAAAACTGAGGATGATTTTTTGCTTAAACTGCGTGATAAAGCAAGCCATGTGGAAGGGCGCTGTGGCGAGTGCAGCTATAAGCAACTATGCGGCGGTTGTCGTATCCGGGCTGAAGCTACATCAGGTAACTTGTGGGGTGAGGACCCGGCCTGTTATTTGGCAGACTGGAAGGAGCAGGTACGATGATTATCTCCTGGAATATAACGCAGGCTTGTAATATCAGCTGTATTCACTGCTATCGCGACGCTGGAATTAAGCGCAGCGACGAACTAGATACCGCTGAAGGAAAGAAACTACTATCGGAAATAGCGAAGGCCGGTTTTAAGATTATGATTTTAAGCGGCGGTGAACCGCTGCTCAGGCCTGATATTTACGAGCTGACCAGTCATGCCCGCAAATTAGGTATGCGCCCGGTGCTAGGGAACAACGGCATTCTGATAACTCCCGAAATTGCCGGTAAATTAAAAGAAGCCGGTTTGGCTTGCGCCGGTATTAGCCTTGATAGTAAGGATAAGGCGCGGCATGACAAGTTTCGTGGCTTAGACGGTGCTTGGGATAAAACATTGCGCGGCATGGCAGCCTGCCGTGCTGTCGGGCTGCCATTTCAGATCCATACTACTGTTACGAACAATAATAGGGATGAGATTACCGCCATTACCGACTTTGCAGTTGAGTTAGGGGCGGTGGCGCATCACATATTTTTTCTGGTACCGACCGGGCGCGGCAAGGATATCGAAGCTACTACGCTTAAGACGGCTGACTATGAGGCTTTATTAGAGCGCATTCTTGATAAACAGACTGAGGTACCTATCGAGGTTAAGCCGACTTGTGCGCCGCAATTCATGCGTATCGCCAAACAAAAAAAAGTTTCGACGCGTTTTACTAAAGGCTGTCTGGCAGGAACATCCTATTGTGTTGTTCTGCCCAACGGGGACGTACACCCTTGTCCGTACTTGCCGTTAAAAGCGGGGAATGTGCGGGAAAAAGCATTCGACTTACTATGGAAAAAAAGTCCCCTCTTTCATGAGTTCCGGCATGAACCGCTGACCGGTGGCTGCAGCCGGTGCGGCTATGATGACATCTGCGGCGGTTGCCGGGCTAGAGCTTATTATTACTCGGATGGCAATTACTTAGCAGAGGAGCCGTGGTGCAGTTGTGGGCGCTAAAACATTACTAGAACTGGATGAATTCGACCGCCAAGTTCTCCATGCCCTTCAATATGATTTTGCGGTGACCGAACGTCCTTACCTGGAGATTGCCGCTAAATTTGAAACTACTGAGGAAGCCGTCTTGGCTAGAGCGGAGCGGCTATACACGAAAGGGCTTATCAGGCGACTTGGCGCAAGCATTAATAGTCGGCAGGTTGGTTATGTAAGTACACTGGTGGCTCTAAAGGTAACTGAAAATTCTATACCAAATGTTGCGAAAGTGGTAAATGGCTTTACAGGAGTTACCCATAACTACTTGCGGGATGGCGAGTATAACATGTGGTTTACTGCTATCGCGCCAAACGAAGAAAGCCTAAATACAATTTTACATACTGTTGCTGCTATCCCCGGGGTGGCGGCTGTGATGTCACTGCCGGCTAAGCAGGTTTTCAAGGTTAGTGTTACATTTCCATTGGTAGCGGGGTGATTGCCTTGACCGAACTTGACCGTAAGATTATCAGCGAGTTGCAAAAAGAATTGGCCATTACAGCTAAACCGTATGCCAAGATTGCCGCGCATCTTGCTATTAGCGAGAGCGAATTATTGGCGCGCATTACGACCATGCTGGAGTCCGGGGTTATCCGAAAAATAGGCGCCGTTTTGCGGCACCGACTTGTCGGTTACAGCGCTAACGCTTTGTGCGTTTGGAAAGTGCCGGAAGACAAGATTATTAAGATCGGTGAGATGTTTGCCGCTTTGCCGGTGGTTACTCATTGTTATGAACGGGTAACCCATGCTGTCTGGCCTTATAATTTGTATACCATGGTTCATGCCACAACCAGGGAAGAATGCCAAAATCACATTACGTCCATGTGCCGCATGAGCAAGATAAATGAGTATCAGGTATTTTACAGTACTCAGGAATTAAAAAAGATCAGTATGCGCTATTTTGATTAGGCGCTACCACACTGTTACGGGGTCATGGTCCTTCTGCCGGGACTCATAATTATACCCAAAAAAAGAGGAGAGGAGGGATATTGTTGGATACAAGTCAGTACTTAAACCGTAACGCGTTAAAACTGATGGCTATTGGTTGCGCAGTCGCAGTAGTGGGGGTTTTGTTTGGAGCTTTTGGCTATGCCCACGCGGAAACACCGGAGTTTTGTGGAAGTTGCCATTCTATGGAACAGGCTTATACGTCCTGGCAGGCGTCTAACCACAAACAGATTGAATGCGCTGAGTGTCATCTGCCGAATGGCAATATAGCGGTAAAATTGGCTGCTAAAGCTCAGACCGGCATTAATGATGTGTATCATGAAGTACTGAGAGATTATCCGGCAACAATCCAGGTATCAACGAAGGGAAAAGGCTATATAGCAGATAACTGCCTGCGATGTCACCAGTCTACGGTTGAGAAAACCGGCATGGGGGCCGGTGGGCAGGATTGCACCCAATGCCATCGTGGTTTAGTCCATGGCATGAACAAAAGCAAAGGAGGGATAAAGGTTGAATAAATCACAGAAATCTATGATTGCTTTGCTAGGTGTGCTGCTAATTTTCTTTGGTTTTGTTATCACCAGGATTGGCATTGCCAAGCCCGCGTCTACCGTCAAAATAGCAAAAATTCCGGCAGGGGAATATGATCCGGCGGTATGGGGGCAGTATTATCCATTGCAGTACGAGAGTTATAAGAAGAATTCTACGATGGCGCTGTCGCCAACAGGGTATGGCGGTAGTATGAAAGCGCAAAAGTCTGAACAGATGCCCGAAATCAAAACCAATTTCAAAGGTATGCCTTTTAGTGTAGACTATACCGAGGATCGTGGACATGTTTACGCAATGGAGGATATTAAAGAAACGAAACGAATTGGTCCCAAATCGCCGGGAGCTTGCATAACTTGCAAGACGCCCTACCTGGAGAAGTTTTACCAGGAGTCAGGCTGGGGCTATGCCAAGGTTCCTCTGACTCAGTTGATGGATCAGGTGCCGTCCCATGGTTCGATAAGCTGTGCCAACTGCCATGATCCCGAAACTATGGATTTGCGGGTCATTAACCCGGCGTTCATTGAAACAATGGATCGTAAGGGGGTTGACGTATCTAAGGCCAGCCGAGAGGACATGAGAAGTTATGTGTGCGGTCAATGCCATGCGGAATACTTTTTTGAACCAAATACCGTTCGCGTTGTATTCCCCTGGGATAAAGGCATGAAAGCTGGTGATATGTATGCTTATTATGCGGATAAACCAGGTGGTTTTGTTCAAGACTGGCAGCATCCAGATTCTAAAGCAGCGATGTTGAAAACGCAGCATCCGGATTTCGAAACATGGTCTACCGGAACGCACGGCAAGGCGGGTGTGGCCTGTGCTGATTGCCATATGCCCTATATGCGTCAAGACGGACAGAAGTATAGTTCGCATTTAATGACCAGCCCGCTTAGTAACCTCGATGCGGCGTGTGGTACTTGTCATACTCAAGGTAGCGCTTGGCTGATGGATCAAGTCAAGACTACCCAGGATTATACTTTTGAGGTATTGCACACTGCTGGTCAAAACGTGACCCGTGCTCATGAGGCTATCAAAAAAGCTTCCGAGGTACCTAATGTGAATCAGGACGAATTGGCCAATGCCAGGGAACTGGTGCGCAAAGCCCAATGGTATTGGGATTTTGTCGCGGCTGAAAACAGTATGGGCTTCCACAATCCTGATCAAAGTCTGAATACAGCCTCTCAGGCTAACGAAATGGCGCGTCAGGCCATTGAGTCTGCTAATCGGGCTGCTGGTGTAAACCTCTTATAGTTATCAACTGAAACGCCGGTTTCTTTGTGGACCGGCGTTTTGACTTTAGTCTACCAGAATTTATAACTAAATTCTGTTGACATAAGAACGACTAAGGCTTCTGCCGGCGTCCTGAAGGACTTGGCACAAGCCAAGTCTTATCTTATTATGATAGAAAGTATATGGTTGGGGGGGGGTTACCTGTGGAGGTAGCTTTTTTATGAGCGCTGTGGTATTGTAAAGTAATGGATAATATTATGCATCGTATCTTCTTTGATCA